>JACCDJ010213510.1_pt1 | contig 28367 bp, 18 predicted proteins | sample 7444481 | NCBI WGS metagenome assembly JACCDJ01 (sample SAMN15323435, study PRJNA562643) | freshwater metagenome | isolation source: river surface water | place: USA:Blue River Watershed | collected 2017-08-15 | reverse complement strand
CAGCATATTCTTCATCAAAAAATATCAATTAAAAGATATTGAGGGAAAGGTAATTATGATTCCGGATAAAGAAAAAGGGTGGAAAAAAGGAATTTTTGGTGGAACCATTTTTGGGATGGGATGGGCCGTAACCGGTGCTTGTCCAGGACCGATGTTTGTCAATTTGGGTCAGGGTTACCTGGCTTTCTTACTCATCATTGTCGGTGCAACCATAGGAACTTACGCATATGGAGTATTTAAGGATAAACTTCCTCATTAATCAAAGCAAAAAATCCATCTTACTCAACTTAATTCCATCTATATTTAATACGCCAACACCTCCAAACATGACCCAATTACAAGCCGTAGTTCAATGCAAATGCCCCCGTTGCCGCAAGGGCGATATGTACCAGCACAGTCTATTTAGTTTCAAATATGACAAGATGAATGAATATTGCTCAGTCTGTAAGCTGCGTTACGAAATTGAGCCAGGTTTCTTTTGGGCGGCCATGTACGTGAGCTATGCATTTAACGTAGCCGAGTTGGTTACAACCGGTATAATTGCTGGTCAGTTTTTAGGAGAAAATGAGATTTGGTGGTTAATAGGTATTGTGCTTTCGCCAATATTGGTCCTGATGCCCTTCAATTTCCGCTATTCAAGGGTATTGTTGTTACACTTTTTATCGCCAATTAAGTACGATAAGAGCTACGAGAAAAAATAAAACTTTGCGGTTTTATAGAGGCTATTCTATCATTTTGGCCGCCAATTGCGACCTGGATTTTACTCCTGTTTTTTGGTAGATATGTTTAAGGTGCTGGTTAACAGTCCGCTCAGAAATGAATAAAGCCTGAGCAATTTCTCTGTAGGATTGACCCTTTTGAATACATTTCGCAATTTCTTGTTCTCTTGGGGTGAGATTGACCAAGACCGCATTCATTTGTTCTTGTTTCTCAGAAAAACTGTTGATCAGGATCCGTGCTGCAATTGGTGATAATGCAGCACCATTATGTATGGCGTACAATACTGCCTCCCGCACTGCTTCCAGGGACATATTTTTTGTTAAGAAACCATTGGCACCATTTTTAAAAGCATTGATCACATTTTCTTCACTGTCATGTGTGGTCATCATGATCAGTTGTGTTCCATAGAATTTATTTTTAAGCGAAGGCAGGGCAGCAATCCCATCAGTGCCGGGTAATTGAATTTCTAACAAAATGACATCTGGTCTATCTGATATTTTTTGTGGATCTAAATCATCAACCGACCTTACCGCAAACACACAGGCAAAGTTGCCCCCACTTTCAAAATACTCCCGGTAATTTTCCAGCAACAGCTCATTGTCTTCAATAAATCCAATTTTTATTTGATCTGATGTCATGATAAATGTGAAGATGGCAGGCTTAACTGGCCAAATGTGTAGCTTTGATTTTGGTTTAATTTAATATACAATCGCCCATATGAAGGACTAATTGATATTAAAGATATTTAATTTTATAAAATAATCTGAATTTAATGCTGCTTAAGCATTGAATTCAATAATTGTACGTCATTCCCGGTTGCAAAAAAAGCCCGCTTGTTGGAGCGAGCTTTTTAAAAAAAACTGTTTCAGGTCTTAATTCATCATATCTCTTCTGATCATCATTCCACCTTGACCAGGCATTTGCATGTTCATGTTATTTGGAGCCTGTCCGTTAAATTTTTGCAATTTCAGACTGAATGTAAGCAAGGCATAACGGGCTAAGCGGTTACTACGTGTATCGGTGATACTGTTGCCAGTTACCGAACGAGACACACTGGTGTTTTCGTTATACACATCAAATATTTGTAAACGTAGGGCACCTGCTTTATTTTTCAAGAATTGTTTCTCTAAGTAAGCATTCATAATGAATGGGTTCACTGCAAGTGCGCCACTATAACCCTGGTTGATGGTTTTAATGAAGTCTCCACCCAATAACCAGGTTTTCCATAAATAAATTTTACCGTTGAACGTTGCATTCCAGTTAGAAACCTTGGTGTTAGGCTGACTGGCCAGACTATAATTGTTGCGGTTAAGCGTATAATTAATACCAGGGCTCAATTCTAACCACTCTTTCGGATTGATTTGAAAACTGGCTCCTTGACTGAAAATGGAATTTTTACCTATATTTTTCTCGTTGTCGATAAAGTTAACGTTGTTGGTGTAATTGGCGCTACCATTGAACGAAATAGTGTATTTACGTTCTGCCAATGGTTTAGACCAAGTATAAAAGAAATTCACGTTATAAAAACCATTGGTATTGAGGTAGCGAGTTTCAATTCTGTTCCCGCTCAGGAATAATGTGTTAGACACGATACGGTTCTGGCTGAAATTGGCAGATAGATTAGTGAATAATACATCCCCTTTATCGAAATTATAGTTATTGTAACGCAGATTGACGTTGTGTGTAAATTCTGCTCTCAAATTAGGGTTACCCACCACCGGAAACTGAGGATTAGATAGATCTGTTACAGGTTGCAGTTGAGAGAAACTCGGCTCGTTGTTTCTTCCATTGTAAGAAGCATTGAATGCCCTGGTGCGTGAAAAATTGTAAGAATACCTCGCCACCGGAACAACATATAGCGCCGATCTTCTTGAGCTGGTTTGGTTGGTAAGAGAGCTACCCGACAATAAAGTTGGCTGTAAGCCTAATCCAAGGGCATAATTAAATTTTTTCTGGTTAACACGATAGTTAAATCCAAGTCGGTTGGTCATGAAGTAATAACTGAAATCATTACTTTGATCTGGTTTCAAAGCCAAACTTCCGCCTTCAACCAAAGTACCAAAGGTCTCTCTTGAATTGTGGTACTTGGCGTAAGAAAAATTCCAGTTGAATTCTATACTCGAAGTACGACTAAGCGGTTCGATAAAAGAGATACCCGAACGGGTAGTGGTATTGTTATTGTTGATGGCGATTTGTTGCTCCTGGTAAAGGTTCGTACTTCCGCCACCACTTGGATAATTGACGCTTTCGTTCAGCGTATTGTCATCCTGATCGATTATGTTCCTGTTAACGGAAAGGTTGATGGATGCCGTGCGTCCCCTCTTGGCAAAACGGTGATTGAATAACACCTCTGCACCGAAGTTCGGCGTTTCTGAACGGTTCTTCCCGATATTGGTACCTTCAGAATTTAGCTGAGTGCCATTTTGCAAGAATTGAAAAGCAGCATTGTTGTTGCCACTGCTTTTAGCCAGGTTGAAATACGGAGTAATTTTCAGATACTTTAAACTGTCTATCCGGTACTCTATGTTCCAGTTTAAACGATGGTTGATGTTATTCGTGTTGTTGTCGGTATTTTGATTGTTGTTGATCACCCCGCCGGCATTCACATTTTGTTGTAAGATGGTACGCAACACGTTGTTGTCGCGATTGGCATAACTGTAATTACCGTAAGAACTGATTTTACTTCCCCATTCATCGCGGTAGTTCAAGCCAATGGAACCTACTTCGGTAATTCCATCGCCACCGGTACCACCACCGCCACCGCCACGATTTCCTCCAAATACCTGCACGTTTCCGCCACCACCGCCGCCGATTTGAATTCGGGCGCCACCACCACCGCCACTGAAATTAAACAGGGAAGTATTGGTATTGTTCAGGTTGGCTAATACTGAAATTTGTTGCTTGTCTTTAAAATAGTTGGCACTTATGCTACCCTGGTAACGATCTTCATTGCCCTGACCAATGGTACCTCTTGCAAAATAACCGGTATTTTTATCTGGCCTGATTTGAATGTTCAGAATTTTTTCAGGATCACCTTCTTTAATTCCCGTAAAATTAGCCTGATCTCCATAGTCGTCAACAATTTGAACTTTGTCAATTAAGTTGGCGGGCAATTGTTGGGTGGCCGTCTTTACATCACCTCCAAAAAAGTCTTTACCATTTACCCTTACCCTGGTGATTTGTTTCCCTTGAGCTTTCACATTGCCGTTCTGATCTACTTCAACCCCTGGTAATTTCTTTAGTAGATCCTCTACCTGTGCATCTTCCTTCAATTTATAATCTGAGGCCCGATATTCTACCGTATCTTCTTTAACAGTTACAGTTGGGGTTCCAGAAATTACCACTTCATTTAATTCCTTTGAACTTGCTTTCAGTGTGATGGGGTCCAGCTGAAGTTTACCCTCACCATCTTTAAACAGGTACCTGCGGTTGGCAGATTGAAAGCCCAGGCTGGTTACAGACAAGAGAAATTGTCCGGATTTTACATTGCTGAATTTGAAAAAACCATCTGCATTACTTCTGGTAAATAAAGTGTCTTTAGCCATTATCAGCTTGATGCTTGCAGCTATCACACTCTGACCTGATGAGTCTTTCACGGTGCCACTTACTTCGTAATTGCTTTGAGCAAAAACAAGCACATTCATCGAGATAAAGAAAATAAACAGTAATGATTTTTTCATGATTTGTTTTAAGGTACTATCGGGTATTGGGGTTGGGTGCCAAACGACTCAAAATCCAAAATTCAGTTGGCTCTAGCCCTTCGGTTCCAGGTAAGCGTTGTGGGAAAGTATTGCTTCTGCCATTCCATCCCATGGGTGCATTCAAATTTCTATTTTGAATAGTAGTTCTTGTTTGCAATCCGTTTACCCTTATTTGAACTGCAAAAATATCATTTTCAGCAGCATCAATTTGTAACAATTTCATGGGCACCGAATACTCACAAATCAGAAAACCGTTTTCATCTAATCGTGCAGCTGCCGTAATTTCAAATTCATTTATTCGAGCAATCATCCCATCTGGCAACTGATCAAAACCACCAATTTCTATGGCATTAAGCTGCGCTAATTCGTGGTTGATGTCAGCCACATGATTGTTTGGTGTTTTTCCTGCTGTCTCTTTCGGTCTTACAGATCTTGCCGAAAAGATGGGAAATGTAATTTGTTGTTTGATTTTCTTTTCAGCCTTACCATTTATAGCTAAGCGAATTCCTCCTCTCAACAATCTTCTTAAGTCTGCCTGGTCTGTACTCTTGATGATAAAGTATAAATGGGTCCCATTATTAGCTATTGCATAAGAAATTTTGCTGGATTTATTTGAGTTCCAGTTGCTAACAGGCCAATCCTTCGCACTGCCATCAACTACCCATGATTCATCTGCCCATACATTTAAGTTGTTGACCTCCCCCTTTTTTTGGGCATTAACAGCGGTATTATTAATGATAAAGGCAGCAGCCAAGAGAAATAGCTTAAAACGGATCTTTTGAAGTTTTGAAAACAATATCATGTATATCTTTTTTAGATGCCGCAAAGATGATAAAGTTTAAAGACATAAAAAATGAGCCTCCGGAGAGACTCATGGTGTGATTTGAAAATAACTGTAGATTATTAAATCTATTTAGGTCTGAAATAATGGTAGGGATTTGATGAATGAAAATAAACTTTGAGTGGTTTTTGTTGTTGCTTTAATTGGCGCAGGTCTTCGCTGATTAATCGGATGAGTAGTTTATCAAACTCTTCGGTGAGTTTTGATAATTCGGTTGCAGTTGGCTTTTTCATAAATGATCGGTTAAGTGTTAAACGTTGGATTCTTTTTGTTCACGTTATTTGATCGTTGCCAATGTTGTACCAAAGCTGCTCCGAGGGCTGGTTAATTAGCTATTTTTTCAACTTCATTCATTTTATACAGTTTCTAGTAGTTGATGATATACTTCAAATCATAAAATATTAACCAAATAGAAAGTCCTATTCTCTATTAGTAAATCAGCCATCACTAAAACTGTATGCTTTACTATACATAATTGAAACGCCTCAGGATTTAATTCTACAGTTGTGGAAATTTATCATCAATAAGGGGATAGAAAAATTTTAGATTTGCCTTTCAAGAATTTGATTCTCGTGAAATATGGAAGCATTGAATTACAGTGAAGACAGTATCCGCTCCCTCGATTGGAAGGAACACATCCGTTTAAGACCGGGTATGTACATTGGTAAGTTGGGTGATGGATCGGCTTATGACGATGGTATTTACGTATTGCTCAAAGAAATTGTCGATAATTCCATCGATGAGTTTGTGATGGGTGCTGGTAAGACCATTGAAATCAATATCACAGATCATAAGGTTGCTGTAAGAGATTATGGACGTGGCATACCCCTGGGTAAAGTGATCGATTGCGTATCAAAGATCAATACCGGTGGAAAGTATGATTCAAAAGCATTCCAAAAATCGGTAGGTTTAAACGGGGTGGGTACCAAAGCAGTCAATGCCCTGTCTTCGTCTTTCACGGTGCAGTCTTATCGCGATGGTAAAACCAAAAAAGCGGAGTTTGAGAAGGGAGAATTGGTAAACGACCTCCCAGAAACTGATACTACACAGCGCAATGGTACGGCGGTTACTTTCCTGCCTGATGAGGGCATCTTCCGCAACTATCGTTTTATCCCGGAATTTGTAGATAGCATGATCTGGAATTATGTTTTCCTGAATTCGGGCTTAACAGTTAATTATAATGGTCAAAAGTTTTTTTCTGAGCGAGGACTTTATGATCTATTGGACCGCAATACCGATGCAGAAAATATCCGCTATCCCATCATCCACCTCAAGGGAGAGGACATAGAAATAGCCATGACCCATGGCCAGCAATACGGGGAGGAATATTATTCTTTTGTGAACGGTCAGCATACCACACAGGGTGGTACACACCAGGCTGCTTTCCGCGAAGCCGTGGTGAAAACCATTCGTGAATTTTATAAAAAAGAATTTGATGCTTCCGATGTAAGGGCTTCCATCGTGGCGGCTATCGCAGTTAAAGTGCAGGAACCTGTTTTCGAATCACAAACCAAAACCAAACTCGGTTCTTTGAATGTGGGTCCCGAGGGCCCTAGTGTGCGAACTTTCATTAATGATTTTGTTAAGAAAGAATTGGATGATTACCTGCACAAGCATCCGGAAACTGCCGATGCCATGCTCAAACGCATTTTGCAGTCGGAGCGGGAACGTAAAGACATCGCAGGTATTAAGAAACTGGCAAATGAAAGAGCCAAAAAAGCTTCTTTGCACAATCGTAAACTGAGAGATTGTAAAATACATTTCGACGATCAGCACGAACGTAAACAAGAAACTACTCTGTTTATTACCGAGGGAGATTCTGCCAGTGGTTCCATTACCAAGTCAAGAGATGTGCAGACCCAGGCAGTATTCAGTCTGAAAGGTAAACCACTCAACTGTTATGGTTTAACCAAGAAGGTGGTTTATGAGAACGAAGAATTTAACCTGCTCCAGCATGCCCTGAATATTGAGGATGGATTAGACGGATTAAGGTATAATAATATTGTGATTGCTACCGATGCCGATGTGGATGGAATGCACATTCGACTCTTGCTAATGACTTTCTTCCTGCAGTTTTTCCCTGATTTGGTAAAAGCACGTCATTTATCCATCTTGCAAACACCATTATTCCGTGTAAGAAATAAAAAGGAAACCATCTATTGCTATAGCGATGAAGAACGCCAGCGGGCGATTAATAAATTAGGTGGTAAGCCGGAAATTACCCGATTTAAAGGTTTGGGAGAGATCTCTCCCGAAGAGTTCGGCTTATTCATAGGCAAAGACATCCGCCTCGATCCGGTTTTGCTCAACAAGGAGCAAAGTATCAAAAGCTTACTGGAGTACTACATGGGTAAAAACACACCCGAAAGACAACAACACATTATTAAGAACTTAAGAATTGAGGTCGATTACCTGGAGCAAGACCGCCTAGCGGAGGCTGCAGCCCAAGAACAAGCCTTAACTGCATAATAAAATTTGAATTTGACTATTGTATAGGATGAGCGAAGAATTAGACCCAGCATCAGCATCAGAAAACGAAATTCACCATAATATAATTCCACTTTCGGGATTATACGAGAACTGGTTTCTAGATTACGCTTCTTACGTAATCCTCGATCGGGCCGTGCCGCATATTCACGATGGATTAAAACCCGTGCAACGCCGTATCCTTCATTCTTTGAAAGAAATGGATGACGGGCGATTCAACAAGGCGGCCAACGTGATTGGGAATACCATGAAGTACCATCCACATGGCGATGCTTCCATTGGTGATGCCATGGTACAAATCGGTCAAAAGAATTTACTGATTGATACGCAGGGTAACTGGGGAGATCCCATCACCGGAGATTCGGCAGCCGCACCCCGTTACATCGAAGCCCGCTTATCTAAATTTGCGCTGGAGGTGGTATTCAATCCAGATACCACGGAGTGGCAGTCGAGTTACGACGGTCGAAATCAGGAGCCAGTGACCTTGCCGGTTAAATTTCCTTTGCTGTTGGCCCAGGGTGCAGATGGTATTGCCGTGGGTTTGGCTACCAAAATTATGCCGCATAACTTTTTGGAGCTGATTGATGGTTCGATAGAAATTTTGAAAGGAAACCGCCCGAACCTGATGCCCGATTTTCCTACCGGTGGTATGGCCGACTGCTCGGCTTATAACGAGGGACAGCGTGGCGGTAAAATCAGGGTGCGTGCTAAGATTGTAGAACGCGATAAAAAAACCCTGGCCATCACCGAAATACCGTTCACTACTACCACCGGCGGTTTGATCGATAGTGTGATATCAGCCAATGACAAGGGCAAGATTAAGATCAAGAAAATTGAAGACAACACCGCCAAAGATGTGGAGATCATCATTCATTTGGCGCCGGGTATTTCGCCCGATGTGACCATTGATGCCCTTTATGCCTTTACCGACTGTGAGGTGTCTATCTCTCCCAATACCTGTATCATTAAGGGAGATAAGCCTCATTTCATGAGTGTAAATGATATCCTCACTGAATCCACCAAGCATACCAAGGCCTTACTAAAACAGGAATTAGAGATCAAATTATCGGAGCTGAAAGAAAAGATCTTCTTCAGTAATCTCTTAAAGATCTTTATACAAGAAGGGATGTACAAGCACCCTGACTATGAAAATTCCAGTGATTTCGAGAATGTAGTATCGGTATTAAACAAGCTCTTTAAGCCATTTATGGAGCAGTTTTACCGCGAAATTTTGCCTGAAGACTATAAGAAGCTCATTGAGAAACCCATGAGCAGCATTACCCGTTTTGATGTGAAAAAAGCGGATGAGCAGATGAAGGCTCTGGAAGAAGATATCAAGGCAGTTAATAAAAACTTAAAAAACCTGACGGAATATGCCATTGCCTGGTTTGAAAAATTGCGCAATAAATATGGCGAAGGCAGAGAACGTAAAACAGAGCTACGCTTGTTCGATAAGGTAGAAGCTGCAAAAGTAGCTTTGGCCAATGTGAAATTATACATGAACCGTGAAGACGGTTTCATTGGCACCTCGCTACGCAAAGATGAATTTGTTTGCGATTGTTCCGATCTGGATGAGATTATTGCCTTCAGGGCCGATGGGAAATTCACTGTGACCAAAGTGGCTGAGAAAGTTTTCGTGGGTAAGGATATCATCCATGCGCAAGTGTTCAAGAAGAATGATGAACGTACCGTTTACAATCTTATCTATAAAGACGGCCAAAGCGGTGTGGCTTATGCAAAACGTTTCTCGGTACTGGGTGTAACTCGCGACAAAGAATATGATTTGACCAAAGGCACCAAAGGCTCACTAGTACTTTACTTTACTGCCAACCCCAACGGAGAAGCCGAGGTGGTCAACGTAGCCTTGAAGCCGCATTCTAAACTTCGCAAATTGCAATTTGACCTTGATTTTGCCGAATTGGCCGTTAAAGGCAGGGCTTCGATGGGAAATACGGTTACCAAATATCCGGTCAAAAAGATCTTATTAAAGAGCAAAGGGGTTTCTACTTTAGCCGGTCGTAAAATCTGGTTCGATGACTTATTGAAACGTTTGAATGTTGATGGACGTGGTAAATATTTGGGCGAATTTGATGGGGACGATCAAATATTGTGTGTGACTGCCGATGGTATCTATGAGCTCTGTGGCTTTGACCTAAGTACCCATTTTGACGACAAACTCCTGCTCATCGAAAAATATCATCCCGAAAAGGTGTATTCGGTAGTGCATTACGATGGTAAATCGAAGAATTTCTATGTAAAACGCTTCCTGTTTGAGAAAACTGCTGAGGGTAAAAAGACTGCCTTTATTTCTGAGGAAAATGGCTCTAAAATGGTTTTAATTACCGGAATCAAACAGCCAAAAGTAAAACTGGAGGTGCTCAAAGGCAAAACACAAACGCCCGATACTTTGGAGCAGGACCTATCTGAACTGATTGACGTAAAAGGCATGAAAGCCATGGGCAATCGCCTCAGTCCGCATGAAGTGCAACAAGTAGAATTAATAGCCAGCGAAGAGCCGGAAGAGGAAATTGCTGTTTCAACAAGTCAAGAAGTAGAACCAATTTCTGAAGCCGAAAGTGCCGAAGCAGCGGAAGAGCCGACGGAAGTAGCCGAAGAATCAGCAGACTCACTACCTGATACCGCCCAAACAGAGCAAGCAGTAGCTGAAGTGGCTGAAGAACCTGAACCACCTGCCAAATCAGTTAGTTTCGAAATTACCAATCCAGATGATGTAGAAATTGACGATAAGGGGCAGTTGGGATTATTCTAACTCGAGGCATTTATTCCTTTTTTAGATTTTGATTTTCTTGGCGATAGATGCACCGCTGGTGTGCTCTGTTGGCTTACAATTGGTTCTGCTTTAATCCTGCTTTATCTGTTCTAAACAGATTTTTATAATTAAGAGTCAAATGTTTTTATTACTTTTAATTATAAAAATCTGCCATTACTTTATTGAAAATCAATACTATATTACCTGCCTTACGTACAAAATCTGTCTACATCCCGAAGGCATCTCTTCTATTTAAATATCATTGAAATAATTACCATGAAATTTTCTCTCAAAATTTTAATTCCCATTTTATTTTGTGTTAACTCATTGTTCGCAAATAATATCAGGTTAAAAAATGTATCACTGGTGGATACAATCAAAGCCTCCAAAGAAGTGAACATCAAGTTCGATCTTTCTTGGGAAAACTCTTGGCGAGACGACATCAATTGGGATGCTGCATGGGTAACCATCAAAATTAAACGTGCCGATGGTTCTTGGAAGCATATCAAAATTCAGTCGACGGGTTTTAGCATTGGAACTAATACTCCTAATGCAAAGGTTGTGGTGCCAGCAGACCAAATGGGTGCATTTATTTACCGTTCTCAAAAAGGATCCGGTTTGATGGATCTGAAGGATATCAAGTTGCGCTGGAATTATGGTCAAGACTCCATTTCGAACATCGACTCCGCTGAGATCAGGATTTTTGCGACGGAGATGGTTTATGTACCGAAAGGAAATTTTGCTTTTGGAGATTCGTATACCCAAAATGCTTCGTTGTACGACAGAATAATTCCTTCCGTTTTTAAAAATTTCACTCCCGCCGATACCACCAAATATGGTTCAAACTCGCCGATGTTTACGGTGATATCAGATCGCCTTAGCCCTATGTTGAGCAATTATGAGTCAGGCTCGGGACCAGCTTATTCTTTTGATCAGGAAATCAGGAGTGGGATTTATATACACGGGCTTCAGGGCATAGCCGTTAACAATAGTGGTACTTATAAATACCCAGAATTCCCGACAGGTTATAAGGCCTTTTATTGTATGAAGTATGAGGTTACCCAAGGTCAGTATACCGATTTCCTCAATACATCAAGGCCTGCATCCAGCTCAAATAATACAGTTTACCAAATAGATCTACTCCCGAACTCCAATAACTCAAGGTTCAGCATTAAAAAAGTAGGTTCTAATTATACGGTTACAAGGCCAGACAGGGCTATGGACCATGTAGACTTTGTACACCTATTTTCCTTCGCAAATTGGAGCTCGATGAGACCGATGACCGAACTTGAATTTGAAAAGGCTTGTCGTGGGCCATTGGCTCCTAAGCCATACGATAAAGCAAACGGTCCTCGTCCGCCGATGACGGCAATGTCGAATAACATGATTTCCAATTTAAAATTGGATGGTCCAGAAACAGGTACAGAGGCACCTTTAGGGGTAGATTCTACCAAGTATTTATCCTTATACAGTAATACACAAATTGAAGGAGGAGATGGTGGTACAGGTGCTTACCGGGTAGGAGTTTTTGCAACACCCACGTCCAGCAGAACAAGTTCTGGAGCCAGTTATTACGGAATTATGGGTTTAACAGATAATGTGGGAGAGTACGTGGTTAGTCTCAATACCGAAAGATCAAGATCATTTAAAGACGTCAATGGAACGGGAGAAGTCCCTGCTGGCTATCCGGATGCTACCCGCTGGTTCGGTCAAACAGGAGGATTCATCTCTATTTATCAGGAGATGATCTTTAAAAATGATTCAGTCTCTTCTAGGTACTCTGGTGGGCCTGCGGGTTTCAGGTTGGTGCGTAGCGCTCCGGAAGATAATTAATTGTATGCTGCTCGCCTGAAAAAATACAGTGAAAAAGCTGATCTTAATTTTATGTTTTAGTCTTTTCTGGCATTTTGTTTATGCGCAGCAGGAGGGTTTATTATTAAAATCACCGAGCAATGGTCAAACCTTATCAGGAGGTACCTATTTCAACATCACCTGGGAGTACAGTAATGTAGAAAACATCAAGATCGAGTATTCTGCCGATGCGGGCAATACCTGGTCTACTGTAGTGGCCTCTTATCCTGCTTCTGCGGGTTTTTACCCCTGGTTGGTGCCAGTTAAACCTACCACTAATGGAAAAATTAAGATCTCCAATGCTTTTAATGCCGCTACAGCCAGTTTGAGTACGGGTACCTTTAGTATTGCCCAACCACAATTAAATTTAGATGTAGACACTACCGCTGTTTTAGTTCCGGGAAACGTATTTCAATTAAAGTGGAATAGCCTGTCGGTAGAAAAAATAAATCTCTATTACTCCATCGATGGAGGGACCAGCTTTGTATTTATTGCCAAAGGATTTCCTGCATTGGCGAGTGCATTCAGCTGGATCATACCGGAAATCACCCAATCACAGATCCGCATAAAAATAGAATCGGTAGATGATGCAACCGTAAAGGGGATATGGGATTCTGCAACAGTTAGGGCCAGAACACCTGCTATTCAGACCAAATACCAGGGAGGTAGTTTCGACGGGCATAGTACCATGTCAAACGCTGCATCAAAACTCGAATTAATTTCTCCAAAAGGGGGTGAGAATTTAGCTTCTTTTTCCAGCCAGATCATCCAGTGGAATTCTTATAATATTGAATTTCTCAAAATCGAGTTTTCTGCAGACAGTGGAATTACCTGGTCTGTTATCAAAGACTCCTATCCGGCAGCAGCCCAAAGCTTTGACTGGAAGGTGCCAGCTACTGTCACTACCAAAGGCTTAGTCCGCCTTACCGCTCTTGAGCCAACAGGGATGTCGGTTAAAAACCCTACACCATTCAGAATTCCTTCTAAAAGTATTGCAATTGATAAAAATTTTAAGCCTAATTATGAGTTGGAAGAGCCCATCTCTATTTATTGGGTAAATAATGGGATTGAAAATATTGATCTTTCCTACAAAAAAGTCAATGAGACAAAGTGGACTTTGATCAAAGAGACTTTACCAGCCTCTATGCTTCAATTTGTTTGGATTCCACCTACACAACTGCAATCAGATTCTATCTTGATAAAAATTACAGCCAAAGATTTTAACTATCAAGATTCAACAGCGATTCCAATAGCTATTAGGAGCTCCTTATCCAATAAGTTGAAGTTTAGGGGAGGGTCTTTTGATGGTTTTTCTGAAGCCAGTAATCAAGAAGCCAAGCTTAAATTAAATACAATCAAGGAAGGCACCATTTTAGATGCTTTTGGTAATCTCGAAGTTGGCTGGACATCTTCGGATCTGGAATTCGTAGATATTTATTATTCTAAAGATGGAAAGCAAACCTGGACGAATGTGGTAAAAGACTTTGCTGCCAAAGCCAAGCAATATCAATGGCAAATTCCATATGCACCCACTAAAGCTGGATTTTTAAAAATCGTTGCTTCGCAAGATACCAGCTTACATGATGTTTCCCCTCGTTTTGAGATCAGTGAAAGCTATCTCAAGCTTGAGATAGATACGCTTTTAGATGGGCAACCCAATAGTGTGAACCCAATTCGCTGGATACAATCGGGTTTATCGGATATCAATATTTCCATTAAGCGGGCCGATACCTCTAAAGTTTGGACCCGAATCACCAGCAAATACCAGGCTGCTGCAAATCAATACATTTGGGTGAATCCAAATTATTTGGAAGGCTATTATGATGTGAAGGCAATGGCAACAGTTTCTCCATTTAATTCCGATTCGGTTAGAGTTAGATTCAATTCAGCAAATACTAAAGCAGTACCCGACAAATTTAGAGGTGGCGGATATGATGGGTTCACCTCCAGAGGGAACGTAGGGAAAATATTAGTAACCAAGCCTCAAGCAGGAGAGATGATAATTGCCGGCACAACCTATCTCATCAGCTGGAAATCGGAAAAAGTAGCAGATTCTGTTAAAATAGAATACACCACTGATAATGGGAAAACCTGGAAAGTAATCACTGCTGCTGTCGATGCCAAATCTGGTTTATATTCCTGGCAAGTCCCTAGTCTTTCTCCAACAAGTTTTGGTTCAATAGGTAATTACTCATCTGAATTAAGTGCAAGTACTTCCATTAATGAGTGCAGAATCAGAATTTCAGAACTCAATGTAGCCGATGCCCTGGAGGGGATGTCAAACAATACCTTTAAAATCAGTAGTGCCGTTGTTCAACAAAGCCAGACCATCAGTTTTGACGCAATAACGGCAAAACAGGTGGGTGATCAGCCTTTTGTGTTAAAGGCCAGGTCGAGTGCTAATTTACCGATCTCATTTAGTGTCGAATCGGGCCCGGCCAGTATCAAGGATAGTACTTTAACTATCACCGGCATTGGTTTGGTAAAAGTGAAGGCCAGCCAGTCGGGAAATAATTTATTTACGCCTGCGGCTGATGTTTACAGAGAATTTAGCGTGGAGGTACTACCAGCAAGCAACTTTAAAGTAAAGCTCTTGTCAGCCACCTGCAGATCGGCTGCTAATGGACTTATCACCATCAAAGCAAGTAAGAATTTGCCATACAAAGCCACTTTAAAGTCGGCTGCCTTGAACCAAACTTACGATTTCAGTGATACATTGAGCATTAAAGACCTCGCTGCGGGAAAATACAATGTATGCATTCGTATCAACGGGATCAGTAATTACGAGCAATGTTATGAACTTGCCATTACTGAACCAGCAGATTTAGCAGTGTATACTCAGTTAAATCTTTCAGCCAATACCTTGACGCTTAATATGACTGGAAGCGAGACGTATTTCATTTCCATTAATGATGATCATTATACCAGCAATTCGGCCAAATTTAACGTTCCTTTGAAACCTGGCCTGAACAAGATTAAAGTCAATGGAACACAAGCGTGCCAAGGAGTGTATGAAGAAGAAATTTATGTAAATGAGCTGGTGGAAGTTTATCCAAATCCTTTCAGCTCAGTGTTAAATATCAAACTAGAGGGTCAAAATGATCAAGAGTTATCCATTAAAGTACTTAGTAGTGCCGGACTTAAGGTTTATGAGGGAAGGCATAAGGTGCTGAACAATTTGATCAGTTTAGATTTGGCTAACTTGGAGAGAGGGTACTATTTTGTACTCATCGGTAAACGCAGCTATAAAATCATCAAACAATAAATATTGGTTAATTAAGTCTTTTGTTGCTAGTACTTAAAACAAGATTGGATGATATTGTTTATTGATTTGATTTTTTCGCCAATTCCTCAAATTCTTTCATGAATTTATTCAGCTTCGGCTGGATCACAAAGCTACAGTAGGGCTGGTAGCTGTTCTGGTTGAAATAATCCTGGTGGTACTCTTCTGCCGGGTAGAACTCAGTTGCCGGACTTAATTGGGTCACGATGGGTGCACCGAATACCTTGGCATCTTTCAATTGCTTGATCAGTTGCGTGGCAATGCTTCTTTGCGGCTCATCAGTATAAAAAATTACCGATCGGTATTGGGTGCCTACGTCATTTCCCTGACGGTTCAAAGTGGTGGGATCGTGAGTTTTGAAGAAAACCAACAAGAGCTCTTCTAAGCTGATTTCTCTAGGATTATAACTGATTTCTATCACTTCTGCATGGCCGGTTTTGCCCGTACAAATTTCGCGATAGCTCGGATTGGGAAACAGACCGCCCATATAACCCGAAACTACTTTTGTTACCCCTTTCAGTCTTTGAAAAACAGCTTCGGTACACCAGAAACAACCTCCACCTACAACCAGTTTTTCCATTTTATTGGTATTGAATATAAGCGGGCTTTGGGATAAGTTTCACCAATTCTTCAGGTGTCATCATCCGGTTTGGCGGATTCTTGATGTCGTTCTTGTAAAACAACTTAAAGCCGGTAAACTGCACCGGTTCATTGTAAATCCAGTGGCGGTAAGTTCCTTTTTTCAGCTCGGGTGCCCCCCAGCCATCCATGTGCATCACCAATTGTACTTCCGGACGGAGTTTAATTTGCTTGCTGTTGGTAACCATGCCTTTTGTAAAACGGTGGATGGTGAATACCTTGGGCGGCAGTCCGTACGTTTGTACCAGTTTGGCCAAATAATCGGAGCAATAGTTGATATCAGCAGCATCATAAGTGCCAATTTTAGTTCCTGGTTTAGCGCCTGTTTTCATAGCAAACTCAGGGTCGATACCCAAATGCACATTGGGGAGTTTAAGATATTTTTCCAGTCGGGGTAGTTCCTCTCTGATGGTGCTCAGTGCTACTTGAATATCTAAAAACACAATGGCATTGCGCATTTTTGCAATGCTCAATACGGAATCTATCTGCTTATCGGGCATGCGGAAACGGTATTTCCCATCTTTGCCACCATCTCCCTGAGCCACCACTGCAATATAGTGCAATGCCGGTTGAACAGGTGTTTGAGGATCGGCTTTTTCCCATCTTTTTACTTCCTGATCTAATTTTGCGAGCATTTGTTTGGGCGGTAGCTCCCCTAAAATGCCCATACGCACCGAATATAAATTGCCATAATAGGCCACAATGCGTTTAAAAGGCAGAATGGCGCCTGCTAATGGATAGGGTTCTTTCTTTACCGGCCATTTACCAGTGGTATCACCATTGGCAAGTGCTTTCATTTTCTGACGGTAGGCCAAAGTATCGAGTGGCGGATAGTTGGCTGTGCGCTTGTTGGTGCCGGTAGAGTCTTTACTATTTTTGATTGCAGAGCCTGAGGAGCCATTGCAGCTGCTTAAAAGGATACTACCCACCATGCAGGTGAGTATGGTTTTTTTGAATGAATTCATATTGCTGTGAAGATCTGCCCAAGCAGATGAGATGAAGATAAAAAGCTTTTAGTAAAATTAGAAAGGCTTATTTGTAAAACCTGCCGAAAACACCCAATGGCAGCTTACACCCGCTTTTGGCCGGCAGAAACAATTCGCCACAGTTTAGATTACTTACCTTGGGGAATGAGCTCTTGATCAGATTTTCAATAATGACAGAAGAAAAGCCCATGGAGTAAGCATTCAGGATGAGGAAGTGTTCTTTTTCATCCAGCAGCTGTACCACATCCTGCATCATTTCTTGGATATGGTCTTCCAATTTCCATTTTTCACCATTGGGTCCATGACCATAGGCCGGTGGATCGAGGATGATGCCATTGTACTTTTTTCCTCTTTTAATTTCCCGTTTCACAAATTTCAGGGCGTCTTCCACTACCCAACGGATGTCTTTCATATTGGATAGTTCCTGATTTTCGTTTGCCCAGGTAACCACTTGTTTAATGGAATCGACGTGAGTGGTATCGGCACCGGCCGCTCTGGCCGCTAAAGAAGCTCCTCCGGTGTAGGCAAACAGGTTCAACACTTTAGGCTCCGGATTTTTGAATCTTTTAATTTGCTCCGCAATAAAATCCCAGTTCACGGCTTGTTCCGGGAAAATACCCACGTGTTTGAAAGAGGTTAAGCCTAAACGGAAATTGATGCTGATGTCTTTATTTTGATAATTGACTTGCCAGCGATCGGCTGTTTTTGGATTTTTCTTGATCCAGTCGCCCGAAGTAGCCGAACGCCCTTTGAAACGTATGTGGTGTAATTTGGTCCACTCGCTTTCGCTCCACAACTTTTTCCATACGGCCTGCGGCTCTGGTCGGATAAGGATGACATCGCCAAATCGTTCCAGTTTTTCAAAATCGCCACAATCTAGTAATTCATAATCTTTCCAGTGGGCAGGGCTAAGCAGTTCTATCATGGCGGGTTGGTGTTATTTTTTTAGGGCTTTCATGAATTTGCTGGCGAAGATAAAATCATTCAATTCCTGATTTTTAGTGGTGATGATTTCGCCGTTGGAGCCTTCCCACCATTTTTTACCTTCATACAGGTACAGGATTTTTTCGCCAATGCCCATTACCGAATTCATATCGTGGGTTACCACGATGGTAGTGATCTGGTATTCGTCGGTGATCTCGGCAATGAGCTCGTCTATCACGATGGATGTCCGAGGATCGAGACCTGAATTAGGCTCATCGCAAAATAAATATTTAGGGTTCATTGCAATGGCACGGGCAATACCCACCCGCTTTTTCATCCCCCCTGATAATTCGGAAGGGAATAAATGATTTTTACCGGCCAGGTTTACGCGTTCCAAGCAAAAGTTGGCTCTTTCTAATTTTTCCTGGGCACTTTGATTGCTAAACATGTTGAGCGGGAAGAGGATATTTTCTTCTACGGTCATGGAATCAAAAAGTGCCGATCCTTGAAAAAGCATACCGATCTCTTTTCGGATGGCGATGCGTTCTTCAAAATTCATGCGGGTAAAATCTCGTCCGTCGTACACTACACTTCCCTGATCGGGCTCATGCAAACCCACCATGCATTTCAATAGAACGGTTTTACCAGACCCGGAACCTCCGATGATGAGGTTGGTGATTCCCGGATGAAAGGTAGCCGAAACACCATTGATCACCTGATGATCGCCAAAGGCTTTATGAATGTTTTTGATTTCTATCATAAGAGCAATTGGGCAATGACATAATCGGCACAGAGAATCATGATGCAACTGATAACGACCCCTTTTGTACTGGAGATACCTACTTCTAAGGCTCCACCTGAAGTATAGAATCCCTGGTAAGCCGATATGGTGGTAATGATGAAAGCAAACATGACCGATTTAACCATGCAGACCGTAAAGGTGAAGGGTATAAAATCGGTGGTGATGCCATAAATATAGTCTTGGGCAGTAACGGCACCTGATAAAGAGCCTGCAAAATAACCACCTGTAATACTCAATGCAATGGACAGGATGACCAAGAGCGGGATCATGGTTACCGCACCCACAATTTTAGGGAGTATGAGGTAGCCTGGTGAATTGATGCCCATGATCTCAAGCGCATCTATTTGTTCGGTTACCCGCATGGTACCAATTTGTGAGGCCACGCTCGAACCTACTTTACCAGCCAAAACAATGGCAGAAATAGTGGGGCTGAGCTCGAGGATGGATGAATCGCGGACGATGGTGCCAATTACGGAGCGGGGTACCAGGTTACTTACCAGTTGGAAAGCGGTTTGCACGGTGGTTACGGCGCCTAAAAACACGGAGATGATCGTGATGATACCCAGCGAACCTACGCCGATGGCCACCATTTCTTTCAAAATTTCTTTACGATAAATGCTCCATTTTTCCGGACGCCGAAATACGGCTTTCATGAGCAGGATGTATTTACCGAAGGGTTGAAAAAACATAATGTGCTTTAGGGCTTTAGCATGGTAAAAATACTAAGCTTGATCGGTATTTACGAATACGGCGGCATTTTTTAGCGGTTTTGCTCCGGGCTTTGATCGAGCTGCGTTTTGATTTGTACGATGAGTTGTTGGAGTTGGTTAATGGGTAGGTTTGCGGTGTTTTGCAACCAATTGAAGCTGACGCTTTCTTTTTTGAGCTGGTGGAGTGGGTGGTTTTCGGGTAGTTGTTCCTCTTTGTTGGGGATGTAGATGAGCAAATCGTTGGGGCTGCAGTTGAATGCTTTGCAGAGCAATTCTACATGGCGAAAGTGCAGGTGGGTATGCTCTCCGCTCAAAATGCGTTGGGCGGTATGACGTGGAATGCCTTTCTTTAGCAGGTAGCTGTAGGGTTTTTCGATTCCGCGGGCTTCAAAAAGCGGGCCTAGGTTGAGCTTTATCATAACTTTTTTGTCGATTTTAGTTTTAAACGTTGCAGTGTGCTTCCTTATTGTGCGGCTCCGCCATTTACAGGTGCGACTATGCGGTACTAGTATGCAATTGTGCGAACAGAATATGCGGATAAGCGGTTTAGTTGTGCAGATGATCGAAACCGACAGGTAAGTGTGCGGATTTGTTGTGCTGCTTTTCGGAGTGCAGAGGTGTTTGTGCGGGTTATCTAAGCAAATTACCGGGATTGGAAGGTGAAATTGCAGATTATTTGTACGAAAGATCGGAACATTTGTGTTGAGTTTTGAACATTTGGTGCTGATATTAGCACAAAGTTGCTCGGTATTTCTAGTTTCTTCACACTTTTAGAGTCAGCAAAAGGTTGTTCAACTCCGAGTAATCGCTATCAAATGCGTAGTCAGTCGAACAGGTTTATTCATCCGGTTAGCTGAGACTGTTATTAACGAACATTCTGAAGAAAAGTCTCCAAAAACTGGAAATTTTTACTGTTGATGGGATTTTAGATTTTCGTGTATTATTGCCCCCATTTCTGAATGCGGTTATTTCCTGTATCTGCAATATAGATAAAACCAGCAGCATCAACAAAGAGGCCATGTGGGTATGAAAGCTGATTTCCAGCCGAGCCAATTCCATTGCCCCCAGCAGCGGGCAGATCAATGACGCCAGCAGAAATCCATTTTTGGATGCGATGATTTTCTGTATCTGAAACAAATATGTTGCCGGACTTGTCAACAAAAACACCTTTTGGATTTGCTAGCTGGAGCACGCCGGGTCCCCTTCCATTGCCTCCAGCAGCTGTTGATATCAGGTTATAACCATTAGCCCATTTTTGAACCCGGTTATTATCTGAGTCTGCTACATAAATATTGCCCGATCCATCTACAAATACATCATCCGGAAATGATAATTGATTAGCAGCAGACCCTTTGCCGTTACCACCTAAAACAGTTGTTCCGCTGGTAGCTCCTAAACTCCATTTTTGGATGCGATGATTTGCTTTATCGGCTATAAAAATACTACCACTCGCATCAATGCATAATTTAGCTGGTGAATTTAGTTGGTTTGCGTTAGAACCTTGGCCGTTGCCACCTGCTACCGTGGTTCCGCTTGTTGCACCAGGCGCCCACTTTTGTATACGATTGTTGCCTTGATCTACGATATAAATATTGCCATTTGCATCCACAAAAACATCAGATGGGTTGTCTAATTGGTTATTTGCTGAACCTGAACCGTTACCCCCTGCAACCGTGGTTCCGCTTGTGGCACCTGGTGCCCATTTCTGAATGCGGTGATTTCCTTGATCTGCAATGTAAACATTGCCTGTTGCGTCAACGAAAACATCTGAGGCACTAAGTAGTTGATTAGCTGCAGATCCTTGTCCATTTCCGCCGGCCACGGTTAGGGCTGGATCTGTTTTGATTGTCGCTACATTCCAATATGCAGTACCAATTATGTTCGTAGCATAGGGTCTCACGTAATAGGTGGTATTTAATGATAGTCCTGTTAGGCTACTGGTAAATCGACCTGTACTTGTTCCATCAGAAGTTTTGGTAGCTAGATTGACTGTTGGGTTAGGGGAAGTGCTCCAAATCCAGCCTCTTGCGGTAATCGACGAGCCGCCGTCACTTAATATAGTTGCATCACCTACAGCTGAAGTGCCTTTAATTTGGACAATGGCGTTGCCAATAATTACAGGATTACCAATTGTGATTTCATTCGAATAATCGAGCGATTTACCTGCAGCGTTAAAGGCATATACCCGATATATGTATTCATTACCCGCTTGCAAGCCGGTATTGTCTGTATAGTTGCTTATGTTCTTGTTTACACTTCCAATTGTTTGAAAAGTTCCACCGGATAATTTTCTCTCAATTTTAAAACCTGATTCATCTGTAGAATTGTCAGTCCAGCTCAAATTCACTTGGCTTAAAGAAACCACAGTTATAGTGAGGTTTGAGGGTGCCGAAGGTATTACTTCAGCGGGCCCACTATCTCCTTTTTTGCAGGTGGTAAAAAGTAATACGCTTATAACGGCAAGGCTAACTAGTTTTTTGATCATTTGTTTGGTGTGCATTGATATTGTTTCTAAGGTAATATTTCGTATTGACTAATTGAAATGTATTATTTTGGATTATCCGATTAAACTTGATTTTATACAATCGTGATAGAATATTTTATCAATGAGATATTCGGTTTCCTCCATGCAACTATGCATGCGAATTTGCCAAAAGTGGATGTTAAGTTGGGGAATTAGGGTATTGAACCGAGTGCAAACTATTTAAAAAATAGTAAGTGATGTCTTAAAAATACCAGTGTTTTTGGCCCGATTAGGGTAAGGCTGTATTAGGACTCATATGCTTTAGGTTTTAGGAATTAAACAATTGAAGGAGCGGCTTATTCTATTCATTCCTAAATTAGATTGAGCAGGGGAAATATCGCTTGTTTCTATTTCGGTCTATTTTTCCTGCTTAAAATATATTCGTCATTCAAACCTATTCCGCCAAAAATTTGTGCTTTGTATTTTTCTATTCGTCCTATTCTTGTTTGTATTTGTTTAGGTTGCGAAAAATGAATGATATAGGCTCTTTGTCGCCCGGGTGTTAGTGCATGGAATGCTTTTTTAAATGCAGGGTCAGCTTCAAAAGCTTGTTTTAACTCGTCTGGAATTGGTTCGGGCTTTTTGATGAACACTACTTTCTTTTCACCTTCTTCTATGGCTATTGCTTCTGTTATGTATGACTGCAGCACATTTTCCAGCTTTTCAATTGCTGCTGTCGTTTTAAACCTAACTATTCTGCCCAATTGGATATTGCCTTGTTGTTGTAGGATTTGATGTTGGTCAGTTAATAGTACTCCTTTGAAAAAAATCATATTCGCCGATTCTTTTAAGGCGTTAACCGAAAGCACATTTTTTCCCTTGTGTGTATAAACGGGTACTCCCCACTTGATTTCTTCCGTTAAACCCGATTCTAAAGCGATCTGTCGGAGGTGTTCTAATTCATCCACCCATTTCAATACTTTGCATCTTGGCGTTCCGCCAAACTTGCAACGCATACAGCCGTCTGTTAGGTATTTGTCTACTTTTGGGTTCATTATTCAACTTATAATTGCGGAATAGGTGTGCGAAAGAGCTACTAAAGTAGGTCAATTCATGAACATTGGGTGCTGAGATTCATCCCATCCACCAGAAACACCAGTTAATTTATCTCTCCACGAGATTTTTCAAATTCATCTACAATCTTTTTTGCTTGATCATAATTATTATCGGTTACCATGATGCTTACTCCACCTGCTGGTATGAATATATTTCCACCTCTTGTTCCCATAATTTCGTTTTTCAGGACAGCTTCCAAGCCTTCATTTTCTAACAGATGTTTGATTATTTGGCATTCGAATAGCGTGCCTTCATAAACCTCGACCAGTCTCATATTCAATCGTTTCAGTTTTAAAATTATAATTTATGCTCTTGAGCTTTTAATGCCTTTTAATCATCAAATTAATAGAAACATTTGTTGTTCTTTGATCAATATTTAAAGGTAATCAGGTAATCTACCAAGTTGGTTTCATTGGGTATACCTAGCTTTTTACGAAGCCTGTATCGACTGATTTCAACACCCCGAACAGATATACTGCTAAGTTGAGCAATTTCTTTTGTGGAGAGGTTCATTCTGAGGTATGCGCATAACTTCAATTCGTTCTGTGTGATGGAAGGGTGTTTGGACTTAAGCGCCGAGAGGAAATCGCTATGTACTTTATCAAAGTGTCGGGAGAAGTTTTCCCATTCTTTATCCATCTTCTCGTCTTCATTCAGGTTTCTCATCATTTTCTTGAGTTCCGAAACCGCTTCGGGTTGTTCCACCACTCTTATTGCCTTACTAAGTTCTTCTTTGCTTTTGGTGAGCAGTTCTCCTTTTTTAACCAGGTGCATGGCTGCAGAGGCAAGTTCTGAGTTCATTAAATTGATCTCTGCCTCCAATTTCTGATTTCTCAGCACGACCAATTCATTTTCACTTTTGCTTATTTCCAGGTCGTGGATGTATTGCAGTCTTTTTTGTTCTTCCTCATGTTTGGCTTGTTGTAGACTGAGTTTGCGCTTGTACCAACGGTTCAGCAAGATGATACCAGCAAAGAGTAGTGCGGCATACATCAATTTCATCCAAAAGTTAAGGTACCAGGGCGGTAGTATTTCAAATTTGTAGGCAGCAATGGATGACTCATTACCTAAGTTATTTCTGACTTTGACTTCAAAAGTGTAGTTTTTGGCAGGCAGGGTGGTGAATTCTTTTTCTGTTCTTCGGGTCCACTCAGACCATTCGTTGTTCAATCCTTTTAATCTAAAGGCGTATTCGATGTTTGATTTATTGTTAAAGTTCGGAGATGAGTATTCGAACCGAATGGTTTTCCAATGACTGGGGATTCCCAGTACGTCATCATCGGTTTGTTGTATGGTGTTATTAGGGTAGTGTCCACCAAACAAGGTACTGTCTTTTTGATCTCCAATAGAAACGCTACGTATGTATACCTGAAGCTTGGGTATATTGTTCTTGTATTTTTGAAAATTGATATTAAAAAATCCTTTTTCTCCAGAGAGGATGATGTTTTGTTGGTTGATGGGATAGATGAATTCGAATCCGCTAAGGAGTTTATTGGTCAACTCGGGGAAGTAGAGCACCTTTGGATTGCTGCTTGATCTATCAATTACTCCTACTGCTTTTTCTTGGATGAACCAGATATTGCCATCATTATCTTCTTTTAAATAGCGGACACTTTTATTGCCAATCAGCTTATTGTAATATCCGGGTATGCTGAAATGATCTTTGGCAGGATCGTATTTGTAAATTCCTTTTTCGGTGGCAATAAGTATTTCATCATCAATTTTATAGACATGATTGTTTACCGTAGATGGCAAGCCCTCTTTTTTGCCATACATTTTTATGATGTATTTACCCAGTTTGTTTTTTTCGATTTTATACACGCCATGATAGGGGTGAGATACCCAAATTCTCCCTTCTTTGTCGGTAGTTAAAAACCTGGAAGATTCGTTAAAGGTGGGAATGTTGCCCTCATACTGAATTGTTCCACCCGAGGAATTTAAAATGGCGAGGCCGTTATAAGTTCCGGCTACAATTTCACTTCCGGGCTTGGTGTTTGATCGTACTATGAAGTTCCAGAACCCGGTGTTGCCACTTAGTTGTTTTGCCTGGTTATTTTGTATCACAAAAGCACCTTCATGATGCCCGAGCAGTAATTGGTTATTGATTTTAGCTAAGCCCCAGGTTTGCCCTTTGGTATTTTTTACGGCCGAGAACTGGCCTCTTGTGAAACTGAGATCGCCCTGATTTTCTAAATTAACATGATATAGCCCATTGGATGTACCCAGCCACAGCTTATTTTGGTAAAGCATGGCGGTATAGCCCGAAGCATCTAATAGGAATGGATTGATTTGCTTGATGGCACTATCATAGGCTACAAAATCAATACCGGTATCCATACCCAGCCATAAGTTTTTCTGCTTATCGGTAAAAACACTTAAGATATTGTTGTTTTGCAATCCTTCTTTTTTGGAAAATGTTTGAATGATGTTTCCGCTTGTATTGATGATGTATAGCCCCCCGTTACTGGTAGCTATTGCCAAAGTTTTTTGGTTGATCTTGGTAGCGGAATATATTCTTTCATTTTGAAACAGACTTTTAAGCTGGCTGGCAAAGGCAGTAATACCGGTGGGTTTTAGTAGAAATAAGCCATCTTTTAAAGTAGTAATTAGCGTATTGCCCGGATCTAAGGGTAGGCAAGCGGTTGGGATGGCTGTTTTGGGTAGGGCAGCCTGGTTGCTGATAGGGAGCCAGGCATTATCTTCAAATTGTTTGATTCCGGTGGTATTATCATGTGCCATCAGGGTTTCACCAGATTTGCCCAAGAAGGTCCATTCTGAATCGGGGTAATAAGTTGTTATTTGTTCATTGCTCAGTTTAAATAACTTGTTGTTCGTTCTAAAAAATAAGTGATTTTTGAATGCAACGATGTCCCATACATCACCAAATGAGCGATCTTTTTTGGCTATTTTATCAATTAGACTATGGTATTTGAGCACTCCACGTTGATCGGGTAAAAAATAACCAAGTTCATCTTGACCGCCTACATAAATTTTTCCGTCTTTACCAATTTCTAATGATCTAACAATGGTTTTGTTAGGTAATGGAAAAAGGTTCCAGTAATTCCCATCGAATAGGAGCAGGCCTTCATTATTAGCGAAATAGATGAGGCCACGCTGATCTTGTTTCACATCCCAATTTTGGAGCCCAGCTTTGTATGATTCTTTTGGATAGTTAACGATTTCTGGTAAGGCAATGGTGTTTTGCCCAAATATTTTTAGGGGTAGTAAAATAACCAGTAGTAATTTTTTCATCTCTACTCAAATTTACTTTTGTGTGTAAGTGTATAAAATTAATAGATGTAGTCTTGTAGTATAAAACTACACTAAATATCAGTTATTTAAATGGATTGATGTAGTATTGATGTAGTACTTTATTTGTGATGTAGTAGATTTTATATTCATTTTTGATTTAACCAATTATAAATTTTAATAATTAACACACATTTCTTAAACTAAAACAAGTACAATATGAAACTCAGATTCAAGTTGTTTTGTATTAGCTTACTTTTTGCTTTTATTAGCAGCAACCTGAGCGCTCAAACTCTGACGGTTTCGGGCGTGGTTAAAAGTAAGTCTACATCAGAACCCCTACCGGGTGCTACTGTGAGCATTGCTGGGACTACTACAGTTCTACAAACCGATGCGAATGGTAGATTTTCTATTAATGCTACAAAAGGTAGCACCTTAAGCTTCACTTATACCGGTATGCAACCATACAGGTATACCGTGGTTAGTGCCAGAACTATTGAAGTTATTTTAAGTGATTTTGCCAATGTGATGGATGAAGTAGTGGTGTTGGGTTATGGCAGCCAGAAAATCACTAAAGTTTCCGGAGCTATTGCTACAGTGAAAGGCGAGGATATTGAGAAACTTAGACCGGTTCGTGCGGAAGATGCCTTGCAAGGTAGAGCATCGGGTGTAACGGTTATTTCTCCTGGATCGCCAGGTGCTAAACCTACAGTATTGATCAGGGGTATTCCTTCCTACACCGGAACCGATCCGGTAGTTATTGTGGATGGGTCTATTCAAAGTATGGACGACCTAAACTCCATCAGTGCAGCTGATATCGAATCAGTGAATGTATTGAAAGATGCCGCAACCACCGCTATTTATGGTGTAAAAGGGGGTAACGGGGTGATTGTGATTACCACTAAAAGCGGTAAAAGGAATCAAGCCAATGAGGTGACCTACGGTGCCAATTATGGCGTTCAACAGGTGATGAGTACGATTGGTGTACTGAATGCCACCGAGTATGCTGCCATTATTAACGAGGGTAGCGTTGCCTCGGGCGGAGCAGTTATTTTCCCTGATCTTTCTACTCTTGGTTTGGGTACCAACTGGCAAGATCTGATTTTTAAAAATGCGCCTATTAGTTCTCATACCTTAACTGCCAAGGGTGGTAATGGTAACATGGGTTATTTCTTGTCTGGAGGTTACCTCGGGCAAGGTGGTATTGTAGGTGGAAGTGAGAAGTCGTACTTTGACAGGTACAACGGTACTGCCAACTTGAATTTTGATATGAGCAGTAAGGTGAAATTTATTGCCAACACCAGTTTTGTGAATATCAGAGGAGCGGGTGTTCCTGAAAATGCAATCAACAGTGTGATCTCAAATGCCTTGAATTTTGATCCAACTGTGCCGGTTTACAATACTACTCCTGGTGTTTATGGTAAGTATGGGGTGAGCAATACGATCTTATCGGAAATCTTCAATCCTTTAACTCAATTGGAGGATACTCATAATAAATCGAATACCAAAAAATTATATGGTAAACTGGAATTACAGTATCAGATTTTAAAAGACTTAAAACTCACTTCCAGATATGGCTACACCAATGTGGATGTAACTGGTAAAAGTTTTACACCCCTTTCTTTTTATGGTACAGGTCACATCAATTCTACTTTAAATGCCGATGGAACTGCCAAAACTGGAGCACATAACAGTGTGTACGAGTATAAGACCTCATACTATAATTATACGCTCGAAAATTTTGCTAATTATAATTTTAAAATTAATGATTCGCACAATTTTGAAACGGTATTTGGTTTCTCTATGGCCAAGGTAACCGGTAAT
>JACCDJ010861427.1_pt1 | contig 28392 bp, 25 predicted proteins | sample 7444481 | NCBI WGS metagenome assembly JACCDJ01 (sample SAMN15323435, study PRJNA562643) | freshwater metagenome | isolation source: river surface water | place: USA:Blue River Watershed | collected 2017-08-15 | reverse complement strand
GATATGACCATGCATTAAACAATACTTGACTCGGATGAATACTTCCTTGCTCAAGTAAAGTTTTAATTTGTTTTAAGCAATCTAGAAAACGTAAGTTACAAGCTACATAATTCAATTTGGAGCCAATGGCTTCAACAACCTTTTTGCCATCTTCGATCGTTAAAAAAGCTGGCTTTTCAATAAAGAAAGCCTTAGCCTGTTTACTAATTTCAAGAATCGTATCAGCATGCAAATAACTCGGGTTGCTTATAATTACAAAATCATAAGTGGAGTACGGAATTTTATCCCTATCAAAAAGATTTGTAATTCCTTCTATCGAACTCGCGTTAATGCTTGAACGTAAAGCATCCAATTGTATTTCTGGGAAAAGCGATCGCAAAGCCTTTGCATGCTTATTTGCGATAGAGCCAAAACCAATGAATAATACTTTTTGGATATGCATTTAATTACTTTCCTAAGGCTTGAATGACGTCGTATTGTGTAATAATGTTATACAATCCAGAATCTTCTTTAGTAAGAACTGCTTGTACATCCTTATTCATCATCGGAGCTAACTTCTCAACTGCTAATTCTCTATGAACGATTGGTAATACCGGTTCCATTAATTCGCTTACTTTCATTTGAAGCAAATTCGGACTCGTTAACACTTTTGTGAATAATCCCTTTTCAGAAATAGTTCCGATAGGTTCTCTATTCTTCATGACAGGAATATGCGTGATATCATACTTCTTCATCAGTGTGATAGCGTCTTTAATCAAAGTATCTTCCGTAACTGTTACTAACGACACTTTACCACGTGTATTGATGATATCATTCACCGTTGTTACTTCCAAATAACCACGTTCTTTCATCCATTCATCATTGTACAACTTACCAATATAACGCGAGCCGTGATCATGGAAAATAACCACTACTAAATCATCCTTCTTTAACTGACTTTCTAATTGCATCAAACCTGCTACTGCAGATCCCGCAGAATAACCAACAAAAATACCTTCTTCCTTGGTGATACGACGTGCCATAACAGCACCGTCTTTATCCGATACTTTTTCGAACAAATCAATTACAGACATATCATAGTTCTCCGGCACAAAATCTTCTCCAATACCTTCTGTAACATAACTGTGTACTTCTCCCATATCCAAAACTCCCGTTTCATGGTATTTCTTCAAAAGAGAACCAAATGTATCTATGGCCCAAATTTTAATATTAGGATTCTTTTCTTTCAAATAACGAGCTGTACCTGTAACCGTTCCTCCTGTACCTGCGCCAACCACTAAATGCGTAATTTTTCCATCAGTAGCCTCCCAAATCTCAGGACCAGTGCTTTCGTAATGCGCCTGACGATTAGAAAGATTATCATACTGATTCACCCAATAAGAATTGGGTATTTCTAATGAAAGACGTTTTGCTACTGAATAATAAGAACCTGGATCCTCTGGCTCTACGTTGGTTGGACAAACAATAACTTCTGCACCCACTGCACGTAAAATATCAGCCTTCTCTTTGGATTGTTTATCAGTAGTTGTAAAAATACATTTATAACCACGCACCACCGCTACTAACGCAAGTCCCATACCGGTATTACCCGAAGTACATTCAATAATAGTACCGCCCGGCTTTAATAAACCTTTTTTCTCCGCATCATCAATCATCTTGACAGCCATACGGTCCTTAATGGAGTTACCAGGGTTAAAAGAATCTACTTTCGCAACAACTGTACAAGGAAGCGATGAAGTAACCTTATTCAAACGAATTAAGGGTGTATTACCGATAGTTTCGAGGATATTGTTCTTAATATTCATGTCGGCTAAATTACGAAATTTTAGGGCAGAAACTTAGTTCACTCCATTAAAAATAACTTAACTTTATAACAACACCCTACAAACAGATTTTACGTGAAAATTGCATGGTCCCTTTTGTGGGTTTTACTAATAACTAGTTTTACGCTTTCCGTAAGACTGTTTGCATATACTCCAAGTAATAATGGTGGTATTTTTAATGATTATAAACGCGCGTTAAAAGTTAACCCGGGTGAGGTTGAACAACTTACATTAAATGGGTATGATGAAATCCCTAACGGAGTTTATAAATTCAAAAATCTTAAAAAGTTAACCATAAGGAATGGATTAAAATCCATTCCAAACGATATCAATAAAATCGGTAAAATTGAATCCCTAATTCTAATTGACAATCCTATTACAAGCATTCCTGAAAACATACGTTCTTGTATTGCAATCCAAGAAATAAAAATAATTAACTCCCAACTTCAAAGTTTACCTTCTGCCCTATTTGAACTTCCAAATCTAGTTAGCCTGACAATAAAAAACGGACAACTAATTTCCCTACCAACTATTACACAAGACAACTTTGTTTTAAAAATATTAAACCTAAAAAACAATCGCATTTCAAGTATTTCAGAAGATATACAGCATCTAATTGGACTAGAAGGATTCTATTGTTCTGGCAATCCTATTAAAACTTTTATTGGTGAATTTGATAATCCAAAAGCCTTTAAGAATTTTAAGACATTAGTAATGCGTGATTGCGGCTTAGAACATATTCCATTTGTATTATGTAATAATCTGCAGTACTTAGATGTCTCAGGAAACAAAATAACAGATATCGATGAAGCCGAGTTAACTTTTATGAATAACCTTCTTTTTATAGGTTTAGAAGATAACCCAATTACGTATATAAATGAAAAGCTGTTTAGTCTAGCAAAACTTAAATCTATTCAAATTGATAGATACGAATCTTTAAGTATCGAATTGTCTGAACTTTCCAACGTCTGCATTACCTACATTGCGGTAAACATGGAAATCATCGATAAAAACTATAAGCCATGTGGTCAGCGAAAAGGAATGGTCAGTGTATTCTTTTCCGAGCCAGGTAAACGGAGAAAGTAAATTAATTAATGGCTTTCATGCGACTTACAACAAGTCGGTAAATTTTCGAATGCAGCCATATTACGCGGCACATTGTCGGCATCATAGCCCAAGTTTGAAATAAACGTACGTAGTTGCTCTGGATTAATTTTGTCAGGGTTATACGTTACCGTTAAATCTTTTGACACTAAATCTAACACAGCGGAATAAACACCCTTCTGACCCAATAATGCAGATTCAATTCTTGTTTGACATTGATCACAAACCGCAGATGTATGAATAATAACCTTCTCCTTTTTACGTGGCACATTTATAAAACTCATCGCCATAAAAACAATCACCAATAAGGTTATAAAACGCCACATAATTATCGAATTAAAGTTAAGTTACCTTTACGCTTAAACTGTTTCCCTCCGCCACATTCAGCGATTATCAAATAAACATAAACGCCGATTTCTTGATCTCTTCCATTAAACTTACCATCCCATCCTTGAGAAGATTTATCATCCGTATCAAAAACTTTCTGTCCCCAACGATTATAAACAGTAAACTGTTCCAACTTATAGATAGCATCTGGGTTCATTATCATAAAATAATCATCTGCACCATCCTGGTTAGGAGAGAATGCATTGGGAATAATTAAATCAGCACACTCCTTAACAAAAACAGTTACAGTATCCCGATCAACACATCCATTAGTGGTGTCTGTATAAGCCAAAACATATTGTATCGTAGACGTAGGAGCGACAAATGGAGAAGCGACATTACTTGCACTCATCTGAACAGTAGGCGACCAATTAAATACGTTTCCACCATAGGAAGTAGAGCCATCTAATTGCACATAGTTACCCGCATAAATTTCCTGATCAATTCCTGCATTTGCATGCGGTGCAGGCTTAATATTTAAATCGTAGTAATTAGAATCTATACAGCCGTTACTATCTGTAATTGTTAAAACGTAATGCCCACTAATTTGTACTAAGATGGAATCATTACTACTTCCTGTCGACCATTGATAATTTGCAAAGGTTTGAGAAGAATATAAATAACCCGTTTGTCCAATACAAAAATTAGGCGTTGCCAAAACTTCGAATTTTTTAATTGGGAACAAAGACAAAGTATCTAAAAATAATGCACTCGTACAGCCGTCTTGTTGCAAGCTTAAACTTGGGTAATAACTATGAAATAAAGTGTCAGAGTTAGTAAAGGTAACAGTTTGTGGTCCTTGGCCACTTCCAGGAGAAGCGATTCCTCCTGCAAAGTTCCAATTGTAAGCAACTGAAGATCCATTATAGGTATTCGTGATTCCATTAAATGTAAATGTAACAGGCACTCCTGAACAAATAGGATTTTTACTTACACTAAAAGAAGCTACAGGTTGAGGCTTTACTACGATAAAGGCAGTATCTATTCGTTCACTAGAGCAACCGTCTTGCGTTAAAGTAAGTGTAATATTCAAAGTTGAAATTGAATCATAATTTTGTGCAGTGCTTAAAGTATGTGGCCCAGCAGTGTTTGTCCCCGGATTTGCACCTAATCCACCAAATGACCAATTATAATTCACTAAACCTCCACTAGGATTTGATAAAGAGCTTAATGCATCCGCCACACTAGTTGCATTTTCACAAACAGAATCCTGACTCAATACAATAGTAGCAACAGGATTTGGGTGTATTATAACAGGCTGTTTATAAGGAAGAGAGCTACATCCGTCTTGCGTTAATGTTAATGCAATCGTGTCATATACATTCTGCAAATTGGCATTATTCCAAGACAATTGATAAACACTATTTACCGTAATTGAATTAACAACTGCATTACCAAAGTTCCATACATACTGTAGCGGACCTCCACTCAAATTACTACTACCGTTAAATTGTAAGGTGTCCAACTGCTTCGAACAAAGTATTGTATCATTTAAATCAAAATGGGCAATTGGTAATGGCTTGACAAATACATGTTTCTTAACAGGAAGCGATGAGCATCCATTTGAAGAGATTAGTAAGCTAATGCTATCCTTTGTTTGATAATTCACTTGATAAGGACCAGCGTTACTTCCACTCAAAACGGTCGCAGCGCCAAAATTCCAATTATAAGAAGCTCCGGGGTAATTATTAGTTTCTACTACTTGTATGCTACTCCCTTGACAAATAGTATCATCACTCAACACAAGATTCACCGGAAGGTTGTTCAACACATTTACACTCGTTGGATTTAAGCTCGAAATACATCCAGAGTCATTTATTTGCAATCCTAAAAAATAGGTTCCCGCTGTCGACCAACTTACATTATATGGACCCACATTATTTGTACCCATATTAACCGCATTTCCAGAAGCGAAATTCCAATTAAACGTAGCATTTGGTCCTGCTGTTCCTGTAAAACTAATTTGAGTAGGCGTATTGATACAAATCGGTGTATTAATTTGAACAGAAGCAGACGCAGCTTGGATGGTACGAATGAAGACAGTGTCCCTTAAAATACATCCACCCTGCATACTTGCTACCACCACGATCGAGTCATTAATTCCTCCTGTAGGATTTGAAATAGAGGGATTACTACAAACCGTACATCCTAAAAAATTACTTCCATTCAAGGAATACCAACTATACCCTATCCCACCTACAGCACTTAAGTTTAAAGTGGTATTAGGACAGATTGCGGTGTCGTTGCTGACAGTTAAAGCAGAGGCATTCACAAAATTCAATAGCATGGTATCACTAACAACACATCCTGGAATATTGCTAATCGTACAAACTAGATTTGTAGGTTGATTTAGGTTTACCGTAACAGCACTTGTATTAGTACCAGCGCTAATGATAGAAGCTGGAGACCAATTATAAAAGAAAGGAAGAGGTGCAGGATTAGCAATACCAAAACGAATATTAGGACGAAGGGACGAAGAGCCAATAGTGTTCGGAGCTGAGAAAGTCATTGAACAACCAATGGTACTGTCATTATGCGCATACAACACACTCGGTAAAGTGGTTAATGTTTTTTGAAGAACATCAGAATTACTGCCTATTGTATCATCATAACAAATCTCAATGTATAGTCCATTGGCACCATCCCAGTCAAATGCCTGATTTAAATTTAGGGTATTCCAACCCACAGTCGGCGTGAAATTAACAGGTCCGTAAACAGGCACCAAACCATTTACAAAAGCAGAAGGCAAACTAGGATTCGCACTTGAAGCACATCCAATTTTTATAGAGAAGTTTTGATAAGGATAACTGCTATTGTATTGCGTAACATTAAATCCTAAACTTTGAATTACGCCAGTACTAGCCCCTGCGTTGATTAAATCATTCTTTGAAAACACCATTAAAACCCTTGAATCATGATAATAACCATTCAAAAAGCTCGGTAATGCACTTTGATTATTACCATTACCTACGGTATAAATTGATGGAGCGCCTGTTACCGCAGTTGAACTACTTCCACAAACCAAACTTGGCGGAGGCAAAGTACCTTGCGATTGTGCAGAGACACTAAATGGATTAGTACAAATAATGGTATCTGCTGGCAACTGAACACTTAAAGGATCCTGTAAATTTAAAATTAATGAATCCCCAAAATAGCTTATCCCAGAACAATTGGTATAAATAACGCGGATGATTACCGTTTCTAAACCTTCATTTATTCCATCAGAAATTGGTACAATTGGGACGCAAAAAGCAGTATCACCAGGATAAAAGATTACAGAATCGATAATAGAATTATAATCCACTCCATTTATCGCAGTACCTTGAACAAGAAATTTAACAACCGAGGTGTCTGTGGTTAAGCCTGCTCTCTCAAAACAAAAACTACCATTTTTACACCCTTCCACCATATTGGGATAGCTTGCTCCTGAAGGAGTTTTATCCACGCTTGCAAACACGTTTACGCCACTTGTACTTAACGAAGCAGCTTCTAAAAATAAACCTGAATCTACCACATCATCATTTCCATCTGCAATAACAATTTTTAAATGATAGGTATTGCAACGTTGTACAGCTTTTTTAGCAGTTAGCTTTTTTGTAAATCCATCATATTCAGTAACAGTCCCTGTAAAATTTGAAGGACACCCCGTAGAACACACCCCACCGAAAGGAGTACCCGCTGGAGTATTGCAAACATAATAAGCTCCATTCACCGTACAATTCACCGTATTAATCCCAACGAAAGTTCCTGTGTTTGGGACCAATGCAATATTTTGCTGACCAACAATTCCTGGACCACTTATAAATAAACCGAATAAATCATTAATAACAGGCCAAAAGGAAACAAATTCTGGATACTCATCAGACCCGAATATATAATTAAAACTTAAAGTATCACTAGAAACAAACACATCAAATTCAATAGAACAAGCGTCTGCTGTAGGCGTAGGAAATAATAAAGCATTTAAATCTGGGTCGCCAGGTAAGGAAGGTGTAAAATTAGTACTGATACTCGGTAAGCTATTAGGACCAACCGCGTTAACGGCAGAACCATTCGTCAATATGATTCCGGATTGCATTCCTAAATTACCACCAGTAACATTAAACAACCCAAAGCCCCCTGCCCCACAATTTATCACTGCATTAGAAACCTGAACGCCGGTACCCACGAGTGCTTGTGCCATTTGCGTAGCGGTAACACTTGAATTGACCGTCATTTGTGCCTTCAAATTGAGCGGAACAAAGAATGTCACAAGCAGTACAAAAAAACCAAGAAGTAATTTTTTGGTCATTAATTTTGTGTTTCTAAAAGATTCTTAAATATAGCGAAAAAAAAGAAAAATGTTACACCTAAAATTAGCCACTGATCCACGCTGGGTAAATTTAGCCGAAATGAAACTCGAAGATATTCTCTCAGATCATGCGTATTGTGAACAAAAAGCAGCCTCTTCTTGCATATCTCTAGTTCAAACCTATGCAGATAATCCAGAAATTGTAGAAGAAGTTTCCCCAATCGTTACAGAAGAATGGGGGCACTTTAGGCAGGTTTTAGCTGAATTAAAAAAACGAGGACTAACATTAGGAAAACAACGTAAAGACGAATACGTCAATCAACTTCTTAAATTCAAAATTATTGGCGGAACAAGAAAAGAACAACTACTTGATGCGCTATTGATTTGCGCATTAATTGAAGCTCGCAGTTGTGAAAGATTTCGTCTCCTAAGTGAAGGATTAAACGACTTAGAACTTCGTGAGTTTTATAGAAAGTTTATGATAGCCGAAGCAAGCCATTACAAACTATTCATAGGACTAGCGCGTAAAAATTGCGGAATCGAAATGACAGAAAAAAGATGGGATGAATTTTTAAACCACGAAACCAAAATCATGCAACAATTAGAAATCCGTGGTGACAGAATGCATTAGGAAATTAGAATCTGTATTCAGCCCCTATTTGTAATCCTAAAGCACTTGTTGTAACCTTCGTAGTTGGTGTTAATAAATTGATATTCTGACGACCATAAATACCGCGGAATCCAAACTGAAGTCCCAAATGATCACTCGGTTGGAAATGTATTCCTAAGCCTAAAGAAAACCCAAAATCCCTTTTAGTAAAGTAAGAAGTAACATCTGTTTTGTAATTCCCTAACAAGTCTGAAGAATTACTCATTATAGCACTCTGCATTAAATTAGTATGCGGGCCCGCTTCAACATAGAAACCTGAACCACCGTGCCCAGCAGTATAACGGAGCATTAGCGGTATATAGACATTCTTGATCGTTAAATTAACGTCCTCAACGCGTTGCCCAATAAGACTATCTGTATAGTGCTGTCCAGCACTATAATTGCCGATACCTGTCACTACACTCCATTTGTTAGAAAAGGAATAACCTCCGTATAAAAAAGGGATAAACGAATATTTACTAACGGAGCTTGATATTTTATCATTCACCGTCCCCCCCTTAATCCATAATGGATCTAGTTTACTTAATGAAACATTATTAATCCCTACACTGACGCCAACAAAAGGCCCATAAGCATGCGCATCCTTTGAAATAGAGCAAATTACAATACTTAGGAATAAGCCAAAAAATACTTTTTTCATTGAATTAAATTAGTTTATCAGCTAAAAGAATGATTGAAATACAAGCAACCAAGATACCAATAATGTTCTTGATACTTAAACGTTCTTTAAAAATTACAACACCTAACAATGCTGAGGCTAACAATATTCCGACATTGTTAATGGTAAATAATGTACTGCTCTCCCAATTCGGCACTGCTAAGGCTTTTAACAGAGCATAGATGGAAAAATAATTTGGAATACCAAGTGCAATTCCTGCTACGACACTTTGCCAAGTAAACTTCAACTTTCCACGAATAGCCAAGAACAAAGCGATTAATACACCAATAACGAATGCCATTCCAAAAACAAAAGCTGTAAATAAAGGGAACTGTGACTCCGTCATTAACTTTTCTTGAGCAAACTTCACAAATGTGTCATTCAAACCGCTTCCTATAAAGAGTAATGTAAACAATATAACATTTTTAAAGCTCCATTTATGTCCGCCTTCCCCATCCTGCCAAGTAGTTAACAAGACAGCTGGAATCGCTAAAAGTAATCCTGTAAGTTTAATCCATGTTACAGAATCACCATAGATAAAAAATGCAAGCCCAACAGGAATAATTAAGGACAATTTGTTAGAAACCGAAACGGCTGTTAAGCCAAGCTCCTGACTGATATATCCCATCAAATTAAAAAGTGCAATAAAACTAAACCCCATCCCGATTGCCACATACAGCCAATTCAAACCCTGTGTTGGATGGTGCCATTCTACATTCGCTGGCACAAAGTAAAAGCCCATCGAACTACAAACTATATAATTGGTAACAATCGCTAAAAAGGTATTGATTTGAAAGCGCGGGAAAAGCTTCAAAATAACTACCAACAGTGTACTTGTAAGAATGCTTATCCACAAAAACGCCATGACAACAAAATTTATTTATAAACCAAATATACACACAATCCCCGTACTTTACACTTATGAATTGGACTCCTTTTGTAAATGGTTTTAAGGCTTATTTGCTGATGGAAAAATCCTTGTCTGAAAATAGTATTGAAGCCTATCTTCATGACATTGAAAAGTTGCAACAATTCCTTAACTACAAACAATATCAACTTGCTCCAACGCAAATTGAATTGGCCCATCTAAGAGAGTTCTTAGTTTGGATTCATGATCTTGGAATGCGCCCACACTCACAAGCTAGAATTATCAGTGGCATTAAAGCATTCTACAAATATTTACTAATGGAAAATATCATTAGTAAAAACCCAACTACTCTTTTAGATGCTCCGAAATTAAGACGAAAACTACCAGATGTTTTAAGTCTGCAAGAAATCGAATTAATGCTGGAACATATCGACTTATCTAAAAATGAAGGTTTAAGAAATCGCGCCATACTTGAAACGCTCTACAGCAGTGGGTTACGGGTAAGCGAACTAGTTAACTTAAGAATGAATGATATCTATCCAGAGGAAGGATATGTAAGAGTAATAGGAAAAGGAGACAAAGAAAGAATTGTACCAATTGGAAGCCTGGCATTGAAACATATTCAATTCTTTCTTCAAGGTTGCAGAGTACATCAAACGCCACAAAAAGGGGAAGAACATATCCTATTTCTAAATCAACGTGGCAAACGTCTTTCTAGAGTGTATATTTTCATGGTGATTAAACAACTTGCTGAATATGTGGGAATACAAAAAAACATATCCCCACATACTTTTAGACATTCATTTGCTACTCACTTGGTAGAAGGAGGTGCAGATCTTCGTGCCGTGCAAGAAATGCTCGGACACGAAAGTATTACCACTACAGAAATCTATACACACCTCGACAGAAACTTCCTCCGTCAGACACTACATCTCTATCATCCAAGATTTCAACCAAATTAATGCTTGAAATTACTCATGTAATCTTGTAACATATCTTTATGTACAAGCACATCCATTATTTTCAATTTCACATAGTCTTCACTAAAGAAATAATAACCGAAATTTTTATTCTCCGTACCTACGTTACGAGAACCCGCACCACTATCTTTTACTAAATACCAAACTTTTCCATTCTTGTTTAGGTATCCAACTAAATGCATGCCATGGTCATCAGTCGTAGTATGATTATAGAAACGGAATTGACGTGCTTCTGGAGTGATTGCTGCAGAAGGAATATCCCAACTTGGTACTTGACAAACATTAGAAATATTGAATCCTGGTTCGCTCACATCCCCTCCAATAGTAAGGCTATACCCTTTCTTAATAGACGTGTTCACAATATTCATGAATACATCCAAAGGAACATTGTGATAATCGCTATTATGCCACCAATTATCAGGAACCTTGTATTCCATGGTAGTCCAATATGGCTTCTCCATTAAAGAACAAACATCGATATAATCGTTCGGATTCAATTTACAAACCTCGTTCAGGAAGCTTTTTGGATTAAAGTTTTTCCCATTGTAATTGAAAGTACTTGCCGGAGTTCCGATATAATGATCCATTATTCCTTTGATCGTTTTCAATACGGTTTCCTCATCCCAAGCGGAGGCAGATTTAACTGAATTCAAGTAAGTACGCATTTCGTCGGCCATTTTTGCATGATTATGAATTTTGCGTCCATCCTGCAAACCATCATAGGCATCCATAGGCATAGCACCATACATTTTCATAATTCTAACAACACCATTCGCTTCACTACCCTCGTCAAAATTACTTGTACCACGTGTTTGTACAAAATAACGTGCCTTCTCTACGTACTCCCAATAAACGGTGAACAATTCTGACAGCTTAATTTGCTGCTTCGTTTGACGATTAATTTCAGCTTCGAAATATGAAGTGGTACTAAACGACCAACAAGTACCGGTATTCCCTTGCGAAATGGGATTATTACGCCAGTAAGTAGTGAACTCATCCACTGAAGTAGGCACATCCATTCCTGAGATATCCATCTTCATATAAGTCTGATTTTTATTCGCCGCATCTTTTTCTTCCTCCGTAGCAATGCCTTTCATGATTGTGTTCTGATAATAGCCAGGCTTTGCTTCGATGAAAGTGGCTTTATCCTGTTGTTGAGCGAAACAGGTAGAAAGTGTTAGTATACCTAAAGCACTTAGAATGAGTTTTTTCATTATAAATTATTTTTGAGTTGTTCGAGTTGATGTTTAATTTTTGAAAGTGATTGCAAAACCTGAAGTGAAGTATTGGGTGCTTTATTTTCTTTCAAAAACTTTTTAGCACCTTCTATGGTAAATCCCTTCTCCTTCAGCAAATGAAATATCATTCGTAGGTCGTCAATATCTTTCTGTGTATAAAGACGATCTCCCTTTTTTGTCTTTCTAGGTTGAATATGATTAAACTCAGACTCCCAATAACGGAGCACCGATTGATTGAGTCTTAATTGCTCTGCAACCTCAGAAATTGTATAATATAGTTTTTCAATGGCCACCACGGGTGCGAATTAATTAATGCGAAGTAGCGAAACGGAGCGCAAAATGCCAAATTTGACAAAAATTACTTTTCCCCATTTTTTTACTTTTTTTGAACAAAATCCTTATTTTTACATTTATAAGAATAATAAATTTCATTACGCTTGAACAAACCGAATTTTGGTCCTCGCCCTGGTGGCAACCCACGCTTTAATCGTGGCCCTATTAAGAAAGAAGCAGAACATCGCATTAATGAGTTGATTCGTGTCCCGCAAGTACGATTGGTTGGTGATAACATCACTGTTGGAGTATATGCTATCGCAGATGCTTTAAAAATCGCTCGCGATCAAGAATCAGATTTGGTAGAAATATCTCCAAATGCGGATCCTCCTGTGTGCAAAGTAATCGACTATAACAAGTTCCTTTACGAACGCAAGAAGAAAGATAAAGAGATGAAGGCAGCCTCTAAGGCTTCGCAAATGAAAGAAATCAGATTCACTCCTAACACGGATGATCATGATTTCACCTTCAAAACAAAGCATGCAGAGAACTTCTTAAAAGAAGGTCATAAAGTACGTGCGTATGTTCAGTTCCGTGGTCGTGCCATTGTGTACGCGGATCGCGGACAGGTTCTCCTTCTGAAATTTGCGGAAGCATTGGAAGAAATAGGTGTACCAGAACAATTGCCAAAATTAGAAGGCAAGAAAATGTTCATCACCATTGCCCCTAAATCTAAAAAGAAATAAAAAGTCGCCTTCGGGCGATTTTTTGTTTAACGAAAATAATTTGTCGTGAAAAAAATAAAACAACTTCCATTTCTACTTTACGCAGATGCGAAAGGCAAAGTATTTGAAGATACGAGCCTGTACATGTCTGGTAGAAGTGGCTGGGATGCAGTCGTTCCAGAATTAGAAGATTTTATCGAACTGCCTGAAGGTGGTCAATTATACGTTTTGCCAGGAAGAAAAGCGGTAGGATTTGATGTTGAAACAGGAGAATATACCATCCGTGAAGAAGGATTTGCCGTTGCTGCTTTTGTTCCGCCTGCACACACTACCCTCTATCTCGCCTGCTATGAAAGCTTACCGGAAGCTCCTACCTTACCCTTGTTTTGCTACAATGCAGTTGGTTGGTTAGATGGTAAATTTTATGTTCCTGCAACACGAATCGACCCTGACAAACGCCAAGACCCAGAAGGTTTTGACAATGATCTGGTAGCGAAAAATGTAGAACAATGGTTGAAAGAACAGCCGGATAACAGACTTTTATCACACATTGCGAATAACTGTGCACTCACCTATTGTTGCCCTGCAGCACGCAACTTCTTCATGGGAAGATATGAAGCTCCAATCCCGAGCTCTCCTGCCTGTAATGCAAATTGTATGGGATGTATCTCATTCCAGCCGGCTGAAGAACCAATTCCATCTACGCAAGATCGCTTGACCTTCAAGCCAACTCCGGAAGAAATTGCAGCCTATACAATCCCGCATCTTCAAAATATACCCGATCCAATTGTAAGCTTCGGCCAAGGTTGCGAAGGGGAACCACTATTAATGTGGGAAACGAATGTAGAAGCTATTAAATTAATGCGTCAGGCTACCGACAAAGGCATTATCAATATCAATACCAATGGATCGCTTCCTAAAGCCGTGAAGGCCATGTGCGAAGCAGGATTACAAAGCATTCGCGTTTCCATGAACAGTGCTCGTCCGGAAATTTATGAGCGCTACTATATGCCTAATAACTACCAATTCGAAAACTTGAAAGAGTCTATCAAAGTGGTTCGTAGTTATGGCGGTTGGGCTTCAATCAATTATTTTGTTTTTCCAGGAATGACAGATACGGTTGCAGAATATGAAGCTTTACGTGCTTTCATTAAAGAAACAGATATCTCCATGATTCAATGGAGAAATTTCAATATTGATCCTGACTGGTATTTAGGTAAAATGGGTATTCAAGATTGCGGGGAAACCATGGGTGTAAAACCAATGATGGATGCACTGAAAGAAGAATTCCCACACTTGATGTATGGCTACTTCAACCCTCCTAAATCAATTCAAGAAGAATACAACGCGTTGAGAAAATAAGCGCAATCATTTATTATATTTGACCAAGCAAAAACTGAATTTATGCAAAGAGATACACAGATTTTCGATCTAATTCAAAAAGAACTTCATCGTCAACAAGAAGGTCTTGAACTTATCGCCTCTGAAAACTTCACTTCGAAACAAGTGATGGAAGCGATGGGATCATGCTTAACCAACAAATATGCTGAAGGCTATCCTGGTAAAAGATATTATGGCGGTTGCGATATCGTCGATCAAGTAGAACAACTAGCGATTGACCGTATCAAAGAATTATTTGGTGCAGAATACGCAAACGTTCAACCGCACTCTGGTGCACAAGCGAATGCTGCTTTAATGTCATGCATCCTTAAGCCAGGGGATAAAATTTTAGGTCTTGATTTGAATCACGGCGGACACCTTACACACGGCTCTCCAGTGAACTTCTCAGGTAAATTATATAATCCCGTTTTCTACGGCGTAGAGAAAGAAACAGGATTAATTGACTTGGATAAAGTAGAAGAAATCGCGCTCCGTGAAATGCCGAAATTAATCATCACAGGTGCTTCTGCTTATAGTCGTAATTGGGATTTTAAACGCTTCCGTGAAATTGCTGATAAAGTAGGCGCATTATTAATGGCAGATATCGCCCATCCTGCAGCCCTTATTGCTAAAGGCTTCCTAACCTCTCCAATTCCATATTGTCACTTTGTTACCTCTACAACACACAAAACATTACGTGGACCACGTGGTGGTGTGATTATGATGGGTAAAGATTTTGAAAATCCTTTTGGCCTAACAACGCCTAAAGGTGAAATCAGAATGATGAGTGCCATCATTGATAGCGCCGTTTTCCCAGGAACACAAGGTGGACCATTGGAGCACGTTATCGCTGCTAAAGCAATCGCTTTTGGAGAATGTCTAACAGATGAATTCACAGAGTACTGCAGACAAATGATTGCAAATGCGCAAGCGCTTGCAAAGTGTTTCATGGAAAAGGATTACAATATTATCAGCGGCGGTACGGACAATCACTTAATGTTGATTGATCTACGCAACAAAAACATCTCTGGTAAGAAAGCCGAAATCGCTTTACAAAAAGCTGATATCACGACTAACAAAAACATGGTACCGTTTGATGATAAAACAGCCTTTGTTACGAGTGGTGTCCGTATCGGAGTTCCTGCAGTTACCTCACGTGGATTGAAAGAAGCAGATATGCAATTTATCGCTGACTGTATCGACAAGGTAATAATGAATTCGGAAAATGAAGCAGTGCTTGCAGAAGTTAAGGCTGCCGTTAACCAATACATGAAATCATTCCCGTTATACGCCTAATTAAGGCCACCGATGCAAGTTCATCACGGGATTCAACACCTTCCTGCTTTTAAACATGCCGTGCTAACAACCGGCATGTTTGATGGCGTGCATGTAGCGCATCAAAGATTGCTACAAAAGATAAATAATCGTGCAAAAGAACAAGAGAGCGAATCAGTATTAATCACTTTCTGGCCCCATCCTCAAATGGTTCTAGGAAGCAATGACCGTTCCCCTATTCAATTGTTAAATACTTTAGAAGAGAAAATTGCTAATCTTGAAAAAACAGGATTAGATCACTTGGTCATTCTTCCGTTTGATACAGCTTTCGCATCAATGAGTGCTGAGGATTATATCGAAAAATTCTTAGTAGCGAATTTCCATCCACAAACAATTGTAATTGGATTCAATCATCGTTTTGGAAACCAAAGAAAAGGGGATGTGCATTTATTACAAGCCATGGGAATGAAACACGATTTTACGGTAATGGAATTCGATCAGCAGGTAGAAGAAACGATTAGCGTCAGTTCAACAAATGTTCGAAAGGCCGTTGCAGAGGGCAATATGGAAGAAGCGAGTTTACTTTTAAGTCAAGCTTACAGTATTCAAGGAAAAGTAGTTAAGGGCCAACAACTAGGCCGCACCATACAATACCCAACAGCCAATATTCAACTACCAACGAAGGAAAAGCTAATTCCTAAAATTGGGGTGTATTGTGTAAGTATTGAAGTAAACAAGGTCGTGCATATCGGCATGATGAATATCGGTACAAGACCAACCGTAGAAGGACAGCATCTGACATTAGAAGTCCATATTTTAAATTTTTCGGAAGATATTTATGAGCAAGAGGTTCAAGTATTTTTCCATCATCGTTTACGTGACGAAGTGAAGTTCAATTCAATAGAAGCATTGAAAGCACAATTAGCTTTAGACAAAACTTCGACAGAAAATTATTTCAAGCAAAGCAATGTATCAGCATAGTCTACAATATCGCGTACTTTATGCGGATACCGACCAAATGGGATATGTCTATCATGGTAATTATCCTAAATTATATGAAGCAGGTAGAAATGAGGCCATAAGAGCCTTAGGATTGAGTTATAAAGAATTGGAAGCGGTTGGAATTTGGATGCCCGTTACGAATATGGAATTCAAATTATTACGACCCGCATTTTATGACGAAGTCCTTACCATTGTTACCAGTATTCAAGTTTTACCGGAGACGAAACTGAACTTTTATACAGAGGTTTATAGTCAAGAAGATAAATTACTGAACGCGGGCAAGATCAGTTTGGCTTTCGTAGATGCGAACACAAAAAAGTCAAGTGCAGCACCACAAGTACTATTGGAAAAGCTTTTGCCTTATTTTACTTCTTAACTATTTTATCAGGATTAGCTTTTAGATAGTTACTCCAAGCATTTTTCGGAGCACTTTTTTTCTTAGCGATTGTCGGTTTTGTCGCGACAGGCACCTTCTCCCCTTTCCAATTTTTTGTAAACTGTAAGGCATGACAAACCGCTACACCTAAAGCATCTGTCTCATCAAAAAAAGCAGGCGCTTCTTTAAGATTTAGGATGCGAACTATCATGGATGAAACTTGCTCTTTACTAGCACTTCCATTTCCCGTTATACTTTGCTTTATTTTACGTGGGGCATATTCACTCACAGGAATATCACGCATCATGGCACAAGCAATAGCTACTCCTTGCGCACGACCTAATTTGAGCATCGACTGAACATTCTTTCCAAAGAAAGGTGCTTCGATAGCAAACTCATCCGCAGGATATTTATTCAATAACTCAACCATGAACTGTTGAATCGCCCTTAATTTCATATAAACATCCTTCTCCTTCTGCATATGCAAAATCCCCACATCAATCACAGACATCTTCGAACCTTCCACACGTATTACGCCGAAGCCTAAAATATTTGTACCCGGATCAATGCCTATAATTATTGCCATAGACAACAAAGTAAATCAAACTTATTTTTACTTTTTATTAATTTTGATAACGTGAGCACAATACAGTCTATTTTACAGCGCAGCCTTTTCATTGCATGTCTTTTGCTAGGTCAATTTGCATTGGCGCAAATAAATAATTTCAGTCCGCTTGCGGCTGATAAAACCATTGAACTAACGACACCAAACATCATAGCTGCTGTTCAGGAAGATAAGCACAATGATCAATACAAAACGATTCCTTATCGTTTTGGAATAAAAATCCCTTGTAATTATACGCCGCAAAATGGTGGCTTCTGGACTAAGTCAGGCGATTATTACAATTGGCAAATGCGCATTCATGCTAAAGATGCGAAGAGTTTACATTTTAACTTTACTTCTTTTGCCTTAAAATCGGGAGAATCTGTTCTTGTATTTAACGACTCTAAAACTATTGTTTATGGTCCTTATACGAAATTAAATAACAGCTTCGATAGCTTATTCAGTAGTTTCTTAATCCCTGGAGAAAACATCAATATCCTTTTTCAATCCAAACAAAAGCAACAAAACCCATTCATCATTGAATCCGTAACCTACGGCTACCGATCGATAGGCGAATTTGTATTAAAAAACTTTGGTGCCTCAGGAGCTTGTCATAATAATATCAATTGTCCAATTGGAGAAAATTGGCAAAAAGAAAAACGATCCGTTGCCTTGATCTTGGTAAATGGAAATGGTTGGTGTACCGGTTCTCTATTGAATAATACCTTACAAGACACTACACCATATTTATTGACGGCAAATCATTGTTCCTCTTCTTCTTACTCTAATTGGCAATTTGCCTTTAATTGGGAATCTCCTGGTTGTGGGACACAATTGGTGCCCTTAAATAATGTCATGGCAGGAGCCACCTATATTGCATCAAGTGCTTTATCCGATTTTCTATTAATTAAACTAAACAACAAAATCCCCGATTCCTTTCACCCTTATTTTAATGGATGGGATTTTCAGAACATAGCTTCTGATACAGTCGTATGCATACATCATCCTAGTGGTGATTTGAAAAAAATTAGTGTGGCTAATAACCTCTGTCAAGACTCCTCTTATTTCAATGCGTTTTGTTGGAAAATAGGTCAATGGAGCAATGGTGTTACCGAAGGCGGAAGTAGCGGTTCTCCCCTATTTAATAAGGAACATCAGGTGGTAGGTCTACTTACAGGAGGACCTTCTTTTTGCTGCTCTGCTATACAAGACCAACATGATTATTTTGGAAAATTTGCTGTCGCTTGGAATGCAGATACCGCCTTACGTAAACAGTTAAAATATTGGTTGGACCCGAACGGAATGGCAAATAATAACTGGAATGCTTTTGATCCCTCTCCAATAAACGCTTATCCTGGTGATGCAGTTCAACTTCTTACCTGCAATCAAATTCAAGGAATTGCATTTTCATGTGCGGATAGTAATTCAGTCAATATTCATTTTAAAAATAATGGCACTACCATTTTGAATTCATTACAATTTGTCTACAAAATAAATCAACAAGCTACTAAAATCGTGAACTGGTCAGGCAACTTAAAGCCAGGACAAGCGACAGATTTTATTTTATATTCCTTAAAAGCTTATCAGCCTGGCTCGAATGATTTAAAGGTTTGGAGTCGGTTGCCAAACAACAAACAGGATGTATTTCCAAGCGACGATACTTTGTCTGTAAACATTAATTACATTTTTGGCGCGACCTTAAAACTTCAATTAAAAACAGACGATTTTGGCAGCGAAACAAGGTGGGAAATCAAAAACTCTTCTGGAACATTGTTCTACACAGGAGGTCCTTATACAGACTTTGCGGGCGGACAAACTATTAATGAAAACATTTGCTTAATGCCGGGCTGTTATCAGCTTTCAGTGGAAGATTTGGGAGGTGATGGAATGTGTTGTCAAAATGGAAATGGTTCCTTTATACTTTATAACAGTACTAATAAATCAATATTATCTGGCAGTCAATTTACCTGCAGTATTCAAGGAAATTTCTGTGTGAATGCAAATGGAAATGAAAGTATAGAAACCGCAATCCACCAAGACCTATATCCTAATCCATGCGATAAGCAATTAATTCTTCCAAAGCATGTGAAACAGGTACAATTATTTGACCCATTACATCACGAAATCACTTTGGAAGTAAACAATGGAATCTTGGATACTAGCACACTAAAAAATGGAGTCTATCTAATCGTTTTTGACAATAATAGAATTGGCAAACTTATTGTTCAACACCAATACTAAGCGCTTTACTACTTCGATTGAACGTCTCCTATTACCGTTAACAATAAGGTATTAGGGTAGGTATTTGCGAATACCGTAACGGTCTTTTGAAAAGACCCTGGACGATTATAACTGTCGTAAATAACTTTCACCCAACCTTTCTGTCCCGGAGCAATTGCAGTCTTTGAAAAATCTGAAGCAGTACAACCACAAGAGGCTTGCGCATTATTAATCAACAGCGGCGTTTTGCCGGTATTGGTAAAGATAAACTTATGCTGCACTTTCTCCCCTTCTTGCAAAGTTCCAAAATCGAAAGTTGTGGCTTCTTCAAAATGAAAAATGGGATATTCCGAAGTGTCCTTAGATACGGTTCCGTCTGCCTGCTTTGGATTGTTTACCAATTCAGCGGCATTTAACAAAGCTTCCCCATTTGCATTATCTGCTTTCTTTGAATTACAGGCAACAGTCACAGAAAGTAAAAAAAGAAGCGTCCAAATATTTTTCATAGTGCAAAAATAAAAAAGGGGACTAAAAGTCCCCTTACTATTTACAATCAATTATGATTATTGTTTTACAAAACGAGTGCTTGTCGAAGCAGCATTCCATTTCAACATATATACACCAGCACTTAAGTCACTAACATTTACTGTATTGGTAGTTGCGTTTGCATTTGACACGCAAGTTTTAACTACTTTTCCGTCTGCAGAAACAATACTTAAATTTTCATTTTTAGTAGAGTTCAAAGAATAAACTAGTTGATCCGCAACCAAATTGTTCACGACAGTCAATTGATTGTTTAACTCAACTGCACTTAGACCACTTGCCTGACGAAGATCGAATGCAATTCCACTAGGGTTAACGCTTACGTTAAAAGAATCACGCGGAAAGCCGTTTGCATAATGAATATAGACCTTACCGAAAGAAACGAAATCAGTAACACCCGTATAAATTTCATTGTTAATTGGATTAACTGCGATACCATAGATACCTTTGTTAATCATTACAGGAGAAGCAACTTGATTGTTATTTACATCAAACTTACCTAATTGATTATCTCCAAAAGCTTGATATAAAACATAAGGATTGCCATTGATAACAGACAAAGCACTTGTTGCACAACCAGCATTATTTACAACTAACTTAGAGCTATTTGCACCAAGCATTGGGTTAATAACAGAAACACTTGATTTAGAAAAATCGTTATTGTTTACAGTCAACAATTGATTCCCTGCTAACATTAAATTCTCAGGATTAGTAGCAGAATCCGCAAGTGTAATTTCTCTAGTGTATGATTGTCCATTCAAATTCACAACACCGATTAAGCCTTTATAGTTACCCCAATCAAAACCGTTATTCACTGCAACATAAGCTGAATCACCTTTTACCACGATTTTGTCAGAAGCATAATTAGGACCAGCACCTACAGGCAACTCATAAACAAAAGACAAATTATTTTTGTCATAAACCTGAAAATAAGAATTGTAGGTCACCAAGTATTCTCCGCGAGAAACGAGTAAGTGATTATTCCAAATTGCCATTGCACGTACACCTGGTACAGATGCGGTGTGTAACAACTGATAGTTGTTTGCATCGTACATATTGATCTTGTTATCAGCAGCAGCATAAATAACACCGTTCTCAATTAGAACTTCAGTAGAGAATCGGCTACCCTCAATCGTATCAAAAATATGATACGTTTTTGAATTAGGATTGTAAGCACCAATAGTAACAGGAACATCCTGTTGCATTGTGGTATAATTGTAAACACCCTCGTTCATTACAATAACTTGATGAAGGGTGTTGTTTTGTGCCGAAGCAGCAAAAAAGGCCGTTACAGCGGCAAAAAAGAGAGTCATTTTTTTCATGAATGAAAAATTAGATGGTGAAAAAAGACTCGGAAAAAATGAAAAAAGATGAAGGCAAAATAAACCCATCTCCTTAACTCTTCTCCCGAAAGTTAGGTTGTGTTAATGGCAGGTCTTCTGACTTATCTCCACCTTTATCTCCTTCCCATCTAAAATAGACAGTGGATATTTGAAAAAGGCCTTTTGGAGCTTACAGCACCGGGGAGTGTTACAGTTTTACACTGTATTCCCTTTTAATGACTAGGTCAACCTATCAACGGCACAAAGATAATTCCATCCGATTAAATTTCTGTTGAACTTATCCACAGCAATGTTAAAAAACAACTCAACATTAGATTTATAATGACTTTTGTCATGGAATAAAAAAAATGAGAATTACACAAGAATTTAACTTTAGAAAAGACCTGAAATTATTATATTTGCCTATTCTAGAGCTTTGAAATCGCAATTAAAATGAAGAGAGTATTAATTACAGGTGCTGCAGGGTTTATTGGATCACATCTTTGTGATAAATTTATCGGAGAAGGATATCATGTCATTGGTATGGATAACCTTCTGACAGGCAATCTTAGAAATATCGAACATCTTTTCCCTAATCCGAATTTTGAATTTTATCATCATGATGTTTCAAAGTTTGTACACGTGCCGGGGGAATTAGACTATATCCTTCATTTTGCGTCTCCAGCCTCTCCTATTGATTATTTAAAAATGCCTATCCAAACATTAAAGGTTGGATCACTTGGCACCCACAATCTTTTAGGCTTAGCAAAGGCAAAAAAAGCGCGCATTTTGGTTGCCTCCACATCGGAAGTTTATGGAGATCCATTAGTTCATCCGCAAACGGAAGAATATTGGGGTAATGTAAATCCGGTTGGACCGCGTGGGGTTTATGACGAAGCAAAACGCTTTCAAGAGGCTATCACAATGGCTTATCATACTTTCCATGGTGTAGAAACGCGCATCGTACGTATTTTTAATACCTACGGCCCAAGAATGCGCCTGGATGATGGTCGCGTATTACCTGCCTTCATTGGCCAGGCTCTACGTGGTGAAGATTTAACTGCGTTTGGAGATGGTTCTCAAACACGTTCTTTCTGCTACGTTTCAGACTTAGTAGATGGCATTTATAAACTATTGATGAGTGAATATGCACAGCCCGTGAATGTGGGCAATCCGGATGAAATCACTATCAATCAATTTGGTGAAGAGATATTAAAACTCACGGGAGCAAAAAGTAAGTTAATTTACAAACCATTGCCTATAGACGATCCGAAACAACGTCGTCCAGATATTACCAAAGCTAAAACCATTTTAGGATGGGAGCCGAAAGTAAATCGTGCAGAAGGATTAAAGCTTACCTTAAGTTATTTTCAATCTTTGATTAATTAAACCATGAATACTACCACAGATTTTTTTGTTCATGAGTCGGCCTATGTAGACCAACCATGTCAAATTGGTAAAGGAACTAAAATTTGGCATTTTTGTCATGTTATGCAAAATACAGTCATTGGTGAAGGTTGTATATTCGGTCAGAATGTACTTGTTGCCAACGACGTAAAAATTGGCAATAATGTAAAAGTTCAAAACAATGTAGCCATATATACCGGTGTAGAATGTGAAGACGATGTATTCTTAGGTCCATCAATGGTGTTTACAAATGTTACCAACCCTCGTAGTGCGGTAGTTAGAAGAGGGCAATACGCTAAAACAGTTGTCAAGAAAGGAGCCTCTATCGGAGCGAACGCAACGATTGTATGTGGCCACGATATCGGAGAATACGCGTTTATCGGAGCTGGAGCAGTAGTGACAAAAAACGTTCCTGCTTATGCATTAATGGTAGGCAACCCTGCTCGTCAGATTGGTTGGATGTCACAATACGGACATCGCCTAGAATTCAATGCAGAAGGATTGGCAAGCTGCCCTGAAAGTAATCAACAATATAAATTGACCAATGGTCAAGTAAACTTATTAGCATAAAACACCTAACCCATTTTTTTTATGTCAAACATTTACGAAAGACTACTTAACAAAGAAACAAAACTGGCTGTAATCGGATTAGGTTATGTTGGTTTACCATTAGCCCTTGAACTTGCACGTAAAGTGAAAGTGATTGGCTTTGATATCAATCAAAAACGCGTAGACATGATGCGCGCAGGTATAGACCCATCAAAAGAATTGGAATCTTCTGCATTCGATGGTTGCGACATTCATTTCACCGCTAACTTGGAAGATTTAAAAGAAGCTAGTTTTTATATTGTAGCTGTTCCTACTCCAGTGGATGAACATCGCGTACCAGATTTAAAACCAGTTGTGGGCGCTTCTACGACTATTGGTAAAGTGATTAAGAAAGGTGATTATGTAGTATTTGAATCCACTGTATATCCTGGATGTACGGAAGAGGATTGCTTGCCAGTGATTGAACAAGTTTCTGGATTGTCTTTTGCAAACGATGATTTCAAATTAGGTTATTCTCCTGAACGTATTAATCCAGGTGATAAGGAACAAACCTTAACTAAAATTAAAAAGGTAGTTTCTGGTTCTGATGCAGAAGCCTTAGACATCATTGCAAAAGTATATGAGTTAGTTGTGATCGCAGGTGTACATCGTGCATCTTCAATCAAAGTAGCAGAGGCTGCAAAAATTATTGAAAACACACAGCGCGACGTGAACATCGCATTGATGAATGAGCTGTCAATGATTTTCGAACGCCTACACATCAATACTTATGAAGTATTAGAAGCGGCAGGTACGAAATGGAACTTCCTTAAGTTTATGCCAGGTTTGGTGGGTGGCCACTGTATCGGCGTTGATCCATATTATTTAACCTATAAAGCACAAGCACTAGGATACGAACCGCAAGTCATTTTAAGTGGTCGCAAGATTAATGATGATATGGGTCCTTATGTTGCCAAACGCTGTGTTCAATTAATGGCACATGAAGGCAAAAACACCGTTGGTAGCCGCGTATTAGTTATGGGAGCCACTTTCAAAGAAAATGTAAGTGATATCCGTAATAGTAAAGTGGTGGATATTATCAATGAATTAAAAGAATACTCTGTACAAGTGGATGTGGTAGATCCACATGCAGATTCTCATGAATTAAGCGAAGAATACGGATTCGGTCTTGTGGCTCAAGCTACTGGTAAATACGATGCTATTATCGTAGCCGTAAATCATAAAGAATATGCAAACATGACAGAAGCTGAATTCTTGAATTTGGCCAATGACAAAGCTATTTTCTGTGATGTAAAAGGTATTTTCAGAAACAAAATCAAGACGTTAAAATATTGGTCATTATAATTTAAAACTATGCAGGGAAGAGCTTCTAGGTTGTTGATTGGTTTAACGATTGCCGTTTTTATTCCTATTGGATTTTGGTATTACTTTTTTCAATACAAAGGATTTCCAAAACCCTTAAAAAAATGGTTCCCAACTGGAGAAGTTCGTACCTATAAGTTTAGAGGCAAGACCAAGGTTGATTCTATTTACCATACCATTGCAGATTTCAAACTAATCGATCAAGATGGTAAGATTATCACCAATGATACCTTTAAAGATCATATATACGTTGCTGATTTCTTCTTTTGTACCTGCCCAACAATTTGCCCTAAAATGACACGTCAACTAGCACGTGTGCAAGAAGAGTTTAGATACGTGAAGTGGGTTAACATCATTTCACATACAGTAAATCCAGAACACGATTCTGTAGCTGTATTAAAAAAATATGCAGAGCGATTTGGTATACTATCAGACAAATGGCATTTAGTAACAGGGAATAAGCAGGAGCTTTATGATTTATGTATGAAGAGCTATTTCCTAGCAGTTCAAGATGATGGAGGAATAGATGCTTTTGATCATAGTGAGAAGCTTGTTCTAGTCGACAATCATCGTGTAATACGTGGTTATTATGATGGAACAGATAGCCTTGAGGTAACGCGTTTGATGAACGACATTGTGGTTCTATTAAAAGAACTATCAAATGATGTGAACGAGTTACGTCCCCCAAGAAATTAGCAGCTAAAATTAAAGTCGAGATCTTTCGATCTATGATTTGATTAGAAAATTAAAACAACTTCCCGGTCGAAGTTGGAGGGATTTTTCCTTGATGTCTGTATGCCAAATCTGTAGCTTCACGACCACGCGCGGTTCTTACTAGATAACCTTCTTGAATTAGGTACGGCTCATAGACTTCCTCAATCGTACCACTCTCCTCTCCTACGGCTGTTGCAAGGGTATTCAATCCTACTGGACCTCCATTAAATTTATCAATCAAGACCGCCAAAATGCGATTATCCATTTCATCTAATCCATGCTCATCGACATTCAAGGCATTCAAGCCATAGCGAGATATTTCTAAATCAATTATACCATTTCCTTTTACCTGTGCAAAATCACGAACGCGACGAAGTAAAGCATTAGCAATACGAGGTGTACCACGACTTCTGCGTGCAATTTCAAAAGCACCTTCCTCTTGAATCTCTGTGTTTAAAATATCGGCAGATCGTTTAATAATTTTCTTCAACACCTCTTTACTATAATAATCCATTCTCGACATGATGCCGAAACGGGAACGCATAGGCGAGGATAATAAACCACTTCTAGTAGTAGCCCCAACTAAGGTAAAAGGATTCAAAGCTATTTGAATCGAGCGAGCATTAGGACCGGATTCGATCATAATATCAATCTTAAAATCTTCCATCGCACTATACAGATATTCCTCCACCGTTATGTTGATTCGATGAATTTCATCAATAAAGAGAACGTCATTGGGTTCCAAGGATGTTAGTAATCCTGCTAAATCACCTGCTTTTTCGATTACCGGTCCGCTGGTCATTTTAAGATTCACGCCCATTTCATTGGCTATGATATGTGCGAGGGTTGTTTTACCTAAACCTGGAGGTCCATGTAAAAGACAATGATCCAAAGCTTCGCCACGCATTTTAGCAGCTTTGATAAAAACCAATAGGTTTTCTATAATTTTATCCTGCCCGGCAAAATCATCAAATACCTGAGGACGCAATACTTTTTCAAGGTCGCGATCTCCCTGATGCATGTTTTCCTTTTCATTATTCAAAAAATCCTCTCGCATAAGGGCAAAGATGAGAAAATTAGGTCAAGATTGAGGTAAATAATGCAAAAAATAGCAGGATGTAATTATTGTATAATTTTCAGGTCAAATAATTGTGAAATATGATTTCCTTTTATTAGCTTTGCAGGCCTTTCTCTAGAGAATTAACAAATTAATGCCCAAAAACTGGCATCCAACTTATTGAAAATTAGAATAGTCCTGCCTGATTAGACTAACAAAAAGAGTCTAAAAAAGCTAGGATGTTTTTTCATTTAAATAAGTTAAATGCTTGGGATTAAGGAGTTAAAGTGCAAAGGATCCCGTATTAATTAACGATCGTAACCTAATTATGTCGACAAAAAAATCCAAAGAGCGTTTGAGTTTTGGTAAGATTAAAGCCTTACCGTATCCGGATTTATTAGCAATCCAATTGCAGTCGTTTAAGGACTTCTTCCAATTAGACACCACTTCAGAAAACCGTCGTGATGAAGGTTTGTACAAGGTGTTTATGGAGAATTTCCCTATTACAGACGCCCGCAACATTTTCAATTTGGAATTCTTGGATTATTTCGTGGATCCACCACGTTACTCCATGGACGAATGCGTTGAACGCGGTTTAACGTATAGCGTACCTTTGAAAGCTAAGCTTCGTTTGAGCTGTAACGACCCTGAACACATCGATTTCCAAACGATTGTTCAAGACGTTTTCTTGGGAAATATCCCTTACTTGACTCCAAAAGGAACCTTCATCATCAATGGTGCTGAGCGTGTAGTTGTATCTCAATTACATCGTTCTCCAGGTGTGTTCTTCGGACAGTCAGTTCACCCGAACGGTACAAAAATTTATTCTGCACGTATCATTCCTTTCAAAGGAGCGTGGATGGAATTCGCAACAGACATTAACAATGTAATGTCTGCCTATATCGATCGTAAGAAGAAGTTCCCTGTAACTACACTTCTACGTGCTATGGGTTACGAATCAGATAAGCAAATCTTAGAATTGTTTGGATTAGCTGAAGAAATTAAGGCTAACAAACAAAACTTAAAAGATGCAGCTGGTCGTCGTTTGGCAGCAAGCGTATTGCGTAGCTGGTTTGAAGATTTCGTTGACGAAGACACCGGAGAAGTAGTTTCTGTAGAACGTACAGAAGTTATCTTGGAACGTGATACTGTTTTGACGGAAAATGCAATCGATACTATTTTAGAATCTGGCGTTAAGTCTATCATCTTGCAAAAGGATGAAATGACGAACGACTATTCTATTATCTATAACACTCTACAAAAGGATACTTCTAATACTGAATTAGAAGCGGTTCAACACATCTATCGTCAATTACGTGGTGCTGATGCGCCAGATGACGAAACAGCACGTGGTATCATTGAGAAATTATTCTTCAGTGACAAGCGTTATGATTTAGGTGATGTAGGTCGTTACAAAATCAATCAAAAATTAGGATTAGATGCTAAAAACGACAGTCGCGTATTGTCGAAGAATGACATCATCCTAATTGTTAAATACTTAGTACAATTATCAAACGGTAAAGCGGAAATCGATGATATCGATCACTAGTGATCGATATCATCG
>JACCDJ010803550.1_pt1 | contig 28409 bp, 26 predicted proteins | sample 7444481 | NCBI WGS metagenome assembly JACCDJ01 (sample SAMN15323435, study PRJNA562643) | freshwater metagenome | isolation source: river surface water | place: USA:Blue River Watershed | collected 2017-08-15 | reverse complement strand
TACTTCTTCTGTACTCCGATTAGATCGAGCCGGCATTTATAACGACGGTGATGAGAGAGAAGAAGGAGCGCCGTTATTCCAACCATTTGAACCAATTCGCGAAGTTCCCTCAGATATCAGCATTAGCCTTCTCGATGCCGAGGGGGTCGTAATTGGAACCTTGGGCGGAAGTCAGAGTCCGCAACAAGTTCAAACAGTAATTAGCGGACTCACAGTTGCAGAACTTGAAGATAAAGTTGAAAAACCTTTCACCATTGAAAGTGAAGGGCGTTTTGGTTCTGAGTACCGAGCGCTTGCGCGAATTCTCCCAGATCAGACTGGAAGCGTAATAATTGCGGTATCTCTTGAAGGCGTCAAGAAATCAATCAATCAATTACGTTTTCTCTTCTTTGCAGTCGGATTAGTAGTTCTGTTCTTTCTTGCGCTCATCGCGCGACGCATAATTGGAATCTCCCTTCGGCCATTAACTCAAGTTGAAGAAACTGCTGAAGCGTTCGCTAAAGGTGATTATTCAGCTCGCCTTCCGGACGCTCGAAGCGATACCGAAGTTGGGCGACTTACTTGGGCGCTAAATCAGATGTTGGCCCGAATCGCAGAAGCATTTTCGATTCGTACCGCAAGTGAAGAAAAACTCCGCCGCTTCGTAGCGGACGCATCTCATGAACTTAGAACTCCACTCACTGCTATCCGTGGATTTGCTGAATTACATCGCCAAGGTGCAGTAAAAGGTGAAGAGAAAACTAGCGAGTTGATTAAACGCATCGAGCAAGAATCGATTCGGATGTCTACTTTGGTTGAAGATTTGTTGTTACTCGCGCGTCTCGATCAATCTCGAGAGATGGCAATGGAACCAGTTGACTTAAGAACGCTTATTAATGAATCTGTCACATCAGCACGGGTCTCCGGGCCAAGCCACCCCATAAAAGTAAATCTGCCAACTGGTGATTTATTTGTTTTGGGTGATTCGATGCGCATCCACCAAGTGCTCGCAAATCTTCTTGCGAATGCTCGAACTCATACTCCTGAAGGAACCAATATAGAAGTAAATCTCGAACAACTTCCCGACGGTTTAGTAATCGAAGTTCGTGATGACGGACCTGGATTATCTAAATCAGACCAAGAGCGAATTTTTGAGCGCTTTTATCGCGCAGATCCATCACGAAAGCGCAATGGAATTGAAGGTACTGGGCTAGGCCTATCGATTGTCGATGCCGTAATGCGCGCTCATGGCGGTCGGGTGGAAGTTGAATCTGAAGTTGGCAAAGGCGCGAGCTTTAAACTCATCTTCCCGCTTTCACAATTCAACTCCGAAGTATGATGACAAAGTGAAAAGCAGCGAGGCAATACTTCGAGCGCTCGAAAATGAGTCAATCGAGATTCTTCGTGAAACCGCCGCTAGTTTTAAGAAGCCGGCGCTCCTATATTCAATCGGCAAAGATTCCACGGTAATTCTGCATCTAGCTCGGAAAGCATTCCATCCAGCGCCAATTCCCTTCACGCTACTTCACATCGATTCGACTTGGAATTTCAAAGAGATGATTACGTTCCGCGATGAAGTTGTGAAAATGCATAATTTAAATTTAATTGCGCACATTAATGAAGATGGAATAAAGAATGGAATCACTCCCTTTAGCCATGGTATATCGGAATACATCCGAGTGATGAATACAGTCTCACTTAAGCAAGCTTTTGAAAAACATGGTTTCGATGCTGCTATCGGAGGCTCTCGGCGAGATGAGGAGCGCAGCAGAGCTAAAGAGCGAATCTTTAGCGTTCGCCAAGCTGGTCATCGCTGGGAACCTCGCGAGCAGCGCCCCGAACTTTGGCGGACTTACAACACTCGCATCCGTCCTGATCAGAGTATGAGAATCTTTCCAATTTCAGATTGGACCGAGTTAGATATTTGGAGCTACATTCAATTAGAGAATATTTATGTTAATCCACTTTATTTCGCTAAAGAACGTCCCGTTGTAAAGCGAGGTAATCAGTGGATTATGGTTGATGACGAACGCTATCCATTACAACCTGGCGAGCAGCCAATAATGAAGATGGTTAGGTTTCGCACATTAGGTTGCTATCCGCTAACGGCGGGCGTTGAATCAACTGCCACAACTCTCGAGGATATTGTTGAAGAAGTCGCAGGTGTGAAGTTAAGTGAGCGCGCCACGAGATTAATTGATGGTGAAAATGAAGATTCGATGGAGAAGAAAAAGCGTGAGGGATACTTCTAATGACAACTCCCTCAATTGTCCGGTTAGTTACTTGTGGAAGCGTCGATGATGGCAAAAGCACTCTTATTGGGAGATTACTGGTTGAAACGGATTCAGTTCCTCATGACACATTAGATGCCACAAAAAAGACTCGTAGACCGGGATCGATAATTCCTGCTGGAGAAATCGATTTCAGTTTACTTACTGATGGCTTAGAGGCTGAGCGTGAACAGGGAATAACTATCGACGTCGCTTATCGCTCGATGTCACTACTGGATGGACGACGTTTAATAATTGCTGATGCTCCCGGCCACGAGCAGTACACGCGAAATATGGCAGTTGCTGCATCCCGAGCTGATATCGCGCTAGTTCTAGTAGATGCAACTCGTGGAATTCGCCCACAGACGCTCCGCCATCTAACTATCTGCTCTTTAATGGGAGTAAAAAAGATTATTGTCGTTATAAATAAAATGGATGTTTCTGGATTTGATAAATCTCTTTTCGATTCTTTAGTGGCTGAACTACAGCTTGCGACAAATCGACTAGCGCTACATGAAGTCTATTTTGTTCCCGTAAGTGCTCTTGAGGGCGACAATGTAACTTTTAAATCTGATCGAATCTCTTGGTATAAAGGAAATTCCGTTTTGGAAGAAGTACAAGAATGGCGCGATCAATCCTCTGATTCTGAGCATGCCCGACTCTCTGTGCAGCTAATCAATCGCGCCGATAATTTCCGTGGCGTATCAGGCACCATCTCACAAGGACGATTCAAAGTAGGCGAGGAAGTAACGGTCTTGCCAAGCGAACGAAAAGCCAAATTAGCTCGCATCGTCACCTTTGCAGGTGAACTAACCGAAGCGCACTCCGGAGATGCAATCACTATGGTGCTTGAACCCGATATTGATGTAACTCGTGGGGATTACATCGAACGAACCAAGCTTTACACCCAGCCTGCCGACCGCTTTGCTGCAAATTTAGTTTGGATAGATGAGGAAGAGTTGATTCATAGCCGCTCCTACTATCTTGTTAATGGTTCTGGAATGGTTCCAGCAACAGTTACTAACATAAAGCATCGTCTCGATGTTCTTGATGGGTCTCACCAGTCAGCTCGAACTCTTGCGATGAATGAGATTGGCTTGGTTGAAATCGCAACCGATGCACCTATTCCTTTAACTACTTATAGCGATAATCGAAATTCTGGAAACTTTGTTCTTGTTGATCGAGTTACATTTAATACCGTTGGCGCAGGAATGGTGGTACATACTCTTCGAAGAGCCACAAACATAACTAAACACGACTATGAAGTAGATAAGAGCGCTCGATCCAAACAGAAAGGTCAACGCGCTAAATTAATCTGGCTAACTGGTCTATCTGGTTCTGGAAAGTCAACTATTGCAAATGCTCTAGAGAAACGGCTTTTTGAATCGGGTATTCACAGCTACGTTCTTGATGGTGACAACCTAAGGCTTGGACTAAATAAAGATCTTGGTTTCACAAAAGAAGATCGAGCCGAAAATGTTAGACGAGTTGCTGAAGTTGGTAAATTGATGGTGGATGCTGGTTTGGTAGTTGTAGTTGCTCTAGTAAGTCCATTTAAGGTCGATCGCGACCATGCTCGCGAACAATTTGCGAGCGATGAATTCATTGAAGTTTGGGTGAAGACTCCTGCGGAAATATGTGCTCAGCGCGACCCTAAAGGCTTATATAAAAAGGCAAAATCTGGCGCCTTGCCCAATCTCACAGGCGTCGGTCAAGATTATGAACCTCCCACTAGCGCAGAATTGGTGCTAGATGGAACGGAGGATGTTGCAATCAACGTTGAAAAGTTGATTAAGACTATTTTGTGAACTGGCTATTCTTCGCGCTCGCTGGATCTATCGCACAATTAATTGATGGCACTCTCGGAATGGGATTTGGTTTAACTAGCTCAACTCTTCTCTTAACTCTTGGTACATCTGCTGCTGTCGCATCCGCGGCTGTACACGCTGCGGAAATTGGAACAACTTTTGCATCGGGTGTTTCCCATTGGCATCGCGAAAACGTTGATTACGAAATTTTGAAGAAATTGGCTATTCCAGGGGGTATCGGCGCCTTTGCCGGTGCAACATTTTTATCCTCGATTGATCTCTCGGGTGGCAAAATATTTATCTCAACTATTTTGCTATTACTAGGATTTGTTCTTCTATATAGAAATGTTTTTCAAGCAAACATTCGCGCAAATATCACTGAGATTTCAAATCCGCGATATCTAACTTTTCTCGGCGCGACCGGTGGATTTATTGATGCTTCTGGGGGTGGTGGTTGGGGACCAGTTGTTACACCAACGCTAATGGCAACTACCGAACACGAACCAAGAAAAATTATTGGAACAGTTAGCGCATCAGAATTTATAGTTGCAGTCTGTGCCAGTATTGGATTTCTAGTAAATCTCTCTCGGATAGATATGGACTGGAGCGCTGTTGGAGGTTTGGCGCTTGGTGGAATGTTGATGGCGCCATTTGCCGCAAAATTAGTATCAGTGGTCCCACGTCGTCCTTTAGGAATTGCTATCGCGGTAGCCATTATCTTGATTAATGGCTTTCGATTAATTACTGCGTAACTTCTGGATTCGCTTCCATTTTTCTTAAAGTTGCAATCCGCTCTTGAATAGGTGGATGGGTAGCAAATAATTTTGAAGCTGCCGAAGCATCAAGTGGTGATTCGATATACATATGAGCAACTGCGCTGGAACGTGCTTGAACCACGGTGTTATCTCTGGCGAGTACTTCTAGCGCTGCGCGAAGCCCCGCAGGATTTCTTGTGAATGCAACTGCAGTGGCATCAGCCAAGGATTCTCGCTTTCGAGAGACAGCCGCCTTCAACATAGTTGCGGCGATCGGGGCGAGAATTAGCGGAATTATCGCTAGAAATATTGGCATCTGATTTCCGCCGTGATCTCTATTTCTACCACCACCAAACCAGAGCATTCTCATCAAAATATCGGAGATAAGAGCAACGATGCCCGCAGTTGTTGCGGCAACAGCTGAAACTAAAGTATCGCGATTAGCGACATGCGCCATCTCATGCGCGACAACGCCTTGTAGTTCATCGCGATCCATTGATTCCAACAACCCAGTAGTGAATGCAATCAATGCATGTTTCGGATCTCGTCCAGTTGCAAAAGCATTTGGAGCTGGATCATTTACTATCGCAACTTTAGGCATCGGCAAACCCGAAGCAATGCAAACTTCGTTTACTAAGTTAAATAGCTTTGGATTATCAGATTCTTGTATTACACGAGCGCGAGTCATCTTTAGAACTAATCGATCCGATGCGTAATAAGAGCCCCAAACCGAGACTAGAGATATCAGAACCGCTAACGGAATTACACCAGCTCCCGAACCGCCGAAACTTGCGATTGCAACATATGCAATTAGCCAGACTAAAACTCCCATAAAGAATAGGAGAAAGAATGTTTTTCTACGATTCGCGCTCTGTAGCGCGCGGAAATTGGCCATCGTTAAAACTTGACGTTTGGAGCATTACGAATAGTTGGATCATCAACTTCGTAAAACTCTCGCGCCCCAACTTTTGCTAAACCGACAAAGAAACTTGTGGGAATAGTTTTTACGGCGGTATTCAAACTTCGCACCGTCTCGTTATAGAACTGTCGGGAGAATGAAACTTTATTTTCTGTGGTGGCTAACTCTTCTTGTAATTGTAAGAAATTACTCGATGCTTTTAGGTCTGGGTAAGCCTCGGCTACTGCAAGTAAACCGCGGAGCGCATTAGTTAAAGCCCCATCCGCTGCGGCAATAGCCGGCAAAGTGGACGCCGTTGTTGAGGCGGCACGAGCTTGTACTACTTTTTCTAGCGCCTCTCGTTCGTGTGAGGCATAACCCTTCACAGTTTCAACTAAATTAGGAATTAAATCCGCACGTCTCTTTAATTGAACTTCAATCTGAGAGAAGGCTTCATCAACTTGAACATTCAATCGAACTAATCGGTTGTATTGAACGATTGCATAGACAGCAAATAGCGCTACCGCGATGATGATAAGTAAAGAGACGTCCATGGCCCTAATCTACTGAATATCGGTTTTATGGAAATTCAACCAAGACTTGCTTGGCGTTGGACCGCGCTGGCCTTGGTAACGCGAACCATAGATTGCGGAGCCGTAAGGATGCTCAGCCGAAGATGAGAGTTTGATGAGACAGAGTTGGCCAATTTTCATTCCGGGATAAAGCTTTACGGGAAGGTTTGCAACATTGGAAAGTTCAAGGGTTATATGTCCGCTAAACCCAGGATCGATAAAGCCAGCTGTTGAGTGAGTGAGTAATCCGAGTCGGCCAAGTGAAGATTTGCCTTCCAATCTTCCAGCAATATCGTCCGGAAGTGTTATGACCTCGTAAGTTGAGGCGAGTACAAATTCGCCTGGGTGGAGAATAAAGAATTCATGCGGAGCGACGGCAACTTCGCGAGTTAACTCAGGTTGTTCAACCGATGGATCAATAACCTCATAACGGTGATTTTCGAAGACTCTGAAGAAACGGTCTAGGCGAACATCAACGCTTGAAGGTTGGATCATTTTCGCGTCGAACGGCTCGACTACAACTCGGCCACCTTTAATTTCGGCGGCAATATCGCGATCACTAAGGAGCATGGTTGGCGACCCTATCGCTAACTACACAACCACCTCTAATATGCGCGCAGAGAAATCGTTGGTCGGGGTATAGGCAAAGTTGCTTTTGCTTTTCACTTTGCCGACCCCGGCCAAAGATTTATGCGGGCGTAGTGAAATGGCATCACGTCAGCTTCCCAAGCTGACAGCGCGGGTTCGATTCCCGTCGCCCGCTCCAGGGACCCCAAACTGGCCCCTTGCTGGAATTGCATAAGTTACTCATCAGTAGAATTATTCTCCTATGGGCCACTATCAAGCCAATCTACGCGATATCGAATTCTGTCTCTTTGATCTTCTGGATCGAGAATCAATTCTTGGTAAATCGATTTACTCTGATCTTGATCGTGCGACTGCAATGGGAATGCTGGAAGAAGTTAAACGACTTTGCGAAAACGATTTAGCGGCATCATTTGTTGAAGGTGACCGAAAAGGAACTGATTTCAATAAAGCAACTGGCGATGTGAAGTTGCCGGAAAGTTTTAAGAAATCTTATAAAGCATATGTAGATGGTGAATGGGGCAAGATCGATGTCCCAGTAGAACTCGGCGGAACTGCAATTCCACCATCGGTACGTTGGGCAATTGCTGAAATGGTTCTCGGTTCAAATCCAGCTGTTCACATTTACGCTTCTGGTTTTGCTTTCTCACATGTCGCATATGTGCTGGGCACAGATCAACAGAAGAAACTTGCAAAACATATGGTTGATCGCGCTTGGGGAGCAACAATGATGCTTACCGAGCCTGATGCCGGTTCTGATGTTGGAGCCGGTCGCAGCAAAGCGGTACAACAACCAGATGGAACTTGGCACATCACCGGAACAAAGAGATTCATCACTTCTGGCGATGGCGATATTTATGAAAACATAATTCATTTCGTATTAGCTCGTCCTGAAGGCGCTGGCCCAGGAACAAAAGGTCTCTCACTTTTCCTCATTCCAAAATTCATGTTTGATTTCGAAACTGGTGCGCTCGGTAAGCGCAATGGTGTTTATGTCACAAACGTTGAACATAAGATGGGTCTAAATGTCTCGGCAACTTGCGAGATGAATCTTGGCGAGAAAGAACCAGCGGTCGGATATCTCTTGGGTGAAGTCCATAACGGAATCGCTCAGATGTTTAAGATTATTGAATTTGCGCGCATGATGGTTGGCACTAAAGCTATTTCAACTCTATCGACCGGTTATCTCCAGGCTCTCGCATATGCAAAAACTCGTATCCAGGGCGGCGATATGAAAGAGATGACAAATAAAGCAAGCCCACGTGTAACCATTATTAAACACCCAGATGTGCGCCGCTCGCTTATGACCCAAAAGGCTTATGCCGAAGGTATGCGCGCTCTGGTTCTTTACACTGCTTCAATTCAAGACGCGGTATTGCTCGCAAAAGCTGAAGGAAAATCAAGCGATGAGATTGAGGCCCTAGAGCATCTAAATGATCTCTTATTGCCGATTGTAAAAGGCTACGGCTCTGAGAAAGCTTGGACGCTTCTTGGAACTGAATCTCTACAGACCTTTGGTGGATCTGGATTTACCCAAGATTGGCCACTTGAACAATATGTTCGCGATGCAAAAATCGATACTTTGTATGAAGGCACGACAGCTATCCAAGGTTTGGATTTCTTCTTCCGCAAAATTATTAAAGATAATGGCCGCGCTCTCACCAAGCTTTCGAAGGAAATCGGTGCATTTATTGCGACCGGGGGAAACAATGCTGAAGAGAAGGCAACCCTTGGAAAGGCCCTCGAAGATCTACAGGCAATCATCACCCAACTCATCACCCATGCCATGGCTAGCCAGGAAAATCCAGACGAAATTTATAAGTGCGGCTTAAATACAACACGACTTTTGATGTCGGTTGGCGATGTGATTATTTCCTGGTTACTTCTTCGCCAGGCTGATATCGCAGCCGCAAAAATTGGAAGCGCTACCGGAAAAGATAAAGATTTTTATGAAGGAAAGATCGCTTCCTCGCGGTACTTCGTTCACAACTTCTTACCGCTAATCGCTGCTACAAGAGCGATTGTTGAGCGCGAAGATGGCGAAATTATGGGAGTGTCCGAGAACGCCTTCTAGTTGATATAGGGTTCAGAAGTGCTCCAGAAATTTCGCGGGGAAATCTATTGTTTGTTGGGAGCGTTATTTTTTTCATCTAGCGGAATAGTCTCAAAAATCGTGCTTCTGGACGAGATTTCAGCCTGGCGCCTAACCCAAGCAAGAACAACCGGAGCTTTCTTAATCCTCTTTACTTTCTACATTATTTTTCGACGAAGCGAGCTTAAGCCAACCAAAAAAGAACTTCCATGGCTTCTACTTTTTGGATTAATCGGGGTCGCATTAGTACAAGCCCTTTACTTTGTCGCGATCGAGCGGATGTATGTCGGAGTTGCGCTACTAATTGAATTTACTGCGCCGATTTGGATTCTGTTGTTTTTGCGGTTCATTCTCAAAAAACATGTGCCGAGCGGACTCTGGTACGCAATTATTCTCGCCTTCTCCGGACTGCTTCTTATTACCCAGATTTGGAATGGGCTAACGCTAGATCGAATCGGATTTATCGCGGCGGTTTTCAGTGCAATTACCTTGGCTGGCTACTTCTTAATCGGAGATCATTTAAGTAAGACAAAAACTACTGGAGCGATTGCGGTTTGGGGATTTGGCGTCTGTTCTTTCGGGCTGGTTTTTATTTTTCCGATCTGGGAGTACCCAATCGACGCTCTTGAAAAAGATTTGAATCTCCTCGGCGTATTTTCAAACTACTCGCTACCGGCATGGGTTTTAGTTCTATGGATAATTGTTATGGGAACTATCGCTCCATATTTATTGACTCTTGCAGGATTAAAAATCTTGAGCGCCTCAACGGCCAGCATCTTCGGAATGATGGAGCCAGTTCTTGCGGGAATGATCGCGTGGTGGTGGTTAAGTGAGAGCCTCACAGCGATTCAATTACTGGGTTGTTTAGTAGTGATTGTTGGTATCGCAATCGCCGATCGCGCTCGCCAACACACAGCAAAGGTTTAGCCTCCTACAAATGCCAGCGCGAGCGCTTTCATAAGAGGGATCCCAATCAGTAAGTTAAATGGGAAGGTAATTGCCAAGCTCGAAGTTATCGAAAGTGAAGGATTTGCCTCAGGGATTGCAATCTGAACTGCGGCAGGAGCGGCAATATAAGAAGCGCTAGCGCAGAGCACGCCCAGAATGGTTGCGCCACCAACAGATAATCCTGATAGCGCGCCTCCGATAACACCGAGAGTTCCTGCAAATATCGGAAAGGCAATTGCAAAGATGGCTAAACCGGGACCAACTTCCTTGATTGCATGTGCCTTCGATCCAGCAAGAAAACCAAGGTGCATTAAGAAGAGCGCCAAAATCCCAGGAAGAATATTTACGAAGAATGGTGCAACTTTTTCATATCCCGCATCACCAGAGATTGCTCCAATAATCAAACCACCAACAAGTAGTACAACGGTCTTTCCTAAAATTGCTTCTTGCAAAGATTCGCTCCATGAGACTTTTCGATTTAGGTGTCTGGTCGCAAGGAAGATTCCTACGATTATGCCGGGAACTTCCATAACCGTTAATAGAGCGGTCGCAAAGCCTTCGTAGCTAACTTGGGCATTCTCTAAAAAGACTAACGCAGCTGTAAATGTCACTAGGGAGGTAGATCCGTAGTGAGCTGAGATAGCACCGCGATCGATTTCGTTTAGATTCTTGATTAGCCGTAACGCGATAAAGGCCAGAATTGGAATTAAAGTTCCTAAAATAATGGTGGCAATTAATGGTAAAGCTAAACCACTTGCGCTGGAATTTCTCAGCGCTACTCCACCTTTTAGGCCAATACCGAAAAGTAGGTAGACCGAGATTATCTGGTAAACCGGTTCTGGAATTCTTATATCGCTTTTAAATCTCGCAGCAATAAATCCCAACGCAAAAACCAGAACTGAGACGGAAGTTAGATTGTCTAGCGCTAGTTGGAGATTGGACACTTCTCGATTCTATCGTTATGCGAAGCAAATACTAATTATCTTTAACAATCTTCTCTTCAGCTACGTATTTCGGAGCCATATCAGCAAATTTGGCAAAGTGAAGAAGGGAAGCAACCGTCACAGTCTTTGTTGGTCCATTTCGATGCTTGGCGACAATCAGATCAGCTTCGCCAGATCGGTTCTGCGGGTCGTAGAGATCGTCGCGGTGGAGAAGAATTACAACGTCAGCATCCTGCTCGATAGAACCAGATTCGCGTAGGTCGGAGAGCATAGGTTTTTTATCTGAGCGTTGTTCTGGGGAGCGATTTAACTGAGAGATTGCAATTACTGGAACGTTTAGCTCTTTCGCTAAAAGCTTCAGTTGGCGGGAGAATTCAGAGACTTCTTGTTGGCGGTTTTCAACTTTTTTACCCGAGGACATAAGTTGGAGATAGTCGATGACTACTAACTTCAAATCATGTCGCTGTTTCAAACGACGAGCTTTCGCGCGAATCTCCATCATAGAAAGATTAGGTGAATCGTCGATAAATAGCGGGGCATCGTTGATTTCACCCATACGTCTTGCAAGACGTGCCCACTCGTCATCGCTCAGCGTTCCAGAGCGGATATTGTTTAAGGAAACGCGCGCTTCGGCGGAGAGCATACGCATCGTAATTTCAGAGCGACTCATCTCTAGCGAGAAGATAACTGAGCAATCACCGTTATGAATAGCTGCGCTGCGAGCAATATCAAGACCCAGTGTTGATTTACCTACTGCGGGACGAGCAGCAATAACAATCATATTTCCAGGATGTAGACCGTTGGTGAGGCTATCTAAATCTTTAAAACCAGTCTTGACGCCTTCGGCAAGTTCTCCGGATTGCAACTTCTCAATCTGGTCGAGAGCGGCTGGAATTAAAGTATTAAGTTGGACAAAATCTTCGCCAGCTCTTCGTTCTGTTACTTGGTAGACCTCTTGCTCAGCAAGATCTACGACATCATCTATCTCACCTTCGGCGGCATAACCAAGTTGGACAATCTTTGTGCCAGCTTCAACTAACCTTCTTGCGATAGCGCGTTCTCTTACAATCTTTGCGTAATAACTTGCGTTTGCTGCTGTGGGAACGGCAGAGATTAAAGTGTGGAGATATGGGGCGCCACCAGCCTTCGCAATTTCACCGCGCTTAGTTAATTCAGCAGCGACTGTTACCGCATCGGCTGGTTCACCTCTTCCATATAGATCGATAACCACATCAAAGATAAGTTCATGTGCAGGTCGATAGAAATCACGTTGGCGGAGGATTTCTACAACTTCACCGATTGCATCTTTAGATAAGAGCATGCCGCCAAGGACGGATTGTTCGGCGACAAGATCTTGTGGTGGTGTTCGATCAAATTCAGGTATGGCAGAACGACGATCGTCGTAATTCGGGAGTTCCGCCAAACTCATGTGCGTATCTTCTAGGCGGCCACTGACACCGCCTAACTTGCCCTTTTCAGCATGTGGAGTGGCTGTGGATTACGCCGTATTTGCTGTGGGTCTTGTTGTGGAGAAGTTGTGGAGTGGTTGTGGGAAAGGTTGTTATTAACGCGGAAATACGCAGGTCAGATAGGTATAAACCCTGTGTATAAAAATATTTTCAGGAATCTCAAAGATTGAGATAGACCCACTGGGATGCAGTGGGTCTAGAAATTACTCAACTACGTTAACTGTGATGTTTGCAGATACGCCAGTTATCAAAGAGACCTTGGCGGTATGTTTTCCGAGATTCTTTACATGCTTAATCAATTTAATCTTATGGCGATCGATATCTACTCCAGTTTCGTTCTTAATTACTTGAGCGACATCTTTTTCGGTGACTGAACCAAATAATCTTCCAGTTGAACCGACTTTAACCTTGATCTCAAGGAGCGCTTTCTCAAGCTTTGCCTTGATTTCATTTGCGTGATCCTTATCGCGGATCTCGCGCGCTTGACGAGCGCGACGAATTCCAGCGATCTGTTTCTCGCCGCCATCACTCCAGAGGATCGCTGATCCACGTGGAATAAGGAAATTGCGGGCGTAGCCATCTTTAACGGTTACGACATCGCCAGCTTTACCAAGACCCGAAACTTCACGAGTAAGAATTAGTTTCATCGCTACTCCTTATCGCGCCGTCGATGTGTAAGGAAGCAGCGCAACTTCGCGGCTGTTCTTAATCGCGGCTGTTACTTGACGTTGGTGCTGGGTGCAGGCGCCTGTAATGCGGCGAGCGCGGATCTTGCCGCGATCGGTTATGTATTTACGTAACGTTGCTACATCTTTGTAATCAATATAGGTCACCTTGTCGCGACAAAATGCGCAAGGCTTCTTCTTTATCTTCTTTAACGCTGCTTGCGAGATTTTTGGCTTCTGCTTCAGCGTTCGGTTAGAACGTGCTCCCATTGTGGTGCTCCTTTAGGGCCCGCTTTCGCGGAATGGTTTGTTAGAAGGGTGGTTGTTCGTCAGCAGTGGTGGATGTCCAGCCGCCGCCGACGCTAGTGGTCGAGGACCAATCATCAGTTGATTCAGTTGGTGCGCTAAAGCCACCAGCGCCGCCTTGGCGGGTGGTTTTAGTTACCTTTGCTGTTGCGTTACGGAGTGATGGGCCAACTTCATCTACTTCAACTTCATAGACGGTTCGCTTCTCGCCCTCTTTTGTTTCGTAAGAACGCTGCTTCAATTTACCGGAGACAATTACTCGCATTCCGCGGGTAAGTGTTTCAGCAACATTTTCTGCGGCTTGGCGCCAGATCTGGCAATTAAGGAAGAGGGTATCCCCGTCTTTCCATTCATTGGTCTGGCGATCCATATAACGCGGAGTTGATGCGACAGTGAATTTTGCGACTGCTGCACCAGAAGGTGTGAAGCGCAATTCAGGATCGCTGGTTAGATTTCCGATCAAAGTTATCTGTGTATCGCCCGCTGCCATATATCTATCTCTCTACTTAAGTGTCGGTTCTATTCGGGACGGACAACTTTTGTACGAAGAACTGCTTCGTTCAAATTAAGTTGGCGGTCTAATTCTTTAATTGCGGCTGGCTCGCAGTGCATATCAACGACGGCATAGATTCCTTCGCTCTTTTTTGCGATTTCAAATGCCATACGGCGACGGCCCCAGATATCGAGCTTGTCGACTCGACCACCTGATTCCTTAATGATCTTGAGGTATGTCTCAAGACTTGGTGCAACTGTTCGCTCTTCTAGATCTGGATCTAGAATCACCATTAATTCATAGCGACGCATGCGTTAACCCCACCTCCTCTGGACTAATCGGTCACGGCATTTCCGCGACAGGAGGGTTGCTGCTACTTCAAGGACGAGCCCTGAAGGTGGGAAAGAGTATCCCCGCCCAATGACAAACGTGAAATTCGAGCGGAAGGCTTGTGGATTACGGGAGCGCGGCCTCGGGATACTTCTTCAGCGCTTTCTTGCAGAACTCCTTGAGATCCTTCATCGCCCCTTCTAAATCAGCGGTTAAGCACCATTTGGCCGCATCTAAAGGCGCAATTGTTGGAATCGGATTCGGAATCGGTAGCTGCTCTGTTCCACCAATATTAGAAGGCGCTGCAAAATCTAATTTTGGTTCTCCGCGGAGCGCCACTTTCATATACGCATTCCAAATTCGCGCTGGGAAACTGCCACCAGTTACTGAAGTTAAACCGCCAATACCGTTTAACGATTGCGTGGCATCGTCGCGGAAGAATGCAATAGAAGTCGCAAGTTGTGGGGTGTAACCGGTGAACCAGGCTGAAGCATTCTGTTGTGATGTTCCGGTCTTACCAGCTGCTGGTCTACCAAATCCACGTAGCGCGGATGACGCAGTACCGGCGCGAACAACTTCACCAAGCGCATAATTTAAATCTGCCATAACTGCTTCATCAAAGACTTGTTCGGTTTCAATTCGCGATTGATAAAGCAAGCCTTTATTTGAACCGAGGACTTCTTTAATTAAAATTGGTTTGGCTCTAACGCCATTTGCTGCGAAAGTTGCAAATGAGTTTGCGACATCTATAACTCGAGGGCTGGAGACGCCGAGGACTACAGATGGCGATGGAAACATTACGACGCTATCTGGAATTCCAGCGCGGCGAGCAGCATCAATTACTTTATCTACTCCAACCTTTATACCTAGTGGCACATAAACCGTATTAATTGAGCTAGCGCTTGCCGCTAGAAGAGTTACATCGCCAAAAGATTTATTTCCATAATTAGATACTTCGTAAGGCCGGCCGATAAAGTCATCAAAAATCTTAGGTCCATCACCGTTCCAAACCGTTTGCAACGAGATACCTTGCTCTAAAGCTGCAATTAAAGCGAATGGCTTGAAAGTCGAACCGGCTTGTGTAATTGCTTGCGTTGCATCATTTAGTTGGCGCTCTAAATAATCTTTACCGCCGAACATGGCGACAATTTCGCCAGTCCCCGGTCTTATTGAAACCAATCCGATATGAAGATCTGCCGGAGCATCTTTTGGCGCCTGGCGAAAAACAGCAGCTTCGGCAGCCGTCTGTGCCTCTTTCTCCAATGTTGTTCTTACTACGAGTCCGCCGACCATCAACTCTTCATCTGGGAAACCAAGATTGTTTAATTCTTTGCGAACCGCTTCAATCAGATGTCCCTTATTTCCCGCGAGCTGTCCAGTTGAGATGCGAGGTCGGATCTCCGGAAGTTTCTCGATAAATTTTGCTTCATCTTCTTTAGATAGCCAACCTTCGTCAACCATATTTGCGAGGGTGTACTTATAACGAGCTTCTAATCGCTCGCGATTTCCCTCTCGAAAATCCGGGTCGTAATAACCAGGCGAGCGAAGAATGGATGCAAGTACCGCTGCTTGTGGAATTGTTAGTTGATCGACGCTCTTACCAAAGTAGACCTGGGAACCCGTCTCTACTCCATAAGCGCCACGACCGAAGTAAATCGAATTTAAATAATTCTCAAAAATCTCATCTTTGCTTAATTGATTCTCTAATTTGATGGCAATAATTAATTCGCGAATCTTTCTCTGGATGGTTCTATCAGCAGTTAAAAATGCAGTCTTGGCGTACTGCTGGGTGATTGTGGAGCCACCCTGTAATCCGCGACCAATCGCGGTGTTTATTGCACCGCGCAAAATCGCAATTGGATTAAAAGCTCCTTGAGAATAAAAACTCTTGTCTTCCGCCGCGAGAACTGCGTGCCGTAAATCAAGTGGGATTTTTGCAAGTGGAATAATGGTTCGATTCTGGGCGCCAATTCTTCCGATTTCATCGCCACTTGAATATTGAATTATTGTCGCTTGCGAATTTACATACTCGTTAGGGTCCGGGATATCGGTGTTGAAATACGCAAAGGTAAAAAGAGCTACGCCAGAAATAGCGAAGAAGGCAACAATCCTGATCAACCATTTCATATCTAAAGGCTACCGAGTCTTTACTTTACGGGGAGGTTTTCGCGCCACGCCATCTCCGAGAAGATAAGAAGCTGAGAGATGGTTCCATCCACAACCTAAACAAACTTCAACTACATAGACGCGAAATTCTCCATATTCGCTCTGCATCTCACTTAATTCGTCATCGGTCTTAATGCGTCCCGAGTATTGGCCGAGTTGATCTCCAAAAACGTATTGCAGTTCGGTGACTTTATCTCTGTGGCAAATAGGACAATCGCGCTCAGTTGTGACGCCATGAAATTTTGCGGCTCGCCGAAGATACGGATCTGCATCACAGGCATCTGAGGTCGTATTTAAACCTCGGTAGATGCTTGCCACGGTCGCTCGCTTCTTTAGAGCAAAATCGACATACGCGCGTTTGGACCACATAAGGAGAAGGATAAAGCCCTCAAAGATAACTACGCTTTCTTCTTATGAGATTCACAGCGGCGATGAAGATACCGTCGATCCGCAGATTGCTCGCACTTCGTTGGACTGGCCAGATGACTGATGGAATATTCCAATCAGCGCTCGCTTCCTTCGTTCTTTTCTCTCCAGAAAGACAGCCAGACGCTAAATCTGCAGCTGCGGCTTTTGCCGTTGTTCTGCTTCCATATTCTCTAATTGGACCGCTTGTTGGAACAATCTTGGATCGTTTTTCACGACAGAGAATTATTCTTTTCGCAAATCTCTTTCGTGCTCTGACATTAATTTTTATAGCGGGCTTAGTGCGAAGTGGCGCCACCGGAGTTGAGTTAACGATATTTGTTCTACTTGCATTTGGCGTTAACCGGCTAATTCTTGCCGGACTTTCTGCTGGTTTACCTTTATTACTTGACACTACCGGTCCTGAGGGAAGAACTACTTTAGTTTCAGTAAACGCAACTGCAGTAACTGGCGGCACTGTCTTTGTTGTGATTGGCGGAGGTATTGGTATCGGAATTAGAAATTTATTAGACGGCCAGCTCCGCGCAGATCAAGCAGACGCTTTAATAATAAATATTGCAGCTTTTACATTTTTTATCGCAGCATTACTAGCGCTGCGATTGAAAAAGGGAAGTTTGGGTCCACTGCCTGGCGAAGTAAAACGCGAGAGCGTGGTTGAGGCCTATCGCGAGATGGTCGCAGCCTTTAAAGTTCTGCGAAATATCAAGGATTGCTTTTTAGGAATTTCAGCTACGGCGATTCAACGCAGTGGTCTAACCGCGCTAACCCTTATGGCGCTCTTACTAAATAGAAATACCTTTAATAATCCGGCCGATCCAGAGAGTGGATTAGCAGGATTTGCTTTCGCCATAACAGTTGCTGGAATCGGCATAACGCTCGGGGCAATCCTGGCTCCATTTGGTGTTGCTCGATTCGGTCGCCATCGCTGGATAAGAATCTCCTTATTTGCCAGTGCAATTCTTCCGATAGCGCTTGCCTTTAATCAGAATGAGATTTTCTTAGTGGCAACTGGCTTTTTTGCTGGTATGGCAGGTCAAGGAGTTAAAGTTACAAATGACGCACTTGTGCAATCAAAGATTGCAGATCAATATCGCGGTCGAGTTTTTGCTGTTTATGATGTAGTTGTAAATGGCGGAATCGTAAGTGGAGCAGTTATTGCCGCACTAATACTTCCACCGGATGGCGTTTCTGCAATTTTGCCGACAGTAATTGCAGTCGCGTATATTCTTTTTGCTTCGCTAAAACTACGACCGAAATACTTCAACTCTGATTTTTCGCCCACCAATTAATTAACTCTTCTCGCGCTTTGCTTTCACCGAGCGGTCCACGCTCGAGTCGAAGTTCTAGAAGGAAGTCATACGCCTTTCCTACAGAAGGACCGGCGCTAACCCCCAAAATCTCCATAATCTGGTGGCCATCTAGATCTGGTCTAATCTTTAATAATTCTTCTTGCGCCATTAGCTCTTCAATTCGTGACTCTAAATGGTCATAATGTTTGGCGAGCGTCTCGGCTTTTCGTTGATTACGTGTAGTGCAATCAGCTCTTGTTAATACATGGAGATGAGTTAAGAGTTCACCTGCGTCTCTAACGTACCTGCGAACTGCTGAATCGCTCCATTCGCCACTTCCATATCCATGGAAACGCAGATGTAGAAATACCAACTTAGACACATCTTCAACGATGTGATGATCGAAGCGCAGCTTTTTTAACCGATCTTTTGCCATGCGCGCTCCCACAACTTCGTGGTGGTGGAACGAGACTCCGCCGCCTGCTATGAGCGCGCGCGTCTTTGGTTTTCCAATATCGTGAAGTAGCGCAGCTAGCCGGGCAATTAAATTCGGTCCACCTAAGCGATCTTCCAGAGCCATTGATTGTTCAACCACTGTAAGCGTATGTTCATAGACATCTTTATGGTGATGATGCTCATCAATCTCAAGCCTGAGCATCGGAATCTCGGGTAAGAATTTTTCGCAGAGCCCGGTTTCCACCAAGGTAGTAATTCCACTCCTTGGATTTGGTGACATAAGAAGTTTTACAAATTCATCACGGATTCGCTCTGCGGAGATTATGGAAAGTCGATCCGACATTTGATTCATCGCAACCAATAACTCTGGTGCGATTGCAAAACCCAATTGCGCTGAAAATCTAGCTGCTCGTAACATTCTTAAAGGATCATCGCCAAATGAAAGTTCTGGGGTACTTGGGGTTTTCAAAATTTTCAAGAGTAAATCGCGAACTCCGCCATGTGGGTCAATAAAGTGAACTTCGCCCGTTAATTCAATCGCCATAGCGTTAACTGTGAAATCTCTACGGCTTAAATCAACTTCGATAGATTTACCGAAAGCCACTGTAGGTTTACGTGAGTCATCGGAATAAATCTCGCTCCGATAGGTTGTTACTTCAAATACTTGATTATTTTTTCGTGCGCCAATTGTCCCGAAGCGAATACCAACATCCCAGATATCGTCGCCCCATTTTTTGAGTATCTTCTTTGTATCTTCTGGGTGCGCATCGGTTGTCAGATCTAAATCATTACCGAGTCGATTTAAAAGAATGTCCCTGACAGAACCGCCAACTAAAGCTAATTTGAAACCCGCGCGGGCAAACTCCTCTGCAAGCTCGATTGCGGCTGGGGCTTTCTCGCGCAGAGCCGAAATTGCGATTTCACTCGCAGCTTTTGCTGGGGTTTCCATTTGCGTCTAAGGCTACCGAGTAGACTTAATGCCATGACCCCGGCACCTAGTGCGGGCGGCGAAGGAGTTAAAAAACAGCGTAAACGGAGACGTTCACGCTCCAAATCTTCAAGACGCTCCGCACCAAACAAGAATTCTTCCCGTTACGCCAAGCGCGTTGATGAAATTAGCGCGGGCGGATTGGTGATTGATCAATCTGGCACTAAAGGTTTATTAATTGGCCGAATCGATGCGCGTGATAAAAATCGGGAACGATTGCTCTGGTCGCTTCCCAAAGGACATATCGAGGAAGGTGAATCGCCTGAAGCTGCCGCGCTTCGAGAAGTAAAAGAAGAAACTGGTATCGATAGTGAGATTTCAAAATCTCTTGGTGTGATTGATTTCTGGTTTATGGCTGGCGGTAAGCGGATTCATAAGACGGTCCATCATTTTCTCTTTAAAGAAACTGGCGGAAAAATCGCGCCCCAGGTAAGTGAAGTTGATGATGTGCGCTGGTTTCCTTTAACTGAGATTGTAGATCGATTAGCTTATCCCGACGAGAAAAAGTTGATTGCTCGTTCAAAAGAGCTTATTTCGTGAAGCGGGCGCTTCTCGTAGTTTTATTCTCAATTCTGCTTACACCGCCGTCATCGGCTAATTCCGCAATAACCATAACTGAGCCAACTCATCGAACTGCTACCGGAATTTTTATAGATAATGAGTTAGCAGATTTAATTCAACCAAATGGTCGACTTGGAAAATTAGTATTTGATACTCCCCGTTTTAGCTCAATGAGCATTGATATTTCACTTATTGAAGAGGTTCAGGATTTGGCGGATGGTTATCAATACTTTAATCCGGATGGCTCTCTTACGACTTTGGATGTTCTACCAACAGCTTCAACTTGGCTCAACACGCTCAAACGCAAGGTTAAAAACAATAGGATCTTTATTTTGCCGTATGGCAATCCTGATATCGAATATCTACAGACCAACGCCCCAAATGAATTAGAGTTCTATCGAAAAATCGCCGAAGAAAGAGCGGGTGCATTCTTTGGCGCAGAAGTAACTCCCATCTCACCAATAAGTTCAGTTAAATCTTCCGTAGTAGCCCAATCTCTGCATAACAATTATCGCCGAGAGGTGAGAGCGTTAGCCTCGATTTCCATTGCTAATGAAGTCATCTCGCTTCGCCTGCAATTAGCCAAAATAATTAATCCTGCTATTCCCGAGTCTCGATTACCCATACTTACCAAAGCCTTGCGCGCTGAAATCAAAGAGAACCAGAAGAAACTTAGAATTATTGCTGGAAACTACACAATTACGGCAGATAAATACGATTTACCAATAACTGTGATTAATGACTTTACGGCACCAATTTCAATTAATCTAAAGACTCGAACCAGCAACTCTAGAATTCTAGTTGGCAGAGTCGAACCATTGATTCTCGCTGCCAACTCTCAAACCCAGATACAGATTCCCATTGAAGTGATCGCCTCAGGCGAAACGCGCCTGGAGGTTAGATTGACCAACGAACGAGGCTCCCAAGTTGGCGAATCGAAGAATATTGAGTTAAGACTTGCAGTTATCTCGCCGTTAACGACCTGGTTTACAACCGGTATGGCGATAATTCTCTTATTAGCAGCGGCGATCCAAAGTGTTCGCCGAGTTAAGAGGCGAAAGCATGAGTGATTTAATCAAATCTTCTGCCTTCATGGCTCTTGGAACTTTGCTATCGCGAATCACTGGACTTGTTCGAGGTCTGCTTACAGTTGCGCTACTTGGGACTGCACTTTTGGGCGATACCTATAACGTAGGAAATACCGCACCAAACATTATTTATAACTTATTGATTGGCGGCGCGTTAACAGCTGTTTTTGTTCCACAAATAGTCCGCTCATTCCGTGATGAGGATGGCGGAAGTGGTTTTGTGTCGAGGTTGATAACTTTGATTGGAACTTTGATTCTCTCGGTGACAATACTTGCGATGCTCTTTGCGCCGGCACTTGTATCGCTTTATGCGCCCACATTTGATGGAAGAGCTAGAGAGATAACTATCGCGTTCACTCTTTTCTGTCTGCCACAGATTCTCTTCTATGGGCTATTTGGAGTACTCGGCCAGGTTACAAATGCCAAAGAGAAGTTTGGCCCAATGATGTGGTCGCCAATCGCGAATAATCTCGTAGTTATCGCTCTTTTTGGATATTTCTTATCGGTAACTGACGATTTATCCGTTGGCAACATATCTGATCAGCAAGTCCTAATTCTTGGGGTTGGAACAACTTTAGGTATCGCAATACAAGCCTTAATTCTGATTCCATATATTAAACGCTCTGGATTAAAACTTACCGCCCGTTTTGATTGGCGGAATAGTGGACTAGGAAAATCTCTCCGCTTAGGAAGTTGGACACTTTTCTCGGTTTTAATTTCACAGATAGGTTTCTTGATTACTGTGAATTTAGCAACCAGATCAGGTTTAAGTGCAATAAATTCAGGGATTGAATATGGCGTCGGATATACCCCTTATGCAAATGCTTATTTGATTTTGATGTTGCCGCACTCAATCGCAACCATTTCTATTGTTACCGCAATTCTTCCTAAGCTCTCTAAATTAGTAATAGACAACAAGAAGGATGAACTTCGCTCTGAGATACGACATGCCCTGAGATTAGTTGCAATCATTGCAGTTCCAGCCACTTTTGTATTCTTTACATTTGGAACTTTAATTGGAAAATCGCTCTTTTTTGGCATAGATGAAAAGAGTGCCGAATATCTAGGTCGTGTGCTTGCCGCCTTTGCTCTCGGCGCAATTCCACTTTCGATGAATCTAGTTGGGATCAGAGTTCTTAACGCTTTTGAAAATACCAGATACCAATTTATTTCAACATTGATAACAAATATATTTGCAATTATCGCTTCGTTAATCTTCTTTACATTCTGGAAGCCCGAACAGGTAGTTATAGGCCTCGCATTCGCATTTGCAATTAGTTATTGGGTTGGCTTATTCGTTACCGACACTTTGCTAGCCAAATTCACTGGAGGACTCTCGCTCTCGACTGAACTGGGCTTTTATCTCAAGGTTTCACTTGCCGCAGGAAGTGCTGTAGCGCTTGTTGCAATCGCAAGCCGTGTAATTGGCCACACCGGGAATTTCATTGAACTTATCTTGGTTCTAATCTGCACAACGATCCTTTACCTGCTTTTTGCAAAGGCTTGGCGGATCCAAGAAGTGAGTGAAACACTTCGAGTAGTTCTGCGTCGAGGTAAATAAGGTGTTAGTAGGTAGGGTGAGCAAGTGAGCGTCGATTACTCAAAAGTCCATGATGTAGTTGTTGTGGGATCCGGTCCTGCTGGATATACCGCTGCGATTTACACCGCTCGCGCTCAACTAAACCCTATTGTTTATGAAGGCTCAGTCACCGCCGGTGGCGCGCTTATGAACACAACTGAGGTCGAAAATTTTCCTGGTTTTGAAAACGCAATCATGGGTCCCGATTTAATGGAACAGATGCGTAAACAATCGCTACGTTTTGGTGCAAATCTAGTTACTGATGACATTGTCTCGATGAAGCTCGATGGTGAGATTAAAGAGTTAGAAGATGGTTCTGGAAATAAAGTTCGAGCCAAGTCGATTATCTTGGCGATGGGCTCGGCCTATAAAGAACTTGGTTTGGCCAATGAAAAACGCCTTTCTGGTCGTGGCGTTTCTTGGTGCGCCACCTGCGATGGCTTCTTCTTCCGCGAGCAAGTAATTGCCGTAGTTGGTGGTGGCGACTCTGCAATGGAAGAAGCAAACTTCTTAACCAAATTTGCTTCAAAGGTCGTAGTAATTCACCGCCGCGAAGCTTTGCGCGCCTCAAAGATTATGGCTGAGCGAGCAAAAAATAATCCAAAAATAGAATTTGTCTTCAACACCGAAGTGCTCGATGTACTAGGTGATGAGAAAGTGACAGGTTTAAAATTAAAAAATTCTCTTACGGGAGAAGAAAGTATCCGAGAATTCACAGGTTTATTTATCGCAATTGGCCATCTACCAAGGAGCGAATTGGTAAAAGGTCAGGTTAAGTTAAATGGTGAGGGCTATGTGGAAGTCGAAGGTCGCACCACCAAGACCAATATCCCGGGAGTTTTCGCATGTGGAGATTTAGTTGACTTTACATATCGTCAGGCGATTACTGCAGCGGGTTCGGGCTGCCAAGCCGCGCTTGATGCAGAACGTTTTCTGAGTGGGCATTAGAGTTTGTCAGTAACCGCAAAGTAAAAGGAGAAACCATGGCAACAGAGAAAGTAACGGCTGCGAATTTTGGAGATGTTGTTTTGAAAAGCACAACTCCGGTTCTAGTGGATTTCTGGGCGGAATGGTGTGGCCCATGTCGCGCCGTGGCTCCAATCCTGGAAGAGATCTCAAATGAGTATTCCGGAAAAATTAAGATTGTTAAATTAAATACTGACGAAGAAGGCACAATTGCTATGAAGTACGGAATTAATTCCATTCCGACTATGAACGTCTTTGTTGGTGGCCAAGTTGTAAAAAGCATCGTGGGAGCGCGCCCAAAGCCAGCTCTCGTGCGCGAATTGGCTGAATACCTCGGCTAATGAAACCCGATCGCGGGGATCTAGTAACTGCTGTAACTAGCACTCTGCATCGTCTTGGCTTTCTGGCAAATACAACCGATCGGTTTGACCAAGATGTAACTGAAGCCGTCAAAGCTTTTCAGCAAGCACGCGGACTCTCAGTATCTGGGGAGATTGATCAGCCAACTGAGAAGGCGCTAGAAGAAGCGCGCTGGAAACTTGGTGATCGAACTTTAAAGTTACAACAACCAAATATGCGCGGCGATGATGTCGCCTCGCTTCAGTCGCGTTTAATTGATATGGGATTTAATCCGGGACGCGTTGATGGAATTTTTGGGCCAAAGACCGAGAGCGCAGTAATTGAATTTCAACGCTCAGCCGGCACAAATTCTGATGGTATCTGCGGTCCGGGAACAATAATTTCGTTAATGCGTTTAATGCGCACTGTCACAGGTGGTGCGCCAACAGAATTGCGAGCCCAGGCTGACCGAGTTAAACGAGGTCCAGCGTTGGCTGACAAAGTTATTGTTTTGGACCCGAGCCCGCGAAACGAAATTTCTTCACTGACTTTTGATATCGCAGAACGAATCGAGGGAAGATTAATTGCGCTTGGCGTCTCGGTTCTTTTGACCCGAGGGAAAAACACAACACCAAGCGAATCTGAGCGAATTGCGTTTGCAAATAACACCGAGGCTGATCTCGTGATTTCAATAGGAATTGATAATTACAAAAACGAAAAAGCTAACGGAGTTTCAACTTATTTTTACGGCAGCGATCAACATGGAATTCATTCTTTGGTTGGAGAGAAATTCGCAACCTTGGCCCAGCGAGAGATTTGTGCTCGAACAGATTTAGCTAATAATCGAACCCATGCAAAAACTTGGGATTTATTGAGATTAACAAAGGCTCCGACAATTCGCCTTGAGTTGGGCTATCTAACGAATCCCAAAGATGCCGCCCGATTAAATGATTCATCTTTTCGAGACACAATCGCGGAAGGCTTAGTTATTGCAATACAGAGGCTCTTTTTATCTGTAGAAGAAGATGCCAAAACCGGCACACTTCGCATCGAAGATCTACGTCGCGCGGGATTGCGAAACCTGTAAACAAATCGTTTTCCCTTATGGGAGAATCTCGCCATGTCTGAAACTGAGCGCTACCAGACCCACGCGCCCGAAAATCTAGAAGAGCGCTTTGCTCATCGCGCGGCCCATATGAAGCCGAGTGAGATTAGGTCGCTCTTTGCAGTCGCCTCGCGTCCGGAGATAGTTTCACTTGCGGGTGGCATGCCCAATCTCTCTGCTATTCCGATGGATGTCATGGCGTCATTGCTTGAGAAATTAGTCCGTGAGAATGGACAAGAGGCGCTCCAATACGGCAGCGGCCAGGGCCACCCAAAATTAAGGGAACAGATCTGCGATGTGATGGCGCTGGAAGGTATCCGTGCCAACCCCGATGATGTGCTGGTAACTACTGGCTCGCAACAAGCGCTGGACTTAATCTCTAGGATTTTTATAGATCCGGGCGATGTGGTGCTGGTTGAGGCGCCTTCTTACGTTGGCGCGCTCGGCACCTTTGCCCAATATGAAGCTCGCGTTGTTCATGTTGAGATGGACCAATCAGGACTTTCGCCTGAAGCGCTCCGTGATGCGATTAAGACCTTGCGCTACCAGGGATCGAGAATCAAATTCATCTACTTGATTCCGAATTATCAGAATCCAACCGGCGTAACTATGCCGAGTTCGCGCCGTACCGAAATCCTAAATATTTGCAGAGAAGAGAAGATATTCGTAGTTGAAGATAATCCTTACGGACTTTTAGGTTTTGATGGACCGTCGCCAAATGCGATGCGCGCTGAAGATTCTGAGAATGTAATTTATTTAGGTTCATTTTCAAAAACAATTGTTCCCGGGTTTCGAGTTGGTTGGGCGTTAGTCCCACCAACGCTCCGTGAAAAATTAGTTATCGCCTCTGAATCTTCAATTTTATGTCCATCTAATTTCTCGCAACTAGCAATCTCTAGTTATCTCGCAAACCAACCTTGGCGCGATCAGATTGCATCATTTGTGAATCTGTATCGGGTAAGGCGAGATGCCATGTTGGAGACGCTAGATGCCACTTTTCCAAAATCTGCGAATTGGACGCGACCTAAGGGTGGCTTTTACGTCTGGGTAACTTTGCCGGCCGGAATCGATACCAAGGCGATGATGCCTAAAGCGATTGTTGCCAAAGTTGCTTACGTTCCTGGTAACGCTTTTTACGCAGATGGCCTTGGCGCTTGGTCAATGCGTCTTTCTTACTGTCACCCAACACCAGAGCGAATCCGTGAGGGCGTTGCAGCGCTTGCACATGTTATTGATGGCGAAATTGAGCGCACAAATGCGCTACGCCTTAACTAAGTTTCTTCGCAATCCTCAGTAAATCTTGACTATCTGCAAATTCAATTTGAATTCGGCCGCCATTTGCTCCGCCTTTAATTCGAACTCTTGTATCTAACGCATCGCCAATCTGTTCTTCTAACTCTTGGTATTTACCGAGTGAACTAGTACTCCCTTTTTTCCCAGAACTTTTCTTTCCGCTTCCAACCGCTATTAGTTCCTCTGTAGCTCGAACGCTTAAACCTTCAGAGACGATTCGATTGGCGATTTTTTCTATTTCGCTTACATCGCTTAAGCCAAGGAGAGCTCTGGCATGACCCATGCTTAATGTGCCGCTAGTTAGCTTCTTTTGAACTGATGGAGGGAGGTTTAGAAGTCGGAGCGTATTTGAAATTACTGGGCGTGATTTACCGATTTTCTTCGCTAATTCATCATGGGTAAAGCCGAAGTCACTCAGCATCTGGTTATAGGCAGCTGCTTCTTCAAGTGAATTTAGGTTACTTCGATGGATGTTTTCAATCAGCGCTTCCCGTAATAATTCATTATCGCTCGTCTCACGAATAATTACGGGGATAGTTGAAAGACCAGCAAGTTTTGCAGCGCGCAATCGCCGCTCTCCCATAATTAATTCATATTCGTTTTCTCCAACTCTTCGAACAACAGGTGGTTGAAGGATTCCAATCTCGCGAATAGAAGCTGCTAATTCTTGAAGAGCTTCATCATCAAAAATTGATCTTGGTTGACGGCGGTTAGGTTTAACACTTTGAATTGGAACTTCTAGTTTTCCAGCAACTGGTTGTGATACTCCTGGGGCGCGAATTGGAGTAGGAATCAGTGAATCAAGGTTTCGACCAAGGCCGCCTCGTTTAGTTACCATTAAATGACCTCGGCGTTATTTATTGGTGGAGCGCCACGTCGCGCAATCTCTCTTGCAATACGGGCGTATGCATCTGCCCCATTAGAACCTGGGTCATAGGTCATAACTGTTTGTCCATAAGATGGCGCCTCGGAAACTCTTACTGCGCGCGGTATTGGTACATCAATCAATTCTTTTGGATAGTGACGTCGAATTTCATCAGCCACATCATTAGCTAATCTAGTTCGACCGTCATACATTGTTAAAATAATGGTTGATAATTTTAAATTTGGATTTAAATGTTCTTGAATCAATGTAACTGTATGAAGCAATAATGAAAGTCCTTCAAGTGAATAATATTCACATTGAATTGGAATTAATAATTCATCTGCAGCAACAAGTGCATTGATTGTTAAAAGACCAAGACTTGGTGGGCAATCAATTATTACGTAATCAAATCTTTCACCACGGCCTGCAGCTTCCAATAAATAATTTGTTAACGCTTTTTTTAGCCTGGTTTCGCGGGCTACCATCGGAACTAATTCCACTTCTGCATTTGCTAATGATTGAGTCGCTGGAACAACTTCTAGTGATGGATATCCAGGAATTTTCAGCGCAACATTTTTTATCGCTTCTTCTTTAATTATTACTTCGTACATACCCATGACTTCATCGCGGGCGATCCCGAAAGCGGTGCTGGCATTTCCTTGAGGGTCTAAATCCAGAATTAGAGTCCGCAGCCCTCCCATCGCTAAAGCTGCTGCGATGTTTACGGCAGAGGTGGTTTTGCCTACCCCGCCTTTCTGATTGGCGACAGTAAAAATCCTCGTTGAGATTGGCTGCGGCATTGGCTCGCGAAAACGCCTCGTTCCAATGACCTGTCGCGGCGCTGTTGTTTCACGTGAATCACTCACGCGGGAGAGTTAACCAGCCTCCCTAACTTCAACCACGCGTGACACAGGCAGATCAGCCATCTTTATCTCGTGAAGATGGACTTTTTTGCCAGATTTCAAGGCTTCGATCTCGCTCTGGGCGCTCTCCCCTTTGATTGCGAGGAGCGCTCCTTTAGGTCCAACGAGGTGCCAGGTGCTTTCGATTAACCGACCAAGTGGTGCTACCGCTCTAGCAACCACAAAATCGTATTTCCCGCGGATCGACTCTGATTTTCCACGGATAACTTCGACGGGCAGCCCGAGTTCATCTATCACTTCGAAGAGAAATT
>JACCDJ010277012.1_pt1 | contig 28421 bp, 41 predicted proteins | sample 7444481 | NCBI WGS metagenome assembly JACCDJ01 (sample SAMN15323435, study PRJNA562643) | freshwater metagenome | isolation source: river surface water | place: USA:Blue River Watershed | collected 2017-08-15 | reverse complement strand
TTAAAGGTGGGATGTTGTACGTGCCTGATCCAGCAAAACCCGGCGAGTACAAGCCTGCTGGTGGCTTAGGTCAGTCCACCTTGGATATCGCCATTGCTCAAAAATTGAAGAGTGGCTCTAGCGGTTCCACCGCTGCTGCACCGGAAGTACCCAACCGTCCGCTATACAATAAAACCACAGCTGAGTTGCAGAGCATGGCCAAGAAACCAAGAGGGGTTAGCTCTGCTGAAGCGAATGACGCTCAGGCTGAACTCGAGGCCCGTAAAGGTGAGTCTCGCATGTCCGCAATTCCGAAATAAAAAGGCCGCCCATGGCAACCCTAGATCAGCTGAAAGCACTGTTCCCAGACGCGGCTTCTGACTCTGATGTCATCAAAAAAGCGGCTGCCGAATTCGGTATCTCCCCCGCTGATATCGCTTCAGAGGTTGGTGTCAAGATCAGTTCCCCCGGTATGTGGACCAGCGTCAAACGCGGTGTTGGTCAAGTCGAGTCGGCTCTGGGGTCTACAGCTCGAGATTTAGGACTTGAGCGCGCTGGCCGCGCTTTGGAAGCCTACGGCGAAGACGTTGCCTTTCGCAACCCATCGGGCATCAACACAGTTGGCGAGGCAATCAGCAGCCCTTGGCTTACAACCAAAGAAGCCCTTGGTGAACTAGCCCCCCAACTCGGCGCATCGGTTGCCACCGGTATCGGCGGTCGTGTTGTCGGCGGTGTTCTGGGTCTTCCGTTCGGCCCCGCCGGTGTTGCCATTGGTCAAAATATCGGTGCTGGCGCTGGCGCGTACCTCGGCAACTTAGCTCAAGAATACGGTGGCATCCGCTCTGAGCAGCGTGAAAAAGGCATTGAGGACAAGACCCGTGCTTTGGGCGCCGGTGCTACTGCGGCTGCCCTCGATACTGCGCTGGGCGCAGAACGCCTCGTCAACAAGATTGGCAACAAGGGCCTAAATATTCTGTCGCGTGAAGCAGGCGAAAAACTCCCCACGCATGTGCTCAAACAAGCTGGCCTTGGTGCTGTTGGTGAAGCAGGAACAGAAGCTGTCCAGACCGCGCTAGAGCGTTTTGGCGCGTACAAAGAACTGACCGGTGCCGAAGCACTCAACGAATACGGCTTGGCTGCTATCAAAGGCGGCCTTGGCGGCGGCATTGTCCGTGGTGGCCTCAGTGCTGTTGCGGGTCAGCGAGAGAGCACTTCTCTGATCCCTGACACCAATCAAGGTGCGGCGCCGACAGCGCAGGGCGCCCCAGCCAACGACATTAGCCAAGCATTCCAAGCCAACGACCGCACTACTCCTGACAGCATCATGTCGGGCCTCATGGGCCGCGCGGCAGACCCCTTGGCCGGTCGGTCGTCTTTGTATGGGCAGCAAGCCCCCGCCGTCGTCGGCGGTACGACTGACATTGCACAAGCCCAACAGCAAGCGCAGGCTGAGTCACAGCAAATCCAAGCTGCCCAAGCGCAGCAGGCCGCACGTGAGCAAATCTATACAGAGTACGGCATCGCAGACCCACAGAACCCAACCAAGGGCAACTTGTTTGGTAAGCCCCTGTTTGGTCGCAACGTGCCCGCCGTGGCCGATGCAATTGCCACCGCCACACAAACCATGACACCCTACCAGCTTGAGCTTGCTCAGGCTGTTAACAAGGCCAACGCAGAGACCGGCGGCAAGCTGCTGAACTTCCAGTTCAATGCCAACGACCCCGCCAAGTCAGTCCAAAAAGCGTTCGAGGCCGTGGGCAAAGTCGCTGTTGGCTTTCAGATCGCCGACGTGCAGTCTGCCCAAGAGGCCGCTCAGATTCTTGACGAGCAATCGAACACTCTTTCCGGCACTAAGCTTGAGCAGCTGAACGCCATCCACTACGCCTTAACCGGTGAAGACACTTCCGGCTACATAGCCGCTCAACAATCCAAAGCTGAAAAAGGAGCTAAAGATGGAAAATTGCAATTGCAAACAACTACCGGGCTGGGAACAGTTCCAGTCGAAGGCGGCGCAGGAGAAGCAAATGCTGGAGGAGCTGGGCTTGTACGACCCGCTCAAGTTCAACCCATCGGAGCAGCAGGTCTCGGAGAGGGATCGCTTGGCCTCCAAACTGGACAGCCGCCAGCAGGCGGAGTACGGGCAGGCACCGGTGCAGACACCAGTGTTGGCGATGGTCAGCCCACGCAGAACGCGCAAGTAAATGGACAAGCCCAAGCAGCCGTTTCAGGTGCCCCCCAAGTCACCACAGAACGACAAACTGATGAAAATCTTGGGACAGTTCCTTCAGTACAACAAGAGCAGGCAATCGAAGAACAGCAAGTCGAAGGCGTTCCCGGCCTAATTCGCAATGTCCTTCGTATGATCTACAAGTCTGATCGCAAGATCGACTTGTTGCTGCGCTTGACTGAAAAGAGCCAACGAACTAAATATGCGCAGCTAGCCAAGGAATATGGCCTTTCTGAGCAGTACGTCAGTGAGCTTGGCTCCGACGCCACTACAGACGAGGGTCAACCATTCCCGCGCTTCATCATGCAGAACATTGATAAGTTCTTGGCTGCGGTCAACACACAGGCCGAGCAGTCGGGCATGAGCCTTCTTGATGCGTTGGACGCGCTGCAGGTTATCCACGATGCCTACGAAGGTGGGGAGGCCGCTCAATTAGGCACACAAGTCGACGAGGCTGATCTCGTCAGTGCTGGCTTGGCCATTCAAGACCGCGAAGCGCGCGTCGACAAAACTGGCAAAAAGACTGGCAAGTCAGACCTGACCAATGTGACCAACATTGTGGATGAGGCCGACTACCGCGACCGCGCCAGCCAAGCGTACTTGGCAGAAATGGATAGGTTTGAGAAAGACCCATCCGAAGAAAACCAAGCTCGACTGGATGCTGTCACCGCTGCCGCGTCTGCAAAAAGCAAAAGCCAAGCTGAGGCACTTTACAAAAAGTACCAAAAACTGAAAGGAGATAAAGATGCCGTTCAAGAGCAAAGCACAGATGAGGGAAATGTTCGCGAACCAGCCGGAGGTGGCGAAGCGGTGGGCGAAGGAAACGCCAAACCCCAAAAGCCTGCCAGAAAAGCTAAGCAAACCAAAGCCGTCGTCAAGCCCACGGAAACCCCGCCGCAAGTAAAAACACCTGCTGAACAATGGGCTGAGCTGGCTGACCAGTTCCCCGGCATGCCCCCCTATGAAAGTCTGACACCAGATGAAAAAACTCGCTGGGACGACCTCGCAGGTCGTGGCGTGGCTAATCTCGCGGCTGCCAGTCGCTTGCTTGAGGGTGCTGTCACAACGCGGGCCGCTGAAGTACCAAGCACTGCTGGAACTGATGAAAAGGTAGAAGAAACTCGCTTAGCCAGCAAGTCAAAGTCTTTCTTTGACGCCAACGAACTGGCTGATGATTTTGATGGGGTCAACGCCGCCATCATTCAGCTGGACGACATGGGCATTGGGCATGCGATGGACTACGTCTCTGATTGGGAAACCATCAATGACCCATCCGAAGACGCCATCAACGGTGAGATCATCTCTCGCGGTGGACGCTACAAGGTAGTCCTGAACGAAGCCAAGCTGACATCTTCTGACCACGCGACAGAGACTGTCACGCACGAGGTGGGGCACGCCATCGACATGGCTCCACACGGCGGCATTTACTCTAGCCAGCCTGAGATGAGTGTGGTGGTTGAAAACGGTAAGATCACCCCCGTGGGTGCGGTCGCTCGTGAGATGCACAATCTCTATAAGACCGATGCTGGCTGGGCTGAGTACCTCGAGTACCCGTTCGACACAGTGAAGTTCAAAGACCTCAACAACCATGTCGTGATTGAGGGCGAGCTATTTGCCCAAGTCTTCAGTGTCTATGTAAACCCAAGAGGCCGCGCTAAACTTGAGAAGATAGCCCCTCAAACAGCCGCCTTCATGGCAGAGGTAATTAAGCATGTCCAGTCTACAAGATCGCTTCAAGTCCAAACAGCGCCAACTCAAGCAGCGCGCTCCCTCGCGTTCAGAAATCGTAACACCGGCGCGGGCGGTCAAACCCGTGTCAATCCTCTTCAAAGACGAGAAGAAACAGAGCGCCTCGCCAGCCGCAGCGCCTCGTTCTCGCAAGGACTAGACAACTACCTTCCACCTGCCGTGGCTAAACCAGCCAAATCGGTGGTGACGAACTTGGCCGCTGCTGCACGCAACGGTCTGCTGTCTGCCGGTATTACCGAAGACATCGTCAACATGGCCAAGAAGTACATGCGTTCCGCCGGTGATTACTTGGACGCTCAGTACGCACGCCAGAAGACGCGCCTTGAGTTCGAGATGCGCATCGAGCGTATTGAAGAAGCCTTCGAGCGCCTGCCAAAAGAACTGCAGGGCACCGGTGCCAACAGCGTCAACCGCTACATTTTGGACTCCACCATGCAGCGAAAGTGGGGCTACTACCCCGGCGAACACCGCATTGGTACCGAGTTGTTTGAAGTCGACCCTGACCTCGAGAAGCGTTTTGACGCATTCCCACCAGAGGCGCAGAAAGTCATTCGTGATGTGTTTGAGCATGGTTACACCGCGCTGAAGCTGAAACAGTCTGCCGTGAGCAAGGCTGTTGAGCGTGAGTTTGCCGAGCGTGAGAAGGCCGCCATCGGTGACGCTGACATGCTGGATCAGTTGCAGAAGGAACGCAAGGAGATGGTCGCACGCCTAACCCGCTTGCAGAACATCGACTTCACCACACCCTACGCGTACCTCGGTCGTTACGGTGACTATGTTGTTGTATCCAAATCCAAAGAGTTCAAGCACTGGGAAGAACGCGCCAAACTCAACGACTTCGACAGAGAGCAAGCTCAAGGCTGGCTGGCTGAGAACGTGTCCAACCCTGACCACTATGTCGTGCAGTTCGCTGAGAGCCAAGGTGAGGCTGACCAGATTGCGTCTGAGTTGATCGCTACTGGCAAGTACGACATGGACGGCACCGAGGCTGGCCCCAAAGAAGATGTTGGTTCCTACATTGGTTCTGATGTGCATCTGGCCGTGGCCCGCCTGCGCAACTTGGCTGATCGCCAACAAGGCGAGGGTTCCGAGGAACTCGACAAACTACTCAGTGACCTGTACCTGCTAACTGCTGCCGAGAACAGCGCCCGCAAGTCTGAGTTTATGCGCAAGTATGTGTCTGGTGCTGACGCCAACATGATGCGCAACTTGGCCACTAGCGGTCGCGCTGACGCGCACTTCCTGTCCACTATGGAACACAACGATGATGTCACGGACGCCATGGAGAGAATGCGCGATGAAGCACGCAGCAACCGCCGCGACGCTATGCCGTTGTACAACGAGTTGTTCAAGCGCCAAGCCCAGAGTTTGGACTACAACCAGCCATCTGTCTTGAGTCAAGCTCTGACGCAAACTTCAGCAGTGTGGTTCTTGGCCACAAGCCCAGCGTTCTACTTGCAGCAGATTTTGCAAACGAGCGTGCTGTCTCTGCCGTACATGTCTGGCCGTCTTGGCTACTTCCGTTCTGTCCGCGCGGTCAAGGCCGCGTACGCCGACGTGGCTGAGTTGGTCAAAGGTGTTGGCATCGGTGAGCATATCGACTTCTCCAAGGCCCCCGCAGATGTGCGCCAAATGTTGCAGACATTGGTCGGCATGGGCAAGATCGACATCGGTATCGACTCAGACACCAAGGCGCGTGCAAACGAGCAAGGCCCAGCGGGCAAGGTGATGCGCAAGTTGCAGAACTTGAACAGCCGTATCGAAGCGGTCAACCGTTCCACTGCTGCTATCGCTGCATACCGTGGTTACATTCAGCGTTACGGAAACAACCCAGACGCTGCAACCAAGTACGCCGCTGAAGTAGTGTCCAACACCCATGGCTCGTACGACGGCTTCAACACCCCACGCATCCTCAACTCAGATGTTGGCCGTGTGGTTGGTCAGTTCAAGCGCTTCCAAATCATTCAGTTGTCCATGCTGGGCAAGCTTATCTCCAACGCATTCAAGGGTGCGTCGGCTGAGGAAAAAGCCATTGCTCGTCGATCACTGGCATTCATCGGTGGCCACATGGCTGTCTTGGGTGGTGCGTTGGGTGTACCGTTTGTGCAACAGATTGGCGCGTTGATATCCAAGTTGCTCGGCGATGAAGACGAACCCGATGATCTCGAGTACAAGCTGCGCCAAATGATAGGTGACAAGACCATGGCAGACCTGCTGCTCAATGGCGTACCTGCTGCGCTGGGTGTGAACTTAGGCGGCAAACTTGGCATGGGCAACGTGGCCTCTATCCTGCCGTTCACCGATGTTGACCTGTCCAGCCGCTCTGGATACGAGAAGGTGTTAGTTGGCTTGATGGGCCCGTTCTTCGGTGGTCTAGCGCCCAAGTTCGCGGACGGTGCTGGCATGATCGCCAAGGGTGAGTATTACAAGGGGTTGGAGTTGTTGGCGCCTAACGGCATCGGCAATGCGATGAAGGGCCTGCGTTTCGCGAATGAGGGTGTAACTATGCGAAACGGTGATGTGGTGCTTAAGCCCGAGGAGATCAGCATGTTGGACGCTGCGTTCCAAGCTGTCGGGTTGCCCACGACGACCATTACTGGCCGTCAATATGCTCAGCGTAAAGTTGCTGAGTTTGATAAGTTCTACTCTGATCGTGCCGCCGAGATCAAAGGTGCGTATGTCAATGCCAGCCGTGAGGGTGACACCGAAGGTATGGCAGATGCCCGTCAGGAATGGCAGAATCTCCAAGATTCTCGCCGCCGCAACGGGTATAAAATTCAACCAATGTCAGAGTTGTTTAAGGCTACCGTCGCTGCCCGCAAGCGCGAAGCCAGCGTGGTTGGTGGGGTCGAAACCAACAAGGGCAACAAGCAGTTTGCGGCCAACCTAATCTAAGGAGTCTCCCCGTGGCAAAAACACCAGCATGGCAGCGTAAAGAAGGAAAGAACCCCGAAGGTGGCTTGAACGCCAAGGGGCGTGCGTCTTACAACAAAGCCAACCCCGGCAAGCCCGGTTTGAAGGCACCACAGCCAGAGGGCGGCAAGCGCCGCGATTCGTTCTGCGCTCGCATGGAAGGCATGAAGAAAAAGCTGACCAGCGAGAAGACTGCCAAAGACCCCAACAGCCGCATCAACAAATCACTTCGCGCTTGGAACTGCTGAAATGTCTGACCCAATTGAAACAGCCCGCGAGCTAGCCACACACGCCGCCGACATTCGTCACCTCCAAGACGACATGGATAAGCTCGTACAGAGCGTAGCTGCCATGCAAGAGTCACTGGCCGAGATCAACACTACGTTGTCTGAAGCCAAAGGTGGTTGGAAGGTGTTAATGATGTTCGGCGGTGCAGGCGGCGCTGCTGGCGCAATCGTCACACAGGTGATCCACAGTCTGCCTTGGGGTAAATAAAAAACTCCCCGGTTTTTAGGCCGGGGAGTAACCCTCGTTCGGAGAACATCATGAAAGCCAGTCTTACTGGCCGATGGATGATACAGCAGCTGACTCTAAGTTGGCAACAGTTGGGCCGCTAGTTTTTTCACTTGCGCCTTCCATCGCTGCAAAATCAAAGCAGTAGCATACACACGCACCAGTTGAATGCGCAGTACCACGACCGATGTTGAAACGGTCAGGTGCTTTCACCAACCACTTGTGCTCTTTGGCGTACGCCAAAACTTCTTTGGGCTCCAGACGATTCTTCGCACACCAGTCGATGAACTCTTTCTTGGCGATGAACAATTTGCCAACCAGCTTGGGGTCAACAGTCTCACCAGCGTTCTTGTTTGGTGTACCCAATATGCGGCGACCAACAGCCACGCCACTGATACGGGACAACGTTTCTTCAGGGCCGCGCGCATCGGTGCGCACATCACGATAACCCACAGTGACCAAGATGCGGTTAGACATCTCACGCACCATACGGTTGATCGCTTCGCCGGGGTCAGTCACGTTGCCTTTGGATACCGCAGCTGTCAGATCAGTCATCAAAACCACTGTGAAGTCTTCTAGCTTTTGGTAGTCGAACTCGACGATGTTGTGGTCAATCAGAATCTTTGCGGCCACCAATGTGCATGTTGCATGACTACGGAAGAAGCGATACTCAGACTGCGGCATCAAGCTGCTCATCTTGTTCTCGATCTTGGCGTATAGGTCTGCGACTTCCTCTTGGTGAGTCACGATGTACTTCACAAACTCATGCCCTGCGTTGCCCATGTTCTCGCGCATTACGTCGATGGCATTGGACACTTCAACCGCTGGGTCGATGATGGGCACGTTGTAAGTAGCGAAGTTGATACCGATCATGCGAACAGCCTCAGCTTGTGTGTTGGCGTTGTGTGTGGCCAACTTGGCGTGCATGTCTTCGTTGGCAGTTAGACCGACCACAGACTTCCAAGTGTGCTGCTCAGCAAAGCCGACCTTACCGCCAGCAGAAGTCAGTCGGGCACGATCAGTGCCTTGAGACGTGGTGTACGCCATCGAACTCACTTCCGCTGCGTCCATGTCAGTCATCTCATCAAACACCACGGGGATGTTTTTGTGTGCGCCGACGATAGCCCAGCGTGCGTTGCGTGTTGCACCTTCTTTACCAGCGAAGATCATCTTGTTGGCATCGCATAGACCGTACAGCGCAGAACGCCACACAGAGGTCTTACCTTTACCAGACGAGCCCGAGTTCACTGCGACGAGCGCACCGTTGTAGCTGTCTTCACCGAATGGCGTGATGAGTGAACCATACACGTTGCAGAACACATACTGCGCAGCTTGGCTGTTCTCTCGGTTGTAGATGTAGTTGACAGCAGCGCTATAAGCAGCGAGGTTTCCACGAGGTTCAGGGTAGGCCGCACGGTGGTCAGCAGCAGCGCCACCGATGAATACTTTACGGATTGAGCCGTCTTTGTGGTACAGCCTGTCACCAAGCAGCACTCCAGTCATGTTGTCACGCCAGCCAAACGATGTGAGAGTATCTGTCTCACGCTGCTCGGTCATCAGCTTGCGAATTGAGTCACGCAAATACGCAGTCATGTGCATAGTTGAGTCCTTGTTGTTGGATGGCATCAGCTCGTATTTAGACAATGCCTTGAGCAAGTCAGAAGGGGAAGCCAATGACGCCGTGTCCATCTCGAAGTCACGCACTCGTTGGTCTGGCAAGTGCATGCGAATGGTAGACGCGAACGCCCCATCAGACTTCTTGATGCGCTGGATTGGGTAGAACAATGTGTGGCAGAACGTGTAGGGCTGGAGCACACCATCTTTGTCTTTGATGAAGCGCAGCATGTGGCCACTTTGAAAGTCGTACCCCTCTGGCATTGGGGGCACCGTTGCTTCCACTACGGCTTCGGGTTGTGCCTCGTCAACAACCTCTACTGTTTCTTCTCTGGGTTCAGGCAGAACGCGTCCCAGCACGATTGGTGATTTGATATTTCCATTGTGGACACATCCATCGCAGGCGGTCGGGTTGCAGCCTTGGAAATGTGAACAAGTAGTAGGGCCAGCGTTCCAAGAATCAAAACGAACTTTAACGTCTGTATTGCTATGGCCAGTAGCTGCTCGATTGGCACTCCACTGTTCTGCGAGGTCGTATCCTTCGACACAGTGTTTGATAATGCCGATGACGCCGCGCCAAGTTTCGTAGTCCACATCGCCTTGAGTGTCACGCATGACGCGCACTTGGTTGCAGTGGTTGGCCACCTCTTGTGCAGACGATTCAATCTGCGGGCCCAGATGCGCAATAAGGTCGTCATTGATGGAAGGCGCTTGGGTAAGTCTGGCTGGGACGACCTCATACTTTGCAACTGCTGCTTGAACAGCAGTGTGGAATTCTTCAGGTGTGATGAACGTTGCTTCACGTACTACCCTCACTTGTTTCGGGTCGCGCCCGGGTTTTCGATTGTGGGAGCCCACGGGTCTGAGAACAGAAGATAAGTCTGCCGTGCGCGTAGGGTCAACAATAAGACCAGCTCCAGCCAAAGCAGCTTTAAAAGCAGCTGCCATAGTTCGCCAACTATTTGGCCCGATTGATCGGGTAAGTGGCCAGTAGCAGTGAATGCCCCCGCCGCTATCAACAAGCATAGGGTCAGGTAAATTGTTGCTACGACAAAACCCGATAATCGCTGCAGCTGCATCCTTTTTAGTCGCGTAGCCCTTCCCCTCATCCGCTTTGGCTTGGCCGCAGTCAATGTCAGCCCAGAAGGATTTGGCCTTGAACCAGTTTTGCTGGCCACGGTATTTGCGTTTAAGTTCTCCATCGACTTCAACCTCGAAGTGTGGTTCTTTGTATGCAGCGCAGGCGTGGTAGACGGTTAAGTCAGTTTGCTTGTCGTACGAAGCGATGGCCTTGGCCATCGTCTCCAGTGATTCATATGCCTTGTGAGCAATGCCGGTTTTACCCGCACGACTTAGACCAACGTACTTGTACCCATCTTCCGGCAAGATCGTTTGTAGGAAGGTGAGTGTGTCCATGATTACGCCTGTGCAATGATTGATTTCCCTGTGGCGTGTGCGCCAATCGTGATGGTCTTGTCCATGTGTGCCATGGCCACTTGCACCAACTCTTTGGCTTGGATGTTTGTCTCTGCTGCTTCAACAATGACACGAGCCAACAGCTCGGCCAAACCGATGATGATCTCACCGTGGTTGAAGTCTTTGTTGCTGAGGGCGAGGTTTGCCTCGACTACGACGCCAGCTACTTTACGCTGGTCAATTTGGTATGACATGTTCTCTCCAGTTAAGAATGGCCCCGAAGGGCCAAAAGGGGTAGGGGTACTCGCTGCGTCTGTGGCGAACCAACTTTGAACGGCACACATCGGTATTGGTTGAGGCGACTGCAACCACAGCATCCGCTTTCCCCCGAAAATCAATCGTCGAAGTTCAGATCATCGAGGTTCAAGCCGCCGACGTCAACATCAGATTCCACTACTTTGGGGGCAGGTGCTGCTTTTGTTTTAGTTACGGGCTTCTCAGCCGCCTTGGGGGCTTCGGCTTTCTTGACTTCCACCACGGGCAGATCGTCAGCAGGGGCATCAGCGGTCGCGGCTTCGACTTGCGCAGCGGCCATACCCTCAGAGCCTAGGATGGCTTGCACGGTATCAGATGCGATCACTTCGTTGACTTGTGCGTATGCTGCATCGCTGAGCAAACCGGTGGGCTTGAAGGTCAGCTTAGGGGTTGGAGACTCCATATCAAAGCCAATACGCGTTACCACCATGTTATAACCAACACCACGCTTGGCCAGCATCTTGCCGTACTCACCCAACCCCTTGATGGATGCAGGGGGTACACGCAGGAGATAGGGATCGTTAATCAAGTCGGGGGTTGCGATAGCCATTCTCACTGAGTCTTGGCATGCCTTGCCCTTGCCGCCGTTGTCACCGATCTTGCTACCCCACTGGTTGTGCGGGCAGACTGCGCAAGACTTGCTCTGTGGTTCAGCCACAGATGGGTCAGGGCGGTCACCGGTGTTAGAGAAGCAGTCAGGCTTTTGCGCTTCGGCTTTCTCGTCGTAGCCCTTCATGTAGAACACCTTGGATGTGCCTTTGTTGGCTTTGACCAACACGACTTCGATAGAAGGCACTGCGATCATCTCGCCGTCCACTTCTTTGGTCAGCACAGTGCGCTCACCGTCGCGCACCACGGTGAAGTTCTTGCCCTTGATGGACATGACGGGGAACCCTGTACCAGCGTGGGCTGTCAAGTCATCGTTGGCAACTACGCGGTTGGGGGCTTTGAGGTAGGCTGGCAAATTACCAGCGTCGGTGTTGAATGGAATGATGTTACTCATTGCTAAGTTCTCCAGTGGTTGAGGGAATTACGATCTACGAATGTTTACCGTACGCTCGGCACGGTAGCTAACGCCCGGTGGGACGTCGTCATGTTCCGCTTTGTATTGCTCGACGGCAATTTTCGAAACACGCTTCTCTAACAAGTGCCACGCATCGTTGGCCTTGCAATACGTCATGAACGCATCGGGGTCAGCGACAGAAGCAGTCGTGCGAGTAGAAGTATAGGCGGTACCGAACTCAGTCTTGACTGATTCCATACCGGTTTGGTCAAACGTCTTAAGTAGCACGGCCTCAATCTTCTCGAGGTTTTCGTCCAATTTAGCTACTTTAGAGTCATAGTCAGCTTTGAATTGTGCTTTTTTATCGCGTAGCTCAATGTACTTGGCTACCAGTTCTGATAATTTCATGTGTTACTCCGAGGGGGTGCGAAGGTTACCATTGATTGGGGGTGTGTGTATAGGGGGTTTCACTGGTCTGATTCGATTCCTTTCATGATCTCTAGCAGCGAGCCTTGCAGCTTTTGTTTGGTCTGCAAGCGTTTATAAATTTTGCGTTCTATGTCTGAGCCAGCGATGTGTGCGATCACTGTGGTGCGTGTCTGACCGGGTCGGCGTACACGAGCGCAAGCTTGTTCATAGATGTCATTGGAGTGGATGGGCGCAAACCAGATGATGGTCGTTGCCGCAGTGAGTGTTAGGCCGTGTGACATAGTGGCGGGGTTGGCCACGATGACTTTGTAACGATCAGTCTTTTGGAAGTCGCCAAAGATTTGGTCTCGGTCAGCCTTAGATGTACCACCGTGGATCGCAGCGCACTCCCAATCAGTAGAGAGCTCTTCTATCAAGTGTTCAAGCACACCGGTGAGGGGCACGAACACCAGCACCTTGCCTTCTGATTCTTCGATCAACTCTTTGAGTACGTCAATGCGTGGCTTGTTTGGAATGTGAATGTGCTCGCCGTCTGCACCGTACGCCACACCGCATGCGATCTGCACCAGCTTGTTAGCCTTGACTGCCTCGTTGACTGCCGTGACTTCACCGCCTTCATACTCCATGATGAGTTTGTCCAGCATGGCCTTGTATGCAGCCTTCTGCTCAGGTGTCATCTCAACATCACGACTGACGAACGTTTGCTCGGGCAGGTCGATACAGTCATCTAATGCAAACCGTACAGCGGGCTGCATGACTTGCTTGACTACATCCACTGCGTTGCTACGCGGCACCCACTTGAACTGCGTGAGTTGCTTCATCACAAGCTCACGGAACTTGCCAAAGTATTTCGGCACGTCAGGGTTAGCAGGCACAACGATGCGGCACTGTGCCCATGCGTCTGTTGGTTCATGTGGTGTTGGCGCACCAGTCAGTCCCCACACACGACGAGGCGTTTGCTTGTTGCAGATGTTGTTCAGAATCTTCCAGCGATCAGTGCCAGAGTTACGGAACATGGCGATCTCGTCCACGATGATGAGGTCAATGTCATCACGCAGTGCCAAGTCTTCTTCAATGGTCTTGATGCCGTCTGTGTTGATGATGTACACATCCGCTTTTTGTGCAAGCATTTTCTTGCGGCGTTCGCGAGTACCGTACACAACAGATGCGTCTAGGTGTGGAAATGTTTTGAACACTTCGTCAGCCCATGTGCGTTCCATCGTGGACAGCGGACAGATGATTAACGCCTTGCGCACCATCTTGCATTCACGCATGTAGTCGAACGCCCACAACGAGGTCACTGTCTTGCCCAAGCCCATGCTGTTTAAGCAGAATGCTCGGTCGTGCATCGACAAGAAGTTGGCTGTCTCTACTTGCGCAGCGAATGGCTTGAACCTACCGGGCCACTTGTAGTAGTACTCCATCGGGTCAGGCGCATTGATGCCAAGGTTGCGAAGGACTTTGACCTCGTCGGGCCGATGAGGGACGGCCACTAACGTGTCACCTTCGTGTGATACCAGCTTTGCAGTTGACACCACAGTCGTAACCCTTGCGGGGTTACGCAATTTCAGGATGATCGCCTTTTTATCTTTTCTAATTAGCATGAAAGTCTCATTGCTGCGAGCACGGCCAGAATGTTTTCTTCTGTTGCATGCTCAAAATCTATGGTGTGTATCTGCTTACTGGTGTGACACACCCACCGAACATTTCTGCAGTGGTTATCGGGGTTGATGTTGATCTCTACTGCGGCCACATTAGACGGGACGGGGTAACCAAATAAGGTGTAGACCCCTGTGTCAACAGTGCGTATCGGGTTAGGAACCGTATTTATCGCCATTGGTTTTTCGCCATCCCCGGTTCGTAGTTTTGTCCACCACCCGTAGGTTTGACTTGGCATTTGTGCCATTGCCATCAAGCATTTTCTTATGGTCAACATCCTTACCATCTCCTTTTTGTACCTTGCCTTCCCGCATCAGCGCTGCACGGGCTGCGTTGCGCTTCTCACGGTTGTTCACTTGCTCTGGTCGTGCGTTGTATGCTTTGTCATACGCTGCTTTTTTTGCGCCACCTTTATTCATGTGGAGTCCTTTCGTTTAGAAATTCAACAAGTTGGGAAACATCATCAACCACGACGGCCATGCCCCAATGGTCTTTGATCTCTGCAATTATCCGATCTTGGTTGGCAGTTGTCTGCCCCTTCTTGCCGGGTGCTTTGGTCTCAATAGCCAAGAACTTGCCCTCCCAGCAGCAGATGAAGTCGGGGATACCCACCACACCAAAGCCGTTTTGCATTGGCATGAAGTACCAGATGTCTCGCCTACGCAACTCTTTCTTCACTGCGTCTTTGACTTTACCTTCGGGGGTGCTGGCCATTACTTTTTGTCCCTATAAAACTCACATGTCTTGACTGGACACCAGCCACGGCACAACCCGCTAGGGCGGCATGGCCATGCGTCACGCTCGTATGCACTCTCCAGCTTGCGCACTCTTGGCAAGAAGCCTTTCCATATGTCAGCAGCTTGGTCACGGTGGTATGTGGCCTTGTCGATCTTCTTGTCACGCATCCACACGAAGCCGGTCGTCACATAGTTCACCTGTGGGTATGTTGCAAACGTGTAGCCAACATAAAGTTCGAGCTGCTCAGTCAGCTTGCGCTTACCCGTCTTGTAGTCGAACACACCAGCCCTGTCGCCATGGATAACCAGCAAGTCAGCGATGCCTCGAGACCATGCGTTGCTCCAGTCAGCAGGCTGAAAGTTTTTGTCAATCGCCATTTGTTCTTCGCAGAGCTTTTGCCCGGGCAGAGCTTCGAACTTCGAAGCGATACCTTCCCACTGAGTCATGCCTTCTGGCAGGGGTGTGCCCTCCTTGATTCGCATCTCCATCGCAGTGTGGACTTTCTCGCCCCAGATGGTCGCCTCGGTCGGCGGCTCCGTGATGTCTTTCTTCACCCGAACGTGGTAGAACTGTCGGGGGCACGTCTCGAACTTGTCGAGTTGTGAGTATGTCCAAGCGGGTATGGTCATAGAGTCTCCGCCCAAGGGTCAAAAACCGTTGGGCTAATTTATTTCGCGTCACCGTAGTTTAGGCCAATATCGCCTTCGCAGGATACGGGTAAGTCCTGACACCACTTGGGTGGTACCGACATTGTAGCCAACATGAAGTCCAAACACCAGCGGCCAGATGACTTGGGTACAACAGCCACGACCTCGTCGTGTACGGTAAGCACCACCTTGTAGCGGCAGTCAGCCTCGGGGTTGTCGTTCTTGCGCATCTCCATGTCGATCTTGGCCATTTGGTCAAACACCACGATACGGGCCAAGGCTTGCACGATGTTCTCCACCATCTTGCCGCCATAGATTTTCACAGGGCCATAGCGGCCATCGTATGCGTAGCCGTCCTCAGTCTTGTGCAGGTTGGGATAGCGGATCATTGTGCCGTTAGGCAGGTGGACACCCTCGGGGGTGCAGCGCAGTGAGATACCAACACCGACTTCAGTCTCGTGGCCACGTGCCATCACCTTGAGTGCCTCTTGGCATGACTTCCATATCGCAGCGATCTTCTCGTACTTGGCGCGGTACAGGTCAACAGTGCGCTTGGCTTCATCAGCAGGCATGTCCACAGAGATGCCACCCATACCGATCTTGAGTGTGGCTTTGAACTTGTCAGCACCCATGCCATAGCCTAGGCCAAGAATACAAGTCTTACCTACGAAGCCCTCGACCTTGTCTGGGTTGTACTCTTTGCCGTTCTCATCAATCGCCTTGGCTTTACGGTCAACAGGTCGGCCATACACCACCGAAGCAAACGACGAATAGATGTCCACGTTGTTGCGGAAGTCTTCAACCAAGTCATCTTGCCCAGCCCACCATGCAACGACACGGGCTTCGATCTGTGCAGAGTCAACGGCCACCATCACATGGTTGTCAGGTGCCATGATTGATCGACGCAGTGCCCCGCCGCGCGGCAGGTTCTGCAAATTCATCTTGTCACCACCCGACGCTCTACCAGTATGCGCTCCCCAGTAGTTGAGCAGAATCGGTAGACTCCCGCGCTCGGCGATACCAATGAATGACTCGGTACGGGTTTCCTCAAGCGTTGATTTGACGCCGAGACGCGCAGCAACGACGGCCTGCACCGCTGGATTTGGGTGCTCGGCCAGCGCCTTGAACTCTTGGTCGGTCTTACCAAACGCATATGCTTCCTTTCCAGTGCGAAGGCTTACCTTCATGGGCGGCGTGACACCGAGCTTCTCCAGTACAGCAGCGAATTTGGGGTTAGACATCAACGCATCACGACCAATGGATGTGTCGATGCGTTCCATCAGCTTGGCCTTCTTGTCTTGCACTTGCATCAAGTGGTCAGTCAGCACACGCTTGTCCAACTCAAGCACAGGGTCAGTGAACATGCGCAACATCAAGTCTTGGATATACAACTCTTTGACAGGGTTCCACTCTTTGAGGATGTTGTACAGCGCATAGGTCAAGTCAACATCATGGCAGCAGTAGGCCGCGTAGCGCAGCATCTCTTCGGCAGTGAAGTCTTCACGGCGTTTGCCAATTGCATTAACGACCTCGTTACCCTTCTCATCGAACAGAAACTTCTTGGCCAATGCGGCTAGTGAACCACCGACTGTTTGGCCCGTAATGGGTCGCGCCATTGATAGGGTATCGAGATAGTACTTTGGCCGGATACCGTAGCGCCATGCAAGGATGGCTCCGTCGAAGGCCATGTTGTGACAAATGAGGTATGACTGTTCGATGCCGAGGCTATGTAGCGTGTCGGAAATCTCTTTGTCTGTGCCTGTGACGAAGGTCGTTTGGCCGTCGTCGATTTTGTAGCCGAAGCCAATGACTTGGAATTGCGGGTCACGAATGTACGCCTCAGTGGTTATTTTGGAAAGACTGAAGCCTTTACTGTAAAAGGTCTCGAAATCAAGGGTGATTAGTTTTGGCATTGTGCTCTTTCACTTGTTCTAGTGTCCACAGATAAAGACCGCATTTGGTGCAGCGATAGATGTGCTTAACATCCACACGCGTAGCTGGCTCAACCCTACCAAACCACGGTGAGTGGTGGCGGGTGTACCCCCAATAGGTCTTTATCGTTTCGATCATGCTCGGTCGGGCTCGATGGTGATGCGCACTTTGGTTACCTCACCCTTGACGAGGTTGCGCTCTTGGTACTCCAGTGCGGCAGCGCGGGTCTCGAACAGTGCGTAGTCAACATCAGAGCTGAAGTCTTTGTGGTACACGTTGCGCCACTTGATGGCCCATCGCTTGATGGTCGTGCGGGGTTCTGGTCTGATACTCATAGCGGTGCGTCCTCAAGGTTTGGTGTTTTTCTTTTTTGTGTACTTCGCGGCTCCCGTGGCAATCTGTTCACGAGCTTGTGCAAAGAAGTCAAGTCCGTCGCGGGGAACGGCCACAACTTTAAATCGCTTGTCACGTCTGGTGTTGGTTGTTTCTTTTTCATAGTGTGTAGGCCACGGTACACCGGGCACTAAGGTTGTCTTTGGTTTCATGTCAGCGCACTATCCTCATTTCGTGACACCGTGTGCATTTATATGCAAGCGGCAGAGGGTTCTCGGGTGGGCGTAGCAGTTTAACTGTGAACTCTACCCAATTGTGTTTGCATAGCTTCATGATATTTTTCTAACCTTGTTGTGTTTGTGATCGCTTTCAACTATGGCCAGCGCCCGCTCAAGGTCTAGGACTGTGCTGTTCTCAAGCTGAGCGTCATGTATCTCCATGGTCAGGTTCATGGCCACAAGTTCAGCGGGCTTACACACGAAGCGCATGTCACGGGCTACACCACGGCGGGCTACCTCGAGTAGAGCATCTTGGCCAGCGCGGATTTCAACCGACCAATCTCTGCCCAACTCAGCACGAAGTCGCATATACCCCTCGGCCATATTGAATGCGCCAATGAGTATGTCAATGTCGTCTTTGGTAGCCACGCCACGGCGCAGCTTGTCCATCGCATCGTGGTTCTTGATCTGAAGGCTCGTGCCAGCGCTAATGGTCGTGACCTTCTTCACACTCGACATAACCCAAGAGATGTTGTCCATGCGAACGCCCTTGGGCTTGTACTTGCTACGCTTTCTCATCTGCTGTCTAGCTTGTAGTTGACCAACAGTGCGGCTACTGCATCGGGCAAGCTGTCGCCTTCTTTCAGTACATAGTACGAGACCTCCAGTGTGGAGTCAGCATGCAGCTTCGTGGACTGCTTGTAGTGTTGCAGTTGCAGCACCGTGCCATTCATGGCTTTGATGAGAGACACCTGCGGCACATTGTTGTGTCTTGCCTCGGTTGCGTAAGACCTGTTGTCGATTGATACCTTCTCTTCGAACAACCAGCTACGAAGTGCTTTTTTAATCCAGTTCATGCCGATCCCTCCGCCATAACTTCACCGTGGTTTTCATCAATCGCGCGCTCAAGTTTCTCAGCCACTGCTGTTGACTTTTTGTACGCCTCGATGATGTCAGGGTGTGCCTGTTCCATCCACTGATTAAACTTAATGAAATCGTGCAGTCTTGGCTCGATCCAGTTTGCATGCTGTCGCATATTCTGAACTTCGTAAGTGAGGCTTTGGATATGCGCCTCAAGTGAGGTCTTAAATACTTCAAGCGCGAGTGGGTCAACTATGGTGTGTGGGCCGTAAGACCCGGAGACTTTTGCAGTGATGTTGGGTGCGTTCATGTATGAGTTCATCTCAGCCTCCAAAGATTTGTTTGAGTTCGTCGTAGAGCTTGCGCGCTTCCACGATGGACAGGTTGTTTAAGTCAACAACGCGTGATGGCTTAGTCTGCACAGGCTGTTGCATAGCTGCTTTAGTTGGCCGCCCCATTTTCTTTTTGGGCTTGGGTGGTTTGTTCTTGAGGTTCTCCAACTTGGCAGTACGAGCTGCGTTCATACGAGCAACCTGTTCTTCCTTAGTTGTGCCGGTGTATGGCTTGACCACATAAAGCCTCATGGGGTACTCATCGGTGCTGCGAATGTAGCCCTTGAGTCTGAGTTGGTTGATGCGTGTGTAGACACCACCGGCATTGTTGGGTTCATGCTTGGTGACGTCGCCCGAGGTGCATCCGGGGTTGTCACGGATGAAGCGCCAGATACGCTCAGTCACATTGTTGGTAGGTTCTTCTGCTGCAACTTCCACAGTTGCTTCGCCGTCATCGTCGTACGCTTTGAGTTCGTTGAGTTTCATCTTGGGTAAGACCTTTGTAAAGATTTCAGTTTGCAAATCAGACATTTACTGCTCCAGTTGATGTTCTATTAACGTGGCCACAAACAAGTCTCTCAACTCGTCCATGTTGGTACAGATTTTTACTTTGGCAAGTTCGCCTTCGTTCTTGCTAGACCGCATGATGTAGCCGTTGTCTACCTTCTCTACGGTTATACGCACTGACGCGTGCGATGGCCAGACGGGTCTTTGTGGTTGGGTTGAGAACATTGACTGGCTGGTTCCAGTGACGGCTTGGCCAAGAACACCTTGGCCCATGAGTGGGTGTGACGTTATGGTATTCATTTCGTTATCCTTACGGACTTGCTCCAAGTAGTGCATTGCATCTGTGTAATCATCGTGCTGTTTCCTCAACTTGTCGTTTAAGGCACTCGACGAGCTTCTCCAAGTAGTGAATGCCTTTACTAACTTCTTGAATGGATTCATCTTTGTTTCCCATACGCATGACGTACTTCAGCGCACCACCACGGTAGTAGCCGATTTGTTGTTCGATAGGCCATGTGTCCACCACATCCCAAGGCTGAACCTTGAGCTTCTTGTAGTGGTCACCGCCGACTTGGCGCAGGCTAGGCTGCATGATAGGTGTGTTACTCATAATGTTTCCTGTGTGGGTCAAGTCCGAAATGAAGCATCAGTTGAACGAGTCGGGACTCGATACGTGCCATCCTCGCTGCGATGTCGCTGTTGCTCGGGGGTAAGTTTTTGGACTTCTCGGGCGAAGAACCACTTGTCTCCAAGTGTCCTGACACTCCGCATCCAGTCTCTTTGGTATCTTCGTTTGACATGGTGTGGTACTTCATAGTTGTGAAAAATTCGGATAGCCCTGCGGGCCAGTTGGTAGTCTGTCATGGGTCTCCTTAGGTGAGCTTAACGCTAACTGCTGCGGCAGTGATCTCGTCTGTCTTGATGCTAGCCAAGATGTCGGCAGCCTTAGACACGGTTTTGCTACGAGAGGCATTCTCGTTGACACGGTTGATGTACTGGTCGCTGATATACAGAGCCAACGCAGGCCACAGCTTGAGTGCCTCGTTCAACGACTTGGCTGCGTTCAAGAACTCTTTGACTTGCTCTTTGATAGCCTTCCACTTGGCGTTGATTGCGATACGCTGGCGCTGATGTGCAACGAATGCTGCCGCTACGGTCAGTGCGACTGAATGTGTATCGCCAATCTTCCTAGACATGCTGTTGTAGCCATTGCTACGGTAGTTGGGCACAACGAATCTGTCGTGAGTTGAGCGGACATAGAACGACACACTGGTAGCCAAGTCGGCGAGTTCGATGTTCAAGGTGATGTAATCCACCGATTGTGTCATGTCCTCGTCGAAGGTGCCACGCAGGTGCTTGTATTTGCCCCATGCCAGATCAATGGCCAAGTGATTGTCGGGGTCAACACGGATATCGTTTGGCACTTCGCCAAGTTGATTCCGTTCTTTGTCACACATCTTGTCGATGTTGTTCATTGTGTTGTCAATAAGTGCGCTTGAGATTGCTACATAAGCCATTTTGATTTTCCTAAGTCAGTGGGTGGATGATAACGAGAACGTGTGTATGTTCTCATTGGTTTTTTCTATTGGGTATCCCTACCCGATAGTCTGGTACTAACGCTGCTTGACGACTGTCTCATACCCATCGGTGGTGGCGTAGATGTGCTTACGCAAAGAGCGCATGCCGTTGTCAATCGCGTTGTCAATTAGTGTTTGTCGAATCTGATCCTTGGGGCGTCGAGTCCACTGGCCCTTCATGTAGTAGTGCGTGTCGGGGCGGTTGGCTTTGAACAGGCCGTGTAGGAATACCTTCTCAGCGTCATCGCCCATGGGTTGCTGGTAGTTAACCTCCTCGATCTTGGCGTTCATCAGCGCTGACCAATAAACACCGGTGAGCTTCTTGTCAATGTGGTCATCGAATGCACCCATACGAACCATTGAGCGAAGTAATGCACGCAAGACTTTGGTGTCGGCCTTGGCCTTCTGTATTGCTGAGTTCTTAACCAACACACTCGTATCTTCCACTGGTGTCAGAAGTTCAATTGGCTCACCAGTCGAGCCGTCCATTCGAAACATAAGTCCTGCCTTGTAGGGGATAGTGCCGTGTACCCAATTGCTGGGAGCTGCACCAGTTGGATTCCAAGCGTCAACCGAGTACATCTGCGCTTCTCGATTCCACACTGCCGTACGAATACGAACCTTGTGTGTCTTGTTGCGATGCCGCGTTGTATCTGACCACACCGTACGACCAATGATCGTACACAGTCGGTTGCTAACAGTGATGTCAGGGGTTTGCTCATACAACAGCGTCAACACATTGTCAGATGTGATCTTGGCCAGTGGAAATGCTTTGTCGCGTGCCGTAATCCATTTGCCTTTGTCGTCTTGTACCCATGTTCGTGGCATATGATCCAAGTGGAAAGTTCCATCGTTGTCTTTGGTTAGTCGCACATCACGCCACAGTCGCTTCTCATCTGAGTTCTTGCGGCGGTGTTGCCAATTATGTTCATAGTTATGCCAGTTCATTCCCATCATCGTTCTCCATTTGCTTTGTCAAGTTTGTCGGATACATGCTTAGCCAGTGCAGCTTCCATGATTTCAATTCGAGTTTGGATGGCTGCCTCGTCTTTGTATTTCGTTTCATCTGTCCATTGAATCAGCCACTCTCTGGACACTTCATCTAATTCCAATGTTGCTAGACACTGGTTGCGTAGCTCGTCCACTTTCACGAGCATCATCTTTGCTTTAGTTGGCTTTATCTGCGCCCAGATAAGCCGCTGCGTCGAGTCGTAGCTTGGCTTCGTATGCCACCCTAGCGCCGGGATATGTTTGCTCGACCCACTCTTCGAATTGGTTGAAGCGGCTAATAGTTGCGTCTCTGTCTGCGAGCTCGTTCTCGAGCTCGTCGATTTGCTCTGCGAACTCGTTAGCGCGTTGTTTTTCATAAGCGTACTCCTGTTCAAGTTCTTCAATCTGGTCTGCTAGGTTTCTCATTGGTGCATCCTTATCATTGCGACTGCCCATGCTTTGGCTTCTTCGAGCTCAGTATCAGGCCAGTTGCTGTCTTGCCATTTAATGCCGAGTTTTATACTTGGCCGCCAAGATAAACGCCAGCCTATCGGTGTGTGCTTGACTTGTGCAAGTACATAGTTATCCTCGCCAGTGCATACCCATTGGAAGTCTCTGTACTCATGCCACTCTAGTTTCATGATGCTTTCTCCAACAAGTAAAACGACCACAGCCACGCTTTGGCATCGTCTTCATTGGTAAAGTACCTAAGCCCCTTACCGTTTAGCAACTCAGCGTAGTAGGTTTGTAGTCCATCAGGGTCTTGAAGAACTACTTCACCCACCACTGCTCTGCCTATTGCGAAGCTTGTATCTACTAGATACCACTGGACATAGCCATCTCTGTCATAAATGCGAGGGGATTTCTCTCTGCGCTTCCACATAATCAAAGCCGAACTATTGCTATTACCCATGCTTTGGCCTCCTCTTCTGTGTAGAACATTTTCTTGTGGACACCAACTTCTACGCCGAACAACCATATCTTGAATGGCTTCTTTGTCCTGCATAGAAGTTTGCGCACTGTCGCTTTGGGGTGGAACAGACCGTACTTGGCTTCGTGTTCAAAGTCATACAGCCGCCACCCCCACAACTCACCGTCATTAACAATGGTGCGCCACTCTAGCCACATTACGCTTCTAACTCGAAGTGGATGTTCTCACCATGGGGGGCTTGGATGTCTGAGGAGATGCACCACACGACGGGATATCCGGGATCAGTTCCAAAATCTGTGTACCCATCTGTAAGGCAAACGAATACCTGCGGATCAATTCCATGTTCAGCGCAATACTCAAAGCCAGCAGGCATATCAGTACCACCGCCTGAGTAGAACTCCAACTGAACTTCTTCACCACATTCGAACTCGTCATGTCGTTGCACCTGTGTATCTGTATAAAGAACATGCACCTTGTCAGGTCTGCATTGGGAGATGATGCGTGATAGGTGACCGTTGTATGCTGCTAGCTCTTGGTGAGAGATAGAGCCAGACACATCAATCTGAACAACAAGTTCACCCATCTGTGGCAGCTTATCAGTAGAGGGGAGATAGTCATCGAACCTGCGATTGCGACGACGCCATGTTTGGCCCTGAGCGACGCATGCAGTCATGTGCTTCTCGAGAATGTCATACCAAGGTGTCTTGACTTCGAGCAAGTCGGCAACGATCTGTTCCAGTCGGCCAGACAGCTTGCCACGCATCTTGGCTGCTTGTGCAGCTTCGGCGATCTCGATCTTGATCTGACCCTCGATCTCACGAATCTCATCAGGTGTTAGAGCCTTGCCCTCACCGTCCACGCCTTCACCGAACACAATGTCGTCACCGATACCGTTGTCACCGTGGTCATCAGGCAACTCGTCATAGATTTGCTCAGTGGTCTTGTCTTTCGAGCCGGGCATGTTCACTGTGTGGGGGATGCGTTGGCCAACATTGCTCTCGTCGAGTGTGTCATTGATCCAAGCGTCACCTGCATAGTTCCACTTCTTGTGGTTACGAGCACCCTTACGAGTTGCATGCTGACCGATGACATGGCCTACCTCGTGGCACAGACCCCACACGATCTGAGGCACGCTCAGGTCTTCCAAGAACTTGGGGTTGTAGTAGATGTTGGCACGAGCATCGACTGCCAGTGTTGGTATGGATGTTGACTCGATCAACTTGCGGCGAAGAAGAATCGCAGCGAAGAAGGGGTGGTCTAGCACGATCTGTGCTTTTGCTTTGTCTAATTTACTTGCCATTTGCGGCCTCCAGTTTTTCGTTTACACACATTGCTACTGCTTGCTCAAAAGATATTTTTGATAGGCTCAGCGTCTGATCTTTCTGTCGCCTCCACACAGTGTTCTCGCCATACCCACTGCTGTCGACTTTGACGATGGACTGCTCAATCAACTTAAATGATGATGCTGGCATCATGTGGTAGTGTCCGAGGACAACGAACCCACTCTCAATAGTTGTGTCTGGTCGCTTGGGTTTGAACTCGATGTTGACCTCACTCTCACGCAAGATGCGCATGATTGTTTTGGATGTCTTGATTGGCCTAAACACTAGATCAATTAGTCTCATTGCTTAAATCCTTTATGTGAATCTCGCCCTTGCTATCTCGTTTGGGCATTGCTTTGCCATCAGCGATAGCACTTATGATGCTCACTGTCTTAGCAAACAATCTAGCCAGCAATTCGAATCGCTTGTGCAAGATGTAGTTGTGGATGATGAGTAGCACATTGAGTACTAAACTCACTACCATTGCGTCTGTGTCTGTCATAAGAACCCCATTGGTTGTTTGACCTTGCCTTCCACTTTCTGTGGCTGCTTGGCCTGCTTCGTATACCGGCGTTGAAGCCAGTCTTCGAGGAGTTGAAATAAGGTGTACGAGAGTGCGGCAATTACCACGAGGACAATCCCCGACAGCATGTACACCATGTCACGAACCCAGCCGTTAAACCAGTCCATACGCTGCCATTTTCTTGGCGATCTCGTCGAGCTTGATCGCAGCCTGCTCACGCACCACTGGCGACTCACGCAACACAGCCTTGTTGTCGCTGTAGATACTCACTGCTTGCAGTAAGGTGTCAGCCATTGCATCAATGTCTGCATCAGCATTCACATTCAGAGCCTTGGCACGCTTCAAGCCTTCGACCACATTCTCCACAGCGGTGTCGCGGAAGATCGCACCCTCAGTACCGATTGGCTTGTTGAGCTTCTCGACTAAGTGTTGCAGTGGTTCGAGCATGCCTTTGATTACCTCAGTGCGTGCTGACTTGGCGATTGAGTCCATGGTCTGGTTGAATGTGTTCATGTCCTCGTCGCTGATATCGAACAAGAAGTGCTTGGCATCAGGCAGTGGCGTGAAGCGCAGATCGAACCCCATCTTCTCAGCAAACTCATCAGCTGTTGGGTAGTCCTCAACCTTGGCACGACTGTTGGGGCTCAGGCTTCGGTGCTTGATATCAAGCTGCACATAGTCATCGTACTTGGGCAGGCACATCGCCATCATGTTGTCCACTGCTTGGATGCGTTCTCGCATCTGTGTTGTGTAGTCCATGTACTGCGTGTTGGGCAGGATGCGTGGGCCCTTGTCAATGTATGGCAGCGTCGCCTTTTTATGATAGGTGTATACCTCTGACGCCTTAGTCATGATGCGGTTGATCGGGTTGCCTGTGTCACGAAACAGCTTAGAGTTGACGACCAATGATGTGTCATCCATCTGTTGCTGAATCAACGCCTCGGCCACCGTGTCACGCTTGGTCATGTTGGCTCTACGCACAGTCAGTTTGACGAGCATAGCTTTGCTTGCAAGTGTTGTTGGTTGCATATTCATTCCATTCTGATTAAAACAATGGCCATTGCTTTGGCCGCTTTGAGTGTGGGAAAGTGGAACGCACCGAGTTCGTTGTCGTCATCAGCGAGCTCCAATTCGTACTTGCGTTTACTAACCCGATGCAAGGTCGCTTTTGGGTAGTCATACCAATTGCGCTTCGTGGGGGGTATGTCCCACAACTCCCAGCAGGACTCATGCACCAGTTGGTTAGTGCCCGTAACTAACTTGAAGTGTTCTTCCCACTCAAGATAGGACATTGGCGTTCTTAACCGCCCACTGCACGAAGGCTTTGGTGTTGACGATCTCGGGCTTCAACTTCTTGGAGTCAAGCACACACATCACTTGGAACTCGGGAGGCATGCGGCCAATGTACTCACACACTCGGTCGAAGTTGTCTTTGGATACACGATGAGCAAGCGCACCGGTCAAGGCGAACAGCACAGGCATATCGTCAGGCACAGCAGCTTTGGCAGGGTTCATCAAGATGCCATCCACATCGGGCAGGTTCTCGAAGATACGCTTGAAGCCTGTGTACTCGGCAGCTGCACCCTCACCCACACAGCCAGCGATGTTGGAGAAGTACAGGTCAGAGGTAAGCGCAGGGTCGACCTCATTGGCCATAGCCCATGAACGAGGTGTTGGATTGATTGTGCGGTTGGGATCGAAGTCAGACAGCAGGTTGGGTCTGAAACGCAGGAACTGAATCATCTCCACAGCGATGCCATGGTCAAGAGCCCAGCTGCACCAGTCGTCAAGGTTCTCGTCGAAGGTCAGCGTCTGCATACGATTGCCTAGCTTGGTACTCATACGAGTGGCACCGGACTTGTCCTCGGTGCGGTTACCTGTTGCAATGATGTGCAGCTTGGGGTGCAGCTTCAACTCGCCAGCATGGCGGTCAAGGATGACACGACACAACGGGTTCTGCATGGGGATGGGTGCGTCAGATAACTCTTCGAGGATCAATGCACATGGTTGGTCAGTACCGTCGTCACGGATGCGGAAGAACTCGGCAGGTGGTACCCACTTGCTGCACTCACCGTCAGTCTTGGGCAAGCCCATGATGTCCACGGGGTCACGCAGTGATGGATTGAACTCGGTGATGCGCTCAGGTGCAATGCCTAACTCGCTCACGATCTCACGAGCAAGAGTTGATTTGCCGCCACCGGGTTTGCCGATGATGTTGGGGACAAGCTGATTGCCGCGTTTGAAGTTAGCAAGAACCGAGAGTTTGATGTCTGAATATTTCATGATGAGTTTCCTTTGAGTTAATGAATGTGAGGGGTTAGTTGATTCGTACTGTGCCCCTCGTCACAGTCTTGAAAGGTGCTACTTGGCCAAACCTTATCGGGGGGAACCAAGCAGCCACAGGCGGCAGTCACATCAACCACGCTAGCCAGCCCGCGTATGGACTTACCCCCCTTTAGATTTTGATATCGGTAGGTATCCCACCTTGTTCTTCAACGAGCCTCCATATCGCTATGATCTGCTCGAAAGGTATACCCTGCCTCCAATGAAATTCAGTAGCGTGGCATAGCAGATAAAAGATGTGCTTCGCTGTTCGCTCAGTCATATCAGCACAGACGCGATCTCTGCTACTGAGTACACCAATCTCCCAACCACGCTCACCTGCGTCTGAGTGCGCAATGAAGTACCGTTTGTATGGGTCAGTTGGAATGATAGGTGGCACGATGACATATCTCCGGTTGATCTGGCCGCCACTTGAATACATCCATGTAGATTGTCGCCAGTGCTATGAACATGATCGCGCACCATACGATTTGAAAGTCTGTGAGTTCGTTGTCTTCAGCCATTAGATTCCTCCAATCTCTTGTTTACGAAATAGGCAACAGCGTAGTCCTGTGCCCCCTTGAGTGTTGTGAACTTGCGTGTTCTGAAGTGATACCAATCTTCTTTGTCCATCTCGAACACCTCGTAGTCAAGCCCATTTGAGTGGCCGGGGACAAATCGCACCATGCACAGTTGGCAACCGTCGCTATCCAACAAGTCCCAGAACTTCCATCCATTGCGATGTGTGTTGGCGTTCTCGTTGTAGCGCATCTTGCGCCACTTCATTCTTCTAACCTTGACGCTACATCCAGTGCAGTCTCTAAGTCCTGCACTATCGCCCATACAGCAGCTTCGTGTATGTTGCCAGTGATGTATGCCTCACGCTCAAGTTCAGATGTGGTTCGCTCTCCATTGACTGTTGATAGAACGCCTTCATCGTCCATGTTGCCGATGTAATCAAAATCAATAGAGCCTTTGCCTTTGTCGAGGCCTAGTCTGTTTTGGAAAATCATTACTCATACCTCCTGAAAGTTAAGGCGTGTGCCCAATCGCGTCCGCTATCGTAAGCCCTTTGGAGTCCGTAGTCACCATACCATTTTGTATAGAAACTCCTGAACTCATAGGCTCCAACTATGAATGCTTTGAATCTGTGCCAGTCGTAGATCATGCTGCCTCCAATCGTGCTAGCACATAGCGTGCTTTGCTTTCCTTGTCCATGCCAATGAAGATGTGCCCTGCGAACTCACCATCGTAGTCACACGCGGCTGCATCTGCTGAGCCAGTGTTGATGCACTTGAAGTTAACTTCTAGATCACAGCCATTGCATGAGTCCTGCTTGATCCACTTGACTGCTTGGTAGAACTTACCGTC
>JACCDJ010273633.1_pt1 | contig 28440 bp, 27 predicted proteins | sample 7444481 | NCBI WGS metagenome assembly JACCDJ01 (sample SAMN15323435, study PRJNA562643) | freshwater metagenome | isolation source: river surface water | place: USA:Blue River Watershed | collected 2017-08-15 | reverse complement strand
GTCTGTTTCCATGGGCCCATTGAATTCTACGCCGCCCCTGTTGTCCAACGTGCAGGGGGGCACGTCTTCACCTATAACTGAAACCGCCGCCTCGCCGGTCTTCGTGCAGTCGGTGGTGGGCGGTCCGTCCGGACAGCAGGCCCAGCCGCTGACGTGGCCGCTGTCGCCCAGCACTCCGCTGCCGCCAGGCGGGGGAAGCGCTCCGTATACATAACCGCAATGACCGCCATAAAGTCTTACCACCAGTTCCTGGTGGAGAACCTGTCAGCTGAGTACAATTATTACGGTCCAGGGTCCTTGTACCCGTTGGTGGCGAAGCTTGCCGACGAGGGGAAGGATGCCGCGTTCGTGTACCGCTACCTGACGGGACTTGGGATAGATGGGTCTCGCAAGAGGCACGTGATAGAGAGGGCGTTTCCCGGGCAGGCCTATGGCGAGTCGTTGTTCGAGGACGTCGCGGTCAATGAGGACGAGATCGACGATCTCATATCAGCAGAAGTCGAGGACGACCTGTCCGGATCCAAAAAGAAGGGAGATGGCAAGGGTAAAAAGGACAAGGACAAGGATAAGGACGGCGAGGAAGACGGCGGCGAGGAAGAAGACGGCAATGAGGAGGACGGTGACGAAGATGGCGAAGAGGACGAAGGCACTGAGGACTCCGATGAGACGGCGGTCATCAAGAGGGTCCTCAAAGACCAAGGCAAGCTAGATCGCATAAGGTCAATACTGAAAGAGTCGTGCCTCATCGACCTCCCAGAAGACGCCGACCACGGGTCAGTCAGAGAGGCGGAGTCCCTGATGAGGTCGGTGGAGATGGGCAGCGAGAGCTCGCCTTACGTCATGTTCTACTCCCACAGGAACGACAGCGGAGGCACCTTCCTCTCTGCGGGCGCGAAAGATAAGGCCGACCTCACGAGACTGGCGTCGTTGCTGAACATACAAGAATACTACGTGTACAGGCACGGCTTTAAGGACCTCACGGAAGAGGGCGGCGGAGCAGAGTACCTGGAGCACTGGAAGGGCCCCGACCGTTCGTTCGTGGGGGGCTACGCGAACGCCGCATCAAAAAGGATATTGTGAGCATGGTTGCAAGAGCGAGGATAAAGGAGTTTGGCCTGGCGGACAGGCTGCAGGCGTTGCACGGCGCCCTTAGCAAGGGGTCGGTGGCCAGGGTGTCCGTCGAGCGTTTGCAGGGGGCCGCGGCTTCCTTGGAAGAGTCGGCCATCGCCGACAATGGTCATGACCCGTTTGTTCGTTCAACAGCAGCGGTGCTTTCGGCCTGCGCGTCGGAGTTGACCAGGCACGACACTCAGCCGGCCGTGAAGAAGTTCCTCCTGGAGTGCGAGAGGTTCGTGGCCGATAACGTCGCCTACTTTCGCGTAGAGGAGACGCTCGCCAGGCTGCAGTATTCCAAGAACGCGTCGGCGTTCGGTCAGGCCATCGCAGGGCTCGCCGGTGCCAGGTCGTCAGACTCTCCTGACTCTTTCGTTGCTGGCAACCTTAGCGGTTTCAGGTGGATACCGGAAGTGAACTCGCTGTTCGAGGAGTGCTCCGTGCGAGCTGGCCTGTCCCTGGAGGACGGTCGTGGCGGCTCTCTGGAGGTTTCTCCCGTGCTGTCCGCGGTCCACGTGGTGGAGTCCGCCGGCGCCGTCTTCTTTTCGGAAGGGCTGGCGCTACAGAGCGATGGCCGTGAGGTGCGGCTGACCGCCGTCCCCGCGGAAGAATTCGCGGTGTCGGCGGGGCTGCACGGCGTGTTGACCGAGTGTAGCTACTCGGGCGGGTGGCTGTCCTTCTGCCCCAATGACCGGTGTGTGATGCGGCTGTCCCTCGCGGAGGGCACGGTGGTGGCCGAGGTGCCTGGGAAGCCAAAGATGACCGTCCCCGTGGACGGCGTCGGCAAGCTTGTGGAAGACCTTCGTTCCACGGGGGGCATACGTCCCAACGACATGGCGCGCGTGGAGAGGTTCGTAAGGCTGGTGTCCGAGCGTGAAGGGCTGGCTGAGATAGATGGGGCCGTGCGTATTAGCGACCACAAGAAGGGCATATCGGCGACCGTGTTCGTAACGGAACAGGGTGTGTTCGTGCAGCGTCGCAACCCCGCCATGGGGCTGAACGTCGTGGCTAAGCTCGACCCCGCTGCCGCTATTGAAGAGGTGCGAGGATTCGTCGGCTACGACATAGCCGGCATGGTCAAACACCTGACCGACACGCCGGCGAGCGCGTTGGACGAGGAGATAGCCAGAGCGGAGGAAAAGCTTGCCGCCGTAGACGGGCTAGCCGCTGAGCGCGGGGTGACCGACCAGGCCGTCGTCGAACGCGCCAAGGAGGCAGTGCGTGCGAGGATAGGGGTCCTGCTGGAGAAGAAGGCCGCTGGCAAGAAGGACGACCTCGAGGGCTTCTCTCCTGGGGAGGCGGCTGAGGATTTTTCTTCGCACAACGGCGACGCCAAGAAGGGAGAGAAGCTGAAGGTTCGCTCGGTGGAGTACACGAAGGGCGGACCCAACGACGAGATAGAGGTGGTGCTTTCCGATGGCAGGATGACTCGCACCGCGAAGAAGAACGTGCTCGCCACCGCCTGAACAATCCGGCATGCCTAACTACGTAAACAACTCGGAACTTTACTCCGAGATATGCGAGTCCCTCAGTAAAAAGGAGCTCACGCCGCGCGCCCTGGAGATGCTGGGGCTGATAGTCACCAACGCCAACAAGAGGCTCAAGTACACCAATCCGGACGACAAGGAGGACTGCGTGGCCTTCGCTTACATGGAGGTGGTCAAGTATTGGAACAGGTTCAATCCCGATAAGTCCAAGAACGCGTTCGCCTACTTCACTCAAATGGCAAAGAACGGGTATGCCAAGGGCTGGGATATACTGCACCCTAAGCGGTACAAGGGCACGATCAGCATGAACGGGTCTGAGGCCTCTCCGGACGGCATATTCTCCTTGTGAGCCACGTCAATAAACTGCAGCACTGGAATGTCTATACAGACTTATAGGAGGTTTCTGACAGAGGGGCAGAGAGCTGCGCCGCAGCAAGACCTCGTCGATGGCTTTGACGTCCTGACCGAAGAGCAGGCGCTGGCGCTCATCACCGAGGATTTCCCACCAATCCTGCTGACCGTTCCGCCCAAAGATCGCGGCTACCTCGCTCGTTTTCGCGGCGCGAATAACGCTTCGACGCAGACGGAGATACCGAAGGACAAGGCCAACAAGAAGCCCTATTCCAATGAGGGCACGCTGCTTGTGTACGTGAAAGATGGGCAGGTTTTCGCGTACGGCGACGGGACCTTCATAAGCGTGGTCCACCCCAACTTTGAAAAGATACAGGGCTGGCAGCAGTACAGGAACAGGCGGATGGGCGGCGTCAGCCTGACACGTAAGGACGCCATAGAGTTGGCGGACCAGGTGTTCCACATCGCTACCGACGACACCAATTCCGAGCTCAGGCGCGACCGAGCGAATACCAAGCCTAACGAGAAGACAGACAACGCGGCGGTGTTTGTCGCCAGGGCCAAGGCGCTGCTGTCCGGGTACGTCGACAGGCTCCACGCGAAGCTCGACTCCCTTAGGCTGGAGGCGGTAGGACTGTGCTCTGACGTGATGGGGAGCATGCCTGAGAGATGCAAGAACAAGGAGTTCTCCGACTACAGCAAGTTCGAGGATGCTTTCAAGGGGCCGTCCAGTGACAAGCTCAAGATAGCCGTGGCTCGCATGATGAAGATCTCTGCGGCGCTCCGTGATATAGAGAACGAACGCTTCAGCCAGTACGAGTGGAACGGATCGGACAAGTTTGACCCAAAGGTGGCTGCGTCCAAGATGGCCGCCATCAGTGATAGGCTCAAGTCGCTCGTCGCATGAAGACCGTGAGGGACTTTCTGCTGGAGGGAGACATGAAGAACGTGTTCGACATGCCCGACGGGTGGTGGGCGAAGTGGAAGGAGCTGCACAAGGGCGAGTACGATGTGGACAAGGACGACTTCAGGGACACCGTTGACGTCAGGCAGGGCGGGTCGTTGGTGTTTACCTATGACAAGACCCGTAATAAGGTTTTCACGGACAGGCCGCTGGACTTCCTCCTCGAGAGGAGGGCTTGACTCCCATACATAGTCGGTGGGCCACGACATCAAGTCAAACAGGCCTAGCCGTACGGCCAGGACCCAGCAGGGGTATTACCCGTTGAACGAGTGCCGCAAGTACCGCGGCCCCGGTCCTTGCATTTACCGTTCGTCGTGGGAGCGGATGTTCTGCCAGTATTGCGAGAGGTCGCCCGACATACGCTGGTGGACGTCCGAGGCGTTCGCCATACCGTACCACAACCCGTTTGACGGCAAGGACCACTCCTACTTCCCAGACTTTCTCCTGTTCATGGAGGACGGGTCCAAGATCATAGCCGAGGTCAAGCCCAAGTTCCAGCTGGTGCCTCCGCGCAAGCCACGGTCGAAGTCCCCTGACGTGCTGCGGCGCTACCAGCGCGACCTCGACACGTATCGCACGAACATGCTCAAGATACGGGCAGCCAAGGAATTCGCAGAACGGCGCGGCGCGCGGTACCTGCTGGTGACCGAAGACTTCTTCAAACCGAGCGCGGCGGTATGAGGATGTTCCTGGACGTCCTTCAGGAGGTGATAGCGCTGGTGCGCGCGGAGGTGCGCGAGGGCCAGAGGCAGGACGACGTTGAGCTGCGCTCGTACGAGTGGATAACCCGCGAACTGGCGGACCCCTCTTCCACGCGCGTGCAGGCTGAACCTGGCGGCAGGTTCCAGCCCGGCAAGATGTACATGTTCCAGTACAACCCCAAGTACAAGGACACGCTGGACTACTACGACACTCATCCAGTCATGCTACACCTCGGTACTATAGCCAGGGGGGAGTCGCGACTGGAACTTGGCGTGAACGTTTCGTGGTACCCGCCCGCGCCCAGGCGGTTCATCGTGGAGCGCGTGAGGGAGATGTACGAGGCGAGGTACGATGCGGCGGAGAGCGCTCATCCAGGCATGGCATTGGAGCAGAAGAAGGTGTTTCTCAACGTGTACAGGCTGCGGCACTACCTGGACCACCTGGGGTTTTCGTTCGCCATACGGCAGTACTTGCCGGGCCGTGTCGTGTCGCAGCGCGTGGCCATAGAGTACGGAAGTTGGGAGCGCGCGCTGGAACTCAACGTGCCGCCGGGCAAGTTCCCTGATCTGCACGGTAAACGGTCGTTGCCGGTGATATACCAGGATTTCTTCAGGCACCTGCGTAAAGTGAACGAGGACCGCTCAGGTCGCAGGGAACGGATAGCTGACCAGCGTCGCAGGCAGAACCTGTACCGCTTCGTGGACGGCAACTCGCTCGGCTGAGCACAAGGAATAGATAGTGTGATACTACTAGCATGAGCGGTTTCGTAGACGGCAGGGAGCCGGGCAAGCAACGTCTTGTGTCGAAGATCCTCAGGGGGCTGAGCTCCTTCGGGATGAGGTATGACGACCTGGTCATCAGGCAGTCACAGACCATAGGCATAAACGAGGACCGCTTCGGGTGGAGAATCGACCCCCGCAACCTGCAGGGGGGCGACTACGACGACTACAAGTTGTTCGCGAGTTTGTCCATGACGGACACCTCGTTGAGAAAGAACATCTCGTTCTACGATAAGACGTACCGCAAGAAGAGGGAGGACCTGCGGAAGTTCGCCGTGCAGGACGAGATCGAGGACATCCTTGACATCATCTGTGACGATGCGATGGTGATGGACGACCGCAACTACTTCTGTCGTCCGTTGGTCTACGACGGGGACAACCTGTCGCCGAGCGTGCTGGAGAAGGTGAAGGGCTCGCTCTCGTCCAACTTCAAGAAGATCTACCAGTACTTCGGGTTCAACGATGACGTGACAGCGTGGAGCTACTTTCGCAAGTGGCTCATAGACGGCTACATCGCCTTCGAGATCATCTACGACAACCCGCAAAAGCCCACGACCATAGTGGGCTTCAAGGAGCTCGATCCCGTGACGCTGGAGCCGGGGTTGGACGAAAAGGGGCAGCGGGTCTGGAAACAGTTCAAGGACGACCCCACCAAAGAGCGCAAGGTGTACGACTCGCAGGTGATCTACATCAGCTGGAGTCAGATGAACGCTCCCGGGCGCGTGTCGTACGTGGAGAGGCTGGTGCGGGCGTTCAACTTGCTGCGCATCATGGAGCATTCCAGGGTGATATGGGCGGTGGTGAACAGCTCGTTCAAGACCAAGTTCATCATACCGGTGGCCGGTAAGAACAAGGCCATAGCCGCGCAGACCCTGGCTGTGCTTATGCAGCGGTACAGGGAGAACATAGAGTTTGACACCGCATCCGGCGAGCTTAGCGTTAATGGCAAGCCCATGATGCCATTCTCGAAGGAGTACTGGCTGCCGGAGTCAGACAGCGGGTCCCCGAAGATCGACACGTTCGGTAACGACGGCCCCGACCTGTCGGACACCGACGCGCTCAAGTATTTCCACAACAGGTTGATAAAGGTGTCGAAGATCCCGATGTCGAGGTTCGACATGGACCAGCCGACGTGGACGGTGGACCCCACGTCGGTCAAACGGGACGAGATGCGGTACGGCAGGTTCATAACCCGCATACGCAGTGCGTTCCAGGAGATACTGGTGAAGCCGCTGTGGATACAGATGTGTCTGGAGTACCCGGATCTCGAGCAAGACAACGCCTTCAAGGCGCAGGTGGGCATCCGATTTAATACGGAGAACCACTTCACGAAGATGGCCAACATGGAGGTCGTCGGCAGGCAGATAGACCACATCGAGAAGATGAAGAACTCTCTGGTCGACACCGACCAGAACATGACGGATAAGAAGTTCTGGTCAAGCAGGTTCCTCGCGCAGAAGTACCTGGACATGACGGAGGACGACTTCAATCTCAACGAGAAGCTGAAGAAGGAAGAGGAGAAGAAGATGGCGGAGGCCGCTGCTGACGCTCCTCCGATCGTGCCGCCGGCAGGTGCCGGTAGGCGCTTCTGATTAGGTCGCGTACGTCCACCGATACATACTCAAAATTCCCGTGTCCGGAATGTCCAAGGAAAAGGTGTTGTTGGTTCTGGAGAGGTCCGGCGAGGAGCTCGCAGTACAGAAGTCCGGCAAGGACTACGTGCTGGAGGGCGTGTTCACTGAGATAGGGGTGCGGAATAACAACGATCGCATCTACGAGGAGGCAGAAGTCATTCCGCACATCGAGAGGCTGCAGAAACAGATCGCGCAGCGGACGCTGCTCGGTGAGCTCGACCACCCGAAGAGCTTCGAGATCTCGATGAAGAACGCCAGCCACGTCATCGAGGATCTCCGATACGACAAGGACAAGAAGCAGGTGATCGGCCGCATAAGGCTGTTGAACACCTCCGCTGGAAAGGAAGCCAAAGCGTTCGTGGATGAGAACGTGCCCTTGCACATATCCAGCCGTTCGGCCGGTATAGTTGAGTCAGGGGGCAAGGTGAAGATCAAGCAGATGTTCACCTACGACCTGGTGGCCACGCCGGGATTTAGCAACGCCAGGCTGGCACCGGTTAACGAGGCGTACGGCTTCGACCCCGAGGGGCCAGTTCAGCTATTCGAGGTAGACGAAGCGACGGATCGCACCAACAAAGTACCCGACATGGATTACGTTTCACGCGAAGACTTCAACCGCTACACGGAGGTGCTGAAGGAGTCGCACGAAAGTGCGCTCAAGGCGTTGCGCGAGGAGTTCGGAAAGCTCGTATCTGAGAAGGTTGCCGTCACCCCCTCGGCAGACGGCTCGGAGGATGTCAAAGCCCTCACTGAGAAGTGCGCCGCACTAGAGCAGACCGTGGGCAATCTCATCAAGCACAACGACTACATCGTAGGCAAGTTGGAGAAGGTGACCGAGTACGCCGAGCTGGTAGCTAACGGGGTCAACGAAACGGCGGGAGACCTCAAGAGCCTCATCGGTTACTCCGACATGCTGGCAGAGAACATCAACCGCACCAACAAATACCAGGAATACGTCGTCAACGAGGTCAACAGCAGGTTCAGGTATCAGACCACAGTGGTGAACGAGCACGTTGACGCGCTCATTTCCCACTCGGACTACTTGTCCGAGTCTGTGGATTCAGTCGTTAGGTACGCTGACCACCTCAGGGAGCACCTGGTGTCCCTCGGGGAGTCCGTCGATGCGGTGGTGGAGTCCAAGGGAACGAAGGTCGACGATGGCAAAGAGGAAACAACGCTCGCCTCGGAGGAAGGCGCTGCTGGAGAAGGGGGGCATAGCGAGCCGCCCGCCGCAGGAGGGAGCAACGAGAACGAAGAAGTTGGCGTCGACCAGATGGTCGATGACATTCTGAAAGAGGGAGTACCGAGCAAGGAGCAGACGCCCGGGTACACCAAAGAACCATTCTACAGGTTCCTGAGCAAGGAACGTCGCGATGAGCTGTCGGCTATGGACGAAGGAAAGCGCACGAAGGTGCTGGAGGCTTTCAAGTCCAACAAGTACTTCGGATCGGTGGACGTGTCCAGGATATGGGAGGCCGCGCAGGTCGAGAGGCCGCGCTCGCTCAACTGGCTAGCCGACGCGCCCGACAAGTACAAGCAGATATGGGAGTCGCTCTCGCCTGAGAAGCAGGGCGTCATCAAGGCGCAAGCGCACATGCGCGTTCTGGACACGGACTACAAGATAGGGGTGTTCTGGGATACGCGTGACCTGCGTGCGGTGGCTCACAAGTCGCTGAACGAAGGGCAGTCGGTGCCGGTAGTTACGGAGTCGGAGTCTACATACACGACTGACTCGAACTGGATGGCCTCTGTTAAGGAGGGCCTGGCGAAGAGGTTCAAGAAGTAAAGCGGAAGGGCGAGAAGCGAGCCTGTAACGCAGAGAAAGAAGAAGACAACAAAGCACCTTTAGAGATGCTTATCAACGAAGCAGAGATCCTATCGCGGTGGACTCCCATTATCGAGGAGCACACCGGGATCACGGATCGTAACAAGATCGCGTGGATGGCGAAGTACTGCCACAACCACGAGCTCTACGAAGCGGTCGCGCTGAACGAAAACAACACGTACGCACAGCTGACCGCGGTCAACGGCATGGGTGACACCAGGTTCCCTGGCAACCCTGGCGCGCAGTCTGCGTTCAAGACCCAGTCGACCGGCTCTGGCGACAAGGCGAACACGCTGCTCCCGCTTGCCATGCAGGTGGCCGCGCAGACCGTTGGTTTCGACCTCGTCCCTGTCGTTCCCATGGCGACCCCAATGGGCGTCCTCACCTACCTCGATTTCGTCTATGCCGGTGGCAAGACGGCGGGTACCGGTACTGACGTGCCTTTGATGGTGAAGCTGAACTATGGCACGGCGGCCTCTCCGGCCTTCGTCGCCGGCGCGACCAGCGCGACCTCGAACGGCGTGAGCTTCACGATGGTGGGTTCTTCCCGCATCGATGGTTTCCCGATCCTGCACGTGCGTGGCTCGGTGACCTCTGGCACGCTTGCTTCTAACCTAGCGACCATCCTGGGCGGTGCAACTCCTGGTATCGGCGGTGTGACCGGCGGTACGGCGTTCACCGTTGAGCTGGTGAAGGCGTTGGAAGACCACGTGACCGGTTTCAGCGGCGACGCACTCGCGAACCTTACGTACACCGGTGAGACCTTCACCCCGTACAGCAGGCAGCAGGGTGAGGCGACGATGGACAACGTCATGAACCTTCAGCTGTTCAACAAGTCCGTCGAGGCCAAGACCTTCAAGGTTGCGGCAGCGGTGACTCGCGAGCAGGTGCAGGACCTCAAGCAGTTCGGCATCGACGCCCTTGGGCAGGTCGAGTCCGTACTCGTGAACGAGGTGACGCAGTCGATCAACAAGAACATCCTCGGCAGGCTGTTCGACCTCGGTGAGCGCAACCACGAGAGGGTGATCCGCACGCAGGGCACGAACTTCTTCGTGAACCTGGGCGCCACCGCCATCCTGGTGTCCGCTGGGCCTGGTCTGAACACCTCTACGGCGTTCGCAAGCTACCTGACCAGCACGACCCTCACGGGTGCGACCATGCAGGCCACGGAGAACGCGTCCGCGCCCGCAGAGAACATGCACACGCGTCAGCGTAAGATCCTGTCGAAGATCCTTGCGATCTCGAACTTGATCTCCATTCGCGGTCGTCGTGGTGCAGCCACTTTCTGTGTGACGAACGGTCAGGTCGGTTCTGCCCTGCAGGACGTGTCCGGGTTCGTGCCCGCACCGATGGCGAACACGCTCAACCAGATGAGCGGCTCCCTGTACCCCGTAGGTACTCTGGCCGGTCTGGCAGTGTACGTTGATCCCAACATGGCATGGCAGGACACCCGTTTCTGCGTGGGCCGCAAGGGCAACGGAAACGAGCCTGGACTGGTGTTCATGCCGTATCTCATGGCGGAAAGCGTACAGGCGATAGTCGAAGGAACCATGAGCCCCAAGCTCGCGGTGATGTCGAGGTTCGCGTTGGTGGAGGCCGGCTTCTTCCCGGAGTCGATGTACCTCACCTCTGGCGTGTACATGGGTCAGAACCTGGGTTCCCTGGTCTAACCATTACTTGGATTGGTCGAAGGGCGGTCGGAAGGCCGCCCTTCTCCTTTCCAGGTCAAGCCTTTCCAATACATAGAAAAATGGATGTCACCATGAAACCCACCCTTAGGGCGCACGTGAGAGCGGAGATGGCGGAGTACGACAAACTGTGCCGCAGGTCGGGGCACAGCCCAACCCCAGAGGAGCGGGACGAGGCGATGAAGTTCGTCCTGTTGCTGGCCGGTGCTGGCACCTCAACGGTGTGCGAGGCCATTGTGGAGTCCCACGGGCACGAGGACTTCAAGTTCTTCGGGGGCGGGGGCGGCCACGGCGGTGGCCACGGCGAAGGCGTAAACATCAAGCAGTACGTCGAATACGTGTTCAAACGGCCCAGGGTCATGTCACTGTTCAAGACGGAGATGCGAGCGGAGTTTAGCAAGCTCGACCTGTTTGCCAAGGAAGTGTCACTGCGCAAGAAGATAGCCGAGCTGGAGGGGAACGACCTAGACGTCAAGCTGGACTACCCAAAAATGACCAAGTGAGGCATGGCCGACAACGCACGGATCGACAAGCTGAAGGACGCTAAGGCGCGCGTGGGCGATGCGATATCCAAGGTCAACTCCACGATAGACGCCATGCGCGGGAGGCACGATGAGGCGTCAAGGCGCCGTCGCGCGCAGGCCAACGCAGCGCTGGAAAAGCTACGCACCCAGAAGGAGGAGATCTCCAGGAGGATAGGACAGGAGGAAAAGCGCGGCGACGGGGACGGCAGCGAGCTGAAACAGCTGCGCGCTATGCTGTCGCAGGTGCAGGAGCAGCAGAAGGCCAGGTCGACGGCGCTGTCCGAGCAGGTCAGCGCCGTGCGAGAGCGGCTCAACTCGGTGACGGAGGGCAATAGGCCGCTGGAAAACCTCGTCGCCAAAGAGAGGCTCAGCATGAGGATAAAGTTCAACGAGAGAGTGCTCGGCATGATAGACAACGCGGTCCAGCGCAAAGAGCTGTCGTCCAAAATAGCCGACCAGCGCAGGACGTATGCCAAGTGGGAGCAGGACCTGGAGGACGCGATGGAGGACGCGAAGGAGGTTCACGGTGATTCCGACCAAGCGAAAGACGCCGAGCGCCGAGCTGCCGAGATCGCGGACAAGGTCTCCGCCAAGGAGAAGAAGATGGACGAGCTCCACGACAGGTTGGAGAAGTCCGATGGGAAAGACAGGGAGTCTTTGCAGAGGGAGATAGACGAGCTCGGGAAGGAGTTGGACAAGCTGTACGACGAGGCGCCCCCGCGCGCCTCCAAGAAGGACGAGCCTAAGAAGGAAGACAAGCCGAAGGAAGATCCCAAGAAGGAAGACAAGCCGAAGGACGAGGACGACGCGCCGAGCGTGCCCGACCTCCCGGAGGACGCCGACGAGAAAGCGGTTAAGATGCACGCCGAGGTGAAGGAGTTGGTGAAGGAGCTGGCCGGCATCGACCGTAAGCACAACGCTGACCAGTACGGAGTGCTGAAGGTCGTGCTGCGTAACAAGCTGGCCGACCTCAGGAAGCACCTCGGCAAGTGAGGAGCGTAAAGAGCCTCATCGCAGGGGGCGGTTGCGCAAAGCGCACTACCGGCACGAGGTACGGGTTCGACGTCACCAAGCTCGACAGGCGCGTGCTGGATGAGTTCGACTCCTACACGTTCAACGGGTGGTCCCGCGCGGAGTTGGTGGGGCTGATCTGCATAATAGGCGAGCGCGACATGTTCGCCAAGGGACAGGGGTGCATGGTGGACTCCAGGACGGGGGTGGTGGTGCCCCTGGACGACGGTCTCGCCAGAGAGTCCGCCATTGACTGGGAGTGTGCTCTGTGCACGAAGCCCATGCTTTCATCCGTGGGGGTTATAACGAGGGACAACCTGACGTGCGATCAGTGTGCGTCGTGGGCCGACGACGGGCCGACGTCGGTCGACGACCCGCTCATAGACTCCAGCGTGAGGTTCACCGACGCGTGCAAGGAGCACCTGGAGTTGCGACAGAAATACATACTCAGGATCATCGCATCCAACAACAGAAAGCTTCTCAAGCATGAGGGACGTAAAGACGCTCAGGGACTTCGGCCTGCTCGAAGGAGAGGGGACAAAAGCGCAGGGGCGGGCTGAGAAGGTGCTGGTGCTCTCGAACCTGTCGGAGAAGTCCACCACCATTCCCGTCCTGGAGAAAGAGTGCAAGAAGGCCGGGCTCGACATACGGGTGCTGGACGTGAACACGTTCGTGGTTAAACCCCTCAAGGGCGGGGGGTTCAGGGTTGACGACTGCAGCGAGAAGCCGTTCGACGTGCACAGCCACAACACGGTGGTCGTCGCCAGGGCCGGTGTCACCCACAACACCAAGACCATGTCGCTGGCCGCATTGCTGGAGGACGACGGGTTCTTCGTGGTGAACAGCCTGCACTCCAGCACCAATTGCAAGAACAAGTACGTCACGTCCAAGATCATGCTGGACAACGGAGTGCCCGTGCCGAAGATGGCTCTGGTGGGCTCGGAGTCCCAGATAGATGGCGCGGTGAAGGACGTTGGAGGCAAGTTCCCCGTCGTGGTGAAGCTGCTGTCCGGGTCCCACGGCATAGGGGTGTTCGTGATAGAGTCGGCCGCCTCACTGCGGTCGGTTCTGCAGGCCATCTGGAAGATAGACCAGTCCACGGAGATCCTGCTGCAGGAGAAGATAGACTCCCAGTTCGATCTGCGCGTGCACGTGCTCACCCGCAGGCTGGACACGCCAGGGGCGGCCGAAGTGATAGGGGCCATGCGCAGGAACAGGGTGGGCAAGGACTTTCGCACCAACTACTCGCTGGGAGGTACGGTTGAGAAGGTGAAGATCACCGACGAGCAGCGCGACATAGCTATACGCGCGGCGAAGGCCATTGGGTGTAACTGGTGCGGCGTAGACATCATAGTGGACGCCAAGACCGGCAAAAACTACGTGCTGGAGATAAACTCGTCCCCAGGCACGAAGGGCATCACCGAAGCCACCGGCATAAACATAGTTAAGATCATAGTCGATTTCCTCGCCGACAAGTCCAACTGGACGAAGGCGCACAGGACCGTGGCTGGCTTCAGGGAGTGCTTCGATGTGGAGGGCCTAGGCAGGGTCGTCGCCAAGCTTGACACTGGCAACGGCACGAAGTCGTGCTCCCTCAGCTACGATTCCATGGAGGAAGTGGACGGCGGCAAACGCATCAAGTGGCGAATAGGCGGAAAGGAGTTCGTCAGCAAGGTGGTGGGCACCGCGAACGCGGAGATAGGTGACAAGGTGCACAAGAGGTCGGTCATAGAGCTGGACATACGGTTTGGCGGACGCACGTACAAGAACGTGCTGGTATCGCTGGTCGACCGCCGAGAGAAGAGCACGCCATTCCTAGTCAACAGGAAGTTCCTCATGGAGCTTGGTTGTACAGTGGACCCCACGCGCGACTTCATCTTGACCACACCTCCCGACGGATACAGCCCCAATAAATCGAAGGGCGAGCAACACGGCGGCATAAAGTTCGAGGACTGAGGTGGGGGCCTGGGAAATCGGTAACGGGATGTTTGCGTGGCTGACAGCGACGTTCAGGCCTGGCACCACGCTGCTGGAACTGGGTAGCGGTGCTGGTTCAGTCCGGCTGGGGTCGTACTTCAGGGCGGTGAGCGTGGAGCACGACAGCAAGTGGCTAGAGGACGGAGCCAAGAGAGGCTGTCCGGTGGTGTACGCCCCCATAGAGGACGGGTGGTACGCAAAGCAGGTGGTGGTCGCCCTCATGAGGGCCATCAGGCCAGCGGTACTGTTGGTGGACGGCCCCCCGTCCTCGATAGGCCGCCGCGGGGTCATGTGTCTTGCAGAGGGGCTTGGCAGCTTCGGCGTGGAGGCCGTCGTGTTCGACGATACCGAGCGCGAGCACGAGGCCAAGCTGGTCGATGACTTCGTGTCTGCAGTGGCCGGCAGGTTCACCACGGTTAGACGGTTCGCGGACGAGGGCAAGTCGTTCACCGCTGTGCAGCTGTGGACGTGAGGCAGCTGCCGGCCGCATAAAAGTACGCAATGCGTCGGCTGATGTTCAGGAGGGTCTTGTGCGCCGTCACCGCAGCGGTACTGCTATGGTTAGCGTACCGAACGGCGTCCTCGGTGCCCCTGGTAGGGGCCGTGTTGGCCGTGGCCGGCATGCTGACGCAGCGCAACTGAGACGATGAACTACCTAGAACAGCTGAGACTCGAGTCTGCCATACGCAGGTACCAGACAGAATTTTCCGAGAGGACCAAGCGGGCCACCAGCCGCGTGAGCGAGATGGCTTCCGCGTACGGTGGAGACTTCCTCGATGACCTGGATCTGTTCGTGGAGAAATTTTCCTCGGACCACAAGCTGGGGCCGGCAAGGGGCAAGTACATGGTGACCCTTGGGCCGGCCGGCGCGGTGCTCACCGACAGGTCCGTCGACTAGCGCCATATAAACTTCCGTGGTCACCGTCACTCTTGACATTAGGTGGGGCGATGCGGTACTGCCTACCAGGGTGCCGCTGTCGGCGGCTCCGCTGTGCGCCAGCTCAGCGAAAGCCGCCGGAGAGGCCCTCGACGAGGCGCTACGCGAAGAGGAATACGAGTCGGCCGCGGAGCTCAGGGATTTCATAAAACGTTGCCATGGCAGTATCTGATATACTTTGGACAGAGAGGTACCGACCGAGGACGCTGGATGACCTGGCCTTGCCGGAGAGGGTGATGCAGAGGTTGCGGGGGGCTGAGCTTAATCTGCTGCTATACGGCGGGGCTGGCCTGGGCAAGACGTCCGCTGCAAAGGTGCTGGCGGCTGGCAGGCCAACTAAGTTCATAAACTGCTCCCTGCACACGGGGGTCGACGAAGTCCGCAACTCCATAACGGACTTCTGCTCCAACGCGTCCGTGTTGGACGACGAGGGTACGCACAAGGTGGTCGTGCTCGACGAGGTCGACGGGGTGTCCGACCAGTACTTCAAGGCGCTGCGTGGCGTGATGGAGCAGTTCCACGTGAACGCGAGGTTCATAGCTACCACCAACCACTTCACTAAGATACCGGACGCGATACAATCCAGGTTCGACTGCGTGTCGTTCGACCTGCTCCCCGAGGAAGAGCAGCAGGTCAAGGCGCAGTACATGCGCAGGGCGTATCACGTGCTGCGCGCCGAAGGCATGTCCATAGAGAAGGACGCGCTAGTCGCCTTGGTGAACCGCAGCTTTCCCGACCTGCGAAGGGTGGTGTCTGCCTTGCAGGGAATGCACGGAAAGGGAGTGCGCAACGTGACCGCGATCGACGTGTCCTCCTACAGGGGGGAGAACTCCGAGCTGTTCGCCATTGTCTGTTCCCCGCAGGACCCGGTCGCTAACTACAAGCAGCTGCACGCGTATTCCAACAGAGTGGAGGACGCGATTCGGGCGCTTGGTCGGGAGTTCGTCGAGCACATCATAGATGAACACCCACGTCTCAGCCAGCGCATAGGGTCGGTGCTCTACGAAGTAAACCGTCACTCGTACGAGTCCAGGTTTGCGATCGACCCTTTCGTCACGTTGCTTTCGCTGGTGTACAAACTGCAAAGCCTGCTCGTATGAAAAAGTCCACCATGTTGTTCGACGGCAACCACTTCCTGCACAGGGCGCTTGGGGTAGCCGGCAACGCGAAGCATGCCGAGTGCGGGCAGCAGCTCGACTTCATTGGCGATCCGGAGGGGGACAAACGGATGCTGCTCTCCAAGATGTGCGACATGTTCGGTGCGGAGGTGTCGCGGTTTTCTGCCGTGGTGGATCGTGTGGCGTACTGCGTTGACTCATCGTCCTGGCGCAAGGTGGCCTTCCCCGACGACGGGTACAAAGGAAACCGCGTCAAGAGTTCGGACGTGAACTGGCAGGGAGTTACGCTCGCCTACGAAGAGTTCCAGGCCGGGCTGACTTCTGCGGGGGTGTCGGTGGTGAAGGCACCCGGAGCGGAGGGCGACGACCTGCTGTTTTACTTGTCGCAGACCTTCAATTGCGGCGGCGTGTCCACGGTCGTCGTCACCGGCGACAACGACCTGCTGCAGCTGATAGGAAAGGACAAGGCGACCGGCGCGTTCACAGTGGTTTACAACAAGACCCAGAACGAGCTCAGCGTTTTCCAGGGATTCAGGTCTTTCGTCGCTGCTAAGTCGATGCCTCAGGAATTCGACGTATTCAGCGAACCGGCGTTTTCCGACGAGGGGTGGGAGGATGTGATAAAGCTGCTGCGCGCGCAGATAGTGGAGGTGGATCCCGCCAGGTTCGTTTTCTCGAAGGTCCTGACCGGTGATGCTGGGGACAACGTGCGATCCGTATTCCAGCGTGTCAAAGATACGAAGGCCGGCCCAATGACCTACCGGTTTACAGAAAAGATGGCCGCCAACGTACTGTCGCGGTACGAGCGACGCCACATGTTTTTCGGACAGCACCAGATGTTTGACGACAAGTGCATCGCTGAGGTGGCTAGCCTGGTCGCAGAGGAAGCGAAGGTCACCGAAGAAGAGGGCGGAGTGCAGCCGATAGTGGAACGGTGGAAGAAGAACAGGGACCTCGTGTACCTGCACGCCAATTGCATACCACCGAACGTGTTGTCCGCTATGGAGAAGGCTGTAGAGCGCATGTCGTCCTTCAATGTTTGCGCGTCCACGCTGTCAAACAGCATCGCGAACGGCTGCCCCTCTTTGGCAAGAGACGCCCGCGAAATTGCCCCCGCGGGGCACACCGGTGGGTTTGATCGAGATGCCTGGGCTAAGTACAGGTCATGACGAATTCCGAGAAGATACAAATGGAGATGACGGCGGAGCTCATCCGCTGTATGAAGTCGCTGAAAGAGTCGGTGGACCAGAACACTGCAATTACCAGGCTGGTCGCGCTGAACGAAGCCCGTCGGAGGACGGCTGATGGGCACCTGGCGGGCATAAGGGAGGCATTGGGCGACCTGTGCGAGGATGGCGTCACGCCCAATGAGCTGATAGAAGCAGTGAGGTCCGCAGCAGCGACTGCAAAATCCAAAACGACGCGACAGGATGGATCTTTTTGACGTGATAGGCGAGGTGTTTGCCGGCAGGCACGTAGAGTGGCCTGACAAGTCCAGGAACGCGTTCATGGTCAACAGGATAATGGCGGTGAGGTACCCTGTGCAGGCGTCAGCCCTCAATGGAATGGGGGGTGACCACGGTAACGTGGTGTCCTACTGGACGACCGCGCCGGGCCTTCCGCGGGGCCGCCAGCCGGGGTGGGTGTACACTAAGGTCAACAAGAAAGAGCAGGTCAAGAAGGTGAAGCTCGATCCGGCCGGGGCTGCGGCTTGGATGGAGGCTAACGAGGTCGGCCCCACCGAGCTGGCCGAGGCCATGCGCACGGACCCCAGTGCCCTGGCCGAGGAGGTCAAGTCCATAACCAAGAGCATGGGCGTTGACGTATAGCATACTGATAAACCCCATAGTCCTGAAGGTGTTCCTGTACAGGAACAACTACACTGACAGACTGCTGCTGCACAAGCTGCGTCGCCACTTTTTCCGCGACGAGGAGGGGTCCACCTACGTCAGGTCCGACTCTCTGCGCCAGGTGGTGTCGGAGGGCTTTGGCGCGCACCTCCGGCTGCTCAGGTCGCAGCCGGAAGAGCGCTTGGCCAGGCGCGTGACGTCAGTCTATTTCCTGGACAGGATGCTGAATGAATACCCGCGTCTAAAATACCTGCACGTGCAGGTGTTGGACGAGGAGCAGTACACGCGAAAGTTCAAGGACGACATCGTGTTCGACTACCGGATACTGTTCTCCAAAATAGACATGTCCTCGGCCGTTGACCCCGGGTTTCTCGCCGAGATAAAGCAGGTGTTCGCTGAGACCGGCCTGTACGATCACACGCTGCCCGCGTACGACCGTCCACCGTATTTTGACATCCAGACGTCGGAGTTGGTGGCCAGACTCGAGGACCACCGTGCGGAACTGGAAGAATCCCACCCCCGGTGGCAGCTGGTGGAGAACATTCTGTCGTTCTTCACGAACAAGTTGCAAATGGATGACTCACAGCTCCTCATAGTAATGGAGAACTGACGGTATAGATAGCTCAAACCCTCTTACATACAATGGTGCCATGGCTACCGGAAGTATTGATAGCCCTAATAGGCGCCGTGGGAGGGGTCTTGGCAGCGACGTTGCCCGCTTGGCTGTCCAAGATTAGGGCCAAGCAACAGCCCAGTTCCGTGGTGGGTTCTGTGTTGACGCTGGAGCTCAGGAAGTTCACGGAGCTCAGGGACAGCGTGGATGCTATGTTCAAACGCACCAAGGCAGACCGCTTCCTGGTGCTGTTCGCCTTCAACGGCAAGGACTACATGAAGTTCGCCTCTGCCATTTATGAGCAGCACAAGAACACTGCTAGCGCGCACCTGTCTGTGGGTGCGGTCTCCAAGTACGTGCACATAGACATAGACGAGGAGTACAGGAAGATGCTCAAGCGGGCTGAAACGGAGGGCCTGGTCACGTACAGCGTGTCCAAGATGCAGCCGTCCTTGCTGAAGGACATTTACGAAGCAGAGGGGGTGCAGCACATGAAGATCGCCCACCTCAAGAGGGTTGAGGACTTCGGGGGCGAGGAGCGTGACCTCTTGATTTATTGCACCGTGGCCACCCACGAGTCAGCCGCATTCACAAACGCAGAGTCAACTTACATACGCGCATTCATGTCCACCATCCGTAACGAGGTGTTCGAGGCGCAGAAGGGCCCTTGAGGTACGAGCTGTCGATACTCTCTGGCAACACGACCACGGTCACCGGCGACGTGGTGGTCGTGTCGTTGAGCAGCAAGCTGAGGGGGGTGTCCTCCGTCGTCGGGCTGTCCGTGGGGCAGTCCCCATCCGCCGCGTCTGACGTGCACGACCTGGATGTGCGTTGGTCCAGGGACGGTATGTCGTGGTCGGCGTGGACGCCCTACTACAGGGGGTCCACCGGTCAGCCAACCGACCCCTTCCCTGGTGTGGTTTCCGGCGGCGACTTCTATCTGAACGTGAGGGCCACTAGGGCGCCGTTCGGTACGGGCGCCGTGGTGGAGTTGCGATCCGTAGTGCTCGATTTCGAGCAGTCCCTCTCCGAAGAGGCCCCGGTGACGTCCCCGTTCGTAGAGGATCCGTGCAGCGCGTCGGCTTGTCTGGGAGCGAACCAGGAGGCTGGTATAGTGATGCCGTGCGACAGCGGAACGGTGTGGAGGCCGTACGACATGGTGGCGCCCGCCGTGAAGATGTATGAAGACCTCTCCTGCGTATTGGCCGAGATGTACGGTCACTGCGTGAGGTACTTCCGCGTGGCTGCCGACAAAGCCTCGGGCGACGCGGTCCTCAAGGAGTATTCCGTGTTCGATGCAGTGGACGTGAAGGACATAAAGGTCTTGGTGCGGGACAATGAGTTCCCGGACAACGGGTTCAGTTTCACGCCGTTCGACATGGATTTCCAGGAGGGGCTTGAGGTGCACATACTGCGGAGTCACTTTGAGTCGGCGTTCGGCCAGTCCGTTCGCCCCCAGGAGAAGGACTTCCTCTACTTTCCGCTCCTGGACAGGCTGTTCGAGGTGCACTCCACCTACCTGAAGAGGGACTTCATGCAGGCGCAGGTCTACCACCGTGTGATGCTCTACAAGTGGCAGGACAGGGACAACGTCATGCGCGATAGGGCGGACCAGCGCATAGACGAGTATGTCGACGGCCTCACTCTTGATTTCGAGGAGACGCTGCGCGGCCCCATTGAGGAGCAGTCCGACATCGTGACGAAGCCGCTCCAGTACAGGACCATATCCGTGGGCGGGCACGACCACGTGCGCTCTCAGATGCACGAAGATCTGCTGGTGGTCGAGCGCGAAGTGGAAAACTACTTCACGCTGGTGTCGAAGTATCACTACGACCTGTCCACGGTTCCAACGGATGAGCCAGCCCTTGTCTGGAAGTACGAGGTGGCCTCCGGGCCCACATCAGGCATGGCGATCACCGCGTGGGTGGCCTCTAAGGGATCGACGGTCGGAACGTTCCCGCTGCTTGTCGGGCAGACCGCTGGCGGCACTGGGCTCTCGGTGCACGTCGTGCACGCGGCCGGCCCGAGCGGACAGGGGTCCAGTGCTACTGGCTTCGTGGTGTGGTCCGGCGGCGCGTCCTACTCATTCACCGACGTGCCCGGTATGACGGGCGAGTGGAGGGGTGTGGTGCTGAACGTGATGCCGGAGTTCGGCCAGGTGCAGCTCAGCGTGTGGCGCATGAGACCAGCCTCGGAGAAGACCACGAACCTTTCGCTCGTGTATTCTAGCGTGCTCCCGTACGCGGGAGGTCCGCTGGACGGGGGGTCTCGCATGTGGGCGCCCGGCGGCCCGCACCTGCTGACCAACCTCCGCGTCTGGACCGCGCCCGTGGAGGAGGAGAAGCAGCCCCTGCTGCTGAACCAGTACGTCGTGAGAGACTCGCACCTCGCGTCTCTGGTGGACAACGCGGTGCCCCCGCTGCGCATGCCAAGGACGTACGCACGTTAGTAGAGTAGTATGTTACGCGGTATAAATACCGCATGGACGGCGCCACCGGCCTGAGGGCCAGCATAGACGACCTCCTGCGCACGGACACCTCTGACATAGACGCGTCCAAGACGCAGGACATACCCGCCTTCCTGGCCATAAGGCCGCTGGATTACGAGAAGGAGAGCAAGAAGGCCACCGACATGGCCAAGCGCTCGATGGAGTCGCTGCTGAAATTCTACCTCCGGGAGGACACGATAGACCGCAACGAGTACATTCAGCTGCGAGCGAAGATCGCGACGTCGCAGCTGTCCTCGCTTATCTTCATGGTCAAGACGTCGGAGCACGCGATAACCACCCTGCTCAAGCACATACACGCAGGGTCGTTCCACCCCCGACTATTCGAGGTGCTCGCCGGCCTGCAGAAGACCCTGCTGGACACCATGAAGATGCAGACCATGCAGCTCATAGCAAACGAAGAGAGCTTCAAAAAGTTGAGGTCTGACCTGGAAAACAACCCTGGCACTGTTACCATCGAACAGGCCGGCAACGGGAACTCCGCGCGGGGCACCAGGGACGTCATGAGGCAAATACAATCCGAGATACACGAATCCTTTGGAGATGAAGACGCAGACGCAGGCGGAAGTAACGGGGACGGCGAAGAGGACGGTGGTCCGTAGCTGGGACACCCTGGGCACCCCCGTGTTCAGGACGGTGGTGGGCTCGCAGGCCTACGGAACGTCTACACCCGAATCGGACACCGACTACAAGGGCGTGTATTTGCAGCCGGTGGAGGAGCTGGTGTCTTTCGGGTATGTGGAGCAGCACGAGTTCGGCAAGGACGACGTGATGTACGAGGGCAGGAGGTTCCTGCAGCTGCTGGAGAGCGCGAACCCCACGGTGCTCGAGCTGCTGTTCTCGCCGGACGACTGCGTGGTGGTGTCCAGACCGGCGTTCCAGGTGGTGATCGACCGGAGGAAGGCGTTCCTGACCAAGAGGTGCGCCAAATCATTCGGTGGCTACGCGGTGGCGCAGATACAGAAGGCCAGGGGTCTGGACAAGAAGATGAACTGGGAGAATGATCGCATAGTCAGGAAGGCGGTCGAGGACTTCTGCTATGTGCACGTCGCGGGGTACAGGACGCTGCCTCTCAGGGAGTTCCTATCGTCCAGGCCAGGGCAGGTCGGGCTGGCGAAGATCAACCACTTCACCGACGGATACGCCCTGTACGTGGATCCCACTTCGTCTATGGGATACAAGGGGGTTTCCTCGGGCACTAACGTGGTCACTAGCAGTGTGCCAGACGGTGTGGAGCCCGACGCGATAATGATGTTCAACTCTAACGCGTACTCCGTGCACTGCCGTGAGTACGGTGAGTACAAGCGGTGGGAGCGGGAGCGCAATGTGCAGCGCTACGTCGACGTGGCCGGGCACGGCCAGCGCATCGACGGCAAGAACCTGCTGCACTGCCGCCGCCTCATAGACATGGCGCTGGAGATAGCGGAGAACGGCGAGTTGAACGTGAGGCGACCAAACGCGGCGTACCTCCTTTCCATACGCCGTGGGGAGGTGCCGCTGGACCGCATACTGGACGAGGCGGAGGCGGACCTGACTAGGATGGACGAGGCGTACGCGTCCAGCGGGCTCCCGGATGACGTGGATCGACACATGGTGAACGACCTGCTGCTAGAGATGCGCGAGGTGAACGGGGACCTAAAGAGATCGGCCGGCTGGGGGTGAGGTTTGCCGACGCCATGAAGCCCTCTGGGCCGTCCGACGGGTCCAGGGACGTGTGGTCCAGCGCCAAGGTGGCGACCACCCTGCACGCCATAGAGCAGGGGTACCAGGTACCAAGCCCGTTCTACGAGGGAAAGCCTGAGTGGAGGAAGGGCAACATCGTGTTCGAGTACACCGACCACGAGATGGAGGAGCTGCGCAAATGCGCCAGGGACATCGTGTACTTCGCCAACAAGTACTGCCACGTCATGACCGACGAGGGCTATCGGCAGATAGTGCTGCGCGACTACCAGGAGGACACGCTGCGCACCTACCAGCACAACAGGTTCACTATATTCCTGTCGGCGCGCCAGACCGGAAAGACCATAGTGACTGGCATATTCTTGACCTGGTTCCTGCTGTTCCACTTCGACAAGAACGCCATGCTCATGGCGAACAAAGGCGACACGTCGAAGGAGATCATGCAGAAGATCAAGGCCATCATGGAGGGTCTACCGTTCTTCATGAAGCCGGGCGTAGTGAAGAACGACGTCTACTCCATGGCCTTCGACAACAGGTGCACCATAACCGCCGGCACCACGACGAAGAGGTCAGGCATCGGCTTCACCATACACCTGCTGTTCCTAGACGAGTTCGCGCACGTTCCGGAGAACATCAAGAACGAGTTTTACGAGAACATCTTCCCGACCCTTTCCTCCTCCAAGATATCTCGCATAGTCATAACGTCGACGCCCAACGGGCACGACCTATTCCACAAGTTGTACCAGGACGCCATCGCGGAGCCCAAGCGCAACACCTACGTCGCCATAAAGGTGGACTGGTGGCAGGTGCCCGGGAGGGACGACGCCTGGAAGCGCGACCAGGTGGCCAACCTCGGGTCGGAGGAGGCGTTCAACGTGCAGTTCGGGTGCAGCTTCCAACAGTCGTCGAGGATGCTGCTCGGGGCGGCGGAGCTGGAGCGGCTGGTCGCCCAGTCCAGGGAGTACGTCGTCAGGGAGCACGAGGCGCTGGACGATCTGGGCGTCGACCACACTGCCATGCGGTGGGACCCGGACTTCGACATGGACGAGCTCAAGAACGGCGGGGAGTTCGTCCTCACGGTGGATCTCGCGGAGGGCGTTGGCCGAGACTACTCCGTGATCAACGTGTTCAAGATGACGGCTGTCGGCGACGAGGACATGCGGAAAGTGACCTCTCCGGGGTCCGTGAAGGAGTTCTTTGGGTTCAGGCAGGTCGGCGTGTTCAGGCACAACAAGTACGCCGTGGAGGAGGTCGCCAAGGTGGTCTACGCCCTCATGGTGAAGATGATCCACCCCGAGCGGGTGAGGCTGGTGTTGGAGGCCAACGTCTACGGCAACGAGCTGGTGAAGGACCTCATGTCCATCTACCCCCTGGACAATCACTTTGACGAGGGCACGGTGGTGAAGTACAAGCACAGGGCCGAGGCGACCCACAAGCGGTACGGGTTCAAGTTCGGCGCGGAGACCAAAAAGGTGTACTGCGAGAAGACCAAGAGGCTGATATCCTCGGGCAGGATGCTACTGACCGACCAGAAGACCGCGAAGGAGTTCCAGTACTTCTCGAGGAACGCCAACGGGACGTACTCCGCGCAGGCGGGACACGACGATCTCTGCATGAGTGCGGTGCTAGGGTCGACGTTCTTCGACACCATAGAGTACACCGACGCGGTCCTCGAGACCATGGAGAGGTTGTCCGAGGAGACCGCAGCGTACATACAGGGGGCAGTGGACGGGGTGGACACGGTAGGCGGCGACTCGGATCCAACCGGGCTGGGTGCCCTGTTCGGGGGAGAAGGCGGCCACACGGGGGTCGATCCGGACTCGTTCGGCCTCCTGTGAGGAGGTCTCCGCCTTTCGATACATACCCAAAACACCGCCTTACAGAATGGCAATTTCGCCCAACCTGACAAAGTTCATCAGCTCTGGTGTGTACCGCGTTACCATCGACAGGAGCCAGGTTGTCAGCAGCTCCTCGCAGACGGTGAGGCTGGTCATCGGCTTCTCCAAGAAGGGACCCTTCAATACGCCGGTGTTCTGCCAGGACTCGGTGTTCTTCCGGGCGGTGTTCGGAGATGTCGACGCGCAGCTCGAGCGCAAGGGGTCGTTCTTCCACAGGACGGTACTGACCTGCCTGGAGCGCGGGCCGGTGCTGTGCCTCAATCTCCTCAGCTTGGACGACGACCTGGACACCAGCGACTTCCGTTCCATATCGACCGCTGCGTGGCAGGCCAACTCTCCGCGCGTCAACGCGCCGGTTAGCTCCTACTTCAACAAGGACAAGTTCTGGTTCGCGGACTCTCGTGCACTGCAGTCTGCTGCGGCCAACACGGACAACCAGAGCCTGACCGAGAACAGGTTGCTTAACATCGCGAACGTTGGTCGCAAGACCATATCTGTGCTCCTCAAGAAGTCGGAGCTGCTCGGGTTCGACGCCCTGGCCAAGGACTACTTCAGCGCTGGCAAAGTGCCTGAGTTCATGCGCGACACCGACTTCGTGTCGGACTACCTGGTGGACGTGATAGTCGTAGAGGGGGATTTCTCCAACTACACGGCACTGGCGCTCGACCCGGTATTCGGGCCATACTTCGACGAGACGGGGCTAAAGAAGACCTTCGTCGACGCATACGGGTTCCAGCGCAATGGCTTGGACGCGTTCCTGGCGCTCGACCAGGTAAACGTCATCGGAGCGTACAGTGGCGCGCTCATACCTGACTTCGTGACCAAGTCCAACGAGAACATCTACATCGAGGACGTGGTCAAAAACGAGACCATGCGCACGGGGTTGCTGCTCTCCGTGAACAGGGATGTTTACGACGACGCACCGGAGACCATCTCCGGCGACCGGGTGGACCTGGTGGGTCACGGGCTGGAGTCAGAGCAGCCGGCAATGCTTGACTTCCTGTCCTACTATGGCACGATAGCGTCCACGGCTGGCTACACCGGGGCCACCGGCGTGTCCAGCTTCATTGTGGGTGCCACCGCTGGCCTCGCGGGGGCGCAGGCGCTGCTGAGCGCGTCCACCACCTTGCAGGCCGCTGCAGGGTGGACCGCGGGCAGGTATGACACCATGACGATCTACGGACCGTCGGCTACCATGCCCTCCGGTTACGTCTCAGCGTTCGCCAACCCGGCCGCGTTCGCCGCGTTCAGGACGGAGGTGGCTGCTGATCAGACCTTCGTGAAGGCGGGTGCCTCCGCGATCGGCGGCGCATCAGCCAACTTCTCCCACGTGCTGTCGGCGGTGTACAGCTCGGCTAACGACACGTTGACTATGCAGGTCTCCACGCTGTCGGGTGCTGGGGTAACCGGACCTACATCGGCAGCGGGTGGTTTCTACCACATACTGGCTACAGGCGCCACGCCCAACGGCGGAACGGCTGCTGTTCCTATTATCAAGTCCCTCGACTTCGTGTTCGCGCACGGCGGTGACGTCTACGCGGGACAGCATTCTTCGCTGTACCAGGCGAACCTGTCGGGCACGTTGACCGACGGTGATGGTGTTCTCGTGAGCGGCACTGCGTATGGGTTCGCGGAGTTCTCTAGGGCCAGCACCAACAATTTTTCTGGTGCGACCTTCACCACGCCTGCGGTGTTTGGTAGCGAGGCTCCCGTGCTCACCAACTTCCTCAACTACGCGAGGGTGGACGCGTTCACGGCGGCGGACTTCACGGGCGCCACGGCCATAGCGCCGCAGACGTCCTACGTGTTCAGGACCCTCACCGAGTCGGTCAACGAGTCGCTGGAGGTCTGGGGCGGTACCGCATACCCGGTGCCCACCAACACGCTCTGGTTCGACAACGGTCCGACCGGTCCTTACGGTCTAGACGGCTTCACCGGCAGGATACGCAAGGGCGACCTGTTGCCTGTGAACTTCGGTGGCACCGGCGGCGCCACTGCGTACGACCCTGCCACCGGAAAGACCAGGCTGACTCGCATCGTCTCCGTGCAGGAGACCGTTGACCCCACAAGCCCGCTCTACCGCAAGGTGAAGGTGGTGACCGTGGACCCAGTGTTCACGACCAGCGATGGCGGCGTGATCGAGGTGGAGCGTTACCGCAACGTGACGGACTTCGTCGATCACTACAGGTTCCACGTGCTGCGTGGGTACTCCCTCCGATCGGCGCAGATGCCCGACGGCAGTGCGGAGCGCGAACGCGACATCCTGGACGTGATGTACGATACCGGCATAGCGCAGGCGCTGGTCGACCGTGAGGTGGTTACGTACCGCTACATCGTGGACGCCTTCCAGGGCACGGTGGAGCCGGCGACGAAGATCAGGCTGTCGAGGCTCGCCAGGGACAGGCAGAACGCCTTCGTGATCGCCAACGCGCCGTCTGTAAAGCAGTTCAGGGACAGCACCAACCCGTTGTTCAAGTTCAGTTCCACCAGCGGCTTCGAGGCCCGGTACATCAAGGACGGCGGCAACCTGGACCTGAACCCGACCAACGTGTTCTCCCTGCCGGACGTTAACGACGGTGCGAGCTTCATCGCGTTCTACGGGCCGAACCTGCAGATACAGGAGGACGGCAGGCTGCTGTCGGTGCCCCCGGCCGCGCACGTGTCCAACCTCTACGTCGAGAAGTACAACCTGGCGCTGCCTTACTCCATAGTCGCAGGACCCCGCCGAGGCGTGGTTTCCGGCCCTGGGCTGGTGGGCGTCGAGTACAACTTCGACCGTACGGACCTCGACGCGATAGAGCCGTTCGGCTACAACGCGATCCTCAACAAGAGGGGCTTCGGGCTGGTCATCAACGCCAACAACACGGCACAGCAGCGCATCCTCTCCTCGCTGTCGCAGATACACGTCCAGGAGCTGGTCATCCACATACAGGACGGCATCGAGCAGATCCTCAAGAACTACCGCTGGGAGTTCAACGTCCCACAGGTCCGTCTGGAGATCAAGACGCTCGCCGACGGGTTCATGGGACAGATCGCGGCGGACGGCGGGGTGTACGAGTTCAGGAACATCATCGACTCCACCAACAACACGGACGAGGTGATCCAGGCCAACACGGCGATACTCGACACCTACATCGAGCCGGTGCGCGGTATGGGCAAGATCATCCACCGCACGATCCTCTTGAAAAAGGGAATAATAAAAACCGGCAATTTTATCTAACTGCTTGGTTACGAATTAGTTGGAGGGCGGATCGAAAGGTCCGCCCTTCGTCGTTCGTATAATGATAATGCCTATCGTCAAGAAAGAACTGCGTGATCACGATAAACGAGACTTTTACATTTACACCAATTGGCACCACGATACCGGGTATCCGGTGTGCTTCTACGTGGGCAAGGGTTCCAACGATAGATCCGAGTCGATACGGGGGCGCAATGAGTTTTGGCACAGAATAGTTGCGAAGCACGGATACACCACTGTCATTGTGAAGGACAATCTTTTGGAGCTTGAAGCATTCGATTTGGAACGAAGTCTCATAGCTTCCATAGGACGACGTGACCTGGGTCATGGAACTCTCGTCAATATGACAGATGGCGGAGAGGGCGTGTCTGGGAAACCTCTTTCCGATGAGACAAAGGCTAAGATGTCTGTCGCCACTACTGGGCGTAAATTGTCGCCTGAACACCGACAACGTATATCGGAAGGGAAGAAAGGTAAACCATTTTCGGCGGCTCACAAAGCCAAGTTGTCTGCGGCCAAGATGGGTAAAGTGTCGCCCATCCGCG
>JACCDJ010549821.1_pt1 | contig 28467 bp, 31 predicted proteins | sample 7444481 | NCBI WGS metagenome assembly JACCDJ01 (sample SAMN15323435, study PRJNA562643) | freshwater metagenome | isolation source: river surface water | place: USA:Blue River Watershed | collected 2017-08-15 | reverse complement strand
GAGATGATTTTTGTGCGTATGAATAATCTTAACGATACAAACGGTGAAATTAATCAAGACGCGCTAATAGAACCTATGCAAAACTTGAATATACAGCAAGATAATCAACAACTTTAACTAAAGTTGCAGTGCTCTAAATAAATTTATTGTTGTAATATATATGCCCATCTCTAAAAAAAGATTTAGTAAAAAACAAGTAAAAAAGTCAATGAAAAAAAATACCAGAAAACACAAAAAACGAACATCTCGTCGTAAATATAAAAAAAGTAGCAAACGAGTTCGTTTTTTTGGTGGAGACGGAGAAGATGGTGAATGTGCTATTTGTACCGAATCTTTGACAGATGGTGAGGTATTTACTACAAACTGTCAACCTATTCCGCATAAATTTCACCTCGCGTGTATTGAAAGGTGGTGCAATGGTAAATCAGTATGTCTTTGCCCATTGTGTAGAACACCACTAAACCCAAATCCAAACCCAGTCTTACCACCTCCTCCACCAGTCGTAGTTGATAATTACGGGTTGTTTCGTGTTGAGTTTTTTACTTTTGTAAATAACCCACAAACTGGAGAAATTGACAGAGTCCCAGTAAGTGTTATTGATATGTCTGACTCAGATCTTAACACTCTAATAGATTATTTTGTAGAACAGAATCCCGGATCAGATGAAGAAAATTTTCTTTTTTTTGGTGACTACCAAGGAACTGACCCCGACGGATATATTCAAATACAAAGTTATCAGCCAAATCTCGTCATTAACGAGGGAGATATTGACATTCACACAAATCCACCAACTATCGTTCAATCTGCGACAATTACACGAGTACCCAACTTTGAAAGATTACCCACCACCACTCCAAACCCTACTGTAATAGGTACGCCCGTAGAACTTCCCGAAAACTCATATCGTGTTGAATTTTTTAGAACTGATGGAGAAAATAACAGAGTCCCAGTAAGAGTTCAAGATATTCCAACTAGGGAAAGGTCAGATATAATTATTTATTTGGTAACTGAATTTGACGGGTTAGGATTTTATAATATTAGATTTAATGGTGAGCACGAAGATAATCCATATGGATACATTGTTCTTGGTGATAATCCGAATAATGTAAGAGTTCGCGAAGGAGATATTGACCTAGAATATGTAACTGACAACAATATTACTTCATTAAGAATTACACCTATGTAAATGGTCAAGTATAATTTTTTATTAGTTATTCAAAAAGACCAAGTAAGTATTCGTAGTTGGGTGTTTCTTCAAACTTGAGGTTTCTACAGTAAGACAAATAATTTATCACTTCTGGTGGTATTTGTTCGTCCTTTAATAAATTTATTTTTTTTATTTTCATATGATTATTTACATTTTTATAGTCTTGTATATAATCATTCAAATCGTCCCAAGGTAGTTTTCCATATAGCATATACAACGCAACATATCCAACCGACTCCAAATCATCTCTCCTTGACGGTTCAACTCCATCGTGCACATTTACGCTTATGTAATTTGGTGTTCCGAGTGGTGTTTTGTCTACTCTGTGTGGTATATGTTTTCTCTCGTTGTCCAAGTATCTCTTGCAAAAACCGAAGTCAATAATATGAATGATATTGATATCATCTTGTATTCCAAATAAAAAATTATCGGGTTTAATATCTCTATGCAGTAGTTCTTTGTCGTGAATTTTTTTGACTATTTTTAAAATTTGTGTTGTAAAATATTTAGTATTTTTCAACGAAAGAGAACCGTACTTTTTAATGTTATCAGTAAGTGAATTACCAAGCAGTTTCATCGCCATATAGTTGTTGTGTTCATCTACACCAAACCATTTTACTTGTGGTATTCCTTGTGTGTTTCCCAAATACTGATATATTTTCGTCTCGTTTTTAAGTAACTTGGTTTCGTTGGAAAGAGGTTCTACTTTAATAGCGACATTTTCTTTCGTACGTATATTCTCTCCTTTATAAATATCTCCAAACGCACCAGAACCTATTTTTTCTATTAATTTATACTTGTTTGATATAATAACTTGTTGCATATTACATCAAAGTAAAATAATAACTTTATATAATTTTGAATATAATTTAGAAAACTTCAATTGCCTTATAATAAATAATTTAATTAGCACAGCAAGTATAGGTTACTCCTGTCTTAGGAGCACCTACGCAACCTCCAGTTTGGTAGGTGCATACACCATCTGTGAAGTAATAGTTATTGGTGCCTAGTTGGTCTGCACAATATTGGCACATCCATGAACAGCCGGTTCCGCTTCCAACAGAAAAATGAATACAAGTTTGTGATTTAAGTGCTCTTGGGACTGCACAAAATTCCTCTTTCAACTCTGGGTGTTTTGAACCAGCAAGAGCGACAGCAGAAAAAAGAGCGAAAACTAATGAAGTAAAAAATTTCATTGTTATATACTATTATTATATTTTATCTTTTTATGTTATTTTTCTAAACTTACTATCTAAAATAATATATTGTATATATATGGAAGCACCAAATCAAAATCAAGTAATAAATTCCAAATTTAGTGTAGGTGATATAGCATATATACACAGTAATCCAAACCGTTATGGCAAAGCAACCATACTTGATGCGTTTTTTAGGATTGATGGAATAGGAATACGTCAAAATGACGGAATACCTATTTATAATGTTACCTTATTAAATGGTACTCCATACGGTACTGGGACCGGAACAGTAACAACATTGCCCATCAGTTACTTGGATTCTAGAGCAACGTTAGAACCAGCTGGGTCTATGAGGTCTGCGGGACCAAACGGAGGACGCAAGTCTTACCGTAACCTAAAAAAACAAAAATCAAGAAAAACAAGAAAATCAAGAAAAACACGGAGAAACCGAAGAAGAAGAATATAAAATAAAATTGATTTATTTTACAAAAATAAATCAATTTACATCAAACTACATACACACAAAATGGTCAAACATTGCTCTGAAACCTATCCAAAACAAAATGAAGAAAAATACACCGAGTATTTCGGCGTATTTCCTTATCCGTTAAGTGACTTTCAAAAATATGCGATTGAAGCAATCGTGGAAGGTCACCATACACTGTCGTGTGTACCGACGGGTTCCGGCAAAACCCTACCCGGTATTTTCGCAATTGATTACTTCACAAAAAAAGGAAAAAAAGTTATTTATACCAGTCCAATCAAAGCGCTTTCAAATCAAAAATTCCACGAGTTCTCCCTAAAATTCCCCGGAGTTACTATTGGATTAATTACTGGAGACATTAAAGTCAACCCGGAAGCGCAAGTCCTTATTATGACTGCGGAAATTCTTGAAAACACTCTATACAGAAAAAAACAAAAAACAACAAGTGATTCAGCATTACTTATGTTTGATATGGATTTTGATAATGAATTGGCGTGTGTTATTCACGATGAAGTTCATATGATTAATGATTTCTCTAGAGGTCATACTTGGGAAAATATGATTTTGATGATGCCATACCACGTTCAAATGGTAATGTTATCTGCAACACTAGACAGACCAGAAAAATTTGCAAACTGGGTTGAATCTAAAGATGAGGGTACTGCAAATAAAAAATTAGTCTACTTGGCGACATCAACTCATCGTATTGTTCCATTAACACATTATAGTTTTATTACAACAAATCAAGGAATATTTAAAGCAATCAAAAAAGACGAAGTTCTTGAAAAAGAAATAAAAAGCACCGTTAATAAACTACACGTTATCCAAGGTCCAAAAGGTGAATTCAACGAACAAAACTATCATAAAATTCGCAAAATGCTGGAACTATTCCAACAAAAACAAGTGTGGGTGAAAAGAAACCACGTATTAAACGAAGTCTGTAAATATATGGTTGAAAATAATATGCTTCCCGCGGCTTGTTTCATTATGTCACGCAAACAAATTGAAGTTGCTGCGAAAGAAATAACTACTGTATTATTGGAAGATGACTCAAAAATACCCTATACAATTCGTCGTGAATGCGAACAAATGCTACGACAAAAGTTGCCAAATTATGAAGAATATTTAGAATTGCCGGAATATAATACGATGGTTTCGTTGTTGGAAAAAGGTATTGCGATTCATCATAGTGGTTGTATGCCTATTCTACGAGAAATTGTTGAAATATTCTTTGAAAAAGGTTACATTAAGTTACTACTGTGTACCGAAAGTTTCTCAATCGGTTTGAATATGCCAATCAAAACAGTTCTATTCACAGACATTTCAAAGTTTGATGGAACTGGCAGTCGTATGTTTTATTCCCACGAATACACACAAATTGCTGGTAGAGCTGGAAGAAGAGGAATTGATACCGTTGGACACGTGATTCATTTGAACAACTTGTTCAGAAATGTCAACTTGGCAGATTACCGAATAATGATGAATGGAAAACCCCAAACTTTGGTCAGTAAGTTCAAAACATCCTATAATTTATTATTGAACTTGATTGAAAGTGGCGACCAAAACCTATTGCAATTTTGTAAAAAATCTATGATTCAAGACGATATTGTTGGAGACCTTGGAGAAATTTACAAAAAAATAAACAAATTAGAAGATGATGTGGAAAAAATGGAAGAATTGATTCAAAATTTAAAATGTCCTCTAGAAACGGTTCAAAAATACATTGTTGCACAAAATGAAGTGAATTATAGTGCGAATAAAAAACGTAAAGAACTTACGAAGGAAATTCAACAAATAGAAGATAATTATAAAAGTATTTCCAACGACAAAGTACTTGTCCGAAAATTCAACGAAAAAATGGAAGAATTAAACAAAGAGAAAAAAAGTTACGAAAACACCGAAGGTTATTTAAACAACCACGTATATATTCTGGCAGACTTTCTTGAAAAAGAAGGTTTCCTTTCTAGGAAAGATTCCGGCGATTTTGAAATAACCGAGTTGGGTTTTATTGCTTGTCATTTGCGCGAAGTTCATTGTTTAGTGTTTGCACGTTTAATCAAAGACCATAAACTTACAGAACTCACTACAAATCAAATCATAATAGTATTGAGTTGTTTTACAAATGTAACAGTTAGCGATGAGTTAAAATCTTCGCGTCCTCATTCAGAAATGAAAAATTTACTTGAAGATATTGAAAAAATGTATCATTACTACGAAGACTTTGAGGGAAAGTACCAAATAAACACCGGAATAGAATACACAATTCATTATGATTTAATCCGCGCCGTTCTGCAATGGATTGAATGTAAATCGGCACAAGAATGTAAACAAATGATTCAAAACTTAGAAAAAGAGAAAGGTGTGTTCTTGGGAGAATTTGTCAAGGCTATCCTTAAAATAAATAATATCTCCGGCGAAATGGAAAAAATCGCGGAGAGTATTGGAAATCTAGAACTCTTGCAGAAATTAAAAGAAATTCCCCAAGTAACTTTGAAGTTTGTAGCTACCAACCAATCCTTGTATATTTAATCAAAAATTACGAAGGTTTTAAAATAAAAAAGTGTTAAAAATAAAGAAAAACTCCGAAGGCAGAAAATGGAAGAAATTTTTGCCCAAAAGCCATAGGGGTTTGAAAAAATGGACAAAAATAAATGTCCAATTTTCAAAACCTAGGGTATTTTGGATACAACTGGTTTTCAAAACGTGTTTTACAGCATAATGCTCTAAAAACATTTTTTTTACATTTTTTACAAGACCATAATTTTGTGAGCATAAATTTAATTTTGATAAAAAAGTATTTAGGAACTTTTTTTACTAGTCAATATATAGGAACGATGACTAGTGAAAATAGTGAAAAAAGTTCAAAAAAATATTTATGTGAAATATGTGACTATACTACGTCACGCAAGAGTCAATACGAAAGACATTTATCAACCGCAAAACATAATGGCAAGGAAAATGCTAGTTCGTGGCAAGTAAATGCTAGTGAAAAAGTTCCAAAATCCTTCAAGTGTATTTGTGGAAAAGAATATAAACACGACTCAAGTTACTACAAACATAAAAAAAAATGTTCATTTGTAGACAATTCATTGAATAATGAAGAAAATATTTCATTAATCACCGAAGAAATAGAAGAAAAGTACGAAGAAGAAAATCCAATGAATGCTACAATGATTCTTGAATTATTGAAACAAAACAATGAATTTAAAGAACTTATTATTGAACAAAACAAGAAAATTCTTGAACTTGTAACAACTAGTAATGTTACAAACAACAACAACATAACTAATAACACTACGAATAATAATAAGTTTAACTTGAATATTTTCTTGAATGAAAAATGTAAAGACGCATTTAATATTACTGATTTTATTAATGGTATTAATGTTGGGTTCAAAGATTTTGAGAATTTTGGAAGACTTGGTTATGTTGGCAGTATTAATAATATTTTGATACGTGAATTAAAAGGACTTGACGTGTATAAAAGACCTATTCATTGCAGTGACTTAAAACGCGAAGTTATTCATATAAAAGACAATGATACTTGGGTAAAAGACGAAGATAAAAAACATATGAAGCGAGCAATTAAGTTAATAGAACACAAAAACATCAAGTTAGTCCCCAAATGGTTAGAAGCAAACCCAAAAGCCGATGATATATCTACAAAAAAACATGAAGAATATATGAAGATATTGGACAATTCAATGGGAGAAATAAAAGATGAAGACAACGAAAGAAACTACGAAAAAATAATAAGAAATGTGGCAAAAGAAATACTTATTGACAAAGAGAAATAAAAAATGAGTCAGAAGACCCACTTTTTATTTTATTTTTATATTTTTTAATTAGCAAAATTTAACGACATTTTTTCCAACAAATTTCTGGAAGTGCTTCTACATTCTTTGATGGTGGAACGGCACAACCCACACTCTGTGGTTGGTTTTCTACTTGACTTGATTTGCCTAACGATACAGTCTCCACAAAAGGAATGTTTGCAACCAAGTTGAACCGCATTTTCTTTCGTCATCTCGGAGTAACAGATTGGACACTCTTCATGGACTTCCGTTTCTACCTCAACATTGTCGTTAAGTGTAGGTAGTATTTTTGCCGTTGGTTGGACTAGTTGGTCTGGATTTTCAAAGTAACGCGGACGATAAACTTGAAACTGGAAGTCAATATTAGCATTTACCCACTGACGAATACGATTCATATCTAAAAGATTACGGCCGCTTTGTTTGATGATACTGTCCAATTTACGCATAGCATAACGCATTACTTCTTCAGTTGTTACAACTCCAGCAAGTATGTTCGCAGCGTATATTGCAAGAATGGGAACAGCATTTGTTGAACGGTCGTTTCGCAGTTCATTTATAGCATATTGAACGTAGTGAGCATGCAACTTTTCTTGGTATTCATTACGTTTTGTTCGCGAGTTTGTGTCCAAACTGTTTAACTTTGCTAATATTTTGTATTCGCTTGTTGATAAGTTATCTAACCACCTTTTATGAGTAATCTCAGAATGTGGGTGGGTCCTTAAATAACGGCAAGTCGTCAGATACATAAACTGAGCACATCGGTGTAACTTGTCAATATCTGAATGAGTACAGTTGCGAACTGTGTGCCCGGGACATTCGCAAAATGAACAACGGCGATTTGTGTTGACGTTGGTGCGAGGAACAACAAAAACACTGTTAGACTCATTCACTAAGTCAATAACGGTTATCTGACTTGGGGTACGGTCAATGACAAATTCAACTGGTTGGACTTCTTCATCATCGTGGGTGTAGGCAGTGGACATTTTCTTTAAGTAGTTTTGAAATAGTTTATTTTGGGTGGTTTAAAGAGGACCGTGAAAAAAGTTTTCAATTTTTTTTTCACCGCGGTTTAAACGGTTTGTACCCTAATTTTTTTCTTGAATTTTTCTTCGTTATCAAACAAGTAGAGTTTATAATTTCCTTTTTTGTACAAATCTATAGGGGTGTTGGTAAAAACGCGAGTAGTCAGTTTCAGTTCTGGCAAGTATACCGAATACTCGTCCAAGTCTTGTTCTTGAATCCTCCCCTTTTTTGAAAATGCGTATCCTTCATGTGTCTTCTCCAACAATTCTGGTGTTGTGCTACATAAGTGCAACAAGTCGCAGTCTGTTTGAACTTTTTTAATTGCTCGTGTTTGGTTATTGATTAAATCTATGTCTTTTCTCCAAGAGTTGAGAAATAAGATTGCTTCGGTAGATAGTTCAACCAACCCCATATTTTGTTGAATCTGAATCATGTTCAATAAGTCAACCAATCGTCTTATCGGTGATGTAATGTGAATATATGCGTCCATATTCATCATGTCGTGTCTAATTGGTTCATCTGTTGTTCTAATATCAATATATTTTCCAGAGAAACTTTGAATCATTTTCAAAAATTTTGATACGTCTTCCGGCAAACTGTCAAGACTAGATGTATTTGTGGAAGGTTTCACAACTACCGAACGAAATATTCCATTCTTATGAGATAGTAATTCTCTGGCACAGTAATAATTCATAAATATCATCAAGTACTGCACAACATCGTGACTATCCGCAATATTATCCATATACTGGTGTTTAGGAGACAAAACATTTTTCACATAATGCTTCAACATATGATATTCATTATCTTGTAACAAGTGTAGTTCTTCATATACATAATTTTTATATAGTTTCACTTTAGTATTCAAATAATTTATTTCATATATTTCGTTCGTTTCATCTGATATAAATATGTCCATTGTAAATGCAAATCGCGAGCATTTTGTTTGAAGACTGCACAAATTATCTGATAATATACTCGGCAACATGGTTCGTTTTTTATCTGGTAAATAAATCGTAGAAACACGGTTCGTAAAATCTTTCCACAACTGCAACGCATCAATCCACAATGTAACGTTGGAAATATAAATACTGAGTTGAGTAATAGACTCACCATTGGCATTCGCAATTTGGCGAATACTGAACGCATCATCAAAGTCAACACTTCCTTCGGGGTCTATGGAAAACACTTTCCAGTGAGTTCTGTCTTCTATGTCGGGGTATTTTTCACAAATATAGTCTGTTAACTCTACGTGTTGTTTTATCGTTTTCAATGTATTCTTGGTGAATTTTTGTAAACTTGCGTTTACATTTTTACAGTATAACTGGTATTCATAAAAATTCGTTAACTCATCAACTTCACCTATTAGTTGATGTATGATACCTACTGGATGTTTTTGTGACCATTCCGCAAATACAATAGTAACATATAAGTTGGTAAATACTTTGGAAAATCCCATGTGTTTCATTTCATATGGCACCAAGAAACTTGGTATTTTAGGGTCATCCGGAATACATTTGTACAAAAATTTACCGTTGGTATGTCGTCCGTATGTTTTATTCCCTTTCAAAATAATTACCCCGGGTATAATAGACGAACGAACCGTTGACGATATTAACTCTATGGTATGGTTTTTGTTTGTAACAAACATATCACCGTTGAATAACTTGTGGTCTGTTGGTGGAACATAAATATTTACTGGTTCTTTGGTTTCATCGCTGGATTTATAAATCACCCACTCAGAGTACAAACGGTCTTTTACTTCTATTGTATAAAGTGTCATTTCTTAAGTGTATATACGTTGCTATAATTTTGTATGCCTAGAGACAAAATTATAAATTTTTATTCAATTTTATTTTAATTTGTATCATCATCACTATTTTCATCCGTGTTTTCATACGCGTTGCTGTCTTCAGTGTCTTGGTTGTCAGAATCGTTGTTTTGTGTTCTTGTGTCAATTTTTTTTGCAGTTTCTACTTTGATGTTTTGAACTTGTAGTGCGTGCATTCCAATATACGGTGTAATTGCTAAATTATTCATATATGTTCTATAATGAAAACAAGAAATACTTGAATCTTTACCAAACTTAATAGAATACCACCAGTAAGCTGGAATGTGAATTGTTTGTCCTTTTTTTATAATAACGTCTAAACATTTTATTTTGTCAAATTCTGCAATATATTTATTTTGAACTGCCCAAGGATTCACTGGAGACCTAAATTCAAAATTTGCATAATCATAAACAGTGTATAAATATTTTGAACTTTTTGGTGGCGCTAATTTTATTTGCACACTTCCTTGTGTAACTAGGAAAAAGTTACGGTAATTTATTTCATACCGAAATGGAGTGACTATATTTTCCGAACCCATCATAATGTCATAGTTACAGTTAGACAACATAGGTGGTCTTAAAAATAGATCATTGTATTGCATATTTTTTATTACACCAGTTTCTTGTAAGAAGTCTCCATTATTCTCTGAAAAATACACTCCGTTTTTATCTTCATTGAATAATTTAACTGATGTATGTAATGCTAAAGGCATATAAATCTCACTATTGAAGTCAGTGTCATTTGTATTGCGAACTTTAATTTCAAATGCTTGGTAGTTATTACTTAAAAACCCCTTGTTAGTTGTTTGAGTTATTTTATCAGAGTCAAAATAAAATATTAATGGTTGTCTTATGTCACATAACTCCTCTAATTTATCTTTATTAGACGCATCATCTATTTCATAAACTTCTAAATCATTACTAGTTTTTAAATGGAATTGTATATGAAGATAAATAAATAAAACAATACAAAAAATAAAAAATCCGAAAAGTATTTTCATACAACTAATAAAAAAAAAGATTTATATATTTTTTTTTATACTTATTATAATGTATTTTTAATCCTCGCTTTTGGGTGCCAAGTAAAAAACACAGTGACTGTCTTTTCCTAAATCATATTTTACCCTCAACGGCATATCATTACTTAGTGAAATGTTGATATCATTCGCTAATTTTGTATTGATACACATCTTGTGTAAGTAGTTCAACCCAAAACAAATATTCAATGTTTTTCCTTCTTCCGACAGTGCAAATTCAGATAGTTCTTCGGTTGAAACTTCTACATTCATATTTCCATTTGTACCATCTGACTTGAATACAATTTTTTCTTCACAAGAACAAGTAATATTTAACACATCTCCAAAAATATTCAACTGTGTAATAATATCACTTATTTTTTTTGAATTCATACTAAAGTCTACATTGTAATCTATTTCTGGTACAGAAAAGTAGTCTTCTTCTATTTCGCAAAGAGGTATATTAAAAAATTTATCAAAATCGGCCTTTTTGCCTTGGTCGTTTATACACTTGATATTTATTGTTTCTGGGTCGTTTTCGTATTCCAATACTAGAGAATGATTATCCGTTGTCATTGATATAACCGTATGAAACATATTCGTATTTACACATATACTTTCTTGGTCACCCTCTACTTTTTCATATGTACTGAACCAGTCGCTCATTATTTTAATTTCAAACAAACAAATATGACATTTATCCATACCTTGAATATACATTTGGTCATCTTTAAACATTATATTAACTGCTGTTGTACAAGACTTGACTAAATGGAATAAAGAAATAAATAATTCTTTTTTCGTTTTTTCAGTAATAGATAATAACATTTTTATTCGTTATACTTTTATTATCTATTTATTTCTAAATTGTATTTTATTAATATTTTTGATACTGTGTAATATATTATTTTATAGTTATAATATAATATGAAACTCATTTATTTATTTGTTTTTATTACACTTATAGTTATACTACTTTTAGGAAGAAGTATTTTTTCATCTGTCAGTGCAGTTAGTAATTCTGCAAGTTCTTCTTTAGGACAATCTGGCGGTAAAAAATCAAGTAACTTAAGAACTTTATTATTTGTAGTTCTTGCAATTTTTACGATAGTACTGATAAACTCTTATGTTGAGAATTATTTTACTGCATAAATTTAAATAAATAACATTCCTAGGTCGTAAGATGAAATAGTATGTGTTTCACTGTCAATTACAGTATTATTTACAGAATATGTTTCATTTGCTGCTGGTTGAGGTTCCCAAGGTATTTCCCCAGACTCCCAGTCTTCTTTATCATCTGGTTCTGGGTAAATTAATATATTTTTAATTTTTTCTGATTTTTTTATTAAGTCTTTAATTATTTTTTTCAACTTTGGAGTTGGTTCAATATACTTATCTATTCCGCAACTACTTCCAATACAGCGTTTAGAATTTGTTTGCATAAAACATTCAACTGAATTTACTTGCCATAGAAAAAATACTGTTAACAACGCTAAATAATGCTTCATGTTACAAAGATTCGTAGGTATATATATAATATAAACAAATTATCTTTATATTATATCAACGGTAAATCAATTCGTTTCCATTATTTTTATTTTTTTTTGAGTGTCCTTGTCAATAAATATAGAAATAATACTAAATAATTTTGAAAATACAAATGGTGGATTATAAATATAACAAGTTTTTAATTTTTCTGGAAATGTCTCCTTCATCACTTGTGAAATCTGTTTAATAAATAAATAGTATTTATCAATATCCACTAAAATCAAGTATTGTATATTCATATGAATTACAAATTTATTGTACTCTTTCAATACAGAGTGCATTATATTCAATAAGTAATGTATTATATTATCGTAAGTTGTAATACTGTGTTTGATAATATATTTGAAATATATGTAGTTTAAAATAATGTGGTTCCCTTGTTCAACGTGACAAAAATCATACATAATATCAGATGCACTCGTAAATTTTATATGTAGGTCTATATGGTCTTTATTTTTTCTACTAAAATACGTTTTTAAATGTTCAAAGTCAAATTCTTCATCACTTGTATATGTATTTAAACTAGTCGTCATATTATAAATATATATTAATAATTGTTTATACATATTTAGATAAATAAAATTATTTTATTCCGAACTATCATTTAATGTGATACGTCCATAGAATTATTTTGTGAACCTTCTTCTTCATTGTCAGAAGTGAAATCGGGATTGTCTTCATTTGGAACTTCTCCATAAGTAGTCTCATAGTCTCGTACTATTATTATATCATTTATGCGAGTTCCACGGTCAGTTGAAGTAATATTTGCAACATAGTCAAATAAGTCACTTAATATTGCACTACTCCGCCGATTGATTATTTCTGGTAAAGGTTCTTCTCCTTGTTGGTCAAGTATAACTTCACCTTCTTGTGGTGCAACTCTTACTATTCGGTCATAGATAGAGTCTATAATTATCCTTAATTGGTCAACATTCTCTTCAGTTAAAACTCCTTCTGTGTAGAGGTTAAAAACATAATTCCATAAAGTTATCATTCGCGTCATTACATTATAAACAAATTCTGGTCTTGTATCTTGTTCAATAAATCCTAGGTCTAGTATTCGTGTTATTAACTGATTTACTTGTTGTCCTACATCTTCTTCATTTTGAACTTCTTCTGGAGGTACTAGCATTTCTTCATCCGAATCTTCTCGTCTTTCACGATTTGGCGCTTCTCCTCCTCTTAATTTTTTTGAAATTTTATAATTATTTTTACGAATGTTACGTTTTTGTTTTCGTTTTGTCATTTTTTTTTTTGAATATTTCTTAGACTTTTTACTCTTAATGTTTCTTTTTGGCATTATAATATAATATAATATTTTATTACATATTATCCAGTCCTTCTACTGACTCCTCATTCATTAACTCTTGTTTGATTAACTCTTTTAAATTAGTAGTTTGTAAATTTTCACAAGCAATTTCATCACAACATTCATCATCCACATTTTCTAAAACAATCATTTCGTCGCCTCCATCTTCTTTAAATGACTGCCCCCCCATCATTGATGGTGCCCCATGAAACATAAATGATTGGTTAAACATCTGTGGAATATTATCATCAAAAACAATATCGGTTAATTTTTTATTTGTTTCCATTGTGAAACTCTGTAATTTCATCAATAAACCTTTCAGTTCTGAAACATCATCCTTCAACACTTGAATCGTCTCGCGCATTGGTTCAATTTTTTCGTCAGATACGTCTTTAATAATTGTTTCTTGTACCATTTGTTTAATAGGTGCCGTTGTATTTTGAACAACTGGCGCTACTTTTTGTTTTTCAATCAACAATTTCTGATTCTTTTCTAAAGTATCTAGTCTAGATACAATACTGTTAAATACATTTTGGTCAACCATTCGCATATTTTCGTCGTACATTTGTCCGACACCTTCACCGTCACCCCGTGGTTCATTTGGTAAATTTGAAACAATTGTTTCTACACGTCCTAAACGTAGAGTAATTAAAGCAATTGCATCGGATACTGATAGTTTAGGGTTCATTGGTGGTTGTTGTTGAGGTTCTGGCATTCCCGGTCTTCCACTGCCGACTCTTCCGGGTTGTTGCTGCATTCTTTGATTTTGTTGTTGTTGACCAACTGGTTCTCCAGCTCTTCTTTGTCTTGCGGATGCATTTGCTCTATTGGAACTCATCTTACTTATAAAACTTATACACAATATGTTTTTAATTTATTTACGCATATTATTTATTAAATGAATTACATTTTTTCTTAAGCAACCATATTAAATTTGATTTGTGGATGACTTTGATAATTATTTACTTCAAAATCTTCCAACACATAGTCATCTATGTTTTCTCTCACTTGTCTAATTGATACTGTTGGAAAAGAATAAGGTTTTCTCGTAAGTTGGGTTTTTAAACCTTCTACGTGTTCTTCATAAATGTGGCAATTTCCTTTGAAGTAAACGAACTCATGCGCTTGTAACCCACAATGTTTGGCAATTAAATGTGTTAAAAAACAATAACTTGCAATGTTAAAAGGTGTTCCTAGCGCTTCATCATTACTGCGTTGAAACAATGCACACGACAACTTATTGCCTCCGTGTACATTAAACTGACATAATATATGACAAGGGGGCAACGCCATTTCATCCAACTGACACGGGTTCCAAGCAGTCATCACCAGTCTTCGGGAGTTTCTTGTCTCTGGATTTTTCAACTGGTCTATAATGTATTGTAACTGGTCTACACCGTGTCCCGAATAATCTGTATCACAGTCACGATATGCTGCATTAAAGTGTCTCCACTGGTGCCCATAAATTGGTCCCAAATCTCCTTCGCGACGTTCTGTTAAACCGCGACTATCTAAAAAATTACGAGACGCATTACCATCCCAGATATGCACTCCTTGCTCAACCAAAATATCGTTGCTGGTGCTACCCTTTATGAACCATAAAAGTTCTTTTAAACAAGTCTTCCACGCTATTTTTTTAGTGGTCAAGATAGGTATTTTTCCATTTTCAAGAGAGAAACGCATAGAGTTTCCAAAAATAGCATAGGTATTTCCATTACGACCAGATTCAAGACTTCCATTGGCAATTATGTTTTGAATCAATTCTAAATATTGTTGTTCTTCTTTATTTTCATTTAGAAGATTATTTTCCATTTCCAGAGATGATATTTTAAATTACTTTTTAGTATTAATTTTAAGTGTTTTATTTTTTATATTTTTTAATTTTATTTCTTGTTATAAAATATGGATAGTTTGGAAGAAACCAGTAAAGTATCATCAAAAATGACATTTTTTAAATATGTATTTAATTTTGACGAAGATTCAAAACACGAAATGATGAATGTTGTGCAGTATGCAGTTCTCGCAATTATTCCAATAATTGTTTTAAATAAGACTATGCAAAAATATGTACCAGAAGCTGACGAAGAAAAAGGCAGCGCCGAAATTTTAGCAGAAATTATTTTTCAAATTGTTTTTATGTTTTTAGGACTATTTTTTATTCATAGAATTATTTCTTACATTCCTCGTTATAGTGGTACCAAATATCCTGACTACCACGTTGTTTTTAACATTTTATCAACTTTACTTGTATTATTAAGTCTTCAAACAAAATTAGGTGAAAAAGTCAGTATTTTATTTGACCGTGTCGCAGAACTATGGGAAGGTAAAAGTGAAGACGACAAGAAAAAAAAAGATAAGAAAAAAAGCAAAGGTAACGTGAAAGTGTCTCAACCTATCTCACAAGGTCAAAGTGCTGTAATCAACCAGTCTTTATATACCGGTAATACTAATATGGGTGCAAGTAGTGATGGTACTTCTATAAGTCAGTTACCTATGGTAGCAACTCAACAACAACAACCAGACTATAATTCAATGTATAGAAACGATAGTAACCCTATGGTTGGTGCAGCCACACCCGGTTTTGAACAACCCATGATTATGGCTGCAAATGAAGCATTAGGTGGTAGTGCATTTGGTTCTAACTTTTAGATTATCAGATAATTTTATAGTATAAAGATTTATTATATATACATATACAAAATGGAATTTATATATGTATTAGTTAGTGACGGGTGTGAATGGGAAGATATGATTGTATTTTTAAGTGAAGAAAACGCAATAAAAATGTCAATTAAATATCCTAGTTGTAGAGTTGAAATTTTTAGCAAAAAAGATATTGAGTCTGGTTATACTTCTACCTACAACTATTACCAAAATGGTAAATATTTTAAAAGTTGTTTATAGTTGATTATATAGAACAAATAAAAAAAACTTAAACAATAATTGTTTATATATTACATTATGTACAAACACTTGTTCAATAGAGTTAAAAAAATTATTCCAAAAATATCTGAAACTGAAATTATAGCATTAAAATCTGGCGGTGTTTCAATAGACAGAGAAATTTTTAAAGGTAAAGTAAACTATTGTAACTTACTAAACCCTAGAGGTGTCCATAAAATAACCCCCGATGAAAATATTTTTATCAATAGTACACGGGATTTACTAAAAAGGTTTGGTCCAAATAGTATATATCCAAGTGAAAATATAAATAGTGTTATGAGTTACTTGGGAAAAAATGGATTTTTAAGTATGATTATTGACAAAAAATTTCAAGGTAATAGAGTGTCTATTGCAGCACAGTCAAAAGTATTGTCAATGATTTCATCATATAATCCATCGTTAGGTGTAGTTACAATGGTTCCAAACTCACTCGGACCAGCTGAACTTTTACAACACTACGGAACAAAACAACAAAAAGAATATTATCTACCCAAACTGGCAAATGGGACATTCATACCTTGTTTTGGACTTACTGGTCCAAACAATGGAAGTGATGCCGTTGGTAAAATAGACGAAGGAATTGTGGAGTTGGTAGATGGAAAAATTAAAATTAAGGTAACTCTAAACAAACGGTATATTACATTGGCACCAATATCAAACTTGATTGGAATCGCGTTCAATTTAAAAGACCCAAACCAACTACTGCATTCTAAAAAAGAAGGAATTACTGTAGCACTTGTTGAAAATACTGAAAATGGTTTAATGCAAAATACATATCACAATCCAAACAATGCTGGATTTCCTAATGGAACAATAAAGGGAACTATTTTTATTGAACCAGACAAAGTGATTGGTGGTGAAAAAAATATAGGAGAAGGTTGGAAAATGTTGATGGAATGTTTGGCAGTTGGACGGGGGGTTAGTTTACCAGCGACTGCAAATGGTTCGTCCAAGTACATAACGCTTTCAATAATGAATTATATAAATATTAGAAACCAGTTTAAAATGACCATTGGAAATATGGAGGCAGTTAGGGAAAAATTTATTGATATGTTTATTAACACTTGGATTATACACACTGGTGTTCAACTCACCAATAATATACTTGATTCTGGTTCTACCCCTTCTGTAATAACCGCGGTTATGAAACAACAAACAACCGAACGAGCAAGAAACATTTTAAACCATGGAATGGATATTTATTCTGGAAGTGGAATATGTGTTGGTGATAACAATTTTTTTACAAAATTTTATAATTCATCACCGGTTGGTATTACGGTTGAAGGTTCAAATACACTGACAAGAGGATTAATTATATTTGGACAAGGATTAAATAAAAGTCATCCATATATTTTTCCTATTTTTGAAAGTATTCAATATAATAACGAAGAATTGTTTAAGAAAAACTTCAATTTGTTAGTGAAGGAAATATTATGTAACTATTTAACTTTGATGAATCCGTTGAATTTACTACAAAAAAACCCACAACAACAACTAGACTATCTCACGTTAAAATTTAGTATTCTTACAAACTTTGTGGCGTTAATGGGAGGAAAGATAAAGTCAAAACAAATGATTTCTGGAAACATGGCAGATTTGTTGTCAAACATTTATTTAGGTTACAGTTTAGTATGGTATCACCACCATTATTTTAAAAACAATGAGTTAAGAGACTTTTGTATAAACTATTTAAACAATGAAACTGAACAGAAAATGAATTTAGTCATTGATAACTATCCAATCACTGCTTTGAAACCATTATTGATTCCTTTGAAAAATACGATAAAGTATACAAATCTAGAAAATAAAAACAACTTGTACTCTATGATAAACAGCGATGTAAGACTACACAACATAATGAAACAAGATGTTTATTATGAAAAAACAGTATTAGAAAAAATGGAGAAATTAAGAAGTCTTGATAAAGAAATTTCGGAATATGACAAGTTGTACCAAGATATAATCAGTGTTGGAGAGTTCAAGTTATAAAAAATATATTAAATATTTCATTTGAGTATATATAATATATGGACGTTGAACAGTTGTTGAAAGCATTAGAGAATGATGAAAACGAACATTTAATCAATATGACAACTGAAAAGTTGAACAATATGAAGAGAGAAATTTTAACTGAAATACAATTAACGCCCCAAGAAGTGGCGGAATATATGCAAAAGTTGAGGGAATACAAATATATTGATGAAATGAATGACATACGTCACGGTTCCTTTATTCGTTGGATACCCATAAGCGACCCAGAAAATATCCACTTGACTTCTGGTGGTATTATTTGTGATATTAAAATCGCAGATACGGGTGTTCATTTGGTTTGTAAAAACTTCGCAAAGAAACATTACCAAATCAAGATGGACGAGTGTTTAGTGTTTCAAAAGTTATCGGGACAAGAACAAGTACTGCTATCCGCGCTAGACCATTTAGCGAATAAATAAACGAACAAGTTTAAATTTATAATATAGTAACAATATATTATAAATGGTGAATTTATGTAAATACAAAAATATGTTTGGCGAACCCGATACGGGCGCTCATAGTTATCGTTTTTTCAATATTGCAGTTGTAGATGTTGTATTGACTGTTTTAGCAGCGTACTTTTTCTCTTGGTTGACCAAATATAGTTTCTTCTATTCACTCATCGCCTTTTTCATTTTAGGGATTATTGCTCATCGCGCATTTTGCGTAAGAACAACTGTAGATAAACTTCTTTTTCCAAATGCAAAATCAGAGTAACTATCCTCGTCTTCGTTTGTTTTTACGCGTGCGGTGTTTCTTTCCACACCCACAGTCTTTAAACAGTCCCGGAATGAATTTACCGATTTTAATCAACTCAATCTCAAAAGATTTCAATGGTTTTTTAACAGTTGATATTTTTTTATTGCCTTTGTAGTAAGTTACCTTTTTGTGTCCCTTACCGTGACGAATGGTAACATTACGAACCGTTTTCTTCCCACCGTGTTGATGTTTTTGGGTAGATGAAAAGTGAAACTTTTTCAAAGATTTTTTTCGTCGTCGTCCTCCATCCATACCACTATCATCGCTAAAATCTTCTTCAGACTCATCTACGTCAGTAACTGCTTCATCTATACCGGGAATTGATGTAAAGTCAGATTCACTTAAATTATGGGAACGATAGTAGTCATTATGAAGGTCAAATGCTTTTAAAAAAATGACACTTGGTGGTCTCATTTCTATTTCTAAATCATCTCCGTGTTTATTTTCATAAACGAGTTCACCCTCTTTTTCTATTCCCTTAAACTGGTTATTTATATAATAATAACTTCCATTTGGTTTTCGTACTACTTCATAATATACAACATTAGGTTGCAAATTATTTATGTTATAGTTTGTATATTTTGTAGGAACAACTGAAATGTGCTCATCTTCATTATCACTTTCAAACATTGCATCTACTACCTCACCGGCTTGTTCGGCATCTATATTTTGTAGTTGTTCTGCCATATTGAAATACTTATATTATATAAATATTTTTTTATAATAAAACTATATATATGAAACCATTTTTTGTTCATTTGTTCCATATTTTGTTTGTAGGTTCTCTCTTTTTATATGTAGGAATACAACGAACCAAGATACCTAAATTCTTTTATCCAATTCTTTTAGCGTTAGCCGTAATCATTTTTTTATACCACGGATACAAAACGTATATCAAGTTATCGTCGGGTAAAAATCCATGGATTAATCTAATTCATATGTTTATTATTGCGCCTACTTTATTGATTATTGGTTTAAATAAAGAGTCTAGTCCTAGATTTTATTTTGAAATCCTATTAATGTTGGGTTTTGCTTCTATTGGATACCACGGATACTATATGGCGATTGAAACTTTCTCTCCTCCACATCCCCCAAAAAAGTGAACAACCATCACACAAAAACGCATAAACTGTAATAATAATTGTCAGTGTGAATTAACGGTACAGTATAGAAAAATTTCAAATAAATATTTTAATGAAGTAAAGTATATAAATACTATTTTATAATAAATATATAATGAATAACGAAGTAGTTCTTCACAATGGATACTATTGGCCTAAAAAGGACGGTTCAATGGAAGTTACAAGTGAATACGCGCACACTGATAGTACTTGTTTTAACTTGATGTATAAGTTTCAACATATACCTGACCGTGTGTCAGAATTTGTTGATAGTAAAAATGTAGTCGTTCAAGCGGGTGGAAATGCGGGATTTTATGTAAAAAGATATTCAGAACTATTTAGTAAAGTATATACGTTTGAACCAGACCCTTTGAATTTTTATTGTTTGAATTTAAATTGTACATCTTCTAATGTTTACAAATATCAAGCATTTTTAGGAGCGTCTCATGAATGTAAAAGTATAAACAACGTATATTCAACACATGGACATGGAGGTTCACATGTAATTCATGACAGCACTGGTGACATACCTACATTGAAAATAGATGATTTAAATTTAAAAACGTGTGACTTAATACACTTAGATATTGAAGGATATGAATTATTTGCAATTTTAGGAGCAGTTGAAACACTGTCGCGTTGCAAACCAACTATTTGTATTGAAGATTATGAACCTTGGAAAAAACGTTATAACACAAGTTTAGAAGAAGTTGAAAGTGTATTATTTAATTTTGGATATAAAAGAGTGGGTCAAGTTGAAGGAGATACGGACAAAATATATAAAGTACTATAAATTATTTTTGGATCCATTTTTTTGTTAGTCCCATCTGGACACTTTCTAACGCACCTTGGGTCCATCCTTGATTCATAGAAATCATTTCTCCCACAATCAACATATTGTGCATTGGATGTTGTAGTTCCTTTACAAATTCGCGACGATTTTTGAATTTTTTATGATTCAAAGGCGCATAGTAGTGAGTACCAATTGGCCAGTAAAAGTCTTTTATAGCAAGTAGATGCAATGTGTTTTGTGGTAAACCGAGAGACTTTTCTACTAAGTATGCAAAAAAATGCCGGTTTTTTTCTGTATTTTCTAGATATTTCTTGAGGAAAATGGCACCATTGTTGTCGGTGTAGGCAATCATATAGACACCTTTTTTGCGGTCCATCGGAATTATTTTATAAAGAGGTCCGGGCACAATTGTATAACTTTGCACGAATTTATCCAAAATAGGGAGGGAGTCTTTTGAAAAACGACCATAAACGCGCAAAAATGGTTGCCCGTGGATTTGTTCATAGAGAGAACGATTTGGGATATTCGTCGGAAGAATTTTTAATAAACAACTAACATCCGTAGCAATAATAACTTTTTCACATTCGTAGTTCACATCTTTTTCAGTTTGTATCAAAAAATGGTCACCACTATTTTTTGTTATGTTGGTAACCTTACTTGATATGCGGACATTACCTACTTTTTCTGCCAAACGATGTACGAGTTGTTTCCACGGAATATGCAATGCAGTCCATTCGGTGAAATTATCTTCAAAACCATACTGATAGAGCGTGTCATATGCGTCCTCTTGTTCGTAGTCGGTGTAACCAGCGCAAGTAATAAAGTGATTGTACATGTTGGGTCCCAATACAGAAGTGGCAAATTCCTTAAATGTTAAATTTTTTGGTTCATTTTTACTTTTGAATTCTTTTCTTAAGAGAGAAATAAGTTTTTTAACATCACATGGAGGTTGAATCAACGGAGAATAAGATGGTTTTACTTGAAACTCAGAGTAGTGAATTTTTAATTCTTTCATCAACTCTATCAGTAAATAGTCTTTTTCTTTGCGTCCTACTCCGGCTCCATTCACGACTTCTACTCCTTGGAACATTTCATTGCCAAGTCTACCTCCAAACCATTTTTTCTTGTATCTCTCTAAAACCACCACTGACGTTGAGGGACTCATCTTGTGAATATTATAAGCACTATAAAGTCCGGCAATTCCTCCGCCAATGATTACTACGTCGTAATAGTTTTCTAATTTTTTATTTTGTGTTGTCATATAAATAAATGATAAAATAATATAAAATGAATATTGCATTTTATATTATGTATTGTTAAACAAGGAATGGATTCAAGTGATGAATTAAAAATAGTAGTTTATAATGCCATTAGTATTTCAATTATTGCCAGATTTGTATTTATGTACTTGATGTATATAAAAAAAAGCACCAATATTTATTCGTTACTATTTTGTTTGTTGAACATAACTTCATCGTGTTTGTGGATAAGGTATAGTTTTTATAGACGCGACTATCCGTTACTGTATCGTAGTTGTACTGAAATTTGTTTACTTAGTTGTTGTGTAGTATATATTCTTACAAACAAATACAAAGAACGGCGTACAAGTCTTCGTATTGAACCAACAAATACTTCTATTGTTCTAATTTAAAAGTAACATTTTGTAATAATAAAATAAATATAAATAACATAAAAAAATCATTTTATTAAAAGTAAATGGAGTTTAACTATAAATACTATCTAGATAAATACGTAGACTTAAGACATTTAAATGAAGAACAAGCGCGTTTTCATTGGTTAAACCATGGAATGAATGAAGGGAGAAGTTGTTGTAGTCAAAAAATAAATACTGAAACAAATATTACTATTATTATCCACTTATTCAATGAGTCACTATTTGGTGAGTTGATTGGGTATGTTAATAACGTTAAACTTGTATTTGAACATGTAAATGTTATTATTTCTATAAACGTGAATAGTAATTTTGATAAAACTATTTTGAATTCATATCCATCATTTAAAATATTAAAAGTAGAAAACAAAGGGGTTGATGTATATCCATTTATAGAAAGTATAAAGTATATCAAACAACATGGTATTAAAACTGACTTTATATTAAAATTACATAGTAAAGAATCAAATAACAGCGCAGAAAATTGTTTTGACTGGAGAAAAGAATTAATAATACCAATTACAAATATTAACAATTTATATGTTTTGCAACATTTTTTCAAAAACATAAAAAACATTGGATATGTTGGTGCGCAAAAATGTATACTTCCAAAAAATTACGATTTGGATTTTCCACAAAATATACGAGGCGTAAATGAACTGTGTGAAAAATTTCAACATTTAGAAAAAGAATGGACAGACTTTGTCGGTGGAAATATATTTTGGATAAACTATGATGTTATAAATGAGTATTTAACTGAAGAATTAATTGAACATGTAAATAGCAAGTTTGTATATGGAAAACCACCATGTAATTTAGGTAACGATAATACTTACATTGAGTATATATGTGAAAGAGTATTTACTGGTATATTTTGTTATAATAAAACAAATATATATGTAAATGAAAACCGTGGAACAAGTAGAGGTCTTTCTGTTTTGAATGGAACTACAGATAAAGAGTATTACTACCAACCGTCAGTGTTTAGTTTTCACATTCCTAAAAACATAATAAACTAGTTATTTTCTATTTTTTAAAGTCTTGTTTTTTGTATTAGGAACCGTTAAGTTTCGTTTTGTTTTACTGAAAAAAACTTGTTTTTTGTCTTTACAACTAAATTTACCACGCGTCAAACCTTTGCGGTTGAAAATCGTTTTTGTGCATACGCCAATTGCTTTTGCTTCATTTGTAGGACTCACTTTTTTAATACACTTGCATAATTTTTCACTGAGTATTTTTTCCGCAGTTGTCTTAATATCTTCGGTTTTAGATGGAACCTTTAAGTTATAATATTTCAAAATTTTTATATAGTCACTTTTAGTAATTTTGTATGAAGAAGAAGACATTGAATTTGTTTGAATACTACTATACTCAAGTATTTTTTTTTTACTTAAACTAATAAATCGTTAAATTCAGTTATTTGTTGATTTTTTAAATATTTATATTTATTAGGTATGGAACACTCTGGAAAAGTAGTGGTATTTGATATGGATGAAACACTTGGTTATTTTACCGAGTTTGGAATTTTCTGGGATTCTTTAAAATTATATTGTGAAAAAGAAAGTATAAATTTTCAACATGTAGAAAATCAATTTAACGAGATATTCAATCTATACCCCGAGTTTATTCGTCCCAATATTTTGTCCATTTTGAATTATTTAAAACGCAAAGTTGAATCTAAAAAGTGTCAAGGTGTAATGATTTATACAAACAATACTGGTTCTAAACCGTGGGTTTTGCATATAAAAGATTTTTTTGAAAGTAAAATTAAATATAAATTATTTAACCACGTTATATGTGCATTCAAGATTAATGGAAAACAAATAGAAATGTGTAGAACAACACACGAAAAAACATTAAAAGACTTTATAAGATGCACTAAGTTACCAGAAAATACTCAAATTTGTTTTTTAGATGATTTGTTTCATCCTAAAATGAATTATGATAATGTCTATTATATTAAACTACAAGCATACACAAATGAACTCCCTTTTTATGAAGTATTGCAACGTTTTGGAAATAGTAGAGTAGGAAAGTCACTTATAAAAGATAGTAATCATTTTTACGAGTGGATGACCAATCAAATGAGTAAGTATGAATACGATTTTGTTGAAAAAACAAAAGAAGATTATGAGATTGACAAAATCATTACTAAGAAAACAATGATTTACTTACAGAATTTTTTTCATAATAAAACAACTGCAGATACTACGAAAAAAATGAATATGGATTTTTCTAAAAAAAGTAAAAAAAATATAAAGTCACAAAACCAACGAACTTTGAAAAATTATAAATAGTATTTAATCATCTGGAGTATCTACTGTATTTTGTTTTGTTTTATTCACACTTGTTGGTAGTATAGAAGAAATTTTAGATTTTATAGGGTCTAAATATTGTGTAAGTACTTGATTTAACGCTGTTGTTGCAAATAAAAACACACCAGCGCTAAATGCTATTTTTCTATCCAATTCAGTAAAGGTTACTTTACGAAATGTATTGAAACGATATAATAAAAATAAACTCACATAAATCTTCGCATAATAATCAACATTATCTAAATAAGATGGAGCATTTATAGATACACCAAAGAGAATCGCAAAGTAAAGTACCCAAGATACAAATATAAATATGTCAAATGCTCTATTTTGAACGTCGTATATTTTTTTGCTTAACATATATATTTATATTATTTTATCTTTTGTGAATTTAGTAATTTATTCAAAAAATAAAATTATTATATACTAATATTTTATAAGACAAATGAGTAAAAATTATGGTGCAATAACTAATGGTAGTGACGATGAAATGCAAATAGACCAAGAACGACCTTTACAAAGAACGATTCGTGACTTACTTGGTCCTAATTTCAACGTCGGAAACTATGCTTTAGTAAGTATGCTTACAATGATTGCAGTAATGTTTATGTTTCAAACGGATATTATTGCTTTTCAAGAAGCAATAAGGGGATTACAATCAGACCAAATAAACGCACTTACTATTGCACTTGGAGGTCCAATTAACATTAGTGGAATAACCGACCCAGAACAATACCGTCAAGCAGTAACTGCAATGTATCAAAATTTTGCAGCAACTGTTAATTTACAACAAGAAAACGTCGCTGGAATGGTAGAAGAAATTGTTCGCAGAAACACTGAAATGCAAGAGTTAATACCCGCTGGTTGGACATTTCCAACTGTTTATGGTGAAGAAAGGTTTGACTCGGTAGTTCAACTTGGAAACCGTATTCTGGGTGATGCTACAAATCCAGTTTCCCAGTTATTTTCAACAATCATAACTTCATTAAGAACGCAACTAGGAATTCCAAGTATGGGTGATGTTGTAAATGCTATAAATGATAATATAAGTGACTTTGTTCAAACCAATCCAAGGTTAGAACCAGTAAGAGCATATTATCATGCGGTTTTGGGTATTTTCAACGGCGGTGGAAATTTATGGGAAGATTTGCAAAACATTTCAACTATAACGGCGTTTAACCAATATTATCATATTTACGGTGGTGTTTTCGTTGCATTTTTAGTTGCGGTAAGAAATACACTCTCTATAACTGGATATGTTGCACAAGGGATAGTTCGCGCTGCAAATGGAACAGTGTCATTTGTGATTGGTGAGGATTTATACAATGACATCGTTCGTCAAGTTGGAGACACAACAAGAAATGTAGTTAGACTTCCAGTAAGAGGTACTTATTATACTGCAAGATTTGTGGTTCATCGTGTAAATGACGTTGTAAATTTAGTTGCAAGAGCATTGACACCTAGAAGTCAATTTGATTTGTTCATGGGTGACCCACAAGAAATTCCAGACAGTTTGATTGTAAGTGGAAGTAGTTACGCATTACTAGATGCAGATTCATCTGTTGATTATGATACATTTACGGAAATTGCAAACTTTTTAGAGTTATACATTATTAACAATGAACATTTTGAACGTATAGTTGAAATGATGCGCGACCCAAATTTAGCCCAACACTTGGGGGTTACAATTGAACAAGTTCTTGTTCCACCCCAAACTAGTGAAAGTCAAGGAGAGAGTCAAGAAACAGAAATCACTATGGATACAAGAGGAACATCACGAGCAAGTAGTCTAAGTGTCACTTATGGCAGTAATCCAGCGTTAATGGCAAGTTTTCTTCGTAATATATTGTCCGTATTTTTTACTGCTTCAGCAGTAGCAGTAATAGAAAATCCAAATGTAGAAAATCCAGCAAGTGCTTTAATTCAAGACTTGACATCAGATATATCTGAAGGAGCAAGTCAAGCAACTCAAGATGGACTTGAACGTATTGAAACACTCATTATTCCAAATGTTGAACAAATTACCGAACAAGTTGAACAAACTATTGAACATCCACCAGTATTTTCAGAAAGTAACAATATGAATATTGTTTCTGATGAAAGTTCGCAAGGGTCAAACTTTAGTACAGATGAAGCAGTGGACGTCCTTTCAAAAATGCCAAATTCTAATCGTATAGGTGGTAGAAAGAGAAAAATTGGAACAAAAAAACAAAAAGGTGGAAAAAGAATAAAAACGATGAAAAGGTCAAAAAAATCAAAATTAAGAAAACACAAAACAATAAAACGAAGAAAAAATTATAGACATCGCAAAACAAGAAAAATGTAAAATTGAATAATAATCAATAAAAAGAAATAAAATTATTATATTATATAGTATTATATATAGTATAATGAGCGATTTAAATTTTAATAGCAGTCAAGATATGTCTGCCGCTACCAGAGTTGATTTAAACAATGAACGTATTTATGACCGAAATATTCCTTCACAAGTATTACAACCATACATTAGCGTCCGTCCAGTAATGACCAAATATTCCATAATGCCAATTGTTGACCCGCGTGCACCAGTAAATGTTCCTATGGAACAATTACCGATTTACAGTCAAGAACAAATATTCAATCCGGGAACTGCTGCTCCTTGGTCTGGATATGCTTCCAACGTAAATGTAGAGTCAGACTTAAGAAATCAAATATTTGCATTACAAAGGTGTAGTCAGTCTGTGTATGTTCCAAGTAGTAATAGTGACTTGTATCAATTTGGTTTTAAACCGACAAAACAAGGTGTTCAACCATTTCCAAATTTATTTGCAGAAGAGCAATTTAATAATTTCAATCCAAATCCAGAAAATGTTGGACACAGTGTTTTTTATAATTCCACACGACAACAACTAAAAGACGCTGGCGATATCATGTTTCCAAATAATAATGAGGGTTGTGTAACTGAAAAAAAAACAAATGAAAACAAGAAGGAAGTAAAAGGTAAAAAATAATAAGTGGAAAGGGTTGGTTCGTTATATATTTATAATAATTATTATATTGTATTACAAATATGGAAAATATGAATATAAACAAATGTGAAAAAAATATAATATCTAAATTAAATTATGTTGATGAAGTTACTTTAGAATGTTTGATGAACAAAGAACAATATGGAAAACACGTTAGAAAAATGCCGACCTCTTCTACTATTAAAAAAGTCAATAACTCGGACCGTAAATTTTATAAAAAACGTATTTATGACTTGACTAAGCAGTTATTGAATAATGAACCAGTATCCGAAAATATATTTCCCGACGTGACAAATAGTTTTCAGAATTATATTAAGGCGTGTGTTGACTATTTTAAAACTTTGGATAAAACAGATATACTACAAGAAGACTACCAAAATATAGAAGATTCTT
>JACCDJ011444410.1_pt1 | contig 28687 bp, 28 predicted proteins | sample 7444481 | NCBI WGS metagenome assembly JACCDJ01 (sample SAMN15323435, study PRJNA562643) | freshwater metagenome | isolation source: river surface water | place: USA:Blue River Watershed | collected 2017-08-15 | reverse complement strand
CTGTAGTTCTTTTGAAAGTTCACGCGAACCTAGGATTACTCGTACGGGAGCAAAACTATTACCGCCTCTAGTAACATCACGAACGGATAATCTTGGATTGTCGGATATAACCGTTCCGGTCCCCGTGACGATAGCGTCGCACTCGCTTCTCAAATATGCGACATCTTGTCTCGACTGTGGAGTAGTAATCCACTTTGAGGTTCCATTCGACGCGGCTGATCTCCCATCCAAGCTGGTAGCCATTTTTAAAGTAACAAAGGGTGAATTCGTTCTGATCTTCTTTAGCCAGGCGCGATTTGAAAACTCAACTTCTTTAGTCAAAACGTCAGCAATTACTTCAATCCCGGCTGCTCTCAATTTTTCAGCACCACCGGAGGCAATCGGATTCGGATCTTTTACGGCAAATACAACTTTCTTAACGCCAGCATTGATTATGGCTTCAACGCAGGGTGGAGTTTTCCCGAAATGGTTACATGGCTCTAGCGTTACAACTAAAGTCGAACCTTTTGCTTTTGCCCCAGCGCGTTTTAGCGCGACGATTTCTGCATGTTCACTTCCGGCGCTTTCATGGAATCCCTCAGAAATTATTTCGCCGGATTCATAAATAATGACCGCGCCAACGATTGGATTTGGTGAGGTTTTTCCCAGAGCGATTTCAGATAGCGCAACCGCTCGGCGCATTGCCGATTCTGTTGAATTCATCGCTCCCTCCGGAAGATTTCCGGGGTGCGCAAATAACCGCGCGCTTATCGCGCGATTGCTCCCTCTCATCCGGACTTTAACCGTCGGTCTTGGAATTTCACCAAGTCCACCGATAGCTGGCTGCTAGCGGGTCGCAGACTGTGACTGCCGGTTCGGAATTACACCGACCCCGGAAACAACGAGAGAAGTCTAACCGAACTACTCAGATGGGTTTGCTAGTTCGAAGTTGCCCTTACCAATCTGGCCCCGCTTGCGATACTCCTCAAGGCGAGCTCTCGTATCTTCGATATCGAGATTACGCATCGTTAATTGTCCGATTCGGTCTGTTGGGCCGAAGGCAGCGCCATCGGTTCGTTCCATAGAAAGTCGATCCGGTTGATAAGAGAATCCTTCTCCCTCGGTATTGATGATTGAGTAATCATCACCACGACGAAGTCTTAATGTCACAGTGCCTGAGACTGTTGAAGCAACCCATCTTGTTAAAGATTCTCTTAGCATCAGAGATTGAGGGTCAAACCATCTGCCTTCATACAGAAGTCGGCCTAACTTTCTTCCCTCTTGGTTGTAGTTCGCAAGAGTATCTTCGTTATGAATTGCTGTAAGAAGACGCTCATAGGCTATAAATAGAAGTGCAAGACCCGGCGCTTCGTAGATGCCTCGAGACTTTGCCTCAATAATTCGATTTTCAATCTGGTCAGACATGCCAAGACCATGGCGACCGCCAATTGAGTTGGCTTCTTTGATCAAAGAGATCGCATCCAAATCTTTGCCATTGATTGCAACTGGTCTTCCGGATACAAAGGTAATTTTCACATCTTCAGTAGAAATTGAAACTTTCGGATCCCAGAATTTGACTCCCATGATTGGCTCAACAATTTCAATCGAGCTATCTAATTTTTCGAGTTCTTTCGCTTCATGTGTAGCGCCCAAGATATTCGCATCGGTTGAATACGCCTTTTCTGCGCTATCTCGGTAAGGCAGATTTCGCGTCGTTAACCACTTAGACATTTCACTTCTACCACCAAGTTCGGCAACAAAATCTTTGTCGAGCCATGGCTTGTAAATTCTTAAATTTGGGTTAGCAAGTAGTCCATATCGATAAAACCTTTCAATATCGTTACCCTTATAAGTGGAGCCATCGCCCCAAATCGCCACGTTGTCAGAAAGCATCGCTCTTACCAAAAGTGTTCCTGTTACTGCGCGACCGAGAGGCGTCGTATTGAAATAAACTCTGCCGCCAGTTCTGATGTGAAAAGCGCCGCAAGCCAATGCCGCAAAACCCTCTTCGACTAGAGTTGATTTACAATCAATTAATCGAGCAAGTTCAGCGCCATACGATTTCGCACGATCTGGGATTGAAGCGATATCTGTTTCGTCGTATTGGCCAAGATCTGCGGTGTACGTACAAGGCACAGCACCTTTTTCACGCATCCAGGCAACAGCGACCGAGGTATCTAAACCGCCGGAGAACGCGATACCCACGCGCTCACCTTTTGGAATGGCTGCCAAAACTTTCTGGGACATAGGTGTAAGCCTAACTGAGCGCCTTACTTCGACGCGCTGTAATCTCAGGCGAAAGTTCATGCTGCAGGTATGGAGTGATGGACCAGCGCTTAACTTGCTCATCAAAACTCTGGAAGTCTGAGACTTTAATTGAGGAATCGCTCCAGACCGCCCGAATCATGAGATTTCTAGCGGTGTGGTCAAGTGAGACAAATTCAATGATGTCAGCTCGATAACCTAGAAGGCGCAATATTTCGGCACGCAATGAATCGGTCATTAAATCCGCAAATCTCTCTTTTGTTATTCCGTGACGAAGCAGGATTTTCCAAGAGTCATCTTGAGCAACAATCTGTTGATTTATATCGTGGTGACAACATGGTGATACCAAGATGGCTTTAGCTCTAGCCCGCACCGCATAAACGAGCGCATCGTCAGTTGCTGTGTCGCATGCGTGTAATGCAATGACCAGAGAAGTTGGCTCCACCGGAAGCTCTGAGATGTTCGCAGCAATAAAGGAAACCGAATCTGATATCCCTGCGGCTTTGGCAATATTAGAGTTTCGCTCTCGTGAATCTTGCCTTGAGTCAACTCCGGTAACCTTTACAGAAAGTCCTTTTTTCGTTAAGTATCGGTGAACCGCGAAAGTTAAATAAGCATTTCCACAACCCAAATCGAGAATTGAAATCCTTTCGGTGCCTAGTTCAGGAATAACTTGGTCGATAATTCGCAGAAAATCATCGACTTGATGGTACTTATCGCTTTGGCGAGGAATTAACCGTCCTTCTAAATCCGAAATCCCCAAGAAATGAAAGATTGGGTCACTTATATCTAGTCGTCTCTCTTTATTTCGATTGTGACTCAAATCAATTTCTCGATTTGTTTTATTTGTTTCACGGTGAATTCTAAACTTTCCTTTCTTGGTTACCTTAATATCTATATTTTCAGAATTTCTCTCTATTCGAATATTTGCATAGCCTTCGTTTAATAGCTCATCTAAATTGAAATCCTCGGGCTTAATATTTTTAGTTTCGTCTTTTTTCCCATCGTGAGAGACAAGTTGAAGGTAAAGAGCTTCACGAATTAGGACCGGTCTTAAATCAATTCTCTCGAATGCTGGATGAAGTGATTTACGACGCCCTGAGATGATTGCGCGACGAAGTGAATTTAGATCAATAATCCACTTGCGAATCTCGCCCAACTCATCCATCGCTCACCATTTCGTATCGAGGCACCCAAAACTCTCCATTAGTCTAGGGGCGTGAAGATTGGGCGAATAGTTCTCTGGGCACTTGTGCCAATAACTGCGCTTCTTTCCGTATCCTCAATCTGGGCGACTTTTCATTATGGTCCTTTCGGTAAACCATCTCAAAGCGCTATTCGCTGTGCAGAAGTTCGAGAATTAATTCTTGATGAAGAAGTTGCTGGTAAGGCGCAATGGAACGTATACCGTCAACAGGTTGAAGAGTTTAAGAAATTACCCGCAAATTCCCCCGACCGAGGCGTTGCAGTTTCTCAAATATCTTTATCTGTAATAGATGTGTTGGGCCATGACCTAACTATCTACCAAGCGCTTCAGGAGAATATTGGATGTGTAAAGATGGATCGGCGAGAGGATGTTCCGGGCCTGGTAAGTGAAACCGCATCCACCATTAATTATTTGAACGGAAGTGAACAGATTAATGGTGTCTTTTTCAATCCCGATCTTGGATCGTGGAATGTTGATTTTTATTCTCAATACGCCAGCGCACTCGAATTTCTAAAAAATACGGCAGACGCTACAAGCGTGTGAGAGTTGGCTAAATAGCCTTTCTTTTTCTGAGCGTATCTCTATTTATTTGCTTTGAGCGCTCATGTTTCTTGCGTAACTGTAATTCAATCGCTTCAGCAGCTTCATCAAAAGCTGCTAAATCATTAAATGCACTGGCTTGAGCGCGGACAAGCGGTCCAGCTCCATGTGAAGTAATTGTCACAAGATGGGATGCATTTTTACCGTGGTGTGGATTATTTTCATGGATTATTTCAACTACTACTCGCTCAATTGGGATATGGAAGCGAGAGAGTCTCTCGATTCGTTCGCGCGCAATCTCTGAAAAATCTTCAGCGAGGTTTACCCCTCGCGCATGAATTGTAATTTCCATATTTCCCCCATATTCCGATCTGAGGTCTTGGCTAAACGCTAGCCGCCACAAATGGCAAATTCAAGAAGTGATTTAGAGCGGTATTGCGACAAGGGCAAGAGTTAAAACTGCAGCTAGCGCAGCGCTCTGTAGCAAGATTCCTATGGCCGTCTTACGGTCAGCCTTTCTATCCTCGGGACTTTGGACGCGCGTTAGGTCGCCTAACTTGCCCAAGTTAAAGGTACCCATCAGTCCATACGCTAAACAAAAACGTTTTCTTGATTGAACAAATCCAATAGAAAAAACCAGCAACGGAACAAATAGTGAAAAGCGAGCTGTTTGATTTGCTCCCGCTGCAATTAGACCAGTGAAACTAGAGATCGTGAGGATGAGACCGAGCAGCGCTACGAACTGGCGTCTTCGGATTTCGGCTTGTCCGAGATTGCAGGTGCCTGGGATATAGCTATATGTCATATCGCTTCTTCTAAATCTTCGTCATCCGACCAATCAATTTCTTCTTGTTTCTCAAACCAGGTCAAAAAGGAGAGGATGCCGCGAATTGCAACAGCAAGAATCGCTATCAGAGCAAGGATGCGGCGAATTAGTTTCACGCTCTTAGCCTATTTTATTTCTGACAATCTCTCTAGCGCAGCCATCGCCGCGTTATGGCCACTAATGCCACTAACCCCGCCACCTCTTACCGCCCCAGCGCCACCGATGAATATCCGAGGAGATTTGGTTTCTGTTCCCCATTTTCTGGGATCGTCATTGGTTTTCCATGGGAATTCCAAATCGCCGTGAAAGATATTGCCCCGAGGCAAGCCGATTTCTCTCTCTAATTCCTGAGGAGTCTTGATCTCAATACAGGGTTTTCCGTCCACGTCTAAGGCAAGGCAGCTTTCAATGGGATCGATCAGATATCTGTTTAATCCAGCTAGAACTCTCTTGGCAACCAGAGATTTTCTAGCATCATGGTCTTTATCAAAGAGAGCTGCTGGAGTATGTAGTACAAAGACTGTGAGTGTTTGGGCTCCGGCTTTCTGCAAGTCTTCCGAGAGAATTGAAGGATCGGTCAGGGTGTGACAGTACATTTCAGCAGGAATAACTGCCGGAATTTCTCCCGCCTTCGCTTCTCTAAAAGCATCCTCTAGCTGCCGATAACTCTCATCGATATGGAAAGTACCTGAAAATGCGACTCGAGGATCTATCCCACTTTTTAGTCGTGGCAACTTGGTTAAAACCATGTTCATCTTTAGCTGGGAACCATCAAGTGATTTTGGAGGAGTATCCCCGGTCAACTTTGCCAGTGTATGCGGCGAACACCCTGCAATAACAACTCTCGCCTTAAAACTTTTTGAGCTTGATTCGACGATAACGCAATCTCCGGCATCCATAATTTTACTAACATTCGTTTCAGTTAACAGCGAAACTCCAAGTGATCTTGCGAGTGAAAGCAACTCAGTAACCAGACTACCCATTCCACCAACGGGAACTTTCCATTCGCCTATTCCGTTTCCGATCAAATGATAAAGAAAACAGATGTTGGCGGCTCTCTCTGTGGCGCTAGCAAAAGTACCGATCAAGCCATCAGTCAGCACGATTCCCTTAATAACGTCATTTGCAAAATACTTATCGAGAGTCTTACTCAGGGGTTCAACAACAAATTCATCCCAGAGATCATCACCTACCAATTCTCTGATTTCCGACTCTGTTGGGAGTGGCTTTAACATCGTCGGCGCTACTCGCTCAGCAAAAATAGCCATTCTCCTATAGAACTTTTGCCACCCATCTGCTTCATTGGTATTTCCGGCAAACATATCTATGGAGGTTCGTGACTCATCATCAAATGTCCGGTTTATTAGAATTCCAGTATCTGCGACCGGAGTATAAGAAGATACTTTTCGACTTAAAGTTTCAAAATTTATTTGTAAATCCGCGATAATCTGGTCTGGGAGCAGAGCTACTAGATAAGAGTATCTAGATAGTTTTGCGGAAATCCCTGAGAATGCATAGACGCTAGTCGTGGCACCGCCAAATTCAGAATTTTTCTCTAAAACAGCTACCTTCTTGCCAGCTTTGGCAAGATAACAAGCAGCAATTAATCCATTATGTCCACCGCCCACAATGATGGCATCAAAGTTTTCAGCCATTGGTCTGCAAAATTCGTTCGAAAGCTTCAGTAATTATCTCTGGACTAGTGCCAAAGTTAAATCTAATAAAAGATGAGTGTTCAGGACCATACATATGTCCACCATTGACGGCCAACTTGCCTCGCTCGAGGAGTACTTTCGCCGGATCATCACCCAGTCCTAGAGCAGTTAAGTCCAACCAAGCAAGATAGCCAAAATCAGGTATTCGATATCCAATTGAGGGGATTCTGGTGTCGATTATTTTTTTGATTAATTTTCGATTTTCATCAAGAGTTAAAAGTACTCCGGCAAGCCACTCACTGCATTCAGACATCGCAGAAGTTGCCGCTACTGCCCCGAAAAGAGAAGCCCGATATCCAACTGAGATTGGCATTGCGTTAATTTTCTCTTTGAGAGCCACATTCTCCGTAATAATCAAGGCGCACTTTAGTCCAGCAAGATTAAAGGTCTTACTTGCGCTTGTGACAGTAATACCAATTTCCCGAGCAGCATCAGATACGCTTAAGAAGGGTACGAATTTTCGCTCTACAAATGTAAGTGGCGCATGAATCTCATCGCTAATAACTATGACTTGATAATGTTTAGCCAGGTCAGCTAATTTCGAAAGTGATTCTCTATCGAAGACTGTTCCCACCGGATTATGTGGGCTACAGATCAAGTGAACTTTGACTCCGGTTCGATAAGCCGACTCTATAGCTTCTAAATCTAATGAGTATTCGAGTTGGTTCCGCTTCAGCGGAACATCAATCAATTCTGCCTTGACTTCAGTAATCCAACGCCACATATTGTCGTAAATTGGCGAATTGAGTAGAACTTTATCTCCCGGCTGTATCAATGTACGCATAACTTCTACAACGCCAACTCCAACATCGGTTGCAGTGCGCATTTGCGAAACGTCCGGATTCCAACTCCAGAGTTCATTCGAAAAATTTCGAAATGCTTCAAAAAGTTCAGGAAAGGGACCAAGGTAACCGGCATCTGAGCGGTCGATCATGTCCTGAAGCGCGCTCTTGATGGGCTCGGCGATTGGGAAGTCCATCTCGGCGACTGGCAATGGAAGAACGTCCTTCTCGTAAAACCGCCATTTAACACTCTTGCGTTTTTTCAATTCAGATAAGGGAAATGCGCGAAGTTTTTCAGCCATGGTTCTCTATTAACCCTTGACTGAACCGGCAAGTAGCCCACGAACAAAATATCGTTGTAGCGCGAAGAAAACTGCCACTGGAACAATTATTGAAACGAAGGCTCCAGCCGTTAAGAGTTCCCAATCTCCACCTCGAGTTCCTGTCATTTCAGCAAGTCGAACCATCAATGGTGCTATTTCACGTTTACCTCCACCAAATGTCAATGCAACTAAAAGATCATTCCAAGTCCAAAGGAATTGGAAAATTGCAAAAGATGCGATTGCCGGAATGCTCAGCGGAAGAACTATTTGGCGAAAAACTTTAAAATGATCAGCGCCGTCTACTCGTGCCGCCTCAATAAGTTCTCGTGGCAGCTGTGCAATAAAATTGTGTAGTAGAAAAATAGCTAGCGGTAATCCAAACATGGTGTGCGCCAGCCAGATTGGTATGAAAGTGCCCGTAATTCCAAAACTTGGAATTATTGGAACTGTTCCGATATGTAGACCACCAGAGAAAAGTTGGAGAAGTGGAATAAGTGACATCTGCAGCGGAATCACCTGAAGCGCAAAAATTGTGAAGAAGAGTACGTTTCTACCTTTGAAATCAAACCAAGCAATAGCGTATGCAGCAAAAATAGCAATTGTGATTGGGATAATTGTTGAAGGTATAACTATCGCAAAGGTATTTAGAAAATATTGGCTGAGAGGAGGAGTTGCGCCCCTGCCTTCAAATAGGACACGGGAATAATTTGTAAGGGTAAATTCTGGATTCGTAAATACTGTCCACCAACCTGAAGTATTAATTCCTTTACTCGGTCTAAATGAAGTTACGAATAGGCCCAGAGTTGGAATAGTCCAAAATATCGCTAAGACAATGGCTGCGAAACTTGCCCATGGGCTACTTAAATGTGTGCGGATACTCTTCATAGTCGCTCACTCTGTTCTCGCTTCAAATGCCATACGTTATAGATAACCAAAGGCAATACACCGAAGAATAGAATGACCGCAAGAGCGCTACCTGTACCGTAGTTCAACGCTCGAAAAGATTGGTTATACATCTCATTTGCAATAACACTAGTTTTGAAGTTTCCACCGGTCATTGTTCGTATGATGCCAAAGACCTTTAAGGCCCCGATTGTGATCGTACTCAGAACCACTATTACGGTTCCTCTGATCATCGGAACCGTCACGCGAGTAAAGCGTTTCCAGCCGCTGGCGCCATCAAGCATCGATGCTTCAAGAATTTCATCTGGAATAGCCTTGATTGCTGCTGAAAGCACGACCATGGCAAAACCGGTTTGAATCCAAACGAAAACAACTATTAGAAGTAGCGTATTTAGCGGCGTAACCAATAGCCAATTGGAAGGAATGAATCCCAGCCATTCAGCAATTTGACTTAGTAGACCAATCTCAGGTGATTTTTCATTTGGTTGGAATTGATAAACAAATTTCCAGATAATTCCAGCACCGACAAAGGAAATTGCCATGGGCATAAATATCAAAGATTTAACTAGGCCAGGACGCCTCATTCGATCGGTGAGAACCGCGATTGTTAATCCAAAACCTGTTGATGCAATCGGCGCCACAATCATCCAAATACCGGTGTTCTTGAGGACCTCGAGAATTTCCGGCTGTGTAAATGCCCAATAATAGTTTTCCCAGCCTACGAAGCTATCACCGCGGGCATCTCTGAATGAAAGATAAATTGTGCGAAAAGCTGGCGCAACTAAACCAATAAATAGAAAGGCAATTGCAGGGAAAAGAAATATTAAATATTTAAGATAACGTTGAACCTTTTCACCTGTTCGCTCAGAGAGCGAGAAGGCAATAAATACAAGAAGCGCAAAGATTGCAATCGTCAGCCCTAAACCAGTCAGCTTGGAGATTGCCTGCTCCAACTGTGACTGACGAGCTGCAATTTCAATCATTTATTCTCCGATTTGCACCTATTAAGGCGAAAGGGTGCGGCGCCTGTTGGCTACCGCACCCTCCCACTATCAATTAGCTCTGATAACGAGAGTTATCAGGACTTAGGCCATGACTTCTCGATTGCATCAAGAACAGCCTTATCGGACTTGTTCTCTGCAACCCAAGCGGTCATTTCTTTCCAGAATGAACCAGCTCCAACTGCTGCTGGCATCGCATCAGATCCATCGAAACGGAATGTGGTTGCGCTCTTTAGGATTTCAACCGCATTCTTATTTACTGGATCTGCAACGTTTGCGACATCAAGGCCCTTGTTTGCTGAGAACCAGCCACCGAGTGAAGCCTTCTTGTTATTCCATTCAGGAGATGTCAGATAAAGCTGAACTGCAGCAACCTCTGGACGATCAGCAAATGCGCCGACGAATTCGCCGCCACCAAGAGCTGGACGTTGATCAGCTGTTACGCCTGGGAAGTAGAAGGTAGTAATTCCACCCTCTGTTGCAGTGTCATCTGGTGTAACGATTGTCGCACCGTAATCAGCGGCAAGAATTCCGCCGATAAATGATGCTTGACGGTGCATTGCGCAAGAACCATCGACTAGACCCTTTCCACCTTCTTGGAAAGTGGTGGTTGCGATTGCAGGAACATTGCCAACGTACTTCTTATTCTTAAGAATTTTTCCAGCTTCCTTAAGAACAGCAGCAACCTTTGGATCGTTAAATGGGATGGTGTGGTTTACCCACGCATCATAAGTTTCTGCATCGTTTACACGAAGCATCAAATCTTCCATCCAGTCAGTTCCAACCCAACCAGTTGCATCTCCGGAGCCAAAGCCAACGCACCAAGGTTGAACTTTGCCTTCAGCTGCAATCTTGTCGGAGAGAGCAAGTAGCTCGCTCCAAGTTGTTGGGATAGACCAACCATTATCAGCAAATGTCTTTGGCGAGTACCAAACGAATGACTTTACGTTTGCACCAAGTGGAGCTGCATAGAAGACGCCATCAACAGTTCCGTACGCCTTCCAATCTGCACCGTAGTACTCATCGGCTGCAGCAGATACAGCGTCGGATGCTGGAATCATCTTTCCGGTAGCAACCATTGCCTTCAAAAGGCCAGGCTGTGGGAAGACAGCGATATCTGGGGCTGTGCCACCTTCTACTCTTACTGGAAGTTGTGCCTCAAATTCTGCAGTTCCATTCCAGTTAATTGTTATTCCAGTGCACTCTTCAAATTCTGCGAAGGATTCCTGGTAAATCTCTGCTTCTGGGCTTCGAATCGAAGAATAGATTTCTACTTCGGTTCCTTCCGCTCCTTGATAAGCAGCATATGCGTCACAGTTTGCGCCACTTGCAGAATCATCGGAGCTTCCGCATCCGGTGAGTACAAGGGCGAGCGCTGCAACAAGTCCGGTCGTCAACGTTAGACGACGTCGCAATGATGCGGTCATTATTTCCCTTTCCAGTTTCACCTCCAAAGTGGAGGCATCGCCCTTAGGGCCCTAAGGGCTTTGGCGCTAGTTTTCTATCTATTTAGAGAGAGGGCAATACCAAAATTCCCCCCGGCAAGCGGAGATTTCTAACAAATCTGTTACCTGACTTACATCTCAAGCCAGCAAGTTGAGTCTGCTGTCAGGTAGAGGTCCGATCCAACTATTTTCACGTCGTTAGCGGATGCAAGTAAAAGTTTCGCTGGCCGACTTAGCTTTATTAAGACTTCTTGATTTGTTGTGTTTGCATATATAGCCAAACCAGGGGTTCTATTGAATCCAATGACTCCTCGCGCAGTTTCCAGCCAAACTATCTTTTGGTCTCTAGATTTTTTTAAAGCGGGATGAACACTTCGAATTTCAAGACTTGAGCGATATAGATTCAGTGAACTCTCTTTAACTTGCATTTGTGTTTCCACTGATTCGCTTAAATCAAATGACATTGGCAACCAAGGATTTCCTTTAGTGAAGCCAAAGTTCAGATCGTTACTCCAGGGCATCGGAACTCTTGCGCCGTCTCTTCCTTTATCTATTCCGCCAGTTCGGAAATACACTGGATCTTGGCGAGCAGAATCTGGAATTAAGCCATCTGAAAGTCCAAGTTCTTCCCCTTGGTATATGTAGCAACCTCCAGGTAATGCATGTGTTAGTAATGCAAACGCTCGAGCGCGGCGCTGGCCAATCGCTCCACCGCCTAATCGAGTAACTAGGCGAGGGGAATCATGGTTAGACAACACCCAAGTCGCAGGAGCGCCTACTGCACCTACTTCCTGCAAAGTTCGATCTATCGCTTCTTTTAAATATTCACCATTCCAAGGTGCTATCAAAAAATCAAAATTAAATATCTGGTGGAGTTCATCGCTTCTCACATAACGAGCTGCTCGCGAACTTGGGTGTACCCAAGCTTCAGCAACAGAGATTCGTTCGCCAGGATAACTATCAAAGATCTTTCGCCAACTTCGATAAATTTCGTGGACTCCTTCACGATCAAAAAATGGAACATCGCTTAAGAGTGCAGCTCTTTCTTCGTCTGGCATATCAGTAACATCAAGTCGAAGAGCTCGTGTTAAACCCGATGGGTCAGGATGGTCTTTTAAAATTTCATCCTTTGCCAGACCATGGGCAACGTCGATCCGGAAACCATCTACACCCAAATCAAGCCAGAATTTCAAAGTAATTTCAAAATCTCGGCGCACATCAAGGTTCTGCCAATTTAGATCGGCTTGTGTTGAGTCGAATAAATGCAAGTACCACTGGCCTTCATTTTCATTGGTAATTCGCGTCCAAGCGGGTCCGCCAAAAATTGAATTCCAATTATTCGGAGGAATTTCACCGAATTCACCACGGCCATCATAGAAATGGAATCGCTTTCTAGCTTCGGAATTCTTCGGCGAATTAATTGCTTCCTTGAACCAATTGTGATCCGTTGAAAAATGGTTGGGGACAATATCAACAATTATCTTTAGCCCCGCATTATGAGTCTGCTCGATGAGTTCTTTAGCGGTGGTCAAATCACCGAATCGCGGATCGACATCTCTAGGGTCTGAAACATCGTATCCGCCATCCCGATTCGGTGATCGATAAAAAGGACTTAACCAGATTGCATCTACACCTAGCCAACGAAGATATGGAAGGCGCTTAATCACGCCGCGAAGATCGCCCTCGCCATCACCGTCGGTATCTTGAAAGGATCTTGGGTAGACCTGATAAATGGTGGCGTTGCGCCACCAACCTTGATCTTGTCTCTCCGTCACAAAAAAGAGCCTAGCGTTTACTATCTGGATATGGCAGCAATAAGTAGCAGAAAATCCAAGGAGATTGCCAAGTTTATTGTTTCAATTGAACCCCGATTTACAGAAGTTGTAGCAGAATTTGGTCCCTGTCCAATTGGTGTTTCGCCTTCTAAGGTCACCAATTTCGCAGCTCTAGTTGAATCAATTTTGGGGCAACAACTCTCAATCAAAGCAGCTGACACAATCATTGGAAGAGTAAAGAAATTATGTAATGGGAAAATCACTCCAAAAGTTCTTGGATTAATTCCAACTACAAGGCTACGCGAAGCAGGGTGTTCTAGCCACAAAGCACGCGCTGTTCAAGAGCTTGCGATAGCTGTGAATTCAGGTGAGTTAAATTTAAGGTCAATTGGTAGTAAGTCTGAAGAAGAAATTTTTCAAATGCTTATACCGATGCATGGCGTTGGAAGATGGACTGTGGATATGTTTCTGATATTTCAGTTGGGCAGAGTCGATATCTGGCCCGTCGGTGATTTAGGGGTTCGGCGTGGATGGGAAAAAGTGCACCAAATCAAAGGTGAAATCAATCCCACAGAACTTTTGAAGTCTGGCGAAAAATTCCGTCCGTATCGCAGTCACCTCGCCTGGTATTGCTGGCGCGCTCACTCGATATATTAAATTTAATTTTTTGGCTTTAACACCAAAGCAACCGAATTAATACACCAACGTTGATCCGTTGGGACTGCATAACCTTCTCCCTCAAAGACATGCCCAAGATGAGAACCGCACTTGGCGCAGCGAACTTCCGTTCGAATACGTGGTGCCAGCGAACGATCCTCCAACAAAATTACTGCATCCTCTTTCGTTGGAGCATAAAAGGAGGGCCAACCACAGCCAGAATGGAATTTATGATCACTGCGAAATAGTTCAGCACCACAAGCTTTACATTCGTAAACACCGATTGTTTCACTTTCGTAATATTCGCCCGTAAAAGCTACTTCTGTCCCAGCTTTTCTTAGTACGTCAAAGGATCTAGCATCAAGTTCACTTTCAAGCTTTGCATCATTTAATTGAACCTCAAATGGTTTTCCAGTTAGTGGATTAATTTTTGGAAGAATTGATCCTGGTTCCATGATTAGCTCTGCACCTTTGGAAATGGAATTCCTGTACTAGAGTGACAATCATAACCATCGGGATTCTTCTCTAGATATCGCTGGTGATATTCCTCGGCCAGCCAATAGATATGAGGATGGGCTTCTTGAATTTCAGTAACAATTTCGTCAAAACCTTTACTTGCCAATAATTCGTTATAAATTTCTCGAGTATTAATGGCTGAAATCATCTGCTCTTCAGAAGTTGTGAAGATTGCACTTCGATATTGGGTTCCAATGTCGCCACCCTGGCGGTTCAAAGATGTTGGGTCATGCATCGTCCAGAACTCTTCAAGGAGGCGAAGATATGAAATCTGGGCAGGATCAAATTCGACTTCGACAGTTTCCGCGTGATTAGTAGTTCCAGTGCATACTTCTTTGTATGTCGGATTGGCTTTCTCGCCGCCCATATATCCAACCGAAGTTGAAATAACCCCAGGAAGATTCCAGAATCTTCGCTCTGCTCCCCAAAAACAACCAGTTGCAAAGAATGCTTTTTCAATCACCTCCGAATCTTGGCATGATTTTTCGCTGATAGTCCTCTGAAAACCTCTTCGCTACGGGGTTAGAACTCTGCCGAGGTCATCACCTTCAACTTGCGACCAATTGGCGACCCAACTCACCTTTGAAATCTCTTGAGTATCGATGTGATACGCGAGAGAATTAACCCTCAAGCTCAATCGGGCTAGAAGTAGCTGCATCTGAACTGCGCTTAGGCGCGGAATAAAGGAGTTGCCGTGGATCTGAATGCTGACTGGCGCCATAGAGCGGCCTGTCGCCATGTCGACCCAGAGCTATTTTTCCCAGTTGGCAATACTGGACCGGCAATTGCACAGATCGAAGAGGCGAAAAAGGTGTGTGCGAAATGTGAAGTTCGCGAACCATGTCTCCAATGGGCGCTTGAAAGCGGACAGGACTCGGGAGTTTGGGGCGGATTATCTGAGGATGAACGGCGAGCTATGAAGCGTCGCGCAGCCCGACACCGAGCAAGACTTCTGGAGAGCCAGAACCAAATCCAATAACCGTACTCACGGGACCCGAAAAGCAACGCTCACTTCTGTTCCTGGTTGAGCGTTTTTGAAACTCAGTGTTCCGCTTAATTCATTTTCGGTAAGAGTTCTAACTATTTCGAGACCCAAGTTTGAGTTTTCCTTAACGTTAAAACCGTCCGGCAGACCAGAACCATCGTCCTTTACAACTACTTTTACCTCGCGATCTTCCCGTTTTACCAATACGTCAACTTTCGAACCAAATTCAGATAAACCATGTTCAAGAGAATTCTGAATTAACTCGGTGATAATTAATGCTAGCGGTGTCGCTAAGATCGCCGGAATTGAGCCAATTTCACCTAAGTAATTTATAGATACTTCGCCGGGCCGGGGGCTCAGCTCAACTGAGTTCTTAACTATTTTGGATATAACTTCATCGAAAGAAATTGAGTCTCGGGCGCTATTAGATAGGGTTTCGTGAACAAGAGCAATTGAGCCTATCCGGCGAACCGCTTCTTCTAAAGCAAGTCTTGAGTACTCGTCTTCAACACGACGACTCTGCAGTCTCAGCAGAGCAGAAACGGATTGAAGATTATTTTTAACGCGATGATGAATCTCTCTAATAGTCGCATCTTTAGTCAATAAGGCTCGATCTCTTCTTCGCAACTCTGTTACGTTGTGAACTAGAACGACCGCTCCGGAGTGATTCCCGTCCTGAGTGAGAGGAATCGCCAACAAATCGAGAGTTCCATTGTCATTTTCAAATTCCTCACGTCTGGCAGATCTGCCATTCATGGTTGATAGCCAACTCTCTTCTCTAGGCTCCTTGCTGCTGCTCAAGTTTTCTAATATCTCGCCGAGAGAAATTCCTTCCATATCTCGATTCCAGCCCAAGCGACTAAAAGCACTTCGTGCATTCGGGCTTGCGAAAGTAATTTGTGAATCTCCATTTAGTCGGACGAGACCATCTCCAACTCGAGGCGCTGATTCTGATTGATAGGAACTTTCACGTATTGGAAATTCTCCAGTTACAACCATTCGATAGAGCAAATTCGCAATCTCTCGATAATTTAACTCAAGCTTGGAGGGTGTTCTCATAGTTTCGATATTGCGGTGACGTGTGATTACTGCGATGGCCTTACCTTGAAAATGAACTGGAACGTACTCTTCCTTTACGTTGAACTCACCGATACGAGTCGGTTCTTGATCGCGAATTACAGCACCGGTTGCTAACGCTTTACCTATTTCCACTTCTTTCTCATCGGCAAGTTTGGTGCCAACTAGATCCTGGGTAAAGACAGTTGCAGAAGTCATTGGCCGAACCTGAGCAATTGCAATTAAACCCGCATCCTTAGCATGCGCCCAGAGAACTAAATCCGCAAAGGAAAGATCAGCAAGCATCTGCCATTCACTTATTAACTCAGAAAGGCGAGATACTTCAGACTCGGAGAGGTTGGTGTTGTCGCCTAGTTCTCTGATGGACATAGCGAAAGATTACTCAATTAATCGCTGTGCTACCTCGTTGAGCGCTTTTCTCATCTTGGAACGAGGCGTGACATCTCCAAGAGCACAATACTGTCCTTTAGCCTTATCCAAACTTGTGCGGTCATAAGGGATTGCAAAAGTTTCGAAATCACCCAGGCGAGCCTTAAATCTCTTAAATATAGATCTTTCCCTTCCAGAATTTGATAATTTGTTAAAAAGGAAAATCGGTTTGCCGGAAAATGTTTTACTCTCAAAGGCGTCTATGAAGTTCTCTAATTCGAACATATGATTATTGTCAGGTTGCATAACAAAGACTATTGAAAGTGCTGACTGCAAACTTTCAACATAATCTCGAGCCGGTTTTCGCCGATCAGAAATAGCAGATTTGAGATTGATAATTGATCCAATATCGGCGATATTTACCGCGCTATTTGAAAGAGCAGTATTACTCACAGTCAAACTAGTCCTCAATTTAGTTGATTCACGATCACGCTTCCCGCCAAGCAGGAATGCAATGTCCTTTCTAGTTGGATGAGAATCTATTAGGTGTACCTCTCGAGATTTAGAAATTTCAATGGCGAGATTAAGCGCAATGGTTGTTACGCCAGATCCACCGGTTGTGCCAGTAATTGCGATCAGGTTATCTCGAATTTGTGGCGCTTGAACCCTCTCACTCAAATCGGATCTTTGCATAGTTCTTGCGATGTATTTGCTGAGATTTGATTCTCCAGAAATTTTCATTTCATTAACTGATACCGGGATGAGATTAGGTCGCTGATTCAATTGTTTACGAATGCTAATTGGAATTTCAAGGAAATCATGAACTAATACCGTACGAACTTCAGATTTATCCAGCGACTCTAGATAGTTAAAAAGTTCCCACTCGTTTACGGCGCGGAAATCAATTTTGGCATCAGCTTCTAAGCCAATAATGATTTGGCTGATCAATTTATCTTCAAGGTCAGCGTCGTTTAAGGAAGTAATAATTCCGATCATCTTTAACTAATACGCTCAACCAGAAGAAAATTGAATTCGCTCATCGTAGAAATCAGATCTGAGACCAACGAGTCTGGTACCAACAAAGTTATGCCAATAGCGCCTCCCAACTCCCTAGCTGAATCATCGATTTCTTCAATTCCGACAGATTCCAGAATTAATTCTGAGACCACACCAGATTGGGAGGCCATTTGATTTGGAATTCCATAGATATCGACAAGATCGCCGGCGCCAAGACCAACTGGTGACATTAGTCGCTCAACTTGAATCGGTACGCGCTGTAAGGATGTATCAACCTGAGGAGAGAGGGCAAAACTCGGAATTAGTTCTGCTGCACCAATTTTTCGAACAACAGAAGTTCCGACTATTTCAACCGAAGCATCCAGGTATTGCTCTGCATTGCTGAGCAATCGAACTTTAACCGGAGTAATATCTTTCTCTTCGATAATTTTACCCGGTGCTAAATCTGTGGAGCTCGCCCACACCGTAATTGTTCTATCTGAGGCCGAACTGATTAGGAATGCGGATATAAACGAGGTAATGATGAGAATAAGTCCTAGTAAATAGCGAGGGGTAAACAACAAAAGCGATTCTCTTATGGTGGTGTTTATTGGTTTCACCAGTTATAGATATCGCATCGCTGGAAATCAAGTCACTTTCTCCACAGTCAGGCTCATACTTTCGGCTGAGGCGTAAGCGATATAGCTATCAGATTCTCTCTGCTATGAATCAAATAGATCAAGAGTTCCTGGATTTCTTCATTGACATCCCTATTAATCCGGCGCGAAACGGTTCCCGCTTGTTGTTGAAACCAACTACTCATGGAGAGAATTTCGATATCGGATTTGCGCCGATTCCAACGTCACCGGATGAGTTACCTGAGCCGGAAAGATTCACATTGGCGTATATCGTAAGCGTTATCGAAGTTATATTGGGCAAAAGACAACTAAGGCAGATCGCGCGCAATACTCACCGTTTTGTGTATGACTCTATTTCCAATCGAATCGGAACTCTTTCTGATCCCCCGAAAATTCAGAGAATCCATCGGAGCTATCCGATTGAGGGCGCGATTGAAGTAGTAACGACGCTACGGTTTAAAACTCGAATCCGAGCTCTCGTTTTTAGGTTTGAGGGTGTAGACGGAAGATGGTTATGTACTGAATTTGATTTATTGTGAAGCGCCGTGGCAGCGTTTATATTTCTTGCCAGATCCACAAGGACAAGGTGAATTTCTCGAAATCCCCGTTGTAGCAGCAACACCATCTTCGGAAGGTGCTGAGTACTGGAGATTGTCGGTAGCTGATTTTTCAGTTACACCTTTGGCTTCAACCTTTGAATTTTCAACTTTTACTTCAACATTAAAAAGGAATCCGACAACTTCCTCTTTCATAGCCTCAATCATGGCAGCAAAGAGGTCATATCCTTCTTTCTGATATTCAACGAGTGGATCTCGCTGTGCCATGGCTCGAAGACCGATACCTTCTTGTAAATAATCCATTTCGTAGAGATGTTCACGCCACTTTCTATCCAAAACAGATAGCAGAATCTTTCTCTCTAACTCACGAATAACGTCACTACCAAGTTCTGCTTCGCGCTTTTCATAAGCGCTCAAAATATCGGTCACGATTCTCTCTGAAAGGAAAATTTGGTCGAACCCTGTGCGGCCGCCGACTTCTCTCTCAAGATCTTCTACCGAAAATGAGATTGGATAGATGGCTTTAAGTACAGTCCAGAGTTTTTCCAGATCCCACTCTTCTGGATATCCCTCTGAGGTTGCCCCGGTTACATATCCGCGAATTGTGTCTTCAATAAAGGTACGAACCTGCTCTTTAAGGTCGGCTCCTTCAAGAACTTCTCGACGCTCGGCATAAACAACTTCGCGTTGGCGATTCATAACATCGTCATACTTCAAAACATTTTTTCTTACTTCGAAGTTTTGAGATTCAACTTGCGTCTGTGCAGATTTAATGGCGTTAGAGACCATTTTGGATTCAATCGGTGTATCTTCAGGAATGCCTGCGGCTGTCAAAAACCTTTCAACAAGAGCAGAATTAAAACGACGCATAAGATCATCTTGCAGTGAAAGATAGAATCTAGATTCGCCTGGGTCTCCTTGACGACCTGATCTTCCTCGTAGCTGGTTATCAATTCGTCTTGATTCGTGCCGCTCAGTTCCCAATACATATAAGCCGCCGAGGCTGACAACTTGTTCATGAGCTTCTCTGACTGCAGCTTTCTGTCGCTCAATCTCACTTGGCCAGAGCCGTTCATATTCCTCAGGGCTCTCCACAGGTGAAATTCCCTGTCGCTGTAATTCAAAATCTGCCATGAATTCGGGATTTCCACCGAGCATTATGTCGGTACCGCGACCAGCCATATTGGTAGCGACGGTTACTGCGCCTTTAGTGCCCGCCCGAGCAATGATTGCGGCTTCTCGCTCATGCTGTTTGGCATTAAGCACTTCATGTGTAACGCCGCGTTTGCGCAATACTTGAGAGAGATATTCTGATTTTTCCACGCTTACTGTTCCTACTAAAACCGGTTGACCTTTTCGGTGACGCTCGGCGATGTCATTAGCAACCGCTTCGAATTTAGAGACCTCGGTTTTGTAGACTAAATCGGATTGGTCAATTCGTGTCATCGGCTTATTTGTGGGAATAGGAATGACGCCCAACCGATAAATTTGCATCAATTCCGCCGCTTCAGTCATAGCGGTACCGGTCATTCCAGATAATTTTTCATACATGCGGAAGTAATTTTGGAGTGTGATAGTTGCAAGCGTTTGATTTTCATCTCTGATCTCAACTTTTTCTTTTGCTTCTAGCGCCTGATGTAGCCCCTCGCTATATCGGCGTCCAGCCAGCACACGTCCGGTATGTTCATCGACTATCAATAAGTCCCCGCTCATAATCACATAATCTTTATCGCGTTTAAAAAGCTCTTTGGCTTTCAATGCATTATTCAAGTAGCCGATAAGCGGGGTATTTACTGACTCATATAGGTTGTCAATCTTGAGAAACTCTTCTACCTTGGCAACGCCAGCATCTAAAATACCAACGGTTCGTTTCTTTTCGTCCACTTCATAATGCTCTCCGCGAAGAAGCTTTGCGGAAATATTTGCAAACTCTACGTACCATTTTGTTGCTTTATCTGCAGGCCCGCTGATTATTAAGGGAGTTCGCGCTTCATCTATAAGAATCGAATCGACTTCGTCCACAATGGCGAAGTTATGACCTCTTTGTACACAATCTGCTAGAGACCAAGCCATGTTGTCACGTAGATAATCAAAACCAAATTCATTATTTGTGCCGTAAGTGATATCAGCCCCATACTGTTCGCGTCGCTCTTGAGGCGTCATGGAGGCGAGAATTACTCCAACTTTAAGTCCTAAAAACCTATGGATGCGCCCCATCCATTCGCTATCTCGTTCGGCTAGGTAATCATTTGTCGTGACGATATGAACGCCATTTCCACTAAGCGCATTCAAATATGCTGGCAATGTTGCGACCAGGGTTTTACCTTCGCCAGTCTTCATTTCCGCGATATTGCCGCGGTGAAGCGCAGCGCCACCCATAATTTGGACGTCGTAGTGTCGCTGACCAAGCGTTCTCTTTGATGCTTCTCTCACGACCGCAAAAGCTTCGGACAAGAGATCGTCTAAAGTCTCGCCATCAGAAATTCTCTTCTTAAATTTATCGGTCATCTCGCGAAGTTGGGCATCGCTCATAGACGAATAAGTAGATTCGTGTGCGTTAACCGATTCTGCAACTTTAAAAAGTTGTTTAAGGGCGCGACCTTCGCCAGCACGTAATATCTTGTCTAGCAGCGCTGCCACGAACCGACCTTCCTAGTTGATTACTAACCGCCCTATCCTATTGCCAGTCTACGTTGCGTCGCACATGCGGTTGCGGCTCCGAGAACTGTCAGATTTCTCTCTTTAAGCGCACGTACCGCCTCTCGCAAGGTGCTCCCTGTGGTTACGACATCATCGATAACAATTATCACCTTACTTTTTATTCCAGATTTTACTCTAAATGCTTTATCAAGATTCTGATAGCGCTCACGCTCTGAAAGAGAGTTCTGGTCGGCGACTTGTCTTGTTAATTCAAGAAGATTCACAACTTCTAATTTTGACTTCAAATCGGGATCTCGCAGTAAAAATCGTGCTATCTCTTTCATGGAGTCAAAACCGCGACGTCTTATGGACTTACGTTGCGAAGGTATCGGCACAATAGATATTGGATAGTTTAGATTAAAATGGTTTATTGAAATTGCTAAAGCTGTAGCAAAGAATTTCTGTGCTGCTACATATCCGTTCTCTTTTGCTAAAAGCATTAATTTTCCAGTTGCTTCTCCGTAAAACAAACTAGAAACAAGCGGGAAGTCTTCACCGAGTAGAAATCTCGGCTTTGGGGTTAATACCGTTTTACATTCCGTACAAATATCAACTCCTGGTAATCCACAATTCATACAGTTTGGTGGAAAAACTAAAGTTGTTGCTCCTCGCAGTACAGACTCGATGAAAAGATTTATCATTAGAGAATCATCTAGGGTGATTCTTTGAATTAAGTTCTTCTTCTAGAAATTGTTAATCTTATTTTGTATCTGTGGATGGACTTAACGGATAAGTGCCAATCGGAGTTCCAGCTATCTTTGGAACCGTAAGGACAAAATTTGCGCCTTTCCCAATCTCCCCCCAAACCTTGATATCGCCACCGTGAAGAACCGCATCCTCTAGAGCGATAGAAAGTCCAAGTCCAGTACCACCTCTAACGCGGGATCTTGATGGATCTGCGCGCCAGAATCGATCAAAAACGCGATTCCAATATTGTTTCTCGATACCAATTCCGTAATCTCTAACACTTAGTGATACGGCAGATTCATTTGCTTCCAGCGTCACATCAATCGGGCCGCCTTCCGAGTGATCAATCGCGTTATTTAGAAGATTTCGAATTATTCGCTCAATTCTTCTTGAATCGCCATCAATCAAAGTGCGCTCGCTGGTTTTTCGCATATTGATCTCAGTGCCTTTTTCGCCCGCTACCGGAGAAAGATCGTCGATACACTTTTTTAGAACAACATATAAATCTAATTTAGTAAAATTTAACGTCGCAGCTTCAGCATCGAATCTACTTACCTCTAAAAGATCTTGCAATAATTGTTCAAATTTCTCAATTTGGGACTGCAGCAATTCCGCACTTCTTGCAACATTTGGCTCGAAGTTTGCTCGAGCGCTACTGATTACATCAGCTGCCATACGAATCGTCGTCAAAGGTGTTCTTAACTCGTGCGAAACGTCAGATACAAATCGCTGTTGGATACGGGATAGATTTTCTAAACGCCCAATCTGCTCAGCTAATGTCGTCGCCATCTGATTAAAAGCTATTCCAAGACGTGCTGTTTCATCTTCGCCGCGAACCGACATCCGAGTTTTTAGATTTCCAGTTGTAAGCGACTCTGCAATTTCAGCCGCTACTTGAATTGGTTTGACGGACATACGAAGCACAATAGACGCAGTCAAAAGAATTAGAACTAAAAGTAGAAATCCTGTAACCCAGAGAGATCTACCAATTAAGTCTATGCTCCGTTCTTGAGCTACAAAGTCATAAGCCATGTACATTTCGTATTTTCCAAGCTTGGGAATATCTAAAACTCCTCCGACAAATATCCCAGGAAGTTCTCGCTTATTCACATAACTTAGCGTTCCCCGCTCCCAAGTTATCTCTTCATTCTTTACAGTTGCTTTGCGAAGGGCATTTGGCACAGATTCTGGTTCAAGAAAATTCGAAGTCAAGCTTGCGGGAACGCCTCTCAGCTTCAAACCTTTGGTGTTAAATAAAACTACTTCTCTTCCTGACTCCGCGGCACTCACGTTTGTTGATTTAACGATCTCTTCAGCAAGTGAACTGAAATTTGGTGCTGCATTTAATGACTCTATGGTGAATCGATAGGTCGCGAATTGAATTGCGGCCCGACCTTCTGATATCGAAGATGCAATTTTGTCCTTATAAATACCGTCTTCCAACCTGTTGTAAAGAGTAGATCCAATTGCGCTGATTAAGATTAGAGAAACTAACGCCGATAAGCTAAAAACTTTTAAAAATAATGATTTTCTAAAACTCGAGATGAGCTTATTCATTAGCTTCATCTTTACGATTTAACGCCGGATCCGCCCGCCTTATAGCCAACACCGCGTACCGTCAGAATTATCTGAGGTTCTTCTGGCTCATGCTCAATCTTGGCGCGTAGACGTTGTATATGTACGTTAACTAGACGAGTATCTGTTGAGTGGCGATATCCCCACACCTCGCTGAGAAGAGCTTCGCGGGTAAAAACTCGTCCCGGTTCTTTTCCGAGAGCAACTAACAAGTCGAACTCTAGGCGAGTTAATGGAATCTCCTTTCCGTTTCGCATTACGGAGTGCTCCACAATGTCGATTGTTAGATCACCTATCAATAAATTGCCATTTAATTCGCCACTAGTACGCCTTAATCTCGTTCTAATGCGGGCAACTAACTCAGAAGGCTTGAAAGGTTTAACCATGTAGTCATCTGCGCCAGCCTCTAACCCTTTCACAATGTCATTGGTGTCACTTTTAGCGGTTAACATGACAATTGGAACGCGTGAAGACTGTTTTCGAATGGCCTTGCAAACTTCGATTCCATCTGCGCCAGGAAGCATTATGTCTAGCAAAACTAAGTCTGGCTGACTATTTTTGAAGACTTCAATAGCTTCGTCACCGCGACTTACCAAATCTACTTCCATGCCGACACCATTAAGAACAATGCCCAACATTTCTGCGAGATCTTGATCATCGTCGACAACAAGAACTGAGGTCATTAGCTTCCATGCTCCCAAGAATTTAAGTAGTCCTCTTGAATTGAGGTCAAATTATCAATCTGGGCGCCCATACTCTTCAACTTTAAGCGAGCAATTTCCTTATCGATAACTTTTGGTACTTCGTGCACGCCAGGCTTTAGGTTTCCGCCTTCTTTAAGCAACCACTCAGCAGCTAGTGCCTGATTTGCAAATGACATATCGAGTACAGCGGCTGGGCTACCTTCGGCAGCGCCAAGATTTACCAATCTTCCTTCAGCAATTAAAAGAATTCTATTGCCGTTTGGCATTTTATATTCATCAGTCGCGTGACGAATCTGCGGATTCTTCTTAGTATTTTTCTCTAACCATTCGACGTCAATTTCAATATTGAAATGGCCTGCGTTAGCGAGTATCGCTCCATCCTTCATCAACTCGAAATGTTCCTTGGAGATGATGGTGCGATTACCAGTCACGGTTATAAAGATGTCGCCGATTTGAGCAGCTTCTTTCATAGGCATAACTCGAAAACCTTGCATCAAGGCATCCAGCGCCTTGGTTGGGTCAACTTCAGTTACGACAACGTCGGCACCGAGTCCGCGAGCCCGATCTGCTACGCCCTTTCCGCAATAACCAAAGCCAGCAACTACAAAAACTTTTCCAGCAATTAATTGGTTTGTTGCTCGAAAAATTGCATCCATTGTGGATTGGCCCGTGCCGTACCTATTGTCAAACATATGTTTTGTGTCGGTATCGTTTACCGCAATCATTGGAAATTTAAGCGCACCATCTTTCGCCATTTGCGAAAGCCGAATTACTCCCGTTGTAGTTTCCTCGCAACCGCCAGCAACTTCAGGAAGCAATTCAGTACGAGTTGTATGAAGAATATTCACCAAGTCACAGCCATCATCGAAAACTTGATTAGGAGAGATATCTAAAGCTGCATTTATATGTCTGTAATAGCCGTCTCGATCGATTCCTTTCTTAGCAAAAACACTAATCCCATAATCGAGAACGAGTGAAGCAGCAACATCATCTTGAGTAGATAAAGGATTTGAAGCGCAGAGCGCGAGTTGGGCTCCTCCAGCCTCCAAGGTTCGCATCAGGTTTGCGGTCTCAGTAGTTACATGCATGCAAGCAGAAAAACGCACACCTTTAAATGGTTTTTCTTTTGAGAACCGCTCACGTATCTGGGCTAAAACTGGCATATTTCTATCTGCCCATTCAATTCTCTTCTTACCAGTAGCTGCCAAAGCGCTATCTGCTATTTCGTGTTTAGGTAAATTGGCGCTCACAAAGCTCCTTGACTCGCTGAATTTTCTCGAAGGTAGGAGTTTACTGCTTTTTCAAGATATCGAGAACTTGATTTACAAGCCTCGTTGTGACATTGGCAGTACTAGCTTCCACATTTAGGCGTAATAGTGGTTCCGTATTCGAAGGCCTGAGATTTATCCACCAATTCTCTGCTGAGATAGTCAAACCATCGAGTTCGTCAATCTCGATTGAATCCTCGATTGAACCTGATGCATTGATGAAATAGCTCTTTACGTTATTCAGCGCCGATTTCTGGTCAATTACTTTTGTGTTCAGCTCGCCACTACTTTTATATCTATTAAACGGTGCAAGCAACTTCGATAGTGACTTTCCTGATTCAAGTAAAGCCGCAATTGCATGTAGCGCTGCCAACATTCCTGAGTCGGCGCTCCAGAAATCTTTAAAGTAGAAATGACCAGAATGCTCGCCTCCGAAAACAGCGCCTGAATCCGCCATTAATCCTTTAATGAATGAATGGCCTACTCTGCTTCGCAACGGAGTTCCGCCAAATTCTCTTATCGTCTCGGGAACAGCTCGTGAGCAAATAAGGTTATGAATAATCGTCGCACCGGGGTGACGAGATAATTCTCTAGAGGCAATTAAGGCGGTAAGTGCTGAAGGATCTACGGTTGCTCCCGTTTCATCTACTAGAAAACAACGATCTGCGTCGCCATCAAAGGCCAATCCGATATCTGCCTTACGTTTACGCACAAGTGATTGCAAATCCGACAAGTTCTTTGGATCTATGGGATTTGCTTCGTGATTAGGAAATGTTCCATCAAGCTCAAAGTAAAGTGGAAATACATTTGCATTTATCTTCGCCATCACGGCAGGAGCGGTGTGACCAGCCATGCCATTTCCAGCGTCTATTGCAATTGATAAAGATCGCTTATTAAATTCTTTAGCAAAAGCATCAGATGGAAAAAGTGAAAAAAGAAAATCAACATAATCATCAAGCATCGATAATTCAGTGGCTTTCCCAGAATTGCGAAGCGCCATAGGAGCGCCATTTCTTATTGATTCGCGTATCCAACCTAATCCGGAATCTTGTCCAATAGGCCGGGCGCCGCTAAGACATAGTTTTATACCGTTGTATTCAGCTGGATTATGGCTCGCGGTAAACATCGCACCTGGGAGATTCTTTGATCCTGACGCAAAATAGAGTTGATCAGTAGCTGCCAAACCAATTCGAATTACATCAAAACTTTGTGATAAGAGTCCGTCGGCGAAAGCCGTAGCAAGTTCCGGTGAAGATGGACGCATGTCTTCGCCAATAACTACGGTTCCGGGCTCTTTTTTCATCTCGAGAAAAGATGCGAAGGCTATACCTGCTGCAAATGCGAAATCCGGAGTTAGTTCACTATCCACAAGGCCACGAATGTCGTAAGCCTTAATAATTCGATCTACAAGTTCCATCAATCTTTTGGATCTGGAATAGCTCTCAAATGTCCGCGTCTTCCAACTTCTGGAGTTTTATCAGTAGCAGATGGGTTTACTTTTGCAATATTCCGAACCGCATCAGCGATGGCCATTAAATCTTCAGGAGAAGGTTCGGCGGTGCCGCCAGATTCATGTTTAATAACATTCCAACCTTTTGGCACCGTCAATCTCTCGCTATGGATTGAGCAAAAATCAAACGTGTGAGGTTCGGCGAATGTGGAAAGCGGTCCCAATACTGCTGTTGATTCGGAGTAAATATAAATCAGAGTTCTAGCGGCTGGTTGACGACAACCACTTTTCGAACAGGTACGACCACTACCACTTGGCCTTACCGGCTCTTGTTCGCGCATGTCGGCAGATTAGTCGCTACCTCTTGAAATTGTGGGATTCTGACTATCAACGTGACTGAATAACCGAGATGTCGGCCACGGGTCTTGTGGCGCTCTCGAGCGAAGCCGCCTGATTTAGGGCCAGATGCGTCAAGCCATCATTACTGATCCAAGTCATAGCACCTCGCACTTGAGTTCTATTAATTATTCTGACCAATCTAACGTTTTCTGGAAATTGCCAATTTACAATCTCATCACCGGCTAAATTCTTTGTTATATTTTTTCCATCTCGAGTTTTTATTTCAATGGTGGCATCGATTTTCTCACCAACTAACGTGAGAATCGGTTCAAGTCCATATAAATTGAATCCGATCTCGTTTAGCGGAATTGCGGGAATCGACCATGTAAAGTCTGAAATATTGCCGCTCTTTAATTCGGTCAGCACGGAAGCTACAAAAGGTGACTCAGATTCGATTTTCAAGCCAAAGTTAGTTCGTCCCAAATCCAAATCAACTAATTCGATTTCTCTTACTTTACGTGAATCTAATCGAATTTCGCTTAACTCTACTGGGATGTATACGCCATCCGACGAGATAATTTCCACAGAGGCTGTGCTTTCGACATCAGATGTATTCATAATTCGGAGGGTGTGACTCAATTTGCCGGTCTGTCCATATTTAGCCAATAGACCAGGTATTACCTGGCTGGTCTGAGGATCATTTATTGATGACACGAAGTCGCCACCCAGATTCCGTAAGCCTTTGACTCTTTCATCTAGTAAATAACTCGTGACTCTTCCCCCGATAGTTTTGACATTAACTACAAGTTGCGATGATCCTGGATCTAGTGAATCAACCCGAATAATTTTCTCGCTTAAAGCTTTTACCGTGATACTTTCCGGTATACGCCCGCCTGTTTCATTGAATACTGTCACTTCCACCACAGCATCACTCAATCCGCTATTCACAAGAATTAATTTGCTGCGGCTAGTGACATCAGCGGTTCCGCCCACAAACCAAGAGTTTTCCTGGCCAGAACCGCAAAAAGCTGCTGCTGTCCATTTTGAATTCTTCGATTGAATCGTGATGCTGTCATTTGGATTACCAGCGACAACAATTGCGCGGTTTAGATTATTGGGATTACCCACGCTAAGTTCGGCGAATCCAGAAGCCTTACGACTCAAGTCTCTAATTCCAACGGATTTTGCCGGTAACAAAGTGGTTAGTCTGGAATCGTTAATTGGACCGGGACAAGTTGTTACTGAATAACTTCTACTTATCTCTTTGACTTTTGAAACTTCAGAATCCGGTAGCAAAAAGGCCACATGAGCTGTGATGATAAATATCAAAAGTGCCATTGCGGCTCTACTCTCTATCACGAGAGCTCCTCTATACGGATATCGCTACGTCGGCGGCGCGCTGGAAGAG
>JACCDJ010591512.1_pt1 | contig 28760 bp, 26 predicted proteins | sample 7444481 | NCBI WGS metagenome assembly JACCDJ01 (sample SAMN15323435, study PRJNA562643) | freshwater metagenome | isolation source: river surface water | place: USA:Blue River Watershed | collected 2017-08-15 | reverse complement strand
CAGCAAATGCGAGAACTAATCCGAGAATTAGTGTTGCAATGGCCCGAAAGCGCTTCATGCCAACCTCCGAGAGAAAGTAATACTCAAAGGATACTCCCGCACCTATATATAGAGAAAAGCCCCCGAGGGGTTTTCCCTTGAGGGCTTTCTGAGAATCGCCTTGATTGACGCTTACTCCATCGGGCCAATCACGATTGCTTGGTCGCTTGGCTTGGCGATAAAGGTTGAGTCTTTCGAAGGATTGAGGTGGATACCTGCTGTTAGGCCGGTTCCCGCCTCGTTGTCGCGGTATCCAATGATGACTTCGCCTCGGGCACGTCCTGCAGCAACGAGCTGGGCATAGGAGATTTCACCAGATGGAACGTAGTAGTTGATTGGCTTAGCGCTGAGGTAGACACCACCAGGCCCGAAGAGCTGCTGGAAGATTGGCGAGAGATGTGGCGACTGTGAAAGTTGGGTCATCATCAAGCTCGCTAGGCGATCACTGACAACGAGATCTTCCACTGCTACTACTCGCGCCAATTCGACGTTGTTGCTGTCGAGAATTTCAGCGATGATGCGCGCGCGCCCATATCCGAAAGCGCCCCACTGCTTAAGTGTATTTACAGCGAGAAGTGATAACAGCGTTTGAGCATCTGCATCAGCAGGTTGGGTCTTACCTCGATAACCGAAGATAATTACCTGGTCGAAGTTTGAACCCGGCAGCGCTGCTGCTAACTCTTGGAAACTTCCATCATAAGCACGAGTAATAACTTGCATATTCTGCGTGCTCAAGTCTTTTAGCTCATCCGAGGTAACTCGGGCGGCTTGCGCCATCACAAGAGCAGCTGAACCTGGAGTTGCATAGTCTCCGATTTCACGGAGTACTTTCTTTGCCATGGAATTCCAACCGATAACTAACGTCTGCGATGGTGGTGTGCGGGGCGCAGCAAAGAGCGCTGTTTGCGCACCAAAACTATCTAACTCAGGACGAGTTTTATTCCAGATGATTTGATCATCATCTTGAGCAATTGCAATTACATAGTCATCTGCATTAATTACTGTGTTCATTGGTGGGTATAACCAAATCGCACCATCTGGTCGGCGAATACCAATAAGAGATGCATTTGGATATGCAAGTAGCGCCTCACCAAACATATGTCCTGCAGCTTCTGCAGCAGGCTCGTAGTACATCTCGTTTCCTTCAAAATCAAGGAGATCTAAGTAGATTGCTGCAAGCCCTGGTTGACGGCAAGCATGTGCAGTTACCTGGGCAATGAGTTCTTGAGATTCCACGGTAACTACGCGACCTTGCGCACTCTGCATAAGCGCGTTGGCCGCTGCGGTGTCGTTGACATCGGCAATCACAGTAGTTGTTGAATCCACTGCGAGATTTGATAGCGCAGAGAGAACTCCAGTAACTGAACCCGGAGTTCCTTTATTACCAAGCACTATGACGCTCTTGGCTCGAGCAACGGACATATCTGCAAGAATCTTTGGATTAGAAGGCTCAACAGATCGAGTGATAATTTTTGTGTGCTTTAACTTACCGACTCGGTTTCTAATTTCATCAACCATGGTCTCTTGCGGAGTACTTGAGAGAATGACTGCTGTTCCTGGACTATTTTGATTAGCAACATCAAGTTGTTGCAAAATTGAATAAACCTGTGGTCCCCAACCAAGAATCATCACATGTCCACTCTCAACAACGGGGCCCTTACCTCGTTTGAGATCTGTGAGCTTCTTACTTGTAGTTGCGGTGATGAACGCGAACATCGCGCCACCTGTGACAAGGCTGGCGATGGTAATCAAAATGCTAAATGAGCGACCTTCCCATCCGTTGCTTGGGAATCCACCTTTACCAAGAACTGCCCAGAATGAACTGAACAAGTTATCTGGACCTGGTTTTGTTCCTGTTGCATCAATTCCATCTGGGTCTAATTGCAAGTAGAGCCAGAATGGAAGGCTCAGTAATGCGGCTGCGAAAAGTAACCAGCCGATGAGAACGATAGGTCCACGAGCGAGTGTGTTATCGAACCGATATCGGAGTTTGCGACCAAAAGTATTTTGTTGTGCAGGGTTATTCGTTGATCCTGCTGATTGCGCTCCGTACGAACGCTCAGTACCTGAAGGCGTGCTCATATATGTACCTTTCGAAAGGATTTGACGGGGTCAGGTTACTCGCCAGGAGGAGATTCGCCCACACCCTTGAAGCGATTTAAATCATGAAATCTCATCAAATTCGTGGGGAAAACCCTTTCGTTTCTGCCGATTTCTTGCCCCACTTTCCGGCTAGCCGATACCCTTTCGGCACGTTCTTAGCACCATCTAGCTTTGGAGTGAGCCATGACCAACTACCCGCAGCAGCCAATGAATGGCATAACCCGCGGGATGGGCGATGACCGGTTAGCCGACCCATCACTTCGAATGATTCTGTCCATGTCACCACAGGATGGCGCAATCAAACCGCTTCCTGCCGATCTCTCTATCCAAGAACTAGCTAATGGTTCGTTAAGAGTCACCTACCCAGATCGTTCAGTTCGCGAACTTATCCCTGGAGCCGAGGGTGAAGGACGCATGATTACAACTCTCGCCGATGGAACACGAATTCAATCTGATTTAACTATGGGTGATGGGCAAGTCACTGTCGCTTCAATTTCTTCTACCGGCGAAAAAACTTTTCTCTCTCTTAATGAAAATGGTGCGAGCATGCAACGCATCACGCCTGCTGGTGAGATTTCAAATGTTGTTCCTGAGAGTGCAGCGGAGCTCGTACAAAGTTTTAGAGAGGTAGAGGCATTCACACAAGCTGAAGAGATGCGCGAACAAGAGCAATTCCAAGAGAACACCGAATTTGGTGATTGGAATAACTTCGGTAAGCCTGGCGATTGGCAACCAGAACAGAACTGGCAACCTCCACAAGGTGAATTTTTTCAGAAACCAGATTACGCAGGATCTAATTGGGTAGATGCGGGAAATGGTTCATGGATTGCGCCGCTACAACCTGATGCATTCCAACAGCCACAACATTGGCAACCACAGAGCTTCGATGGCGGATATAACCAACCGATGTACAACCAACCACCTGCAGCTTCTTTCGGAGGTCCGCACTTCGGTGGTGCTCAAGGAATTATTGATACCAACGGATATCCGCAACCACCTGCAGCCTTTATGCCACCGCAACAATTTGGTGAGCAAATGCCGCCTGCAGCTTTCGCACCGCCACAGGGAAATTGGCAACCACCACAGAGCTTCGATGGCGGATATAACCAACCGACGTACAACCAACCACCTGCAGCTTTCGCACCGCCACAGGGAAATTGGCAACCACCGGCGACAGGATTTGCTCCACCACCACCAACGGATGCTTCAGGATTTCCAATCACAGCAGTAGGAACGAGCGCCTTCGGCCCAGCTGCTGCCTTCACGAATGCCTCGTTTGAGCAGGTAAATACAACTGTTCAATCGACAGATCCACTTGAAGTTGAAGACTCATCACAACAACTACCACCTCAATACTAAATAGATAAATAGCTTGAGAAAGGAAGAACATGGCCGGGAAAAACTCAGGATCAGATAAGCCGTGGGCAGCTAGTAATAATCCATGGGCTGAGATGAGTCGACTCAATTTGCAAAATAAAGAGGCAAAAGCTCCTGATCCCGATTCTCCGCGCGCTACATCTCTCAAAGCAGAAGAGGCGAAAGTCGAGTCTGCACCTATCGCAGGTGCTGCGACTGCAGCTGCAGCGGCAAAGACAACTTCTACAGAAGAGAAAGTCGCTCCAGTGGAAGAGGTAGTGGAATATTCACTCGACGAGCTTCAAGAATTGTCATTAAAAGATTTACAAGAAATCGCTCGAGATAACGGCATTGATCCTCGCAACCTGAGCAAAGAAGACTTGATTGAGGCAATAGCAGGCGAAGAAGTTGCCTTGACTGAGGAGAACACTGAAGATGAGGAAGAAATTCTTCTTGAGGATGAAGAGAGCCTAGAGGCAGAGGAAATTGATGGAGAGATGTCGCTAGAAGAAGCCCTTGCGATATTAGGAGAGGACTCCGAAACCGAAGAAGATTTTACTGACGCTGAATTCGAAGAAGTCGAAACTGAAGTCTTAGAAGGCGATGCCAGCTTCGAGTTTGACGATAACAACTCAAATAACGGGTAGTTATTTAAAGCTTTCGTTCGCTCGTTCAAGGTCTTCAGGGAAATCTACTTCGACCGCGAACAAATCTGAGATGTCAATTGGAATAAACGATGCACCATCTTTTTCAATTGACACTTCAATGCCTCGCTCGAAGTAATCGTTATCTGCAACCTCTTCTAATCGCTTAATTAGCGCATCTTTATCTTTTGCCGCAACAAAGTTAATTCCTACTGCTTCTCCAAGAGCATTTACTACTTTCTTGGATAGCTCCTTGATATTTCCATTGCCATCAACCGTGTACTTCACCTCTTCTTCAGCGACTTTAGAAGTGTTCACACAGATAAATGACTGATCTTTTTCAATTATTGGTTTGATTCGCTCTAACACTTTGGCATCGAAAACGACGTCACCATTCATCCAAAGCACTCCGCCATCACAACTTGATCGGAGGGCGCGCAGCAGGCTCTTACTGGTATTCGTTTGGTCAAATAATTCGTTGTAAATAAAAGTTGCGCGTGGATGCGCCTCCATAATCATTTCCATTTTGAAACCGACCACTACCCCTATGCGAGCCTTCTCTGCAAAAGCGGAAGTGATGTTGGATATCTGTTGCTCCATGATGGTTCGACCATCGCGAAGTGGGGTGAGTGGTTTTGGCCACGGCTTGCCAAGTCGTGTTCCCATACCGGCGGCGAGAATAATTACTTGTTGAACCACAGCTCTCCCTTAATAAGTTTTATTAAATTCAATGCCCTCGACGACTTCGAGAGAGTTGAGAAACGGCTGCATCGTGCTCAGCAACAGCTCGCTCAAGTTCTCGATAGAAAGCAGCGGTGCTCTCGCCTGCCGCAATTCCTCCGAAATAGTACCGGCAGACCTCTTGCCGTTTCTCGAACAACTCGTCTTGAGCCAAGACCTTCTCAAGAGATATGGACAACTGCCCAATAGTGGAAGCGTCAACGATGTATGAGGCGTTTGCCACGGGTGATTCTGCTATTAACAGATTTCTATCGTCTCGGCGATCTGTGAGAAAAATCGAACCTTCTGGGCGCAAATAAAGGTAGTCAAGGGTCACGCTTGAAATATCGCTTATTAAAAGGTCAGTTTCTTTCAGCACGCTAAGGACATCTCCAGCGAGGTGAATTTCATGTTCTCCTCGAGAAAGTCGTTGGGTGATGTACTTATGGGCATTGTTAATTAGCGGATCTTTCGAATCAAGAATCCTTGGGTGTGGCTTATAAACAACTCGGCAATTTGGTTGCTGTAGGGCGGCGTCAATGATTGCCATTCCATAACAATCCATGGAGGTGTAGTTATTTGCTTCATCTTCGCCCTCCCACGTGGGCGCATAAGTAATAGTCTTTAAAGAACTCTTGTCGAGAATTGGTTGAGTTTGCAAATCTAGTTGTGGCCTACCAACAGGTATGAGTTTATTTTCATCAACCCATGCAACTGCTGAGAGATATCGGTCTTTTGCAGCGGCTCCAGCGACAAACACCTTGTCATACGCCTTTGACTGATTACTTACCATCGAGATCTTGTCGCTCTCACCGTGATTAACATGAATATGAACCGCTTGCTGATAAGCAAGTGTTTGAAAATTCTGGTACGAGTTATTAACGTAGATGAGAGCCTTGAATTTTGATAGTTCTAGTAATTGCATTAACAAGTCATATTTACGTGCATGAATTACTGGCAAAGAGGTTATCTTTTGTAATTCCTCGGTGGTAGCAGCATGACGAGTGATAATTGCGGGTTGCAGATGCTCGGGAGCTTTTTCAAAAACTGGAATCCATTGGGCTATCTGATAAATCTTCGATGGAGTATCAGCAAAGAAAACAGCTATGCGCCGATCTTGAGCGCTCTCGGCGGTGAAAGGAACTATTTCTGGTGGAAATACCAACCGCCATAAAGTGCGTGACTTCCGGCGGAGTACGCGAAAGAGGCGCGTAATTGGGTTACGAGCCGTTCGCCGCTGTGCCATTTCGCCCCAACTTTTCTTCGAGTTTGTACAGGTCCAGGTATTAGAGTACCCGTTATGGCGAAGGAACCGAGAGAAGTAAACGAGAAATCTCTCCGATTGCAAGCAGCCTCACGCGAAGATGATGGGTTCTTTTCCACATTTATTCTCAGAAAAATCTCACGTCGCATCACAAGCGTTTTAGTCGAGAAAAATGTCACTCCAAATACGGTCACTCTTTTCTCTTTAATAATAGGTTTGATTTCGGCTTACGCTGCATCCCAGGGAAGATACTTAATTGGTGGATTACTGTTATTACTCTCTCTTATTTTTGATTGTGTAGATGGTGAAATCGCCCGGTACAAGAGTGAATTTTCTGCTTTGGGCGCTTGGCTTGATGCACTCTCCGATCGCTTTAAAGAATTTATTTATATTTTTGCGTTGATTTATAGTATTGATGGCGATGAAGTTTGGTGGAGTGGAATAGTTATCGTTGCTCTACAAACTGTTCGTCATCTTTCGGATTACAACTTTGCAAGGCTACAAAAATGTTATGAGGAGAGCGCCAAGCAATCATCTCGCGCAGGTGGTATCTATTGGGTTAAGAAAATAATTCACCTACCTATCGGCGAACGGTGGCTGCTGTTAGCAACACTGCCCTTATTTCTGTCATTGGAAAACACCCTTCGCATCATTATTTGTCTGGGAGTTATATCTTTCAGTTACGCTCTCTTGACACGATTTCGCCGGATGCTAATTTGGAAGAGCTCAGGGCAACCTACAGATTTTCTCAATCTACAAAGAGATTCATTCCTACCCATTAATTTATCTAGATCAAAGGTTGCTTGGATATTTCCATCACTTCTTCGAGCTATTGAATTTCTATCTTTACTTGTGATCACATCCACGGTGTCGCCATCTCTAAAATTCATTCTCATCGGCGCGGTGGCACTTTGGCATTACACTAATCTTTATGATGCGTTACAAGGTCGCACCTTATATATGGGGGCTGCCGGATTACGGATTGCTGGTCGAATCACATTATGTTTTGCCGCACAACTATTAGGCCTTGAGGTCGAAGTAGCCATTTTTCTCTCCATTTACTTATTGTTACTGATGGCTCTTCGAGGCGGGCATAATGTGTCTGGGAGGGCTAAGTGAGCGAGCAAATCACCATCGCGCAATTGCGCGCAGTCACCCAACCTGATTCCGTACGTGGTCGTGCAAACTCAGAGCACTGGGTAGCTGATTTATACCTTCGTCGAATTTCGCCATATCTGACTCGTGTCCTGCTCAAACTAAATTTCACTCCAAACGCAGTCACATGGTTAATGATTTTTACAGGGGTTTCTGCGGGCTTATCGTTACTCATTCCGGGAATGATTGGTGTAGTTCTTGCCCTATTCCTAGGGCAATTGCAGATGCTTTGGGATTGTTGTGATGGTGAAGTTGCGCGCTGGACAAAACGTTTTTCACCAGCAGGTATTTTCCTCGACAAGTTGGGGCATTATCTAACGGAAGGCACAATTGCTTTCGTATTAGGTTTACGAATAGCGCAATGGCCAGAGCAACCTATTAATTCTTCAACCATTCCATTAACTGCTGCACTTTTCGCTCTAATAGTTATTCTAAATAAAGCGCTTAACGATGCCGTCCATGTTTCTAGATACTTCGCGGGACTACCCAAACTCGAAGATCGTAAATCCGTAAGTAGTTCACGAGTCTCTCTAATAGCCTTGGCTAAGAGAGTATTTACCTTTGTTCCTGTTCACCGTATGTTTCATTCGGTTGAGATGACAATCTGGATCTTTGTATTTTCAGTGGTAGATTCAATCTTTGAAATTGAACTCTTGAACCAATTCTTTGACATCATAATTCCAGTAGTTATTTTTGTTTTTATCGGGCATCTCATAAGTATTCTCACTTCAAATAAATTAAGAGCGAGCGAATAGTCAAGTGGTCAATCAGGTCGGTGCAGTCCTACTTACAATGGGGAAAAGACCTCAGGAGCTACAACGAGCTCTTACATCGCTAAAGAGTCAGCAAGGTGTCACTCTTGATGTAGTTATTGTTGGAAATGGTTGGAATCCAGCGGAGCAATTCCCAACTGAGAAAACACTGCATCTACCAGAGAATTTGGGTATTCCCGCAGGTCGAAATGCTGGAGTCGCAAAAGTTGCAGGCGAATATCTCTTCTTTCTCGACGATGATGCGTATCTCGAAGATTCACACGCGCTCTCATCGTTAATTGAGAAATTAAAAGCTCATCATGAATGGGGATTAATTCAACCTCGTGTTGTTCCGGAGGGAGCGGGCGAAATACCAAATCGATGGGTACCACGCCTTCGAGTGGGAGATCCTCTAAAGAGTTCGCCGGCGACAACGCTATGGGAAGGTGCAGTAATCCTTCGACGTCATCTCTTCGACGAAATTGGTGGGTGGCCAGAAAATTTCTTCTATGCGCATGAAGGTATTGAATTGGTCTGGCAGGTATATAACCATGGATTTATTGGTTGGTACGCAGCCGATGTAACGGTTCGCCACCCGGTGATCAACCCAACCAGACACCTCGATTTTTATCGCCTCAATGCTCGCAACCGAGTCTGGTTGGCAAAAAGAAATCTACCTTTTCCCATCTCCTTTATCTATGTCAGCGCGTGGACAATCATCTCAATCATTCGGATGCGCAAACTAAGTTCTTTAGTTGCATGGCTTGATGGCTTCCTAAATGGGATTTTTGTTAGCGCGGGCAAAAAGCAGAAATTGTCTTGGCGCGCCCTACTTGCGCTAGGCAGAGCCGGGAGATTCCCGATCATCTGAACCTCCCTTTGAGAGTGGAAATATCCCCATGAATTGATTACTCTCGTCGTATGTCTAGAAAAGCATCAAAAGTCGCACACACCCTTGAAAATCTTCTCTTTCAAGCGCGCTGGATTCTCTCACCTCTATACGTCGGTCTGGTTTTCGCGCTTATAGCTCTCATCTACCGATTTGTTCTGGAATTTATACACCTCATCGAAAATTTAGGACAAAAAGATCCGCACGTTTTCACCCTTGACTTACTTGCGCTCCTAGATCTCACCCTCATTGGAAATCTCATTCTGATTGTGATTCTTGCGGGTTATGAGAACTTTGTCTCTCGAATCGATGCTGCACACGAATCTGATGATCGACCTCATTGGATGGGAACGATTGATTTCTCTGGATTGAAAATCAAGTTGATTGGATCACTTGTTGCGATTTCGGTCATCGAACTACTTAAAGATTTCATTGAACTTTCAGGCCAAGAAAAAGTTGGCGAAGGCACAATTTGGCGCGTAATCATTCACCTCACTTTCGTGATCTCTGGAGTCCTTTTCGCTTTGATGGATTGGATTGCAGATAAGCGCGAAGTTCATGGGCCAAGTTCTACGAAGAAATAGCGTTACTATTACCAAGTGCGTCTAGATTTACTCGCTGCGTTAAGCGGCATACTCATCGCGGCGCAGTCACGAGTCAATGGTGGCCTATCCACTGCGCTAGGAAATAGCACTGAAGCCGCTGTTTATTCTTTCAGCTCTGGATTTTTAGTTCTGAACATCATCGCGCTCGCTAACCCAAAAGTACGCCACGGAATTCGGAGGATTATCCAGGGAGTTAAGAGCGGCGCACTACCAGTTTGGCGCTTATCTGCCGGGATTATGGGCGGCATATTTGTCGCAATCCAAACTTTCACCGTTCCAATAATTGGCGTAGCGCTTTTGTCGGTGGTGATGATTGCAGGCCAAACATTAGCTTCGCTAATAGTTGATCAAATAGGTATAACTGGCGGTGGTAAACAGCCAATAACGATGCGCCGTGTTTTAGCCGCACTTATCACCATAATTGCGGTACTTGTCGCAGTCTGGGAAGAGATTCAGCTAGCGAACATCTCTCCAATCCCTGTTCTTGTTGTATTCGTGGGTGGCTTTATGATTGGCGTGCAGCGTGCTCTAAATTGGCAAATTATCGATATATCTGGCCAGAGTTTTTCAACAACCTGGCTTAATTTTTTTATGGGAACATCAACGTTACTTATTCTTTTGATAATCAATACGGCGCGCGGTAACGAGATTGTAGGTTTACCTACTTCGCCGTGGTGGATTTATTGGGGCGGCACAATTGGAGTGCTGTACATAGCTTCATCCTCAGTAATAGTAGCGAAAATTGGAGTTCTCTCTTTTACTTTGTTTGCAACAGGCGGCCAATTAATCGGTTCGCTAATCTTTGATCTAATTGCGCCACCGGAAAACGTCAAAGTAGGAATGAATCTTGTTGTAGGAATTTTAATAACTTACATAGGAGTTCTGGTAGGTGGCCTTCGAAAGCAAGGATCAATGCGAACGAAATCTGCGCCAAATAATTGAGATTATTGATCCACCGATAAAGAAGGCGGCAATTGCATAGGATGAGCTTTTCACGGCAGGAATGGTGGCAGAGTAAAAACCAGCCAACGTAATGCCCACTCCCCAGGCAACTGCACCTACTGCATTAGCTGATAGAAATTTGTAGTAAGGCATCTTTGATGCGCCTGCAATGGGCGGAATGAAGGTCCGAAACCACGGAAAGAAACGCGCAGCGCAAACAGCCCACCAACCATTCCTGGCGTAGAAAGCTTCCGAGCGAACGACCATTCGTGCCATGCGTTCTGATTTGGATCTCTCTAAGTAAGGCCTTCCAAATTTTCTTCCCACTACATATCCAAACTGATCACCAATAAATGCAGCTAGGAATATTCCGGCGACAAGTATGGCGATGTTCATATCATCACGAGCGGCAGCGACAAGGCCTGCGCTAAAAAGGATTGAATCGCCCGGGAGCCAAAACGCAACTAGGACTCCAGTTTCTAAGAAGACAATCGCCCAAACTAATAAATAGAGCAGAAAAGGCGCTACTGGAGCAAATCTTTCATCAAAGCTTGCTGCAATTTCGAGCGCGTTCATGGTGCGCTTTTGGCGAGCGCAGGAAGAGGGGGGCGAGAAAGGATGCCACTTGCGCCTGTTAACTTCCATGGCCCAGCATCGAAAGGAATAACGAGCGCATCGCCATGGCCAACTGCAATCGCGCCAGAATTTTCAGTAGTCAGAACTCCATCGCCTTCCAGAAGTAGCAGAATGCCAAAGCCGGCTTCAATTCGTTCGCCGTTTCCTGGGATTACATCTGCTCGGAAGTAACCGTCTGCCCGTTGGGTGAAGAGTGAGCGAATTTCACCACCAGTGAAGTGTGAGCTTTTGATCAAAGTTCCTATTTCATCAGGATTAAGCGGTTCGTAGTTAAGCGAATCTAAAACAAGGTCAAACCCAAGGCCAAGGTGCCCATCTTTCAATCCATCGACTGCAAAACCTTCCCATTCAAGTAGAGCAGATAAATCAGTTGGCTCCTGCAGTTCAAGTACAAATATTCCTGCATCAATTGCATGTGCAGTACCTGCAGGTACAAGTACTGCATCGCCTGGTTTGACAGAGATCATATTAAGAGAAGCAAGTAGCGCTGCAGAATCTTTCGCTTGCACCATCGAGTAAATTGCATCCTTCTTCATTTTTTCTGCAAACCCAAGTCCAACCTTCGCGTTTTCCGGCGCATCAAGAATGATCCACGCCTCAGTCTTACCGTGATCAAGTGCTAAATGTTTTCGGGCAAAGGATTTATTTGGATGGAAATGGACCGGAAGGCGTTGATCTGGATCAAGAAGTTTGACCAGAATTTCAATGCTCGTTCCAAAAGCATCTATATGCATCTTGCCCAGCCATTTTTCTGGATCTGCCTCGATTGCATCGCGTAGAAATTCACCATCGGGCAATCGCGATAAACCCATTTCCCGTTCACCAAATCGAGTTGTTGTTGCAGCAATCCACTCTTCTGGGCGCATTGGCCCACCTGGACCGTTACGTAATACGCCGATGCGATTACCACCGCGATAAAAATGATCAAATTGATTCGATGGAAGGATTACTGGTGCTAGTGCCATACCCGTGAGTTTACCGACAGGTTGCTTTTATGGCAGAAGCAACTGCCGGAGTGACAGCCGGGTCGAACACGCTTGGAATAATGAAACTCTCGTTGAGCTGCTCTGGGCGAACACAATTTGCGATGGCATCCGCAGCTGCCAGCAACGCATCATCTGTGATTTTCGTCGCGCCGATATCTAATAATCCCCTAAAAACTCCTGGGAATGCTAAAACATTATTGATTTGGTTGGGTTGGTCGCTGCGCCCTGTTGCGACCACTCTTACATGGCGTCGCGCAATTTCTGGGTCAATCTCGGGATCAGGATTAGCAAGAGCAAAGACAATTGCATCCTTGGCCATGCTCTGCACATCCTTTTCGCTGAGGACATTTGGCACGCTAACGCCGATGAAGACATCGGCGCCATTAAGTGCATCAATTAGGGTGCCTTTGAAATTTAACTCATTGCTCTTTTCAATGAACCAGGAGCGCATTTCATCACTTTGCGGAGATTCTTTGTGAATTACTCCGTTAATATCAAAACCAATCATGTGGCGAACGCCAGCGTGATAAAGAAGTTGTGCGACAGCAGTGCCTGCAGCACCTACACCATTAATCACTATTTTCACTTGACTGATATCTTTCTTGACTAACTTCAAAGCATTTTTCAAAGCTGCTGTAACGACAATTGCAGTTCCATGTTGATCATCATGGAATACCGGAATATCTAAAATTTCTCGTAACTTTCGTTCGACTTCAAAGCAGCGAGGCGCAGAAATATCTTCAAGATTTATGCCTCCATAGACCGGGGCGATAATCTGTACAGTGCGAACGATCTCATCAACATCCTGAGTATCGAGGCATACTGGCCATGCATCGATGTTGGCAAAGCGTTTAAAGAGTGCAGCTTTGCCTTCCATCACAGGCATTGCTGCCGCTGGGCCAATATTTCCTAGACCGAGCACAGCGGAACCATCGGTTACCACTGCGACAGTATTTCTCTTAATAGTAAGGCGACGCGCATCGGTTGGGTCGGCCGCAATTGCTTGGCAGACGCGAGCTACACCCGGGGTGTAAGCACGAGAGAGATCGTCGCGAGTTTTAATCTGCACTTTACTATGAACTTCAATCTTTCCACCTAAATGTATGAGGAAAGTTCGGTCACTAACTTTCCGCACCTTGAGTTCAGGAACTTCAGCAATTGCCTTGGCAACTCGATCTGCGTGATCTGCATCTATGGTGTCGCACGTGATATCGACTACAACGCGGTCGAACGAAGATTCGACGATATCTAATGCAGTCAATGAAGCCCCTTGAGAATTAAGGACTGCGGTAAGCGCCGATACCGGTTGATTGGCTGAGGGTCCTTCAACGCGAATGGTGATTCCATAGCCGGGGCTCGTAGAAACCATAAAAATCTCCTAATCTTGGATATTCAGAGTACGACTACGAGGAGGATTTATGAATTCGCAGGCCAGTGATAAGCCTCACGGGCTCGATGGAGCGCAGGTAGCGGCCTTAGATAAGGCTCACGTATTCCACTCTTGGTCTGCCCAGGGAGCAATCTCCCCACTTCCTGTAGCTGGTGGCCTTGGCTCCTACTTCTGGGATTTTGATGGAAAGAAGTATCTAGATTTCTCTAGCCAGCTAGTTTTTACCAACGTCGGACATCAGCATCCTCGAATAATTGAAGCTATTAAGCGGCAAGCAGATATTTTGGCAACTACAGCGCCACAACATGCCAATGACATTCGGAGTATTGCAGCACAGAAAATTTCTTCGCATGCTGAGAGTTTTCATAACAAAGTTTTCTTTACTAACGGTGGCGCTGATGCTGTAGAGAATGCAATTCGTATGGCGCGCATTCATACCAATCGGCACAAAGTGCTCTCACAATATCGCTCTTATCATGGCAATACTGCTGCCGCCATTTCGGCGACAGGTGATCCACGTCGTTGGCCAAATGAATTTGCTTACGGGCATATACATTTCTTTGGTCCATATCTTTATCGTTCTGCTTTTTGGGCGACAACTGAAGAGGAAGAGTGCAAGCGCGCTCTTGAACATTTAGAGAATCTAATAATTCTGGAAGGCCCAAAAACTATTGCGGCGATTATCATCGAATCAATTGTCGGCACAAATGGAATTCTTGTCCCACCAAAGGGTTATCTCGAAGGCGTACGAGCCATCTGTGATAAATATGGAATTATCTGGATTGCAGATGAAGTTATGGCAGGTTTTGCTCGCGCAGGAAAATGGTTTGCATACCAACATTCAACTGCAAAACCGGATCTAATAGTTTTTGCAAAGGGCGTTAATTCAGGATATGTGCCGCTTGGTGGAGTCGTTATCAGTGACGAAATCGCACATACATTTGATGAGCGCGTCTTCCCAGGTGGACTTACTTATATGGGACACCCTCTTGCATGTGCAGCAGCTGTTGCAGCAATTGATTTAATGGAAGAGGAGGGAATCATTGAATACGCAGCGGAGATTGGCGAGAAAATCATTGGACCTGCCCTCCACGAATTAGCGGCAAAACATAAGGTAATTGGGGATATTCGCGGTAAAGGTGTCTTCTGGGGCGTGGACCTCGTCACCGATCGAGCCACACGTGAGCCGTTGGCGCCATATGGCGGTTCAAGCCCTGCGATGAATGAATTTGCTGGCGCTTGCAAGAAGGATGGTTTGTGGCCCTTCATTCACTTTAATCGAACCCATGTTGTGCCACCATGCACAATCAGCGAGAAGGAACTCAAAGAGGGTTTTGCGATTATGGATAAAGCCTTAGGTGTAATTGGAAAGTATTACACCGGCGCTTAGCCGCGAATTAACGTGTTTAAGTGCTTATCAAATATTGCACTGACCTCGCGTGAACCTGCAGTGCCGACAGCTTGAATGGGCTTACCAAAGCTCTCTGCTTGCTGGAAAGCGATTCGATCAGGAATCGCAGGCTTCATGATTTGCTTTCCGAAGATGCGCCCCATTTCGCGAATTCGATAATCGTGCTCTTCAGCAACGCTCTTCACTCGGTTCGGCAGAATTCCGGCAAGCTTTAATTTCTTATTGTGAGTGTTTCGAATTTCTTCAATCTCTTCAGCAGCGCGTTCTGCGCCTTGAAGTCCAAAGAAAGTTGGCGTAGCGACAACGACGGCAAGATCACTTGCAGCAAGCGCTTCGCGAGTGAGCGTACCTAATGAAGGTGGGCAATCAATGAGGACTAGGTCGTAACCTTCTAATTTCTCAAGCGCTCGGGCAAGACGTGGTTTGAAGGCGGATGCCGATTTAAAGGCATCATGCTGAATGAGATTAGGACTAGAGGCGACCACATCAACTTCACCAGGTGCGATTTCCCAGGCGCACTCAGTAAGACTGTTATGGAGCGTGTTGATAGTGGGATTTGCAAGAACTTCTGCTGCGGTTGAGGTGGGATTCTTCGCTGCGAGAATCGACGTCGCATTACCTTGTGGATCGAGATCAATTACTAGCGTTGCAAGTCCACGGACAGTTGCTGCACCAGCGAAGCCAAGTAGAACAGAAGTTTTCCCAACGCCACCTTTGAGGCTCAAAATACTTACTACGCGCATAGCGCCATCCTTGCGGAAAATTTGGCGAGTAACAACCCGCGTTGCGCTAGTTGTTAGACAGTCCCATATAAGCGGTCGCCTGCGTCGCCGAGCCCGGGAACGATGTATCCATGTTCATTAAGGCGTTCATCAAGAGCGCCCATAACAACCGTGACCGGTGCGCCAGCAAGAGCCTTCTCTAGGGCGGCTACTCCTTCAGGGGCTGCGATGATACAAATAATGGTGATATCAGTAGCGCCGCGCTCTAATAGGTAGCGTGTAGCTGAGATTAAAGTGCCGCCGGTAGCGAGCATTGGATCAAGGATGTAGCACTGTCGACCTGAAAGGTCGTCCGGAAGTCGATTTGCATACGTTGATGCGGTGAGAGTTTTTTCATCGCGGACCATGCCCAGGAAGCCCACCTCAGCAGAGGGAATCAACTTAGACATTCCCTCTAACATGCCAAGTCCTGCGCGCAATATCGGAACAACTATCGGACGAGGTTTGGACAGATGCGCCCCGGACATGGGAGCGACTGGCGTTTCGATAGTTACTCTCTCGGTTCGAATCTCACGGGTGGCCTCATAGGCCAAGAGCATCACCAACTCTTCAGTGAGTTGGCGGAAGGTTGGAGAATCTGTGTTCTTGTCACGTAGCAACGTCAATTTATGGGTGATTAGTGGATGATTAGCCACGTGGGTTTTCATAACAATGAGTTTATCGCAGCGGGCATGGAGATAGCGCTCGCCGCTGCAGAAAAAGCCTGGCGAGAACATGGCGATGTTCCAGTTGGCGCCGTCATTCTTGACCCTAAAGGCGTAGTCATCGCGACTGGAGTAAATAAACGAGAGCTTGATCGGGATCCAACGGCACATGCTGAGATTGTTGCTATTCGCGAAGCGGGAGCTCTATTAGAAAACTGGCGCTTGGATGGATGCACATTAGTTGTCACGCTCGAACCATGTGCAATGTGTGCAGGTGCAATCTTGCAATCTCGAATTACTCGATTGGTATTTGGCGCATGGGATGAGAAGGCCGGTGCAGTTGGTTCCGTCGTCGACCTTGTTAGAGATCCACGTGCACTTACTAAAGTTGAGGTAATAACAGGTGTGTTTGCAGAACGTTCGAGCGCCTTACTAAAGGAATTTTTTGCCACTACTCGCTCTTGATTTAACTGGCGACTTTGATTTGAGGTATCTTTCTCGATGGTGGCGTGTCTGAGCGGCCTAAAGAGCACGCCTCGAAAGCGTGTGTGGGGGAAACTCCACCGTGGGTTCAAATCCCACCGCCACCGCCAGGAACTAGTTGCAGTTAGATAATGATTTCATATGAGGGATTAAGGATTGTTAACTTTCCATCCTCTTCGCCAACCATTCCCTCAGCTCGAAGCGTTGTGCCAACTTCTAAACCTGCGATTTCACGTCGTCCAATAAATTGCAAACGCACACCACCAGTTTCATCCCAGATTTCAATTTCAACCTGCGGCGATAATTTCTTAGGTGCAACTCGAATTCCTGTGACTCTACCTACAACTTCAGCGCGCTTGCGCCACTGGATATCTCCAATTTTTGTTGCGCTCTTTGCATGGTGGCCAACTGGCTCATAAACGGGTGATTCAAATTGTGGCTTCACTGGTGTTGCAGGCGAAGCGGTTGTTGAGACACTTGTATTTGTTGGAATTAATTTAACTTTACCATCAAGGATTTTTTCAACATCGAATGGCACGATTGTTGCCACAACACGATCTAGTTGTGCAATTGCACTTGCGATGCTTTCAGCAGTTTGATCGTGTAGTAAGCGACCGAGGAAACGTGAATATGAGCGTCGTGGAAGTAAAAGTGTGAGTTCAACATCAGGTGCTTCTGTCTCACGCAACGAATACTCGATAGCTGCATTAGCCAGTCGACGATCAGGGCAATCGATAAATTCCAGACTCATCCCATCAAATGTTCCGTACTTATCCCATGCTTCGCGAATTTCATCTGCTTTGCGGTCATCAATAACAAAGTGAACAGCGCTGAGTTTTCGAGGTTTGAGGCTTCGTGCGTACCGAATCGCCCCGATGGTTGCAAGATCAACGTTATCAATTAGAACTGCTACATCGTGGCGCGTGATATTGGCGCTTTTGCCCCCTTGGGGAGAAATATCAAGGACCTTCTCTTCAGCTTGATATCGCTTATTTAGACGGATCAATCCGAGAACCATGAACGGGGCTACTACGACAACCACCCAAGCCCCCGCTGTGAATTTTACGATGGCAAAAATTATTACAACTATTAGTGAAATCGAACCTGAGAGAAGGTGAATTGCAAACCGTAAGCGCCATTTAGCTTCGCGATGGGTATGCGTATGTTTTGCCATTCCCAACCCAGTTAACGTGAAAGCAGTAAAGACTCCAATTGCGTAGTAGGCAACCAGGTGTTCCACGGATGAACGGGTAATAAGCACGAGAACAGATGCGAAAAACACGAGAACCAGAATGCCGTTGGAGAAATTAAGGCGATGGCCTCGTTTTGCCAACCAACGCGGTAAAAACCCGTCAGAGGCGACAAAGTTTACAAGGATTGGGAAAGCCGAATATGTTGTATTTGCGCCGGCAAAGAGAATTAACATTGTTGCTGCCTGCACGAGAATAAAAAAGATATTTCCAATCGCGCCATCGCCGAGTATTGCTTTTGCAATCTGCGATATGACGGTTGGTGTTCCACTTTCATAAGGAACTGCATGAATTCGATGAGCAAACCACGACACACCAAGTACAAGTGAACCAAGGATGCAACTCATGACAATCAAAGTTCGTCTTGCGTTGACATGCTCTGGTGTTTTAAAGAGCATGACACCGTCGGAAATTGCCTCAAGTCCAGTCAGCGATGAACCACCATTGGCAAAGGCGCGAAGTAAGGTAAAAATCGCAGCAAAGGTGAGTAATCCTTGCTCTGATCCGATAGAAATTGCACCGGGCACATCTGTACTCAATTTTGGAAGTGTGTTAGTGAGATCTCTATAAATTCCTACTGTAAAAACAATTGCCATTGATCCGACGAAGAAATAAGTTGGGAGTGCGAAAGCTTTTCCTGCCTCTTTTACGCCTCGTAAATTTCCATACGTTAGAAGGACGATGACTACCAAAGTCATTTGAACTTTCCATGGTGCAAGTTCTGGAAACGTTGAAACAATTGCGGCAACACCAGCTGCTGATTGAATTGCCAGAGTCACTACGTAGTCAAGAATTAATGCAACAGCTGCAACTTGCGCGACGACGGGACCAAAGTTTCTTCGTGATACGAAATATGCGCCACCAGTTTTTGAGTAGACCGAGATGACGTTGTGATATGAAAGAGTGACAATCAAGAGAATCACAAGTACGACCGCGGTCATTGGCATCAACATTGAAAATGCTGCTAATCCAAATACCGGCAATAGGGCAATAAGAATCTGTTCACTTCCGTATGCCGAAGATGAGATGCAGTCGGAAGATAAAATTCCTAACCCATACCTTTTGGAAAGTCTTTGATGACTTAGGGTGTGGCGGTTGAGCGGAGCGCCAAGTAGTTTGCGCTTGATCGTGTAGAGCAATGGGTCTTTCGGGTGGACGTGTTCTGCCATAACCGATGGCTTGGGAGCGTTATCTCGCCATGCAGTTGCCACGACTACCGCTCTCTCTCGTGCCTACTCGTGCTCATACTCGTGAACTTCAAAAGTGCACTGGTATATATAGTAAAGAAACTTCCGCGGAGGATAAGAGATTTGAACTCTTGAAGGGTTTCCCCTTACACGCTTTCCAAGCGTGCGCACTCGGCCGCTATGCGAATCCTCCATGCAGTTCTGGGCTGCAGGGTCAAAGATACTGGGTCGCTATGCTTACACCGACCCCCCGCATGGCGATACCGTGCTGAACTCCCCCAGGGCTGGAAGGCAGCAAGGGTAGGTGCGCTCTTTCGGGTATGCGGGGGGTCCTCACAGTTAGGCTCAACACCATGGGTGAACCAGTAGCGCCAGATCAAGGGCCGATTGCGCTCTATCGCAAATATCGCCCTGGCCAATTGAGCGAGGTGATTGGTCAAGATCATGTGGTTACGCCATTAACCAACGCTCTTGCCTCCGGTCAGATACATCACGCCTATTTATTCTCTGGCCCACGCGGTTGCGGCAAAACATCAAGCGCTCGAATCATGGCGCGTAGTCTCAATTGTGAAAAGGGACCAACTCCAACGCCGTGCGGCGCTTGCCAATCTTGTCGAGATCTTGCTCCTATGGGTCCAGGTTCTATCGATGTCATAGAACTAGATGCGGCAACTCATGGATTAGTTGACGATGCGCGCGAATTGCGCGACAAAGCTTTCTTCTCTCCCGTGCAGAGTAAATTCAAGATTTACATCATTGATGAGGCGCATCAGCTTGGGCCTGGTGCTGCCAATGCACTTCTCAAGGTTGTCGAAGAACCACCACCGCATGTTCTTTTCATTTTTGCAACAACAGAGCCCGATAAGTTAATTGCGACGATTCGTTCGCGTACACATCACTACCCATTCCGATTGGTTGCTCCTGCACTACTTGGTGAACACCTAACAAAAATTTGTGAACTAGAGAAGGTAAAGGTTGCCAAAGGCGTAATACCAATGGTTGTTAGAGCAGGCGGAGGTTCGGTCCGTGATTCACTTTCAATCCTCGGCCAACTCTTAGCGGGTGCTGGTAAAGATGGTGTGAGTTACGAGATTGCTCTCCAACTCTTAGGGTTTACTGATGGCGCACTTCTTGATGATGTTGTCGATGCGCTCGCCGCTCGAGATGCACAAGCAATTTTCACAACAATTGATCGGGTAATTGATTCAGGGCACGATCCACGTCGCTTCGCTCAAGATCTACTTGAGCGAGTACGCGATCTCATCGTGTTGAGCGCAGTTGCTGGAAATGAACAATCAGCGCATTCGCTCTTTCGCCAACTTCCAGATGATCAATTACAGCGAATGCAAGCGCAGAGCGGTCGGTTGGGCAGCAGCACACTCACCCATGCGGCCCAGGTTATTAGCGAAGGTTTAAACCAGATGCGAGGCGCTACTGCTCCTCGTTTAATCCTTGAATTTACCGCTGCCAGATTGCTTATTCCCACCGTCGGAGATGAAGCCCTTCTTGCACGAATTGAACGTTTAGAGCGAAATAACAGCATCACCTCCCCCACTCCAGTAGTAAAAACGGTTCCAGCGGCTGCGCCAGCACAAGTTGAAAAACCGGTGGCCGCAAAAGCGGCTGCTCCGAAAGCAGAGCCTGCAAAAGAGAAAGAACCGGTTAAGCGCGCAGAACTCGCTGCGCGAATCGAGAGTATCGATGTCGTTGGACTGCGCCGCTTATGGCCAGATGTGATTGAGAATGTCAAAGGTCGACGTCGCTTAACGTGGACGCTCCTTAGCGCGAGTGCAACTCTTGCAACTGTTGATGATTCAGCAATAACTGTGGCAATGATAAATGTGGGCGCTCGAGATTCTTTCCTTCGCTCGAATAGCGACGAGATTCTTCGTGATGCATTTATCGAAGTAGTTGGATTAGATAGAAAGATTGAAGTAATTATTGATCCCTCCATTAATCCAAGTTCAAATCCGACAAAAAGTTCGGTTGCCGAAGAGGTTGTTGAGAATTCAACAGATCTGAACTCTTTAAGCGGCGCAGCGCTGCTAGCCAAAGAATTAGGCGCAAAAGTAATTAGCGAATCTCCGAAAGAGTAGGTTCACCAAAAATGTATGAAGGCGCCATTCAAGAATTGATTGATGAACTCGGTCGGCTTCCTGGTGTAGGTCCAAAGAGCGCACAACGGATTGCATTTCATATTCTCCAGAGCGAATCAGTAGATATTCAACGATTGGTCGAAGCTATTCGCGAAGTAAAAGAGAAGGTTAAGTTCTGCGAAGTGTGCGGCAATGTCTCTGAAGATGTGCAGTGTCGGATCTGTCGCGATCCCAAACGTGAGCTCCATGCCATCTGTGTTGTCGAAGAGAGCAAAGATGTGCAGGCGATTGAAAAGACGCGCGAGTTCCGTGGTCGCTATCACGTGCTTGGCGGTGCGATAAGTCCCATTGAAGGGATAGGGCCAGAGAACCTGCGCATCAAAGAACTCATGGTTCGTCTCGCTGATGGCGCTGTCACCGAGGTCATCCTCGCCACCGACCCCAATCTTGAGGGCGAAGCAACTGCCACCTATCTAGCGCGTTTGATCAAACCCCTAGGGTTGACGGTTACCCGTCTAGCCAGTGGTCTGCCCGTGGGTGGCGATCTCGAATATGCCGATGAGGTCACGCTGGGGCGTGCATTTGAAGGACGGCGAACAGTTCAGTAGTTTTCTCACATTGTAAGACGGACTGCGTCTCATAATATGAGATATTTTTGGCCCACGGCCCACTACCCTGCCAAAGTTCTCCCATGGCCTTAATTGTGCAGAAGTTTGGTGGCTCTTCGGTCGCAGATGCCGAAGGAATGAAGCGGGTCGCTGCCCGGATCGTGGCGACCAAAAAAGCGGGAAACGATGTGGTTGTCGTGGTTAGCGCAATGGGCGACACCACCGATGAACTTATTGATCTAGCGAAACAGATAACCCCGATGCCCACTGGCCGTGAGCTCGACATGCTCCTTACATCAGGAGAACGAATCTCGATGGCGCTGCTTGCCATGGCTATTGGAAATCTTGGTCATGAAGCACGATCTTTTACCGGAAGCCAAGCTGGAGTGATCACCGATTCAGTTCACGGGAAAGCGCGGATTATCGATGTCACGCCGGGACGAATTGTTGATGCGCTCAAAGAAGGCGCAATTGCAATTGTCGCAGGTTTCCAAGGAATTAGTCAGGATACAAAAGATGTTACGACACTTGGACGTGGTGGTTCGGATACAACCGCAGTTGCGCTCGCCGCAGCGCTCGATGCAGATGTTTGTGAAATTTATACCGATGTCGATGGAGTCTTCTCTGCTGATCCACGAGTTGTCCCATCTGCGCGCAAATTAAAGAGCATCACCTACGAAGAGATGTTGGAGCTCGCAGCCAGTGGTGCGAAAGTTCTCCACTTACGTTGCGTCGAATACGCACGTCGTTTTGATTTACCAATTCATGTTCGCTCTTCGTTTAGCGGGAATGAAGGAACATGGGTTGTCAAAGATCGACCAGAAGGAGATGGCATGGAACAAGCAATCATTTCAGGAATCGCACACGATCGAAGTGAAGCGAAGATAACAATTGTGGGAGTTCCAGATCGCACCGGAGTTGCTGCGCGAATCTTCCAGACAATTGCAGATGTTGATGTCAACATCGACATGATTGTGCAGAACGTCTCTGCTGCTTCTACTGGCTTAACTGACATTTCCTTCACATTACCTAAAGCTGAAGGGGAGAAGGCAATCGCTGTACTAAATAAAATTCAAGGTGAGGTTGGCTTTGCGTCAATTCAATATGACGATCAAATTGGCAAGCTCTCACTTATTGGTGCCGGAATGCGTTCACATCCCGGAGTAACTGCGACTTTCTTTGCTGCGCTATCAGAGGCTGGTGTGAATATTGAGATGATTTCCACCTCTGAAATTCGTATTTCGATTGTCTGCCGAGCATCAGATCTTGATAAGGCTGTACGCGCTTCACACACCGCTTTTGAACTCGATTCCGACGCTGTTGAGGCAGTTGTGTATGGGGGTACCGGTCGATGAGTAAACCAACACTTGCTGTCGTAGGAGCAACTGGCGCAGTTGGAACGGTGATGCTCGATATTTTGAGCACGCGAGAGAACGTCTGGGGAGAGATTCGCCTCATTGCCTCTGCTCGAAGCGCTGGCAAGAAGTTGATGTGCAGGGGAGAGGAACTCACCGTAGTCGCACTCACTCCAGAAGCATTCGATGGTGTGGATGTTGCAATGTTTGATGTTCCTGACGAAGTTTCCGCAGAGTGGGGGCCAATAGCTGCCGCACGTGGTGCAGTGGTTGTTGATAATTCAGGTGCGTTCCGCATGGATAAAGATGTTCCACTTGTTGTTCCTGAAGTGAACCCTGGTGATATTAAGAAACGTCCAAAAGGAATTATTTCAAACCCCAATTGCACAACGCTTTCCATGATTGTTGCAGTTGGTGCATTGCATCGTGAATACACAGTTAAGGAATTAGTTGTAGCGTCATATCAAGCTGCATCTGGTGCGGGTCAATCTGGCATCGACACACTTCTTGCACAGCTAAATGAAGTTGCAGGTAAAGATTTAGGTTCAGTTGCTGGAGATGTTCGAAAGGCAATCTCTGATCTTGGGCCGTTCCCTGCACCACTGGCGATGAATGTCATTCCGTGGGCCGGCTCTCTAAAAGATGAGGGTTACACCAGTGAAGAGTTAAAAGTGCGTAATGAGTCACGCAAGATTCTTGGAATCTCAGACCTACGAGTATTCGCGACATGTGTCCGTGTACCGGTCATCACAACACATTCATTAGCGGTGCACGCAGTCTTTGAGAAGAAGGTAACGCGTGAAGGCGCTCAGGGTATTTTGAAGAGCGCACCGGGAGTAAATCTCGTTGATAACCCTGAGAAGAAGGAGTTTCCTACTCCCGCTGATGTTGTTGGCACTGACCCAACGTGGGTTGGTCGGGTCCGAGCTAGCGCTGACGATCCACATACTCTTGATTTCTTCGTCTGCGGCGATAACTTACGAAAAGGCGCCGCGCTCAACACTGCTCAGATAGCCGAGTTGGTAGCGCAAGAGTTTTAATCTCTCCCTATCAGCGGAAACTCCACTTCCTAGCTGGAATCCAGAGCATTTCCAGAGATAACAGAAGTGTTACCTGGGAATCCCTTGACACGCTCGCCCACCCGGAGTTTCCTTGCGTCATGCTCCTGGAATGGATTCCAGGTATCTGGCGAGAGGACTGTGGGTGACCCTTTCAGGAAAAATTCAGAAATCCAAAAAATTCAGGCTCCCTGAAGAGACCAGTGTTCTTGTTGCACTAATTGTCCTAATTGGAATTGTCGGTGCGCTCCGTCCAACATTCTTAAAACCTACAAATCTTTTAAATCTTGCCGCTAGCTATGCGATTGCTGCGCTTTTGGCTGGATGCATCGTTTATCTACTTTCGATGGGAGAAATCGATCTCTCTTTTGGTTGGATTCTGAATTTATCCGCGGTACTTGCAGGCATCTCGATGATTGCCGGTGTTCCGGTATGGCTCGGTGTTTTGATCGGTGTAACTGCTGGAACTGTAATGGGCGCGCTAAATGGCGTGCTTACAGTGTTTATGCGATTACCTCTGATCATTATTACTTTAGGAACAGCATCAGTTTTTCAAGGTATATCACTAATCTCAAATAATTCTGGATCTGTTGTTCCTACAGATGAGAAAATAACTCAGCACATATTTTTTCGAGCGCTAGGTGGCTCCATAGATACCCCCATCCCAATCATTTTGATATTTGTCGTTCTCTGCTTCTTTGGTCTTCATTTGTTACTTCACAAAACTAGATTCGGCTATCGGATTTTGGCAATTGGTAGCAATCCTGAAGCAGCACGACTTGCAGGAATACCAACAAAGAAAATAAAGATTCAAGTCTGTGCACTAATGGGAGCAGTTTCAGGTGTGGGCGGCGTTCTTTTCTTAGGATTCCGAGGCGCAGTCGACCCAACAACAGGTGGACAAATGCTCTTGCCGGTTGTTGCGGCGGCAATCATTGGTGGCACACCGCTCTCTGGCGGCGCTGGCACTGTTTGGGGATCTCTTTTAGGAGCAATGATTGTTGGTGTAATCGGAGTTGGAGTTGTATTTATTGGAATTGATGCGGTCTGGGGAACTTTAGTAACAGGACTAGTCATTCTCTTTGCAATTGGCGTCGACCAAGTTGTCCGTGTTCGTAAAAAGAGGGCGAGTTAAATAACTAGATTTCAACTCTGTCCACGGGGGACATCAGTTGAATAAACGAAGGAAGGTATAGACATGATGAAGAGCCGTAAAGCTCGCGTTGGTGCTATTGCACTAGCAGCGACGATGGCAATCACTGCAGGTGGTGTGACTTCTCCAGCTCAGGCTAAGGAGAAGAAGCTCACTATCGGCTTCGTGGTACACGTTGTTGGCAACCCATTTATTCAACAGATTATTGATGCCGCCAAGATGGCTGCAAAGGATCTCGGCGTTACTATCAAGGTAACTGGTCCAGCAGGCGCTGAAGGCGATGCTCAACTCACTGCAGTACAGAACCTCGCTGCAGCTGGCGTAGACGGAATTGCAACATCAGTTCCATCTGCCTCCATGGTTAACGGCTTAAATGCAGTTATCAAGTCGGGTATCCCAATCGTTCAATTCAACGGACTTGGTGAAGGTGTAAACGCTCCATATGTTGGCGAGAAGTCAACACAATCTGGTCGCATCCTCGGCAAGATGGTTCTCGACAAAATCGGCGGAACTTCTGCAAAAGGTAAAGTCATCGTAGGTAACTGCTTCCCAGGATTCCCAGTACTTGAGAATCGTCAAGCTGGAGTTCTTGAAAGCTTGAAGAAGGCTTCTGGCGTAACAATTGTTGGACCTTCCGATGTCAAGGTTGATGCCGCAGCTAACTTCGCAGCATGGCAAGGTCTTCTTGCAGCAAATCCAGATGCTCTAGCAATGGTGGGACTCTGTGCTCCAGATGTAGAGAGCATTGGCAAAGTTAACAAGGCAGCCAATAACACCAAGACTATCGGTGCAGGTTACGACCTAACTGCCGGCAACCTTGAGGCTCTTGCAAACGGAAGCGCACACATTTCACTCGGACAAACTCCGTTCATCCAGGGTTATCTACCTGTTTACATCTTGGTCGATAGCATCAAGAAGAAGATCAAGATCAACAAGCCAGGATTTATTGATGCAGGTACCGAAGTTGTCACGGCGACTTCTGTTACCGAACCATTCAAGCTTCCTGCGCTAACCTTCAAAGATCTACAAGCAATGGCAACCTCTAAGACCAAGACTCGTAAGTACTACGATCCAGTCGTTAAGGGTTACATCAAGAACTGGAAGAAGAATCTCAAGCCAATTTCTGAAGAATCTGCTTAATTCTTTAGGAATTAAAAGCAATTAAAAGAGATTAATAGTGCGACGGACGGAGGTCACAAGTGAGTAGCAACTCCTCTCACGATGTGATTTCCGTCCGTTCACTTTCTAAGCGCTATGGTGGCGTTCAAGCTTTAGATAATCTCAATCTTGATTTGGAACGGAATATCGTTCATGCCATTGTGGGTGAAAATGGCGCTGGAAAATCAACTTTTATGAAAATTCTTTCTGGTGGCGTTACCCCTGACTCGGGGTCAATTTCGATCGATGGAGTTAGCTACCCAGAAATAACTGTGCAATTAGCCCGCAAACTTGGTATTGGAATCATGTACCAGGAACTGCGCCTATTCCAACATCGAAACGTGTTGACTAATCTCTTTCCTGATCGCGAGATTCGGCGTGGACCTTTTATCTCTCGCAAGCCGATGGAAGAAATCGCAGGTCCTGTTCTTGAATCTATCGGCCTCAATGTTGATTTATATGCAACTCTTGGCGATCTGGCTATTTCAGATCAACAGCTAATTGAGTTAGCACGAGTAATTATCGAGAAGCCGAAACTCTTGATTTTAGATGAGCCAACTTCAGCTTTGAATGCACGTGAGAGTGACCGACTTCTTGAACTTGTTAGACAATTACCTTCGCAAGGCACCACTGTTCTTTATGTTTCTCATCGTCTTGATGAGGTATTTGCGGTGGCAAATCAAATATCTGTGATGCGCAATGGTTCTTTGGTCTTCTCGCGGCCAACAAAAGAGTTGGACCGCGCTGCTGTTATTGCAGGTATTGTTGGTGAGGAAAAATCGACACGTATATCGAGTGGCGAGAAAAGCCAGGGCATCAATAAAGAGAAAGAGAATATTCTTGAAGTAAAGAATTTGAAAAATTTTGGCCAGATTCAAGATGTAAATCTCACCGTAAATGCAGGTGAGATTGTGGGTGTTGCAGGGTTGATTGGTTCAGGGGCAGATGAGTTGCTTGAAACTCTCTTTGGTGCGAAGCCAAAATCTGGTGGAGTAATTTATTTAGAAGGCAAGGAGCGAACAACGCTCTCACCACAGAACTCAGTACGTGACAAAGTTGCGCTAGTACCTGCGGATAGAAAACGTGTTGGGCTCATGATGGAGCGCAGTGTTGCCGATAACTTGTCCCACGTTGCAATTGGCGGTCACAAACACGGAACAGCAATAATCACGAAAAGTGGGCTCGCTACTCGTGCGAGGAGACTTGTCGAAAGATTTGGTGTGAAGACTGAACACGTTGATATACGAGTGGGTAACTTATCGGGTGGAAACCAACAGAAGGTTGTCATTGGAAAGTGGCTCGAAATCAACCCAAAGCTCGTCTTATTGGATGATCCAACGCGTGGAGTGGATATAGGCGCGAAATCGGAGCTGTTCCGGCTAATTCGAGAGATTGCAGACTCCGGAAAAGGGGTGCTATTTCGCTCGACTGAAATCGCAGAGTTAACTAATCTCTGTGACCGTATATATGTAATTAAGAATGGTGAAACCCGGCGAGAAGTGAATAACGTTGATGAATCTGAATTGATTAAACTGATAAATGAATAGCATAAAAAGAAACCAACATATTAGGGGGAGAAATGATTAAAAGAGCATTTACTATGAAGTTAAAGCCAGGCGGATTAGCAGAGTACAAACGCCATCACGATGAGATTTGGCCAGAGTTAGTTGCTGAGATTGAGCGACAGGGCATTGCACAGATCACTATCTTTGAAAATGATCCTGTACTTTTCTTGTATTCAGAGATTTCTGATCCTGATGCGTGGGATCGACTTTGGCACACTGAGATCCACGATAAGTGGGGCGAGTACATGGCACCACTAATGGAGTTCAATGCGGAGGGAATTGTTGACTCAAGCGAAGTGCGTGAGGTATTCAATCTGCGCACTAATGCTGGCAACAAGTAGAAAAGTATTGTCATGTCAGATCATGTTCTTGCTCTTGTAACGGGCGCCAGTCGTGGGCTCGGTCGCGAAATCGCACTTGGCTTGGCCAAGTCGGGGCATAAAGTTATTGCGGTGGCCCGCAGCAAGTCAGCGCTGGATTCATTAGCAAAAGAATCGCCTACCGGAATCTTTCCGTACGAGTGTGATGT
>JACCDJ011083579.1_pt1 | contig 28773 bp, 34 predicted proteins | sample 7444481 | NCBI WGS metagenome assembly JACCDJ01 (sample SAMN15323435, study PRJNA562643) | freshwater metagenome | isolation source: river surface water | place: USA:Blue River Watershed | collected 2017-08-15 | reverse complement strand
CCTCGACCGTCATCCACTCGGTGCTCGGCGTGTCCGTGTTCTTCGTGTCCATGTTCGTTGTCTCTCGTTCGTTCGGTTCGGACGGTTAGGCGATCGCGGCCTTGCCCGCGGCGGTGAGCTTCAAGGTTTCGTGCTTGGTGATCTCGATGAGCCCGGCCGCGACGCAGCGGCGAAGGTGCGGGTAGTCGACCTGTGGGATGCCGCGCGCGGGAGCCTCGTCGCGGCCGGCCATGTAGGACCGGAGCGTGTAGATGTTCGTCGGCGTCGGAGCCGGCGCGGCCTTGACGGGGTGCGCGACTTCGGCGGCGGCGGGCTTGCGGGTGCGGGTCGACTTGCTCACGTCCACATAGTAACCGCATGCCTCGCTGTTCGCAAGAGTCCCGCGAGTCTACGGTGTGTGTGCGTCCACACGTTGCTAGCTCACGCTCTCAGTGGGGGAGGGGTCTCCCCGCCGGGGACGGGGGATGTAGTTTTCGCCATCCCCCTCGGGAGCGGGAGATCCCTCCCCTTCCCGAGCGGGAGACCCCTCCCCCTCGGGGGCGGTCCTAAGAAACCTATGGTTTCTGTACGTCCGCCGCAGGGCGTCCGGCGCTACGCGACCGGCCGGCGGCGGAGCGGAGGGGAGGGGAGGGGAGGCGTTCCAGGTTTGACTTGCGCGACTCTCGGGGATGATGTAGATTGGAGGCGTGCAACCCCACGCCAACCCCAACCCCACCGCGTTCGCCAGCGCCTCGCAGGCGAGCACGACCACCCACGCGCCCGAAGCCCCGACCGACCCCACGAACGCCCCGCACGGAGCCGCGTGGAACACCAAGGGTCTCGTGCTCGACGCCACCCCGGACCCCGAAGCGACCCTGACCTGCGAGCCGCTGCTGGAGGATGCCGGCGGCGAAGCCGACGCGGACGAGGCCGACGACGCGCCGCCCGCGTGCTCGTCCGTGTTGGAGCTCGGGCACGACGACGCCGCGGCCGAGCACGCGCTTCGGAACGTGATCGACCGGATGCTGTGGCCGGCCCTGCTGTGGCTGATCGCGCTCGGGGCCGTTGGTTCGTGCGTGAGTGCCGTGCTCGGGTGCCTGGTCACGTGCGTGCGCTACGATCTGCCCGTGCCGTTGGCGGCGAAGGTCGTCGGCGGTTTGTGTGCGCCCACCATCGCGGTGCTGTACTTCCTCGCGGACCGCTTCGCCGCGCGGGTGTCCCGATGACCGTGATCGCCGGCATCGTCCACGAGGGCCGCGTCTGGATCGGCGCGGACTCGGCAGGCAGCACCGCCTACACGATCACCGCGCGCGCCGACTCCAAGCTCTTCGCAGTCGGCCCCGCGCTGTTCGGCTGCACGGGCAGCTATCGCGGATCGCAGGTCGCCCGCTACGCCTTCAAACCGCCCGCGCTCCCCGAGGGCATGGACCCGCACGAGTACATGTGCACGCTGTTCGTCGAAGGGCTGCGCGAGGCGTGGCGCACCGCTGGCCACGTGGACAAGACCAACGAAGTGGAGAGCGTTGGCACGTCCATGCTCGTCGGCATGCACGGCCGCCTGTGGCAGATCGCCAGCGACATGCAGGTCGGCGAGTCGATGGACCCGTGGAACGCCATCGGTAGCGGCGGCGAGCTGGCCCTCGGTTCGCTGCACGCGACGGCTCACGTCGTCGGATTGCGCGACAACCCCGAGGCCCGTGTCCGGCTCGCACTCCAAGCAGCTTGCCACCATAGCCCGTCGTGCGGTGGCCCGCTCGCGCTCGCATCCACGCTCGCGCAGGGGGAGGGCTGACCCGATGGAACGACGAGCCCGAACCAGCGACCGACTTCGACTCGCTCGCGCGCGCGCGCGACGAGCTGCGCACAAGGCCGCCGTCGAAGATGCCGAGCACTTCACGCAGCGACCGATCTCCGTGCCTTGGTCGCCGCGCGAGTTGAGCGACGCCGAGCTGCTCGACTACGCGGTGACCGAGCTGGAGAGCCGCGAACGTCGGCGAGTGATCCGAGGTGGGAGCTAGCAAGCTCTACCCGTCGCGGTGCTAATGTTCGACCGGGTCTAACCCACGAGGTCCGCCGCTGTGGGCCGCACCGGGGTCAGCGTTCGCGCGCTGGCCCCGTTCTGTTTTGATCGCGCGGGACGAGTGCGCGGTGTGGTGTAGGCTGTCGATATGGACCCCACGCCAACCATTCCGCCCCCGGTCACCCCCGCTCAAATGCAAAACATGCCGTATGCCGAGCTGATCATGCTCTTGCGAAATGGTGTGTATGCCGGCTACTTCGGTACCGAGCAGCAGCGTGCGGTGGTGGCAGAGCGCTTTGGACTGCGAGATAAGGCCGAAGAAGTCGTCACCCGACTGCGCAGGATGCAAGTCGAAAGGCGTCGCCTGTCCGAGCTCTACGCCAAGAGCGAGCAGGCGCGCATCGCTGCGAACCAGCAGATCCTTGAGTACGAGAAGCAAGCCCTCGAAATCGAGATCAGTTTCGCGCGCTCGATCAAGGAGAAGCAAGGGATCGAACGCGAGCTGGGCGAGATCAAGAACAAGCAGGCTCTCGCGGCGAAGCGTCTCGCGGACTTGAAGAAGTCGGCGGCCAACGAGTACGCCGATTCCAGCGTCCCGGTCGACGGCTCGCACTCCGCCATTCATCACGCCAGTGCGACGATCAATGCGGTGATTCACACTTCCGTGTCGATCCCTCTCATGCTCGGAGAATCGATCGCCGTGGTCGAAGAGCTGCGCGCCGAGTTGAACTCGTGTGTCGATCAGTGGCTCAGCAAGCGCGCGAAGATCGACTCGCTGCGTGCACAGCAGGTCGAGATGCGTCGTTTGATGGAGCTCTACGCGACGAGCGAGTCGCCGTGGTCGGGCCCGACCCGGCAACGAGCTCGTCGAACCGCCCGGACGTTCTGGAATGACCGAAGTTGATGCTCGCCCACCCGTGCATCGACGCTTCGACCGTGAGCGGCTCGCCCGATTGTTCGATGCCGGGCTGGCCGCGAGCGAGTCGACGTCCGACCGCGAGCGACTGCTTGACGCGTTGGTCTACGTCGTGCGGAAGTCGCAGCCCGACGCGGTCTGATCAGCGTGCGGATCCCGCTGCTCGCACACGCCGCGCGGTGTAGAGTGCAAGAGGTAGCGCACAGTCAAGCTCACGCCGTTAGCTCACGCTACACCATCTGTCCACTCTTGCCCCGTCAGGCCACATCTATGCACAATCCCCCCATGACCGACGCTCGACGCAAGGCCCGCGAGCTGGAGAACGCGCACCGCGTGTCGCTCGGGCTCGAGCCGCTGCCCGACTTGGTCGACGCGCCGTTGACGCCCAAGGTGTCCGAGTCCGACAAGCCGGCGAACGGTCGGCGCGTGAGGCGGCAGGGATGATCACGCAGCGCGGCAGCAAGTGGTGCGCGGTGTCCGAGGCCGGCGACGTCACCTTCGGTTGCTACGCGACCGAGGCCGAAGCCCGCGAGCGCTTGCGGCAAGTCGAAGCCGCGAAGGCTGCGAAGGACGACGCGCGCGACCAGGCACCGCGAGTGCAGGTCGTTCGCGCGCTCTCGGCTGACTCGGCCGTGGTCAAGGCCGCGCGCCGCGGCGACTCGGTCAAGCGCATCGACTACGCCGGCACGATCACCTTCGATGAGCGCAACGACGCGGCCACGTGCCGCGGAGACCTGCAAGCCTACCGCACGCCGGAGGGCTTCATTCGCTGCCGCGGCCGCATCAACGGGATCGGCGTCTACGAGTACGAAGACCAGGACGGCAATCGCTGGGGCGAGCTGCGGCTCCCCGAACACGTGTTCGCGCAGGAAGTGCTCGACGCGTGGAAGCTGGCGCCGCTCACCGACGACCATCCGGCCGAGGGCTACGTCACGCCCGACAACGCGCAGCGGTTGGTCGTCGGCAGCATCGGCAGCGACGTCGAAGCGATCGACGAGCACACCGTCGCCGACATTTCGATCAACACCCGCGACGCCATCGCCAAAGCCGAGCGCGGAAAGATCGGGCTGTCATGCGGCTACGGAACGACGCTGATCGAGAGTGCCGGTATCTACAACGGTGTGCCATACCATTTCGTGCAGACCAACATCGTGCCCAACCACGTCAGCATCGTTGACGAAGCACGCGGGCCGGGTTGCCAGTTCATCATCGACGGAGTGCGCTCCGTCACCGGAGACAGTCGAGCCATGAGCAAGAAGAAGAGCGACGCGAAGATCATGATCGGTGAGCAGGAGCACGAGGTCGCGGACCCCGTCGCCAAGCTCATCGAAGAGCTGACCGCCAAGGTCGAAGAGCAGGGCGCGATGCTGGCCAAGCTGCAAGGCGAGGGCGAGACCGCGGACGAGGACATGCCGATGGAGCCCGCGGCCGAGAGCTCGGCTGCGATGGCCATGGACGGCCTCGGCAAGCGTGGCAAGAAGCAGAGCGCCGACGCGCTCGAAGCTCGCCTCGCGTTCCTGGAGGCCGAGCGCAAGCGCAACGACGAGGCGTTCGGTCTCGCCGTGTCGAAGCGCGTCGAGCTCGTCTCGGTCGCCGGCCGCGTGCTCGGCCGCGGCGACTCGCTCGCGTCGATGACCGACGCGCAGATCAAGGCCGCCGTGGTCGTCAAGATTCAGCCCGACATGAAGGGCAAGCTCGACGGCAAGTCGGTCGACTACATCGATGCGGCCTACGAGATGGCCATCGGCACGCACCGCGAGCGCACCAACGACAGCACCGCCCCGCTGCGCGCCGCCATCGGCCACGCTACGCTCGGCGGCGGGACGCCCGACAAGCTCGACCTCAACAAGCTCGCCCACGACTCGGCCGCCGCGATGGCGCCCGGTCGTCGTCGCAACTGATCCACCGCAGAACCCATCGGAGAACCAGACCAATGACGCAGTTCAGTTTCACTTACGATGACGTGGGTCTCGTCGGCTCGATTGCGACCGCCGAACCGCGCGACATCATCTCGGTCGAGAATCCCCTGCGCGCGCAGGTGACCAACCTCGAATACAACGGCATCACGACCGATGGCGACTACTCGCTGACCATCGTCGGCAGTGACGGCAGCTCGGCCACGTCGGACGTCTTCGCCGCGTCCAGCAACACCGCCGCGCAGATCTGCGCCGGCATCGTTGCGGGCTGCTTCTCGTCGCCGACCTTCTCCGGCCTGATCTCGGACGCCGCGGTCGCCACGACCGACAACGTCGTCCTGACCTTCGCGGCCGCGGGCGTGACCTACGTGGTCACCGCCAACGTCCCCGGCTCGGCTCCGACGCAGTCGAACACCACGAGCGCCGGCTTCACCGACATTCAGCCCGGCATCATCCTCCAGGCCGATGGCTCGGGCGGGTGGACCACGACCTACAGCGACGCAGCGCTCGCCCTCGGCGTCGTGGTGCGGGCCGACAGCGAGCTGCTCCAGCCCACGATCCCGAGCACCGCGAACGGCTACGGCCCGTGCATGCTGCCCGTCGCCGCGATGGGTGCGATCCCCGTCCAGGTCGCCGCGGGCGTGTCCGTCCTGCGCGGCCAGAAGGTGTACTTCAACAGCACCGCGAAGACCTGGTCCAACGCGTCCAGCGGTTCGCACGTCCTCGTCGAGGGTGCGCAGTGGCGCACCAGCGGCACCACCAAGCAGCGCGTCTGGGTGCGCCTGCCGAGCGAGACCTGATTCCAAGCCCCACCACCAACGGAGACCACGAACATGGACCTCAATCAGTACTGCCAAGACGCGGCTCACCGGATGGTGGGGCGCGCCGACGACAACCAGGGCATCTTCGTCGAGACGCTGCTCACGCACACGCTCGCCGAGCTGTTCCGCTTCAAGTACCCCGCGACGCCGTTCGCCTCGGGCGAGCTCATCGAGATCGACGCGTCGGCCGATCCCGGTGCAGACCGCGTCGGCTGGCAGATGATCGGCGAGGTCGGCAAGTTCCGCACCGTCGCCGACAACGGCGACGACATGCCGCGCATCGACCTGAAGGGCAGCTACGCGTCCAACAAGGCGTGCACCGTCTCGGGCTACATCGAGTATACGGAGCAGGATCTTCAGGCCGCGTCGATGCAGCGCATGTTCTCGATCTCGGACGAGAAGGGCAAGGCGGCCCGCATGGCGTGGGATCGCACGCTCGACGACTACATCCGCGTCGGCAACTTCGAGAACGGCGAGAACCTGCCCGGCCTGTGCAACGTGCCCGGTCGCTCGGACATCGCCGCGACCGCGGCGTGGTCGACCCTGACCCCCTCGCAGATCTGCGACGAGTTCTCGACCGTCTATGACGCGATCTACTCGGGCACCGCGGGCGTCATGATGCCCGACACCGTCGTCATGCCGACGCGTCTCCGCTCGCTCTTCAAGAAGCAGAACAGCATCGCGGCGAACACCAGCATCGAGGGCTTCCTGAAGGAGACCTACCCCGAGATCGACAAGTGGGTGTACAACGCCGGCATGAACGACGCGGGCCGCGACGGCGCGACGTGCCTGCTCATGTACAACCGGCAGCGCGAGTCGATGTCGGGCCTCATGCCCGAGTTCATTCGCCCGCTCCAGCCGCAGGCTCACAACCTGTGCTGGCGCGTGCCCTTCAAGTCGCGGTGGGCTGGCCTTCGGGTCAACGCTCCCGCGATGGTCGCCACCATCTACGGGGTGTGAGTGTTGCTCGGCCGGGGGTGCTCGTCAGTGTGGGGCTGACGGGCGCTCCCGGCTTTTTCATGCGCGGGGACGGAGACAGTCGATCATGTGCACGAGCATCGAGACCTTCCTGGGTGTGCTGCCCGAGTTCGCCAGCGTCGGCGGCACGAGCAGCGGAACGATCACGTGGCTGGGCGAGGGCTCGGCGCTCGACACCATCGACGTCGGCGGCTTGCAGTTCGTCGCAGTCGCCGGGGCTCGAGCGGCGGGCTCGCTCACGTGGAGCGTCGACGGCAACGCGGTCGCGGAGGCGACGAGTTTCGTCGCCGCGATCGGTGACTCCGAAGCGGCCGACATCGTGACCGCCACGAAGACCACGCCCACCACCGTCAAGATCACCACGCTCGCACACGGCTACGACAGCGAGCTGCACTTCGCCACGTCTGCGCCGCTCGTCTACGAGCTCAGCGGCGCGACGCTCGACGGCGGCGCGTCGCTGTTGGAGCTGCAACTCGCGGCGGCGTGTTCGATGGTGCAGGCGTCCGTGTGGAAGTCCAAGACCGAGATGGGCCGCATCTACCTCGCCGCGCACTTCCTCGCCGTGGCGACCGGCATGGGCGGCGGCGAGACGGGCGTCACCACGTCGCGCACGATCGACCGCATCTCGCAGGGCAACGCGGCGACGGCGTTCGACATGAGCGACGCCGCGTTCGCCAGCACGAAGTGGGGGCGCATGTACATCGCGCTGCGCGACTCGATTCTAGTGATGCCCGTGACGTCGTCGCGCGCGGTTGGGTGGTGTAGGTGATGGCCAAGCCCAAGGTCGGCGTGACGGTGACCGGCGAGGTCGAGCCGTTGAAGGAGCTCACGGACGAGCTGCGACGGCTCGCGCGGCTGAGCGCCGAGGTCGGGTATCTCGACCCCATCGCGGTGCCGGACTCCAACTTGACCGTGCCCGAGCTCGCCGCGATTCAGGAGTTCGGGACCAAGGACATCCCCTCGCGCCCGTTCATGCGCCGCGCGGCCGCCGAAGCGAAGCAGGAGCTCGACACGGTCGCCGCGCGCGTGGTCGAGCAGGTAGTGGACGGCGAGCTCGGGCCCGTGCGCGCGATGGATCAGATCGCGGACGCTGTCGCCCAACACGTGCTGCGGCAGCTCGACACCACGAAGGCATGGGCCGATCCGAACGACCCCGACACGATCGAAGCCAAGGGCGGCGACACGCCGTTGTATGCTGGGCACGGCACCTTGCGGGACGAGCTGCGCTATGCAGTCGTCGACCAGGGCACGCGAATCCTGACGGAGAAACCTCGTGGCTAACTCGCCCAACAAGATCACGAAGTCGACGTCGCTCGCTGACCTGCTCGCCACGGTCGTCAGCGATGGCACCTACTCCGACGTGCTCGAAACCGTGAAGGTCGACGCGGCCGGGCAGGAAGCGGCAGCGACCGACATCCCGCAGTTCGGCGGCCAGTTGATCGCCAACCTGTGGGACGACGCGACCAAGCGCGTCGTGCAGATGTACGACCGCAGCACGAAGGTGTGGCTCGTCGCCGACGCGGCCGAGCGCGACGCACTCGGCAGCGATGACGACCTCGCGGAGAACGACCTCGCGTTTCAGATCGACACGCTCGGCGTGAACTACTGCGTGAGCGTCGACGGCGGTTCGGCTTCGACGTGGGCCGGCATTGCCGCGACCGGCAATGTTGCGGGGCCCGGTGTGTCGACCGACAACGCGGTCGCGCGCTTCGATGGCGCTGGCGGTGCGACGTTGCAGAACTCGGTCGTCATCATCGACGACACCGGGGCGATCACCGGCGTGGCGTCCATCGCCGTGTCGGGCACGGTCGACGGGCGCGACGTGTCGGCCGACGGTGCGGTGCTCGATGCCCACGTGGCGAACATCTCCAACCCGCATTCGACCCTGCTCGCGCAAGTGCTCGCGGCTGGCAACGACACCGCGGGCACGCACCTCGTCGTGTCGAACGGCGACGAGATCAACGGCGAAGATGGCGGTTACGTCCGCTTCGCTGCGGGCACCGGCCTTGCCGAGATCTCCGACGCGTCGATCGGCGAGCTGACGTCGTCCGGCAGCGTGACCGCGGACGGCTTCGTGTTGAACGAGCAGGCGTCCGGCCCCGCGTTCGCGGCGGGCAAGGTCAAGTTGTGGGCGAAGAACGACTCGCCCGCGACGTTGTGGTGGACCGACGACGCGGGCAACGAGTATCAGGTCGCTGCGTCCGCGACCTTCTCGCTCGCGCAGGTGCTCGTGTTCGGCAACGTCACGGGCGGCACCGACATGCTCGTCACGGACGGCGACGCGATCCGCGGGCAGGACGGCACCGCGAGTGCGGGGGCGACCGTCACGATCCAGGGCGGCACGGGCGACGGTGCTTCGCAGCTCGGCGGCGCGGTCAATGTCACGGGCGGCACCGGCTCGGCCACGGGGGACGGCGGCAACGTGGGCCTCTCGGGCGGCAGCGGTGGCGGGACCTCGGGCGATGGCGGTGTGGCGTCGCTGGTGGGCGGCAGCGCGGCCGCAGGCAACTCGGCGGGCGGTGCCGCGGTCGTGACGGCCGGCGCTCCCTCGGGCAGCGGAGCGCCCGGAGACGTGTCCATCTCGGCGGCCAACGCGGTGAGCGGCAACACACTCGGCGGCGGCGTGACCGTCACGGCCGGCGAGGGCTCGGGCAACGCGGGCGGCGGTGTCGTGGCGATCGAGGGTGGCGGAGCTGGGCCGGGTGCTTCGGGCACCGGCGGCCAAGTCACCGTCACGGGCGGCGATGGCGGATCGACCGGCAACGGCGGCTTCGTGCTGCTGCTCGGCGGGCCGGGTGGCTCGGTCTCGGGCACCGGCGGCGCGGCGCTCGTGCAGGGTGGTGTCGCCACGGCAGCGACGGCCAGCGGCGGCGGCATCGAGCTCACCGCGGGCGCGGGAGGTTCGGGCGCGGCGACGGGCGGCAGCGTCGTGATCTACAGCGGCGACGGCGGAGGGACCTCGGGCAACAGCGGCGGCATCACCATCGCCGCGGGCGCGGTCACGTCCGGCACGCGAGGTGCAATCACCATCGACGCCGACACGATCAACCTCTCGGCCGACACGAACATCGTCGTCACGAGCCAGGGCTATCACTCGGTCCGAGGCTCCACCGCTCGCGGTTCGACGAACACGCTGATCTATCGGTGGACGTCGGTCGTCGACAACGTCGGCAGCGATATCACCTACACCGACTCGGCCACGGCCGGCGGGTCGTGGGCGATCAACCGCGCGGGCGTCTACTCGGTGAGCGTGTCGATCGACGTCGGACACAACGGCTACATCGCCATCAAGAAGGCGGCCGCGGTGTCCAACACTTTCGACGCGACCGACATCATGGTCGCCAGCGAAGCGACGACCGGCATCACGCAGACGATGTCGTGGACAGGCTACTGCGCTGCGGGCGGTGACATCTGGATCGCAACCTCCGTTGCCACGAACCCGACCGGGACCCCGGTCAACAACAACCGCGTGACGATCACGCGCGTGCGATAGGACCCAAGACCATGCCCAACATGTACACCGACCTCGCCAACGACATCGAACCCTACCTCGCGGGCACCGACGCCACGGCGATCCACGACAACGTCGCCGGCGAGATCGCGGCCATCACGAGCAAGGCGTCGCCGCTGGCGAACGACCTGATCGTCATCGAAGACGCCGCGGCGGGCAACGCCAAGAAGCGCGCGACCGTGGGGTCGCTTCCCGTCGCGCAAGCGCAGGTCGCCGGCATTCTGCTCGAGCCCGCGGCCGATGCCGCGGTGACCATCCTCGGCACCACGCGCGCGGTAAACCTGACCGTGACCGGAGCGTCGAACATCGCCATCGCCAACGGTGCCGGTCTCTACGCAGGGCAGGTCGTCAGTCTGCGCGGCGTCGCAGTCTCGGGCGGAGGCTCCTACACGCTCGCGGTGCAGGGCGGCACGCTGACGATCAACGCGACCGACGAAGAGCCCGAGGTCATGCGCAACGCTGCCAATGACGCGTGGGTCGTCATCCGCAAGGGCACCGCAACGATCGTCTGATTCTGAGCCTTCGACATGCTGCCCCTCGACTCCGCTACTCTCGTCGCCTCGTTCGACCTCACCCCGCAGCTTGGCCCGTTGAAGGTCGAGCGGCGAGCGGCTCCGAGCGTGAACGAGTTCGGCGAGTTCGTGTCGTCGGCCCCGACGATCCTTCGCGTGTCGCCGTGGGTCGCTCACACGGCGGGAGGGCGCACGCTCGAACAGGTACCCGAGGCCGATAGGTCGAAGGAGACGATCGAGATCTACGTGCAGAACTTTCGGCTGTACGTGGCCGACAACAACCGGCAGCCCGACGTCGTGCACTACGACGATCGGCGCTGGCGGGTCGTGGTGGCAAACCGATTCGCCGCGCAGGGACGGGTACACTTCGCACTCGCGGTGCTGCTCGACACGCAGGACGAACAAGCATGACCATAGGGAACCCCATCCGACTCGACCGACTCCAGCGCGCGCTGGTCTACCTGTTCGGCAGTGCGGGCGGGCTCACCGACTATCAGGTCGCGTGGGCGTACGGGCAAGGCGTCTACACGTCCACGTTCCCGCGCGGCTTCGTGAACCTGACCATGGCGAGCGGGCCGAGCATCTCAGCACCACCCGGTCGCGGTGTGTCGCTCTACCCGATCGCCTCCATCGCGTGGACCGTCGACACCGTGTTCGATGGCGCGCTCGTGGCCGTCTACATCAACGGCTTGCCCTACCGCGTCAACGTCGGCCCGCTCGACACGGTCGACACGGTGCGCGACACTCTCGTCGCAGCAATCAACGCCGACGCGTCGGGCGAGTACACCGCGACGGCTGGGCTCGCTGCGGGAGCGTGGACGCTCACCGCTACATCGCTCGGCTCCGTGTGGCAGGTCCGCAAGGTCGGCGCGCTCTCGGCCGTGGCGACCAACGCGACGAGCCAAGCTCTCGTCACGCAGGCGCGCGCGAACGTGGGCGTCACCGTGGAGTGCTACTCGAAAGACACCTCGCCCATGACCGGCGCGTGGTCGATGGCGGTGAAGCTCTCGCAACTGCTGCTGCTTCCCGAAGCTGCGCAAGTGCTCGCAAACCACGGCCTCGGCTTCACCGGCTCGACGCCGCTGCTCGACCTGTCAGCCATCGCGGGCGGCAAGTGGGAAAGCCGCGTCGCCTTCACGTCGTCGATCAACATCCTCTCCTCCGTGTCCCGCCCGATCGGCTCGATTGACACCGTCGATCTTTCGTCGGGCTTCTCGTCTCCCGTGCTAGCTTCCAACGTAGAGGTCACCGCACCATGATCCCGGTTTCCAGCATCGTCACCGTCAATGTCATCGTCGGCGCGCCTCCGGCCTCGCGCTTCAACTTCGGCAGCTACATGCACGTCGCCGAACACAACGTGACGCCGAACCGTTTCGACGGTCCGTACACGTCGCTCGCCGAAGTCGAAGACGCGGGCTTCACCGAGCTCGCTGCGCCGACCGTGTACTTTGCGGCGGCGTCCGTCTTCGCGCAGTCGGCCGGCGTCGACGAGCTCTACATCGGTCGCAAGATCCCGAGCACCGGCGGCCCGCTGGATCAGGTGTGGCAGGTCGACGCGACCGGCCCCACCTACGTCGACGAGACCACCGATGCCAACGACGCGGGCGCGGGTGACTGGGACATCTTCCCGTCGACCGAGGCGATCGGCGATTGGATGGCCATCGGTCAGGCGGTGCCCTTCACGTCGATCACGTTCTCGTCCGCGGGCGGTACCGCTGGCGTCGACGGTGGCGCGCTCGCGCTCGCGTTCGAGTTCTGGGACGGCGCGGCCTGGTCGGCGCTCACGGGCGTCGTCGACGGGACTTCGCAGTTCACCGCGGTCGCCGGTGCGGGTCAGGTCTTCTCGTTCACGCAGCCGAGCACGTGGGCGATGCAGTCGATCAACGGCAGCGACTCGCTCTACTTCATCCGCTTCCGCATCACGGCCGGCAGCTACTCGACGAACCCGGTCTACAGCTCGGCGTTCGTGACCGGCGATGCGAGCTGGTCGGCGGCGCTCTCGGCCATCGAGGCGGTCGCGGGCGGCGATAGCTGGTACGGTCACACGATCACCAGCCGCACGCAGGCCGACATCGAAGCCGTGGCCGCGTGGACCGAGTCCCGCTTCCATCGCTTCGTGCCGCAGTCTGCCGACGCCACGTTCTTGAACGGCACCGCAGGCAACGTGGCGGCCGTGCTGAAGGCGGCCGGCTACAAGCGCAGCGCGGGCCCGCTCTATCACGCGGTCAGCTCGGGCAGCGCCAACGGCTACGCCGACGCGGCTTGGTCGTCGGCCGGCTGGGGCTTCGACCTCGACGCGCCGAACGGGAACGACAACTGGATGTTCCAGCAGCTCGCCGGCATCACCGGCGACACGCTCAACAGCACGCAGGCCGCCGCGATCTGGGGGAACAACGGCAACGTCTACAGCTCGATCGGTGGCACGTCGATCACGGCGAAGGGCTTCACGGCCTTCGGTGCGCCGTACTTCATGGACATCCAGTCGAGCATGGACTGGTTCCAAAAGCGTGCCGAGGAAGCGCTCTTCGGCTACCTCGTCGCCAACCGCCCGCCCTACACGAACAGCGCAATCCAGGCGATCGGTGGCGTGGTCAAGGGCGTGCTTGAAGCGGGCGTGACCGCGGGCCACTTCTCGCCCGACTTCCCGCGCAACGTCATCGTGCCCGACGTCGCCGACGTCTCGGCCAGCGACAAGTTGAACCGCATCCTTCGCGTGTCGTGCTCGGCCGTGTTCGCCGGCAAGATCCAGTCGATGGACCTCACCCTGTACGTCACCTTCTGAACGCGAGCGCAGAAAGACCTTCGCCATGTACAAGCACAACTTCGCCAACTGCACCGCGACGTGGGCCGGCATCGACATCAAGAACAGCACCGACCCCGGCATGTCGATCGACGTGAGCCGCGCCGAGCCACGCTACACGTTCAAGACCAACGGTGTAGGCAAGCTCATCCGCACGCGCTCGCAGAACGACTCGGGCACGCTCACGTGCACGCTCGACTGGAGCTCGCCCGCGCACACGCTGCTCATGGTGCAGATCGAGCTGGAGACCGTCGATCTCTTCACGCTCTACGACGGCGACACCAAGCGGAAGTGGTACTTCATCAACGCCACGCTCGTCACCGACCCGAACTTCCAGGTCGGCGTCGAGACGGCTCCGTTCTCGTGGGCGTGGCAGTTCGAGAAGATGGACTACGATCCCGTGACCAACATCAACATCAACGCGAACATCATCGGTAGCTGACCCCTGCACGCTCGCGGTGCAGAGAAGGAACCCCACATGAACGCTCTACCCACCACCCAGTTCGTCGTCGACGGCACCACCTACACCACGCGCTTGATGTCGGCGACCGAGTCGCTCGACATGCTGCCGCGGCTGATTCGACTGCTCGGGCGTAGGCTCGTGCACATCTTGCTCAGCACGAAGTCGGAGGAGCTCGCAGTGATGCTCCAAGATCCCGAGGTGATCGCAAGCATGCTCGCAACCGTCGCCGAGAACGCGAAGGAAGAGCCGCTGACGATCATGCGCGACCTGCTCCGTAACACCAAGTTCGAGAAGCAGGCGAGCGAGAACACGGTGCAGGCGTCCGCGTTCTCCGAGTTCGACGAGCACTTCTCGGGGCACATGATGCGTCTCGTGATGGTCTCGATGCAGGCCGCGCGCGCGTCTTTTACTCGGCCCTCGTGAGGCTCGCCGAGCGTCCGGTCCCGGACTTCAAGCGGCACAAGCGGGACGAGGGCCCGCACAAAGGCATCGCGCCGCCGAACATCCACGCGTGGATCTTCTACGCGTGCAACAACGAGAACGGCGTCGATGCCAACACGTACCGGATGCTTCGACATGAGCTGACTCTCGACGACCTGCTAGACCTGATCGAGATGAAGCAGGTACGCGAGAGTTGGACGCACGCCGAGCTGCTGAACGCGGACGCGCGCAAGCGCAAAGAGACCGAGCGCGGTCTACTGGGGTGACCATGAGCACGACGATCGCAGACCTCTTGATCAAGATCGGTGTGTCGGTCGACGGCGCGAAGAAGGCCGAAGACGCGATCAACGGCGTCACCGGAGCCGCGGAGGACACGGACAAGAAGGGCGGGGCGGGTCTAAAGCGCTTCGCAAGCTCGGCCAAGCAAGCGCTCGGTAACATCGGAACGTCGGCATCGTCCGCGTCTGAATCGCTTTTGCGTATCGCTAAGGCCGCCGCTGCCTTGACTGTCGCCAAGGAGGCGATCTCGTTCGTCGGCGATCAAATGGAGCGCCTGGACGAGATCGCAAAGACCTCGGCCACGCTCGCGCTGTCGACCGACGAATATCAACGTCTCACGCAGGCAGCCGAACATCTCGGTACGTCCACCGAAGATCTCGGTGCCGGCATCCGCAAGATCAACGCGGACATGCTGACGGTCGGCACGGACGGCGGGCAAGAGTTTCAAGCGCGTCTAGCAGCCATCGGTCTTACTTTCCAAGATCTGGACGGCAAGAGCACGACCGAAAAGCTCGGCCTAATCGGCGACGCGCTGAACCTGATCGAAGACCCGGCCATCCGCGCCGCTCGTTCGGCCCAGATCTTCGGCGAGGATGCAGGGCCGAAGCTGGCAAACGTGCTCGCGGCTGGAACGGCGGGTTTGACCGAGCTGTCGGCCGCCGCCGAAGGTGTCTTCACACGCGAGCAACTCGCCGACGCAGAGGCTTTCCAAGACGCAATGACCGACGTCAAGCGCGTGCTTGGCGGGGTCGCTGGCGATCTCGCAGTCATGCTCGCGCCTGCGCTGCAATCGGCAGCCGAGGGTATCGGCGAGTTCATCAAGAACAATCAGGACTTCATCGATCAAGCATTGCCCGAGATTCTCGGTGCCGTGCTGGAGGTAGGCGAAGCACTCGTCCCGATCGTGGTGCAGCTCGGCGAGTCGATCGCCAACGTGTTCGCCAACTCGGAAGAACTTGTTCCGAGTCTGACCGCCCTGGTCGGCACGATCGCAGACATCATCGCGCAAATGCTCCCGTTCGTGGAGTCGGTTGCGGTGTTCCTGACTGGCGAGCTGAGCTCGGCTATCGGCTTCGTCGACGACGCGTTGACGCAGCTAAAGCCCAGCATCGCGGTGTTGATGGACATTGGCGATTCGCTATTGGACATCGCCAAGGCCGGAGCGGACGTCGTGCACGCTCTCGGTCCTGTTGCCGACACGCTGCTTTTTCTGACGACTGGAGCTATCGAACTCGGGCTCAAGGGAATCAGCTTCGTATTGGAAGGCGTCGCAAGCCTGGCTGCCAAGCTTGCCGAGTCTTTCCAGTGGATCGCTGATTCGATCGCGGAGATCGTGCCGTTCATGGGCGAGGATGGCAATCTTGCCGGAGCCGTGCTGGCAGGCTTGCCGCCGAAGCCTGCGGCTGTGGAAGAAGTCGCCAATGAAGCACCGAAGACTGCACCGGCCGCGGCGAGCCAACGTGCGACGCAGATGCAGTTGCTAGCCGAGCGAACTGCGCGCGAACAGGCTCGACTGCTCCAACGCGAAGCAGAGAAGTCGGGGCGAGGCAAGGGAGGCGGGCGAGGCAAGGCGAAGCCGGCCGCCGAGAAGGTAGGTGCGCACTTCGGTGACTACCGCGACGTGCTGGCGACCTACCCGGGGCGCGCTCCCGACGAGCAGATGCGCGCGCTGGAGCAGTTGGAGAAGGGCACCATGCCCAAGGACCACCGCCCCGAGACGTCGATCAACATCACGAACAACACGACGAACAACGTCGAAGCCACGATCACGGTCGAAGGCGCCGGCGATCCGAAGGCCGTTGCGAAGGCCGTCGAGACACAGTTGCGTGAATCTTACAAGCGCGTGGCCGCGAGCACGCCAGCGACGATGGTGCGGTGATCCATGACGAACGTGTTTCAGGGCGGATGGGAAGGAGCGGTCGGCGTCGAGACCTGCTCGATCTACGTGCTCGATGCAACCGGCACCACGCCGCTCGAGCCCGTCGCCGACATCGTGCCGGGCGTGGGACCGCTGCGCGTCACGATGGACGCGATCACCAGCGACAGCATGCAGCAGACTTGGCGCGTCACTCAGAACACGCTGCAAGATCTGACTGACACCACGTCGAACGTGTACCGCGAGCTGCGGGTGCTGACCGTGTCCGGCATCTTCGCCGCGGGCGGTGTCGTCGGCGTCGGCATCCCGGGCGCACCGAGCTCGGGCCTCGTCCGCTTCGCTCGGTTCGACCTGCGCCGCTTCAACAACCTGACCGCCATCGCCAACGCCCGGCGCCCGGTCATGGTCGTCACGCCGCGCTACAGCCTCCCTCGCGCGTTCATCACCTCGATGCCGTCGAGTTGGACGCCCGAGTCGGGCGACTCGCTGCCGGTCAGCCTGACGTTCGTGGAGGCGCGTGTGTTGACGTCCGCCACCGTGCAGGCGTTCGCCGACGTCGACTCGATGGCGACCGGGAACAACAAGGCGTCGGGCGGTGGGGTCGGCGGTTCGTCCAACGTGCAAGGCGAGTTCGGCATCGGCGGGCAGGGAGTGCCGCCGCTCGTTCCGATCTGAGAGGGCACCATGGCGAACACGACGCTTCAACGACTGCTCACGCAGATTGGCACGGCCAGCAACTACACCACGACGGAGCGACTCGACTCGGTCAACTACTCGATCACGCTCTACACCGTCGTCGTGACGCCGGGCTATGCCGACAACCCGGCGACGCGCACGGGCTACTGGAACATGGACTTGCGCGATAGCGTGGGGAATCCCATCGTGCTCGGTCTCGGACTCGGCTCCGGTGTCGACTTGCTGTTCCCGTTCCGAGCCAACGCGTTGTGTCCGCCCGGCAAGCTGTTCGTGTGGACCAACGACCGCAATGATCCGGGGCTCGACTCGTTCGCGCAAAAGACTGCGGTACTCTACTATCAACCGATCTCGCAAGTGTTGGCCAGCGGCGGCACGACATGACCACGACGCTACAGACTCCCGTGCAGTTCTTGAACGTGTGCGCGGCTGTGTCTGGGCTCACCGCGCAAGAGCAAGCCGCGTTCGCGCAAGGCATCGCCGCGCCGGAAGCCGTCGTCAATCTCGACGGCGTCGGGCTTCACATCGCATGGGACGTCACGCGCTCGCGCAGCTCGAAGACCGACGACGGCACGGTCACGATCAAGAACCTCTCGCAAGCGTTCCGACGCGACGCGTATGCAGCTTGGCAGAACGCGAGCGGCAGCTACCGCGTCGGCGTTCACATCGGCTGGGGCAGCGAAGTGCACCTCGTCATGGCGGGCGACTGTTGGGAGTTCCAGCCGGAGGTGCGCGCGGGCGAAGACATCCTGACCGTGCTGCGGTTCGGCGAAGGGCAGCGGCCGATCACCGAGAGCACGATCGACACGCCGAAGCAGTACGCTTTCGAGGCCGGACAGGCGACCGTACTTTGGCTCGTCGTACAGGACATGTTCAATCAGCTCGGGTTGAAGATCGACCCGTCAATGCAAGCCCCGTTCGCGCAGGCCGTCACCGCAACACCGCTCGCAGCCGGCGGGTCGTGGGTCTTCACCGGCGAGCTGACCAGCAACCTGAATGACATCCTCGACACCTTCGGGCTGGAATGGAAGGTCATCAACGGGCAGGTGATCTTCCTGCGTCGCGGCGTGACGGCGAGCAGTCAAGCCCCGGTCGCGGTGCTGTTGAACGCGGACACCGGCCTGCTCGATTGGAAGCTCGCTGACGGCGGCGTCGAGTGTCTCGCGCTTGCGCAGCCGGCCATGGTGCCGGGCACACAGATCGTCGTGCAAGACGCGTTCGGTGCTCCGGTCGGCGCCCCTGGGTTCCGCGTGGAGACCGTGCGATTCACCGGCCAGACTGACGGCGAATCCTTGATGACCCTCGTCGGCCGAAGGAGCGTCGTGATCTAATGGGCATCGAAAATCGCACCGGCCCCTACGAGCTCGGGTCCGAACCAGACCTCGACGACATCTTGCGCGTCCACTTCCGCAGCGAGCGGCTCGCCATCCGCACCGCGACGCTCGGCACGGTGACGGCCTACAACGCTGCGACACAGGAAGCCAGCGTGCGCGTCGACATCCTCGGCGTGCGCAAGGTGGTGCAGTCGAGCGGCGGCGTTGACCCGAACGAGACGAACTCGGTTGCCCCGTGCGCGCCCGTGCAGCTCACCAACGTGCCCGTGGTGTTCCCCGGTGCCGGTGACGGCGAGAGCTTCGTCAGCTTTCCGGTCGCAGTCGGATGCACGGGCGTACTGCTCGTGCTCGACCGCAGCAAAGACACGTGGATGAACCGCACCGCCCCAGTCGCGGTGGACCCGGTCAAGTCGTCCGTGCACTCGCTCGCTGACTGCGTGTTCGTTCCCGGGCTCACGGATCGGCAGCACCGAATCACGCCCAGCGCAGGAACGACGCTCGGCATCGTCATCGAGTCGGGTTCCATCCACGTCGGCAAGGAAGCGACCGATGCAACGTCGATCGCCATCGCCGAGCGCGTCAACGACGGCGTGGTCGCTGTGCTCAACTCCGCGATCAACACGCTCGCCCCGCAAGGCGTGCCGGTCACCGGCACCCAAGTAGCGGCCGCGCTCACCACCGCACTCGCGGTGTGGCAGGGGCTCGCGTCAACCCTCGGATCCTCGAAAGCCAAGGTGGCCCCGTAATGGACCTCGCAGCGACCAACACCGGAGACCTCGCCATTGTCGACGGCGAGATCTATTTCGTCACCGACCAGGACGCCATCGCGCAGCACATCGCGTTCCGGCTCCGCACCTTCCTCGGCGAGTCTCGCTACGATCAAAGCGCGGGCGCCCCGTGGTATCAAGTGCTCTTTCGACCCGGCACCACGGACGTGTCGCGCAAGTTCATTCTGACGCAGGTCGTTCTACAGACCCCCGGTGTGCTGCGCTGCGACATGGACAACGTCGTTCTCGATCCTACAACGCGCGCCGCGACGCTGAGCGGTCGCGCTGCTACTATCGAGGGGGACGTGGACTTCTCCGTCGTCTTGGAAGTGAGCCCCTGACATGGCCTTCACCATCGACGCCAACGGAATCACGACCGAGACGCAAGCCGAGATCCAGGCGCAGATCTTGGCGCGCTTGCAGACCAAGTTCGGCGGCACGCTCAACACGTCGATCACTTCGCTGTCCGGGCAGTTCGCGGCGGTCGCTGCCGAGCTGCTCGCCGTGCTTCAGCAGAACACGGCCCTACTCGCGCGGTCGTTCGACCCGAACTCGGCGACGGGCGTGCTGCTCGATCAGCGCGCCGCGTTGACCGGGTCGGTTCGCAAGGGCGCGACCTACTCGACGATCGAAGGGCTGCTCACCGCGACGGGGGTGTGCGTCGTGCCGGATGGCACGCTGTTCGAGAACGTGCAGTTCGGCGGGCAGTGGCAGACGACGGGCGGCCCGTACAACTTCGCGGGCGCAGGCTCGCAGGCAGCTACGTTGATCGCCGTGGAGTCGGGCCCCGTCAACGCGCAGGCCGGCAACACGTGGACGCCGATCACCGTCATCGCCAACCTTACCGGGTTCACCAACCCGGCCGAAGACGCGACGCTCGGCGAGACGCAAGAGAGCGACGCCGCGTTTCGGTACCGTCGCACGAACGAGCTGTTCGCGCGAGGAAGCGGCCCGCTGCTCGCGGTGCAAGGCGTGGTCAGTCGCGTTCCGGGTGTCGTGTCGTGCCGCGTCTACCACAACCCGACCGAGAACCCGGTCGGCACGAACCCCAATACGAACCTCGATATCCCGTGGAAGGCGGGATGCGTCGTTGTCGAGACCGACCCGGCCGTGCCCGGCACCGACCTACAGCAGGCGATCGCCGAAGCGGCATGGTCCGCCACGGGCCTGGGCGTCGAGCTCTACGGCACGAGCTACTCGCGCACCGTCGTCGATGCCGAGGGCCAGTCGCACAAGGTCTCGTTCGACGTCGTGCAAGAGGTCGATTGCCGGCTTCTCGTTTCGGTGATCACGTCGGACGAGGACGAGCCGGTGATTCCGCTTAGCCCCACCGAAATGCGTCGCGTGATCTTGACCGCGTGCCTGAATCGCGCGAACGCGTTGAAGGTGCCCGGCCGGGATTTCCGACCGCTTGACTACACCGGCGCAATCACTGCCGCGATCACGTCGGGCCAGCTCAGCGGAATCGCAAGCCTCGACATCCGCGTGTCCGATGACGGAATCACCTACAGCACTACGCCGATCTCCATCTCGCTGCGAGAGAAGGCCGACTTCGATTCCGGCGAGTTTACCTGCGTGATCAACGGGGTGGTGGTGCTGTGAACGGCTGGGGGCTCGGCGCGCCGTGGGGGTTGGGTTTTCCGTGGGGAGCCCTGCACGTCGGCGAGGAGTTCGGATGCTCGCTCGCGCAGTCGGGTTTGCTCGCGCAGTCGCAGGGCGGCAACTTCTCTTCGTGGATTTGTGCGTTCGGGGAAGAGCTCGGCAGCAACCTCGACAGCGTCACGGACGTGGTGAACGCGTTCAACATCGAGACCGCTGTCGGCACGCAGCTCGACGTGCTCGGCTCGCTCGTCGGGTTGCCGCGCTCGGGCGCAGTCGATGATCGCTATCGGGTGTTCCTCACCATCCAGCGCGACCTGTTGAAGTCCTACACGACGGACGGCGGTTGGGTCGGCACGACACCGAACGTCATTGCGCTGTGTCGTACCTTCATCGGCGTTGGCAGCGGTGACCCGATCATCGCAAAGACCACGCCGCCCTATGCCTTCTCGCTGCAAGTTCCCGACGTCTCGCTGTTCGAGATGGAGGTGCTTGCCTCGTTCTTGCGCAAGGCGATCTACATGGGCGTTCTCGGACAGACGATCTTCGTGCCCGAGGGTGACAACCTCTACTGCTACGAGATCGCAGCCGACACGCCGAACGCGGGTGTGTATTGCTACGAGGTCGCAGCCGACACGCCGAACGCTGCGCTGTATTCGGGAATCGTTCTGATCGGAGACCCATAAGCCATGGCCATCAAGCCCATCGTCTCGTTCGTGTTCGCCACTTCGACGAACTACTCGGTCGGTCCCCAGATCGGCAACCCCACGAAGATCCCGCCCAGCGACACCGCGAACGGTGTGGTGCCGGGCGACGGCATTCCGGCGGCGTGGCACAACTACATGTGGAACATCTGCGGGCAGTGGTCGGGCTGGCTGTTGGCCGGTACGAGCGCGCCCGATCTCAATGCGCACTTGATCGAGACCGACAGCAACGGGTGGGCCGAGATCGGGCAGCTCACGCTCGGCGGCACGGCGACCTCGTTGCAGTCGCTCATCGTGTCGGAGAACACCGGCGCGACGTCGGCGGCTGCCATCTTCTTGAACAGCTCGGGCGGCTTCGGGTTGACCTCCACGGTCAACGGCTCTCTCGCAGCCGCTCGCGGTGTGAACACCGGCACCGGCCCGGCGCTCGAAGGCGTCGCGCTCGGGACGAACAACGTCGGCGTCAAGGGCTCGGGCGCCGGTACGGGCGCAGGCGTGACCGGCACGGGCGGTGCTGCCGGGGCCGGTGTGTCGGGCACGGGCGGTGCTACGGGAGGCGTGGGCGTGTCGGGCACGGGTACGGGCTTCGGCGTCGGTGTGTCGGGCACAGGCGGACCGAGTGCCGCCCAAGCGATCCTCGGCACGGGCGCGACCGTCAGCCAGATCGGCGTGCAGGGCAGCACGGCTGCCGCGGCGACCTCCGCCGCGTCGGGCGTTGTCGGTTCCGCGCTCGGCGACGCGGTCGGCGTGCGAGCCACGGCCGCGAACGGGTACGGCGTGCTCGCGCAGTCGGACACGAGCAGCCCGACGCGAGCCCCGTTGCGCAAGGTTCCCCAGGACGCGGACCCGACCACCGCCGCGTCGGGCGACGAGACCCACCGCTCGGATCTCGACATTCCGCGCGTCTACTGCGACAGCCGCTGGCAGTCGCCGTGGACCACGGAGAGCGGCCACGCGCACGGCCTCTCGTCGCCGCGAATCACCCTCGCGTTGAACGACGACGATGCCGTGTACGTGACGCTCGTCACCACCACGCTGCTGTCCCCCTACGAGCCGCGCTTCGCTGGCGGGTCGTTGCTGCTGTTCGCGTCGGCGCGCTTCGGTGACGCGAGCACGTCGAATCACCACTATTTCATCGACGTTCAGATCCTCGACTCGACCGCCGGGGCCGTGGTCTACGAGCAAACGATCTGCACCGGACCGGCCAACATCGACGCGACCGTGGACGGCGAAGCCTACGTCGGTTGGTCGATCGCCGTGCCCTACACGATCCCGGCCGCAGGCGCGCGCGTGTTTGCGTTGCGCTTCAAGCCGACCACGTCGAATGGCTTCAACGCGGTGGCGAATCAGTGCTCGCTGCAAGTCATGGGAGTCTTCGGGTGAGCGACGATCGCATTCGACCAGCACCGCGAGCGGGTGGTCGAATCGACTCGCCCGTGGTTGACTTACGTCACAAGGGAGGGCGGCGGCCCTCCGGGCGTCCGAGCCAAAGCAAGGCCGCCACTCGCCCGCACCGAACATGCCCCACGATTGGCGGGAAAGGACGACGACTCATGAACGGCGACAAGATCGAAGGCAACCTTCCGTGCTGCTCTCTGACCGACGAGGTGATCGAGAAGCTCGTCGCCATGGTGAAGGGCGGCAGCTTCCGCGGTCCCGCGGCGAAGTCCCTCGGAATCAGCCAGAACACCTTCAACACGTGGATCCGCACCGGACGCGAGCACGTGGAGCAGCACGAGAAGGGCGAGCGCGCCGAGCCGACGCAGCAGATGCGGCTCGTCGTGGAGCTCGACAAGGCCGAGGGTCAGCACTTCGTGTCCGAGCACAAGATCATCCTCGACGGCGAGGTTGATGTGCGCGACCGAGACCTGCGCTTCAAGGTTCACCAGCGCCGGTTCGCCAAGGAGTGGAACAACCCCGCCACGGCCATCGACGATCAGACCGGGGAAGAAGTCGACGCCGACATCACGGCGATTCTGCTCGACCGGCTGGCGAAGCTGGCCGGCGTGGAGGATTGAACGTGAACGCGTTCACGAATCCGAAGCAGAGCAAGATGCAAGCCGTGCTCGCGTCGGCAGGTACGGTGCGCACTCGAGCCGATGTCGAGCGATTCCTGCAAAGCTTGACGGCATCGCAGCGCTTGCAGCTCGCCAACGACTGGGACATGTGGGCGATGCCTCACCAGCGCATGCCGCCCGGCAAGTGGCGGCAGTGGATCCTGCGTGGCGGTCGCGGTTCGGGCAAGTCGGCCGCGGCACACAACACGCTGCACAAGATCGCACGCGACCCAAAGCTGCGCGGGCGAGGCACGCTCGCAATCATCGGGCGCACGCACTCGGACGTACGAACGAACAACATCCTCGATCCCGAGTCGGGCATCATGGCCACGGCTCCGATCGGGTTCAAGCCGACGTTCCAAGATCAAAAGGGAATCTTGACGTGGCCGAACGGTGCGATCTGCTACGTGCTCTCGGGCGACGCTCCGGGCTCCATCCGCGGCAAGAACCTGTCGTTCGCCATCTGCGACGAGATGCCGGAGTGGCCCGACAGCGAGCGCACTTGGTTCGAGGTATTGCAGCCCGCCGTCCGTAAGGGCTTTGCGCGCGTCATGGTCTGCATGACTCCGAAGCCGCTCGCGTGGCTGCGCGAGCTGGAGAAGGACGAGGACACGGTGGTCACGGGCGCGTCGACGTATGACAACCCGTTCCTCGCGGCCGATGCCTTGAAGGCGTTCCTTCGCGCCTACGCGAACAAGCCCGAGGCTTCACGGCAAGAGCTGCACGGCGAGTACATCGACAAGGTGCAGGGCGCCTTGATCGAGTTCCGCCACATCAACGACAACCGCACGCTCGCGTTCCCGAAGCTGCGCCGCATCATCATCGCGGTCGACCCGGCAACGACGAACAATAGCGACTCCGACGAGACCGGAATCATCGTCTACGGCGAAGGCGAGGACGGCCAGGGCTACGTGCTCGCCGACGAGTCGGGCAAGTTCGAGATCCGCACCGGCGAGTGGGCTCGCAAGATCTGCGACCTGCGTTCCAAGTGGAAGGCCAACGTCGTGATCGCCGAGGTCAACAACGGCGGCGACCTCGTCGAAGCCACGCTGCGCGCAGTCGATCCGTCCATCCCCTACGAATCGGTCCGCGCGAGCAAGGGCAAGGAGACGCGAGCCGAGCCCGTGGCCACGCTCTACGAGCTCGGCAAGATTCACCACGTCGGCACGCACGACAAGTTTCGGCTGCTCGAAACGGAGTGGTACTCGTGGATCCCTGGAAGCCGCAAGAGCCCGAACCGCTTGGATGCGGTAGTATGGGCCGCGACCTACGCTCACCTATCGGACAAGGCCGCCACGAAGAAGAGTTCTGACGGGCTGTTCGCAGCGTTCGGGGGATGACGATGAAGACGATCAAGGGAGACAGCTACATCAACGCCATCACCGGCATGGGTCTCCCGGGCACGTCGAAGTCGACGGCGACTTGGTACGCGCCGAGCCGGCGTCTCGGTCCGAACGAACTTCAGAACCTCTACTCGGGCAACGGCTACGCCGCGCGCATCATCGACCGCATGGTCGAAGACGCGACGCGCTGCGACTTCAAGCTCATCGGCAGCGAGAAGCGATTCGATTGGTGGTCGGTCCGTTCGCAGCTCGACACGCTCGGTGCCATGCAAGCGATCTCCGACGCGTGGAAGTGGGGCCGTCTCTACGGCGGCGGCTTGCTCGTGCTGCTCGTCAACGATGGCAAGGACGCGAGCGAGCCTCTCGATCTCGACGCCGTGCGCGAGCTCGTCGGCTTCGGCGTGCTCGACTCCAGCAACGTGCAGCCGCTCGGGTGGTCGGCAGCGATTGGCAGTTCGGCGTGGCAGCAGCCGACCGGCTATCAGATCCTCATGCCGGCCGACATCGAGACGAACGGCAAGTCGGTGAAGCTGGGCGGGGTCATCCACCCGTCGCGGTGCGTTCGCTTCGACGCGATGCCGGTGCCGGCCGGTGTGATGTCGCTCTACGGCGGTTGGAGTCCGAGCCTGTTGCAGCGCTGCTGCAAGGCGCTCGAATCCTACGGCACCGTTTTGCAGAGCGCGCTGGAGCTCGCGCAAGAACTGTCGGTCATGGTGCTCGGTGTGGCCGACTTGATCAACAAGCTCAAGTCGGACGAGGACACCGCGGGCTTCCGCAAAACGCTGCGCGCTCTCAAGCAGGGCATCGACTCGTTCAACCTGCTGGCCATCGACAAGGACAACATGTCCTATCAGGAGGTCAAGCGCAGCGTCGAAGGCATCGAGAAGCTGATCAACTCTTTCGAGCGCGACCTCGTTGGACAGTCCGGCATCCCGCGCTTGATCCTCACGGGCGAGCAAGCAAGCGGGCTCGGTGCGTCGTCGAGCGACGAGGTGCGGTCCTGGTACGACAGCGTCGCCAAGCAGCAAAAGGCCGTCGTCGCGCCCGCGCTCGATCGCATCTTGGAAGTGATCTTCGCGGCGCGAGCCAACGCAGGCGAGCGCGTGCCCAACGAGTGGACGATCGAGTTCGCCCCGCTGCACACGCCCGAGCCGAAGGCCAGCGCGGAGATCGCCAAGACGTGGGTCGACACGGCGGCGGCGGCGGTTGCTGCCGGGCTCATGACGATCGAGCAGGCGCAAGCGATGCTCATCCAGAACGGGGTGCTTGCCGCACTCCCGACCGACGATGAAGGCGAGCCCGTGGAAGCGCCCACGCAGCCCGAGGCAGCGCCCGAGCAGGAAGCCGCAGCACCGACGCAGCCGACCGAGGAAAGCCAGCCCGTGGCCGCACAGGCGCTCAACGGCGCGCAGGTTGCCTCGCTCGTCGAAGTGCTCGGCGCGGTGGGTCGCGGCGAGCTCGCGCCCGCGGCTGCCGAGCGGATCATCTCGGTGTCCGTGCCGAGCGCGTCGATCGAGAGCATCCGCGCCGCCGTTGCAGCCGCGGGCGCTTCGGCTCCACCGCCCGCCCCCGTCGCGCCCGCCGTTGCCGAGCAGACACCGACCGACGAGAGCGGCGAGCCCGAAGAAGAGCCCGAGCCCGAGATCGAACCGTCGCGCGATCCCATCCCCGCAGACGCCATGCCGGCGCGAGACATCGCGGCCAAGCTCGGCGTCTACACGGGGCGCGTGACTCGACTCGTGAAAGAGGGTCGCGTTCGCATGTGGAACAAGCTCGGCCTACGCGTGATCAGTCTCGCGGAGATTCACGACATCATCGCCTCCGACAACGAGACCGAACAGCCATGAGCGAGAACGACCGAGCAGGACTTTCGACGGTCGGCCGGATCCTTCCGACCGGCCAGCCGACACACGCACCCGTCGACTCGGCCGCGCACGACGAGCTAATCGATCAGCTCGTTCGCCGGCTCGGTCGCTGGCTGTTGGGGAAGCTGCGCCCATGGCTCGGCCACTTGCTGGTGTTCGGTGGCGGGTTCGGTGCGAACCAGTACATCAACGCCAGCGGTACCGCCAGCGACGAGCCGACCGAGCAACGCGATCACGCGGCCTCGGGACCGTCACCGGAACAACCTGTTCCGCACCCCGTGAACCCCGAGCTTGTCGACGAGCTCGATCGCTGCAAGTCTGATACGAGGCTCGCCATCGACACGTGCGTCGAGCAAGCCAAGGCATGCGGAGCCAAAGACGTGCCCCGCCCCTCCCAAGTTCCGAACCAGTACGAGAAGACCCCATGACCTCCACAACCAAGAAGAAGATCACGACCCTCGCCAGCAACGCCGCATCCTTCGCGCTCGGCTTCACGCTCGGCGCACACACGACATACACGACCGGCACCGCGACGGATGAGGGTTCCGACTCTGGTCTCGATGCCGACGCGTGTGCTGGTTTGCAAATGCTTTCCGAAGCCTGCACCGCCAGCGACTCGGAGAGCTCCGGCGAACCGGGCTCCGATTCGACCGATGTGGGCTCGCTCGTCGACGTGCCGCCCGAGGGTCGCGTGCCGAACTACTGCGACGCGTTCCCCGACCGATGCAACATCACCGCGCCGTGTCCCGAGCGCAAGGTGCTCGACGACGGCTCGGTGATTGGCGGCTGCTTCCCGGTCGACACCTACGTGTGCTGCAACTCGACCGTTGGATGCTGGGCCGTGCACTGGGCTGCGGATTGCGTCGACGGCGGGCTGTACTGGAGTGACTGCGACGCGGGCGAGAGCGCCATCGACCCGGAGACCGGCAAGGCGATCATCCTCTGCCACGACTGACCACACGCTCGCGGTGCGCAACGAAAAACGCCGGCCCTTGCGAGCCGGCGTTCTGCTTTGGTTGGGGCCGAGGGCGGTCACCCGTCGATCGCGTGCACGAGCCGGATCGGGTCGGCATAGTCGGTCATCGAGTCCCACCCCAGATCCACGACCTCGATCGAACAGCCCGAGCTCATGAAGTTCTCGCACGTCCCGTCGATGAGTCGGCGGCTTTGCGAGAAGCGGTACTCGGGCCACGTCTGATCGACGGGAATCCCGTACCACTGCCCGGTCGGCGAGCGACGACCGACCACGCCATCGGCACCGGGCCAACGCCACCCGACCCAGTCGGCGAACGCGTCGGGCATGCCGAAGTGCAGGATCACGGCGTCGCCCATCGACGCGATCGCAAGCAACTCACAGTCGGCCTGCGACGGGCTGTTGCCCGTCGCCTTGACGGTGACGAATCGCGTGGACGCGGTGCCGGTGCAGTCTTCGCCCGAGAACCACACGTCGTGCTCGATGGTCAAGCCGCCTTCCAAGCCGTTGAAGTTGAAGCCCCACACGTTGCCCTCGTCGTCCGAGCGCGTCACGTAGGCGACGCCCGGAAGCTCGGGCCCGAACATGTCGTCGTGGTTGGTCCACTCGCTCGCGTCGGGCGAGGCGAGCTCGCCGACGATGACATCGACCGAGTCGACGAGAAGCCACATGTCGGCGGGCGAGCCGGTGTCGGAGCCGGAGCCGGCCGTGTCTTCGGTGCCGGTATCGGTCGACGAGTCGAGGGCGGCGGTGTCCTCGGTTCCGGTTCCGGTTCCGGTGTCCGAGTCGCTCGAGGAGTCACCCCCCGTCGCGGTGTCTTCGGTGCCGGTGCCGGTCTCCCCGATGTCGGTGTCGGGAACCTGCTCGCAGGCGAGCGCGAAGGTGAGGGCGAAGATGGTCGGGATGTTGCGGGTGTTCATGGGTGG
>JACCDJ010815507.1_pt1 | contig 28792 bp, 26 predicted proteins | sample 7444481 | NCBI WGS metagenome assembly JACCDJ01 (sample SAMN15323435, study PRJNA562643) | freshwater metagenome | isolation source: river surface water | place: USA:Blue River Watershed | collected 2017-08-15 | reverse complement strand
CGGCAGCACCAAAGGCGACCGCAGGTGATCGCGTGGTGGCGTCGCCACTGGCCAAGCGCATCGCCTCGCAGCTGGGTGTCGATCTGGGCAAGGTCACCGGCACGGGTCCCAACGGACGGATCGTCAAGGCAGACGTGGAGGGGACAACTGGCGGTGCTGCGGCGTCCGCACCGGTATCAGCTGTTGCTGTACCGTCCGCGGCGGCGACCCCGGACTTTGGCATCCCCTACGAAGCCGAAAAGCTCAACAATGTCCGCAAGACCATCGCGCGCCGCCTGACCGAGGCGAAGCAGACCATCCCGCACATCTATCTCACGGTTGATGTCCGGCTCGATGCCCTGCTCAAGCTGCGCGGTGAACTCAACAAGGCGCTTGAACCGCAGGGCGTAAAGCTCTCGGTCAATGATCTGATGATCAAGGCGCTGGCCAAGGCGCTGGAGATCGTGCCGAAGTGCAACGTCAGCTTTGCCGGCGATGAGCTGCGCAAGTTCACCCGTTCGGACATTTCGGTTGCGGTTGCCGCGCCTTCGGGCCTGATCACACCGATCATCGTCGATGCCGGGGCCAAGTCGGTCTCGCAGATCTCCAAGGAAATGGCAGCGCTCGCTGGCAAGGCTCGCGAGGGCAAGCTGCAGCCGCATGAATATCAGGGCGGCACGGCCAGCCTGTCCAACCTGGGCATGTTCGGGATCAAGCAGTTCGATGCCGTGATCAACCCACCGCAGGCGATGATCCTCGCGGTCGGCGCGGGTGAGCAGCGGCCCTATGTGGTCGATGGCGCGCTCTCGGTCGCCACGGTCATGTCGGCCACCGGCAGCTTCGATCACCGCGCGATTGACGGCGCCGATGGTGCAGCGCTGATGCAGGCGTTTAAGCAACTGGTCGAACAGCCGCTCGGCCTGCTGGCCTGACCCCCCGGAGAAAACGATGTCCGAACTCTATGACGTTATCGTCCTGGGCTCTGGTCCGGGTGGCTATGTCGCGGCGATCCGTTGCGCCCAGCTGGGTCTCAAGACCGCCATTGTCGAACGCGAGAACCTTGGCGGTATCTGCCTCAACTGGGGCTGCATCCCGACCAAGGCGCTGCTCCGTTCGGCCGAGGTGCTGCACAACATGAAGCACGCCGCCGCCTATGGCCTGGCGGCGGACAACATCCGGGCTGATCTGGAAGCCGTGGTCAAGCGCAGCCGCGGCGTGGCCAAGCAGCTCAACCAGGGCGTCACGCACCTGATGAAGAAGAACAAGATCACGGTGCACATGGGCACCGGCGTTCTGAAAGGTGCCGGCAAGCTGGAAGTGACGGGTGAGAAGGGCGCAGAAACCCTGACTGCCAAGCATATCATCCTCGCCACCGGCGCGCGCGCGCGCGACCTGCCGTTTGCCCCCGCCGATGGCAAGCGCGTCTGGACCTATCGCCACGCGATGACCCCGGCCGAGTTGCCCAGCAAGTTGCTGGTGATCGGTTCGGGCGCGATCGGGATCGAATTCGCGAGCTTCTATAACGACATGGGCAGCCAGGTTACCGTCGTCGAGATGATGGATCGGATCGTGCCGGTTGAGGATGCCGACGTTTCGGCCTTCCTCGAAAAGGCGCTGGTCAAGCAGGGCATGACCATCATGACCGGGGCCGGGGTCGAAAAGATCGACGTGACTGCTTCTGGCGTGAAAGCCGCGATCAAGGGTAAGGACGGCAAGGTCGTCACCAGCGATTTCAGCCATGTAATCGTCGCGGTCGGCATCGTCCCCAATACCGAGAATATCGGGCTCGAAACGCTGGGCGTGAAGGCCGAGCGCGGGATCATCGCGATTGACGATTACGGCCGCACCAATGTGAAGGGCCTCTGGGCTATCGGTGATGTCACGCCGGGGCCGTGGCTGGCCCACAAGGCCAGCCATGAAGGGGTCATCGCTGCAGAAAGCATCGCAAAGGAACTGGGCAACAAGGATGTCCACCCCCATGCCATGGACCGCCGCAATATCCCGGGCTGCACCTATTGCCACCCGCAGGTTGCCTCGGTCGGCCTGACCGAAGCCAAGGCCAAGGAAGCGGGCTATGCGGTTAAGGCAGGCACTTTCCCGTTCATCGGCAATGGCAAGGCCATCGCGCTGGGTGAGCCGGAAGGCTTCATCAAGACCGTGTTCGATGCCAAGACCGGTGAACTGCTGGGCGCGCATATGGTCGGCGCCGAGGTGACCGAGCTGATCCAGGGCTATGTCGTCGGCAAGACGCTGGAAACGACAGAGGCTGAACTGATGGCCACGGTCTTCCCGCACCCGACGCTGAGCGAGATGATGCACGAAAGCGTCCTCGCCGCTTACGGCCGGGCGCTGCATATCTAGGCTTTGCTGGCTGGCGCACTGGCGGACAGGGTGGGATTCGAACCCACGGTGAGCTTGCACCCACGGCGGTTTTCAAGACCGCTGCCTTAAACCACTCGGCCACCTGTCCTTGCGAGTGCCAGAGCCCGCTAGCGGCAAAGCGCGGGATTGTCACGCCCGTTGGATTTTCCGAATCGCTTTTGCTGTGCCAAGGTTCGGCGCATGAGCCTGCTGCGCCGAATTTGGGTTACTTTTCCGCTGGGTGTGGCGGCGGCAGCCTTTTCGATGCCGTCTGCATCACAAGTCGAACTCCCCGCCATCCCTGCACCGACCGAAGCAACAGATTCGGCACCCGGGGCCGAGGGTTTCCAGCGCTACCTGCAACTGGTCGCCAGCAAGGCCCGCGGGCAGGGAGTCAGCCAACAGGCCATCGACAGTGCTTTGGGCGGGTTAACCTATAACCCGCGCGTGGTTGCGCTCGATCGCGCTCAACCCGGCTCAAGATCTGCTTCGCCGCCGCCCTTTCGCGATTATTACCTCCGCCACATCGGTGCGGCCCGGATCAACGGCGGGCGGGCCGCCCTGGCCGAAAATGCTGCACTGATTGGCCCGATGGCAGCACAATATGGGGTCCCGTCGCAATTGATTGTCGCGATTTGGGGCAAGGAAACCTTTTACGGCCGAATCAAGGGCGATTTCGATCTGGCCCGATCTCTCGCCAGCCTGGCCTATGAAGGGCGGCGGCGCGATCTGTTCGAAGGTGAACTGATCGTGCTGATGAAGATGCTCGATCGCGGCGTGCCGCGCGCGCGCATGCTGGGTAGTTGGGCCGGGGCTTTTGGCAATCCGCAGTTCCTGCCCTCGGTCTATCTGCGGGTCGCACGCGATGGCGATGGCGATGGCGATGCCGATATTTGGAACGATCGCGCGGATACCTTCGCGTCGATCGCCAACTATTTTCGCGATGCCGGATGGCGTCCGGGCGAACCGTGGGGGGTCCGGGCTTCGCTTCCCGCCGGATTTGACCGTAGCGGGCTTGCGACCCGGCTTGTCTCGCCATCCTGCCCGCGGGTCTACGCCCGCCATTCGCGTTGGAAGACCGTGGCGGAATGGCGCAGTCTCGGCGTGGTCCCGCTGGCTCCGATCGAAGATCAAACCATGGCAACCCTGTTTGAACCGGATGGTCCGGGGCAGGGGGCATTCCTCTTAACCGGTAATTATCGGATTATCCTGCATTATAACTGCTCGAACTACTACGCTTTATCCGTGGGGTTGCTTGCAGATGAGATTTCCCGTTAACCGAACCCTGCCGCTTGCGGCGTTGACCTTGCTGCTTTGCGCAGAATTGCCGGCTGCGGCACGGGACCGCACCGATCCTTATCCGGCGAACGGTCCGCAGGCCGATTATCCGATGGTCCTGGGTAAGCCCTTCATTGTCGATGGCGTTACCTATACCCCTGCCGATACCCTCAACTACGATGTGGTGGGTTGGGCCGCGACCAGCAATATCGGCAGCGGGATCAGCGCCAGTCACCGCACGCTGCCCTTGCCGAGTTATGTGGAGATCACCGCGCTAGAAACCGGCCGGACGATCCTGGTCCGGCTTGAACGGCGCGGGCCGATGACCGGTGACTTGTTGACCGAGCTGTCTCCGGCCGCGGCCGAGCAGCTTGGCATTATCGGCCAGGCGGGTGCCGCCGTGCGGGTCCGCCGGGTCAATCCGCCTGAGCCAGAGCGCGCAGCGCTGCGCTCTGGTCGGCCCGCTCCGCTGCGGATGGAAACACCGCCATCCTTGCGCAATGTCCTGCTGCGTCGGCTTGAGCAACAGGGGGCCGGAGCACAGGTGTCGCGCCCGGGCCCGATGCCCACGCCTGATCGCATGGCCGCTGCGCCCGCCGCGCCGGCACCGGCCCGGCGCCCTCGGGCCTATCCGGCGGCTGTTGCTCCACCGTCAACACCTGAGCCCGATGCGCAGGCCTCCGTTGCCGCCGGAGGGCCGTGGTTTGTGCAGGCTGGCGCCTATTCGACACGCGAACGGGCGAATGCCGTGGCCAAGGCCCTTCGCGCGCGGGTTGTTCCAGGCGGCGGACTTTGGCGGGTCCGGCTGACGGGGCTTGCCAGTGCGGCCGAGGCCAAGGCTGTCTGGGCCCAGGTGCAGAATGCCGGTTATCGTGACGCGCGTATCCAGCGCGATGATTGACCCACCAGCGGCTTGACCAGTCAGGCTTTGTTTTCCGCCACAAGATAGCGGGAAACGCGCACGGCACCGTTCGACAGAATGGCTTGTGGCCTGCTAGGGCAGTGCCATGACGCGCGGAAAATTCATTGCCCTTGAAGGTGGCGAAGGTGCTGGGAAGAGCACGCAGGCGCGCTTGCTGGCAGAGGCGCTGCGCCAGCGCGGCCAGTCCTGCGTGATCACCCGCGAGCCGGGTGGAACGCCTGGGGCCGAGGCGATCCGCGGCTTGCTGCTGGGGACCGAAGGCGAGGGCTGGCACCCCCGGGCCGAAGCCCTGCTGTTTGCGGCGGCACGTTCCGATCATGTCGAACGCTTGATCATGCCCGCGCTTGAACGCGGGGAATGGGTGATCTGTGACCGGTTTGTCGATTCCAGCCGGGCCTATCAGGGCGGCGGCGGTGGGCTTTCCGATGCTGAGGTGATGGACCTGCACCGGATTGGCAGTGCCGGCCTGCTACCGGACCTGACCTTGGTGTTCGAGGTGACGCCCAATATCGTGGCCCACCGCCTGGCCCTTCGCGATGGCGATCAGGCTGACCGGATTGGCGGTCGTGATGCGGCCTACCACGCGGCGGTGGCGGCAGCCTTTCGGCACTTTGCCGATGCCGAGCCGGATCGGTTTGCCCGGATTAATGGCGATGGATCGGCGGAAATCGTGCACGCTGCGGTGATGGCCGCACTGGAACCGCTGTTGCCATGACCTTGCTTGGCCATGATGCTGCCTGGGCAGAATGGCGCGCTGCGCTGGGCTCAGAGCGGATGCACCACGCCTGGATTCTGGCCGGTCCCCGGGGGATCGGCAAGGGCCTGTTCGCCCGCGCTGCAGCGGCCGAGTTGGTGGCCGAGCCCGGTCTGCCGCAGCCAGCGATCGGCAACCATCCCGATATCCTCATCCCCGAGCATCCGCCGGAAAACAAGGAAGAGGAAAAGAAGCGGGCCGATGGGCAAGACGATATCCGCCGCAAACGCTCGATCCCGATCGACGAGATTCGTGCGGTTCAGCAGCGTTTGACCACCCGGCCGACACTGGGCTCCCGCCGCGCTGTGATCATCGATCCGGCCGATGATCTTGAGAAGGGGGCGGTCAACGCGCTGCTCAAGAGCCTGGAGGAGCCGCCGGCCGGCACCTATTTCCTGCTCGTCGCGCACCGGCCCGGGCGGCTGCTGCCAACGATCCGCTCGCGTTGTCGCATCTTGCGTTTCGCCCCGCTGGCCGATGCCGCCGTCGATGCCGTGCTGCGCGCGGCAGCGCCCGAGGCTGACGATGCCGCCCGCGCGGCAGCCGTTGCCGCAGCGCAAGGCGCGCCCGGCGTGGCGCTCGATTTTCTCGATCAGGATCTCGGCACGATCCTGACGACGATGCGGGCCATCCTCGCTCGCGGCGACGATGATTTTGCCCTGCGCGGGGTGCTGGCTGCGGAAATTGGTGCTCGGCCTGACCGTGAGCGGATGCAAGCCGTGGCCGAACTGGCGCGGGCGGTTGTGGCCGCCGAACTCGCTCAGGCGACCCGCGCGCGTCAGGCCCGGATTATCACCGTCCATTCCGAACTGGTGCGTCTGGCGGGGCAGTTGCCAACCTACAACTTCGATCCGGGGCTGGCCGCCATGGAAATTGGCGGGTTGCTGGCCTCCGCTGCGATGCCTAGAGAGGCCGCTTAACTCTGCCAGAAAGACTGCAAACGGCCATGGCCGAACCCTTCTATATCACCACCGCAATTGCGTACCCCAACGGACGGCCGCACATCGGTCACGCCTATGAAGCGATCGCCGCAGACGCCATCGCGCGGTTCCAACGGGCCATGGGGCGCGATGTGCGCCTGGTCACCGGCACGGATGAGCATGGGCTCAAGATGGACCAGACCGCGCGCAAGCTGGGTCGCGACACCTTCGAATTCGCCACGGAAATGTCGAATTATTTCCGGGATATGTGCGCCGCTTTGAATATCAGTTGTGATGCCTTTCGGCGGACCACGGAGGATCAGCACAAAGCCGCCTCGGTTGCGATCTGGCAGGCGATGGAAGCGGCGGGCGATCTTTACCTTGATCGATATGAAGGCTGGTATTCGGTCCGCGACGAAGCCTTCTATGACGAAAGCGAGCTGCAGGACGGGGAAGGGGGGCAGCGCCTCTCGCCCCAGGGTACACCGGTTGAGTGGACCGTGGAGGAAAGCTGGTTTTTCCGCCTTTCCAAATACCGCGATTACCTGATCGAACTTAACGAAACGCCCGGTTTCCTTGAGCCTGAGAGCCGCCGGAATGAGGTGCTTGCCTTCCTTAAGGGCAACGAGCTGCGCGATCTTTCGGTCTCGCGCACCAGTTTCGATTGGGGCGTGCCGGTCCCGGGCAGCCCGGGCCACGTCATGTACGTCTGGGTCGATGCGCTGACGACTTACCTGACCGGGATCGGTTTTCCCGAGCGGGAAGGGGATTTCTCGCGGTTTTGGCCGGCCAATCTGCACCTGATTGGCAAGGATATTGTTCGGTTCCACACGGTGTACTGGCCCGCCTTCCTGAAAAGCGCGGGGCTGCCGGCGCCCAAGGCGGTGTTCGGCCACGGCTTCCTGCTGCACCGCGGGGAGAAGATGTCAAAGTCGCTCGGCAACGTGGTCGATCCGCTCGAACTGGCCGAGCAGTTCGGCGTCGATCAGCTGCGCTATTTCCTGCTGCGCGAAGTCAGCTTTGGCCAGGACGGGTCCTACTCGGCCGAAGCAATTGTCACGCGCTGCAACGCCGAACTGGCTAATAGCTTCGGCAATCTGGCGCAGCGCTCGCTGTCGATGATCTTCAAGAACCTTGATGGGCAGCTCTCTGCCTTTGTGCCAACTGAAGCTGATCTTGTGCTGCTTGATGCGGTCAACACCGCCTGCGCGCAGGAATTCCCCGCAGCCTTCGCGAAACTGGACCTTTCCGGGGCAATCGAGGCTTGGATGAAGGCCGTGTTCGCCTGCAACCAGTATGTTGACGAGCAAGCGCCCTGGGCCTTGCGGAAGAGCGATCCTGAGCGGATGCGGGTCGTCTTGATGACCCTCTTCAGCGTGGTCCGCAGCCTGGCGATCGCCATTCGCCCGGTCGTGCCGAATTCGGCCGACCGCCTGCTCGACCAGATGGGCATTCCGGCGCAAAACCGCGACTTTGCGGCGCTGGCGGCTTCTGATTGGTTGCAAGCGCTCGTAAACTCAAACTTCGTCCTTGAGCAGCCGGTTGGCGTATTTCCGCGGCTTGAGCTGCCCGCTGAAGAGGCGGCTGACTGATGTTGATCGATTCACACTGCCACCTTGAATACAAGGGCCTGGTCGAGGACCAGGCAGGCGTGCTGGATCGCGCGCGGCAGGCGGGAGTTGGGGGCTTCCTTTCGATTTCCACGCGTCAGCGCGAATGGAATCAGGTCATCGCCACGGCCGAGCGCGAAGCCGATGTCTGGGCCAGCGTCGGCATCCATCCGCATGAGGCGGATGGCCATGCCGATATGGGTGAAGCCGCCTTGCTGGAAGCCGCCGCGCACCCCCGGGTTATCGCGATCGGTGAGACCGGGCTCGACTATTACTATGATAAGTCCGACCGCTTGGTTCAACAGGAACTGTTCCGCCGCCATATCGCGGTTAGCCGCGCCACTGGTCTGCCGATCATCATCCATACCCGCGATGCAGAAGCCGATACTGCCGCGATACTGCAGGAAGAGATGGCGAAGGGGGCCTTTCCCGCGCTGATCCATTGCTTCACGGCGTCGGCGGATTTTGCGCGGATCGTGCTCGATCTAGGGTTAACAATCTCACTCTCCGGAATCGTAACCTTTAAGAATGCCAGTGATTTGCAGGCGATAGCTGCAATAATTCCTGAAGATCGATTGCTCGTGGAGACCGATGCACCTTTTCTGGCACCAGTTCCCAATCGTGGTAAAGTGTGTGAGCCGGCGTTTGTTGCCGATACGGCCCGGTTCGTCGCGGAACTGCGTGGCGTTTCGCCTGAAGCGCTCGCGGCAGCGACCTCGAAGAACTTCATGAAGCTGTTTACAAAGGCGGCGTTGTGAAGCTGCTGATGCTGGGCTCTGGCACTTCAACCGGGGTGCCAAGGATTGGCAATGATTGGGGCCTGTGCGATCCCAACGAGCCCAGAAACCGACGTACGCGAGCCTCGATCATCGTAGAAAGTCAATCTGGACAACGCATTCTGGTTGATACTTCAACCGATTTGCGCGCGCAGTTCCTGGCGAACGGGATCGATCGAATCGATGCGGTTTTCTGGACCCACGACCACGCCGATCACACGCATGGGATCGATGATCTGCGGCCGCTGCGTTATGGTCGCGGCGGTCCGATCCCGGGTTATGCGGTTTCTGAGACGGTACGTCGACTGCGGCAGCGCTTCGACTATGTTTTTGCCGGTCAGCATGGCTACCACACGATTGTTGAACTCGACACGTTGGAACGTTTGCGGATTTGCGCTGGGTTCGCGATCGGCCATTGCCAGATGCCGCATGGTCCGGCGCAGTCCACCGCGTTGCGCTTTGAAGCTGACGGTAAAACAATTGGTTATGCGACAGACTTCAGTGCCATTAACCGGGAGATGGTGACGCTTTTCGCGGGCGTCGACTTGCTGGTCGTGGATTGTTTGCGCCGTGAGCCGCATCCGACGCACGCCTGCCTTGGGCTTGCCTTGGAACTGATTGAGGCCAGTCGCGCGCAGCAAGCCGTGTTGACGCATCTCGATAAGTCAATGGATTACCGAGCCTTGTCCGATGAAGTGCCGGCGCATGTGGCTGTCGGCTACGATGGGCTTGAGGTGTCTCTGTGATTTCGCTTGGCCAGCTTGCTGCGGTTGCGTTGGTGGTCGCGAGTTTGTTTCTCGTTACCAGGGGGGCAAAGGCTGATGGGCTGCGGTTTGGCAGCGGGGTGAAAGTAGCGGCGATTTGGGCGTTGATTATCCTTGCGGTAACGGTGTTGATCACTGCGTTGCTGCGGGTGGTCTAATTGCATTTAACATAATATATATTATCATCCCAATTTGTCAGAGCCTACAGTGCCCCCAATCGAACGCCTTCTCGCCATCATGGCCCGCCTCCGTCACGCTGAGCATGGCTGTGAATGGGATCTCTCTCAGACGTTCGCGACCATCGCACCGTACACGCTGGAAGAAGCTTACGAAGTGGCCGACGCAATCGAGCGGAACGACTTGAATGCCTTGCAGGAGGAATTGGGTGACCTGCTCTTCCAGGTTGTCTTCCATGCGCGGATGGCTGAGGAAGCCGGTCACTTTGATTTTCATGATGTCGCCGCCACCATCAGCACCAAGATGGAGGCGCGCCATCCGCATATCTTCGGAGGCGCCCGCGATGACGGCCAATCCCGCGAGGAACGCTGGGAAAGCCTTAAAGCGAGCGAACGCGAAGCCAAGGGTGCGACAAGCGCGATGGACGGTGTCGCGCTGGCCTTGCCCGCGCTGGTCCGGGCTGAAAAGCTCCAGAAACGCGCTGCGCACCAGGGGTTTGACTGGCCTGATCGCGATGGACCAGCCGACAAGTTGCGCGAGGAAATGGCTGAACTTGCCGAGGCGCAAACAGAGCAGCATCGCATCGAAGAGGCGGGTGATTTGCTCTTTGCGGCAGTCAATCTGGTCCGCGCCTATGGCGTTGCCCCCGAGGATGCCCTGCGCCAGGCAAACCGCAAGTTCGAAGGGCGTTACCGGGGCATGGAAGCCCTATCCCGACAGCAGGGTACAGAATTCTCTGCGCTGACGCTTGAGCAGCAGGAAGCCCTTTGGCTTGCCGTCAAGGCATCAGAGCCGGACAAAACGCCCTAACTCACGCGGCTCGAGGCGAACCGTCAGGCGGCGAAGCGGCCCGCGCTCGTCCTCCCCGCCATCTTCATCGGCCACGACTTCACCATGGGCGTGAAGCCAGGCCAGCCGCTGGCCATCACGCACCGGAACGACCAGTTCATGCTCACGCGCGGATGATGTGAGCAAGCGTGACACTGCAACGAGCAGCTCGTCGCAGCCCTTGCCGGTCAAGGCTGAAAGCGGCACGATCACTTCGTCCGCATGGGCTGCCATCTGATCGGAAAGTTCATCCGCCCGGTCTGCAGCAAGCAGGTCCCACTTGTTCCAGGCCTCAACGATCGGGACCCGTGGCGTTGCCTCCTCGCCTTCGATCAGCCCGAGTTCCTCAAGCACCTCAAGGACCTGTCGTTTTTGAGCCAGGCTATCGGGGTTAGCGATATCGCGAACGTGGACAATCACGTCAGCTGCAGTGACCTCTTCAAGCGTGGCGCGGAATGCCGCTACCAGCTGCGTCGGTAGGTCGGAGATGAAGCCAACGGTGTCCGAGAGGATAGCCTTGTCGACGCCCGGCAGTCGTATCCGCCGCATGGTTGGATCAAGCGTGGCGAACAGGAGGTCCTCTGCCATCACCCCTGCCCCCGTCAGACGGTTGAACAGGGTCGATTTACCGGCATTGGTATAGCCAACCAGCGCAATCACCGGCCAGGGCGCCTTCTCCCGGCGACTGCGATGCAATCCACGCGTTCGGCGGACTTGCTCAAGTTCGCGCCGCAGTCGCGCCATGCGATCGCGGATCATCCGACGGTCGGCCTCGATCTGGGTTTCGCCCGGACCGCCAAGGAACCCGAAGCCACCACGCTGGCGCTCAAGGTGGGTCCACGACCGGACCAGACGCCCTGCCTGGTAATCGAGGTGGGCGAGTTCAACCTGCAACCGCCCCTCTGCCGTCGCCGCGCGCTCACCGAAGATCTCTAGAATGAGGCCGGTCCGGTCGATCACCTTGCGCTTCAGCTTGTCTTCAAGGTTCCGCTGCTGAATTGCCGTAAGCGCTCCATCAACGATCACCAGTTCAGCCTGCTCCATCTCGCAATTGGCGGCGATATTCTGAATCTGGCCTTCGCCAAACAGGGTGCCGGCGCGGGCCTCGCGGATCGGGACGAGCATGGCGTCAACCACCACGAGGCCAATGGCCAGAGCCAAGCCCTTAGCTTCCTCAAGCCGCGCCTCTGGGTCGATCGCGGCGCCGCGCGCGCGGAACGTCGGGCACACGACCACGGCCCGGGCCCCGCGGGCAACATCCTCGCGATTGTCGTCTAGAAAGCTCAGACGTCGTCGTCCGCTTCGCCATCCCACTCGCCGGTCAGGTCGACCGGCGTGACGGGCTGGATGGTCGATACCGCGTGCTTGTAAGCCAATTGCACATAGCCTTCGCGTTCAAGCAGCATGCAGAAAAGATCATAGGCAGCGACCCGCCCCTGCAGCATCACGCCATTGACCAGGAACATGGTGACCTGAACGGCTTCCTTGCGGAGACTGGAAAGGAACACATCCTGCAGCAGACGGGTCTTCTTCCCCCCCTCCCCGGCACTGCCAAACTGATTGGCGTCGATCGGCTGGCTTGGCATGATGGTCGAGACGGCATGCTTGTAAACCAACTGCGACTGGCCATCGCGCCGCAGCAAGATCGAGAAGTTGTCAAACCAGGTGACGATCCCCTGCAGCTTAACGCCCTTAACGAGGAACATGGTTACTGGCGTTTTGTTCTTCCTCAGGAGGTTGAGAAACTGATCCTGGAGATTCTGCCCTTTTGCGGCAGGTGCCGAAGCCATGTCTTGCGCTTCAGGTTCCGGCTTTTTTGGACGCGGGCGGGCACTGAGTGTGCGAGAGGTCATTGCTGTCTCCTTCGTTCTTGGCGGCCACCGTCTGGCAGTCCGCATTCTGGCTGCCCGAAGGCAACCGGTAGTCATCGCGTGAGGATTATCGCGGCTTCAGTCCTGCCGCAATGCACAAATCATGCAGTATCACTCTGCAATCGCGTCGTCACACTCATCATCGCGCCGATCAACCATACCGAGAAGTTTGAGCTTGCGATGCAACGCCGAGCGTTCCATCCCGATAAATGCTGCCGTCCGCGAGATGTTCCCCGAAAACCGCCGAATTTGGACACGCAGGTATTCCCGCTCGAAGTTTTCGCGGGCTTCACGCAGCGGTACCCCCATCAGCGCCGAGAGACCACTGTCCCCACTGATGCGTCCGCCCAACAGTTCACCCGGAAGCATTTCGGCTTCAATCCGTTCCAGTTTCTCGCGCGGGGTAAGGATGATCGTCCGTTCAACGAGATTGCGAAGCTGGCGGACATTGCCTGGCCATTCATAGCTTTGCAGGGCCGCCATGGCTTCGCTGCTGACTTCCGGAGGTGAGACCCCCTGGTCGGCGGCAAAGCGGGCAAAGAAGTGATCCACCAGGGTGGGAATGTCATCCCGCCGCTCAGCCAGGGACGGGATCGCGACCGGTACCACATTCAGCCGATAGAACAGGTCTTCGCGGAACCGCTTTTCGGCGATCTCACGCTCAAGATCACGGGCAGTCGATGAAACAACCCGGACATCGACCCGTATCTGGCGATGGCCGCCGACACGGACAAAGCTTTGTTCGGTCAATACACGCAGGATCCGGGCCTGGGTTGAAAGCGGCATGTCGGCCACCTCATCCAGATAAAGTGTCCCGCCGTCGGCCAATTCCAACAGGCCGGCTCGAACCAGCTTGCCGCCCGATTCTTCGCCGAACAGCTCCTGTTCGAACCGCTCGGGTGTGATCCGCGCCGAATTTACGGTTACAAAGGCATGGTCTGAACGCGGGCTCCATGAGTGGAGCAGCCGTGCCGCAACTTCCTTGCCCGCCCCGGCCGGACCAGAGATCAGCAGGCGGCTGCCGGTATTGGCAACCCGCTTGAGTGTCGCGCGCACCTGATTGATCGCGGTTGAATTGCCAGTGAATTCATCTGCGGTGACAAATCCTTCACGCAACCTGGCGTTTTCCCGACGCAGCCGCTCGGTTTCGGTGGCTCGCGCCACCAATAATAGCAGGCGCTCGGCCTCGAACGGCTTTTCGATGAAATCCATCGCCCCACGACCGATGGCGGAAACCGCAGTATCGATATTGCCGTGGCCGGAGAAGATGATCACGGGCAGCTCTGGCTCGCGCGTCTTGATCGCGTCCAGCACTTCAAGCCCATCCATCGGGCTGCCGTGAAGCCACACGTCCAGCAGCACCAGGCTGGGGCGGCGCTGGTCGATCATTTCCAGCGCCGTATCGCTGTCCCCGGCAGTCCGGCATTCATAGCCTTCGTCGCTGAGCACGCCCGCAACCAGGTCGCGGATATCGCGCTCATCATCGACGATCAGAATATCGAGTGCCATTGCTTGTCCTAATCCCGCTCTTATTCCGCTGCTTCGCTGGCGCGGCCACTGCCCAGCGGATCACGCGCAAAGCGCATCGTCACCACCGTCCCCTGCCCTTCAGCCGGACCAAAAGTCATGTCGCCACCATGCTCCTCAACGATCTTCTTAACGATCGCGAGCCCCAGGCCAGTGCCCTTCTCACGGGTCGTAACGTAGGGTTCCATGATCCGTTCCCGATCCTGCGGCAGGCCGATCCCGTTGTCAGTGACGGTTGCCACCAGATCTTCCTCGTCAAGCGTTAGCGCCAGGGTGATCCGTCCGCGATAATCGGCATCAGCCGCCTTCTGACGTGCTTCCACAGCCTCTGTCGCGTTCTTGAGGACATTGGTCATCGCCTGGCCGAATTGGTGGCGATCACAGGCAATAATCCCGATGCCGCGGACTGCCGAGAAGGCGAAGTTGATTTCCGGCCGCGCCACTTCCTGCAGGAACAGTGCCTGGCGGGCCAGATCAACGGGATCCTCGCTCCGAAACACGGGCTTGGGCAAGCGCGCGAACGAGGAGAACTCATCAACCATCTTCCGCAGGTCCCCGACCTGGCGGATGATCGTGCTAGTCAACTCATCAAACAGTTCCACGTCGGCCGTAACCAGCTTGCGATAGCGGCGTTTCAGCCGCTCCGTTGCCAACTGGATGGGCGTCAGGGGGTTCTTGATCTCATGGGCAATCCGCCGAGCCACATCCGACCAGGCTGCCTGCCGCTGATCAAGCAATTGCCGCGTGATGTCTTCAAAGGTTACCACGAAGCCTGTCGGGCTGGCGCTGGCCTTCACTGCCAGCGTCAAAAGTTCAGAGCCCTTGGCGAACTGGACAATCCCGCTGTGCTTCCCGTTTTCGACGAGCTCTGCAACGGGTGGGAAAAGATCAGACAAGGCGGTCCCGACGGGAGAATCCGCGCCTGGCATCATCAGCAGCTTCATGGCGGCGCCGTTGATCAAGCGGACTTCGCCCGTTGCGCTGGTCGAGATGACCCCTGCCGTCACCGAATCCAACACGGCTTCAATAAAAGCCCGCCGCTCATCGAGCTGCTGGTTGGCACCAACCAGCGCCTGCGTCTGGCGATCAAGTTGCTGGGTCATGCGGTTGAAGGCGCGATTGAGAAGGCCGATTTCATCCGCCCCGGTCCGCCCCTCAACCCGCATCGAGAAGTTTCCGGCCCCAACCTCCCGAGCGGCCGCGACAAGATCATAAAGCGGCTTCACCTGACGATCAGCAAAGCGCAAGGCGAACCAGACTGACAAGCCAACCAGGGCCAGCGATGCCACGAACAGGGCAAGGATTGACTGCAACTGCAAGGCGCGGGTGCGCTTGGTGAGTTCAGCGTAATCCCGGACAATGCTTTGTGCACGCTGGCCTTGCGAAAGGCTCAGCAGGTCAGACTTTCGAGCAGTGTAGAGGTAAATCCCGGTCCGCCGATCAATCGGAGTGAGCGCCTCGATCTTGTCGGGCTTGGTGTCGACGACGATATCGGCACCGCTATCAAGTTGGCGAACCACGCTCTCCGAGACCTGCTCGTTGAGCGGGTTATCCCCCCGCGCGAAGGCGGCGCGACTGAGCGTGCCGTCCGCCAGCTTTTGCAGGATTGTGGATTCGTTGATGTTACGGTTCGTGATCTGGAATTGATAGTAACTGATAAATTCCGGGCTGACGGGGCTCTGCTTGCTGAGGAAGTCGCGCAGGTCCGCAGCCATCGCTAGCGAGGAATACTTCATGTCGTTCTCGGTCTGCTCGTAAAAACCCAACGCCAACTTGTTGGAATTTTCGAGCAGTCCTCGGGACTTATCGGAGAACCAGAATTCTACCGCGGATTGAAACAGAAACGAGGCGAAGATCGCGACAAGCAGCGTGGGCACCGCCGAGATAAGCGAGAAGAGAAAAACCAGCCGGACGTGAAGTTGACCTGTTCCGCCCGCCACCTCCCTCGCCCGTTGCAAGGCGAGACGGCGCCCCAAGAGGACCAGGATCGCCAGTGCAGGAATGAGCGTGCCGACGAGCAGGGTCGCCGTTAATTCTGTTGGCAGAAGGTTATCGGACTTCGACTGGGCACTGATCACGATCCACGTGATCCCGGTCATGATGACGAAGGCGGCAACGGCAATCACTTCCATCACCGCGAACACATTCGCGCGACGAGCCGCAATCAGGAATCGGCGCCACCACTTGGGCCAGCCGCTGTTGCGAGAGGTGGGCGCGCGTGGCGTCATCGTTGCGGGATTACAACACCAGTGTTGCCAAAAGGCAAGTGGTCTAACGCGCCAACTCCGATGCGCTTATTCCTAGTTCAACCAATCGTTTACGCAGGGTATTGCGATTTATCCCCAGCACTTGAGCGGCACGCAACTGGTTCCCGTGTGTCTCGCGCAGCACAGCTTCAAACAGGGGCCGCTCAAACGCGGCAAGTGCGGAATCGTAAACACTTCCGGTTGGCGGCTTATTTGCCCCGAGCCAAAGCAGAACCGCCTGATCGAGCCCGTCGCCAGCGTCCGGATCCCGAACCTCACCCTGGGCCTTGTCGGCAAGCAAAGGGAGAAGCCCTTCGACTTCAATCACATCCTCGCGCGAGAGCAGAGCGAGGCGGTAGATGAAGTTGCGCAGTTCCCGCACATTTCCACGCCAAGGCTGGCGGCTTAGAACCTCTGCCGCTGCATCTGACAACTGCCGCCGAGGTAATCCTTCCTGCATGGCGAGCATCAGGAAATGCCGCGCCAGTGCCGGGATGTCATCCGCCCGTTCGCGCAGCGGCGGCAAGGTAATCGGCACCACATTCAGGCGATAAAACAGGTCTTCTCGGAAGGTTCCCCCGGCGATCATCGGTTGCAGGTCTCGATTTGTCGCCGCAACAATGCGCACATCGACCTTGATTTCTTCCCGTCCGCCCACTCGCCGAATGGAGCCGGACTGTAGGGCGCGGAGCAACCGCGTCTGGGCCTGCATCGGCATGTCGCCGATTTCATCCAGGAACAGGGTGCCGCCATTGGCCTGTTCAAACTTGCCGACGTGCCGCGAAACGGCGCCCGTGAAGGCACCCTTTTCATGCCCGAAAAGCTCGCTTTCAATCAACTCACCGGGGATAGCCGCAGTGTTTACCGCTACGAACGGGCCATCGCGGCGCTGGCCAAGTTGGTGGATTGCTTCAGCCACCAACTCCTTGCCCGTACCACTCTCCCCAAGAACAAGAACGGTCAGATCGTTGCGCAAAACACGCGTGATCATGCGATAGACAGCCTGCATCGGCGCACTGCGGCCGACAAGCGGCAAGCCGGCCGGTGGGCCCTCCCCCTGCAGATCAACGCGGCTTGCACTGTTGCCAACGGCCTGGCGAACGGTTCGGGCGAGTTCGTCTATGTCAAACGGTTTGGGGAAGTATTCAAACGCACCCGTGTCCGTCGCCCGCACCGCCGTATCGAGTGTGTTCTGGGCGGAAAGGATAATGATCGGCAATTCCGGATCGGCGGCGCGGACCTGATCAATCGTCGCGATCCCGTCGCCATCGGTCAGCATCACGTCGGTCACCAATGCCGAAAAGCGGCGCTCAGCAAGATGCCGGTCGCGCTCGGCGATGGAATCGCACCGGACCACTTCGAAGCCTTCCGCCTCAAGCGCGGCAGTGATGACAATGGCGATGGACATATCGTCCTCGACCAGCAGCACGCTCATGCAACGGTTTCCTCTATTGATGGACCCGGCGCCACCTGGGGCGCCACCTGCAAGTGGATCCGGAAATGCGTCAGGCCCGCGGCTTCCTCCCGGTCGTGACTGATCCGGCCATTCATGTCGCGAACCATACGCCGGACCAAGGCAAGACCCAGTCCCTGACCGCTCTTCTTCGTGGTCACAAATGGTTCAAAGAGGTGGTCGGCCATCGCCGGATCAACCCCGGGTCCGTTGTCGCTCACTCGCAGTTCGATCGGCAAGCGGACTGGTGCGCCCTGGGTTGAGCGGTTGACCTGGAGCCCACTGGCGAAGCGGGTGCGAACCACGATTTTTGGCGTGCTGACCGCAGCACAGGCTTCGGCAGCATTGGCGATGAGGTTGATCAATATCTGGACCAACGCATCGGCATTGGCCAGAACCGGAGGCAGCGATGGATCGAATTCCTCGATAACCACCGGCGCCTTGCCCCCTGCTTCAATCACTGCGCGGGCGCGCCGGATGGCTTCATGCAGATTGCAGGGACCAAGCTCTGGCGGGGTACGGCGCGATAGGGTCTGCATCTGGTCGATCAGTTTTGCGATCCGATCCACCTCTTCGGCAATAAGAGCGGTAAGCGCGAGTTCGCCGCCTTCAAGCTTTCTGCCCAGCAACTGCGCTGCGCCGCGGATTCCGGCCAGCGGGTTCTTGATTTCATGCGCGAGAATCTCTGGTGCCCGCAGCACCGGATCCTCTGCGCCTTCGCCGCGGAGAGCCTCAGCGCCCGCAGCATCCTGAAGCGTTAGAATCTGCCATCCAGGTTGATCGATCACTGGGGCGGCTGTGACATCCAGACGACGCGCGCCATGGCCGGGAATGAGCACCGATGTGGCGCGCGCGGAGATTTGCGCTTCACCTTCGGTCATGCGCTCTGCCAGCCGTGGTTCTTCGAACCGGACAGCCTCATCCAGTTGCTTGCCGCTTAACCTTCGCGCGCTTTGGCCCAGCAACTGTTCGGCAGCCGGATTGGCGCCGGCAATCCGTCGCCCCGGCGCCAACAGCACCACGGCCAGCGGCAGCGAAGCCAGCTGACGCGCAGCATCGACCATTTCAGGCAGCCAGTCGCGAGATAAATGGAGCGTAGAATTCGCGCAGGCTGCGGATTACCTCGTCGGCATCATCGACAAAGTTAATCCGGTTACGGAACTCGGCCGAGCCATGCAGCCCCTTAGTGTACCAGCTCAGGTGCTTGCGGGCCATCTTGACCCCGGTTTCCCTGCCGTAGTGGCTGAGCATCGCATCATAATGCTCGAGTACAACCGACAATTGCTCGTCAATTGACGGATCGGCGACCTGCACACCGTGGCGCAACCAGTGCATGACCTGCCCCAGCAGCCATGGTTTGCCATAGGCACCGCGCCCGATCATCACTCCATCAGCCCCGGACAATTCGAGCGCCTTGGCTGCGTCATCGATTCCGCAAATGTCGCCATTCACAATGACCGGAATCGAAACGGCATCCTTGACCTGCCGCACAAAGGCCCAGTCCGCATCGCCCTTGTACATCTGGTTGCGGGTGCGCCCATGCACTGTGACCATTTTGGCGCCAAGGTCTTCGGCAATCTTGGCCAACTGCGGGGCGTTCAGGCTGTCATGACACCAGCCCATCCGCATCTTGACCGTCACCGGCACCGAAACAGCTTTTACGGTGGCCTCGATCAATTTGGCAGCCAATGGCACGTCGCGCATCAACGCCGAGCCGGCGTCACCATTGACGACTTTGCGGACCGGACATCCCATATTGATGTCGATGATCGCAGCACCGCGATCCTCAACCAGCTTGGCTGCCTCACCCATCTGCGCTGGGTCGCAACCGACGAGCTGCATCGAGACAGGTTCCTCGATCTGGTCCCACATGGCCTTTTGCACCGAGACCCGCGTTTCGCGGATTGCCGCGGGACTGGCGATCATCTCGGTAACGTTTAGGCCGGACCCATAGCGCCGAACCAGGCGACGGAACGGCAGGTCGGTCACACCCGTCATCGGAGCCAGGATTACCGGACAATCGATGCGCTGGGGGCCGACTTGGATCGGTTCGAGCGAGGGTGGTACAGGAAGCGACATCACGATCTGCCTAAAATTTGGGCAGCACATAGGGAATTGCCGGAAACACAGCAAGCCTTTACCGGCGCGAGTGCGATGACCGATGTAATCCCTCCCCCACCTACCGTCGCGGCAGTGATCGTCGCGGCCGGCCAGGGACTGCGTGCGGGCCAACCCCTGCCCAAGCAGTTCGCGCGCTGGCGGGGCAAACCGGTGGTGCGGCATTCTGCCGAAGCACTGTCGCAAGCGGGTCTGTCGCCGATTATTGTAGTGATCCCCGCTGGTGCGGAAGAAGTCGCCGAGGGATGTCTGGCAGGCATATCGGGGGTCCTGCTGGTCACGGGTGGTCCCAGCCGCCAGGATTCGGTCAGGCTTGGGCTGGAGGCGCTTTCGGCCGTTCCGCCAGACCTTGTCCTGATCCATGATGCGGCGCGGCCGACCTTACCCGGTCCGGTGATTGAGCGCCTGATCGCTGCGCTTTGCGAGGCACCAGGTGCCATTCCCGATTTGCCGGTGGTTGACAGTCTAGCCGAAGCTGAAGGCAACAGGATGGGGCGCCCCGCCCGGCGGGAAGAGCTGCGCCGGGTGCAAACCCCGCAGGCGTTCCGGTTCAACGAGATTCTGGCGGCCCACCGCGCATGGTCCCGCGCCGATGACGCTGGTGACGATGCGCAGGTGGCTCAGGCTGCTGGCTTGACCGTGGCCTTGGTGGATGGAGACGAGTGCTTGCACAAGCTGACTTTCGCCAGCGACTTTGGCGCGGATTTGCCCCCCATGCGGGTTGGGACCGGCTATGATGTCCACCGGCTCAGTGCCGGAGAGGAGCTATGGCTATGCGGGGTGAAGATCGAGCACAGTCATGGCCTTGCCGGGCATAGCGATGCCGATGTGGCAATCCATGCCTTGGTCGATGCGCTGCTTGGTGCGATCGGCAAGGGCGATATCGGCAGCCATTTCCCGCCCAGCGATCCGCAATGGAAAGGGGCATCATCCGACCAATTCCTGATCCACGCAGCCAGACTGGTCTGTGAAGCCGGCTACCGCATCGGCAATATCGACCTAACCCTGATCTGCGAGGCACCGAAGATCGGGCCGCATCGTGAGGCCATGCGGCAGCGTCTTGCCGAAATCCTCACTATCGATAGCGGAGCAATCAGCGTAAAGGCCACCACCACTGAGCGACTGGGCTTTACGGGCCGCGCTGAAGGGATCGCCGCGCAGGCAGTGGCAACGCTGCTGCGCGATTGATGGAGAACATTGGGATGCCCGCCATTAATCGGACACTTGCCGTGATCCTGGCCATGGCCCTGCCCGCACCGGCGCTGGCTGGGGCGGCTGAACCGCCCTGCCTGACCGCGGAAGAGTTTACGGCTGTCTCGACCTTTGCCCTGCCGGGGGTGATCCGAGGCGCCGCGCAGCGCTGTGCGCCTGTCCTGCCCAGCGACGCCTTTCTGCGCAACCAGTCCGAAACCCTCGCCAAGCGCTACAGCGCCGGGCGCGACCGGTCCTGGCCCCAGGCCAAGGCCGCCTTCTTCAAGCTGGGTGGCGGCATGGATCCGCAAGCTGTCGGCTTGCTAAAGGCTATGCCGGATGAAAATCTGAAGCCCTTCGTTGAAGGCGCTGTCACTTCGATGGTTGGCCAGCAATTGCCGACTGAGCGTTGCTCAGCGGTAGATCGATTGGTCATGCTGCTCTCGCCGCTATCGCCCGAAAGCACGGCCGAGGTGATCGGTCTTGCTGCTGGTTTGGGCGCCAAGACCGGACAGGCACGGTTCGGCAAGCTTGCGGTCTGCAAGGCCTGAACCGATGGAAAACTTGCTTCCTGCCGACATCGCCGATCTGGCCGCGCGTGTGATTGAAGACAATATCGCGGCAGGCCGCACCGTTGCGCTTGCGGAAAGCTGCACCGGTGGTTTGGTTGCGGCAGCACTGACCGAGATCGCGGGCTCATCAGCGGTACTTGATCGAGGCTTCGTCACCTATTCAAACGAGGCCAAGCAGGAGTTGCTGGGCGTTAATCCCGACATCATCGACACCTTTGGCGCAGTATCAATCGCTTGCGCGTGGGCCATGGCGCAAGGCGCGCTCAAGCGCAGTGGGGCCGATGTGGCAGTCGCAATCAGCGGGATCGCCGGTCCCGGTGGCGGTTCACCCCAGAAGCCGGTTGGCACTGTCGTCTTTGCCCGCGCGATACGGGGACAGGATGAGGAAGAGGCGCTGGCAGAGGAGCGGCTGCTCGATGGTTCAAGTCGCTCGCGCGTGCGACATCAAGCGGCGCTGATCGCGCTGGAGCTGCTGTTGCCGTAAAGTGCCTGGGCCCGCGCTTCGAAAGCGCCCACCATCTTGCGAAAGGCGCGGTCGAAGTATTGACCGGCCAGCTTTTCAAACACCGCATTGCGGAAAGTGAAACTGACCCGGAACTCGATCTCGCAACCGCCGTCCTCGAGGGGCCGGAATTGCCAGACATTGTCGAGGTCACGCATCGGTCCGTCGACGTAGATAACTTCGATCCGCTCGGGCCGGCGCTTGAGCACACGAGAGGTGAACTTTTCGCGCAACGCGTTGAAGCCGACCAGCATGTCGGCGATCATTTCGTTCTCGCTGTCTGAACGGACGCGCGTGGCGACGACCCACGGCAAAAACTCGCCGTAGCGGGCAACATCAGCCACCAGATCGTACATCTGCTCGGCCGACCAGGGAAGCCGACGAACTTCGTGGATACCGGGCATCAGCCGCGCGCAGCAGCCTTGGCCAATTGAGCCTCCCGCGTGGCTCTCATGGTCCTGAAATCATCGCCGGCGTGATAGCTTGATCGGGTGAGCGGGCTGGATGCAACCTGCAGGAACCCCTTCGCCCGTGCGATGGCGCCATAGGCGTCAAATGCCTGGGGTGTGATGAAATCGATCACCTTGGTGTGTTTGGGCGTCGGTTGGAGGTACTGGCCCATCGTCAGGAAATCGATCCCGGCGCTGCGCATGTCATCCATCACCTGATGGACTTCGAGCCGCTCTTCCCCCAGCCCCAGCATGATGCCGGACTTGGTGAAGATCATCGGATTGTGGCGCTTCACTTCCTCAAGCAGCCGGAGCGAAGCGTAATATCGCGCACCTGGGCGGATCGTGGGATAGAGCCGCGGCACTGTCTCGAGGTTGTGGTTGTAGACATCCGGCCCGGCTGAAACGATCGCCTCGACAGCTGCCTGCATCTTGCCTCGAAAATCAGGCGTCAGGATCTCGATCGTGGTGCTCGGCGTGGTCCGACGGAGCGCTTCGATCACCTTCACGAATTGGCCAGCGCCGCCATCCGGCAGGTCATCGCGGTCAACCGAGGTGATAACGATGTGCTCCAGTCCCATCTTGGCCGCCGCTGTTGCGACATGTTCGGGCTCAAGCGGATCAACGGCACGCGGCATGCCCGTTTTGACGTTGCAGAACGCGCAGGCCCGGGTGCAGACATCCCCCAGGATCATCACCGTCGCATGCTTCTTGGTCCAGCACTCACCGATGTTGGGGCAAGCCGCTTCTTCGCAAACCGTGTTGAGGTTAAGGTCGCGCATCAATTGGCGCGTCTCACCATAACCGCGGCTGGTGGGAGCCTTCACGCGGATCCAGTCCGGTTTGCGTTGCCGTTCAGGCTTGGGAGGGTTCGCCAGGTCGTTCATGCCCTGCCCTCTAGTCACCTTGCTTCCGCTTGCCAATGGCGCTAGCGCGCTGGGTTCATGGAACTGACCGCATTCGCCCCGTTTGCCTCGCCGGTGATCCTGTTTTTCCTGTTGGGCCTGCTGGCTTCCGCGCTTCGATCTGATCTTGCCATCCCCGAGGCTATCGCCAAGGGCATGTCGCTATACCTAATGGCGGCAATCGGCCTGAAAGGCGGGGTGGCCGTGGCAAAGTCTGGTGTCGATGCCGAGGTTGCTGCCGCATTGCTGGCTGGCCTGACCCTTAGCTTCACGATCCCAATCGTGGCCTATGCCGTTCTGCGTTCCTTCGCCCGATTGGACCAGGTCAATGCCGGGGCGGTTGCTGCACATTATGGCTCTGTAAGCGTTGTGACCTTCGTGACGGCCAACGAACTGCTTGGTGCCAGTGGTCTGGTGGTCGCGGGGTTTATGGTTGCGGTGCTGGCCGTCATGGAAACCCCGGCGATCCTGTCCGGCCTGATGCTCGCCCGCCGCGGTACTGCGGACGGCGGGCAATCCAAGGGTGAGCTGCTGCGGGAGGTTTTCCTCAACGCATCGGTGGTGCTCTTGCTGGGCAGCTTCGCAATCGGAATGATTGCCGGACCCAAGGGCTATGCGGAAGTACAGCCGCTTTTCGAAAGCGGGTTCAAGGGTGTGCTATGCCTGTTTCTGCTCGATATGGGGCTGATCGCAGCCCGGCGACTGATTGACGCCCGGGCGCTAAACCTGCGGCTCGTAATCCTGGCCATCGCGTTTCCGCTGATCAACGGGACATTGGGTGTCTTCGTTGGGAACCTGATTGGCCTGGATACGGCTACTGCGGCGGCACTGGGAGTGCTGTGCGCCAGTGCCAGTTACATCGCAGTGCCCGCCGCCATGCGCCTGGCCCTGCCCCAGGCCGACCCGGGGATTTACCTGACCATGTCCTTGTCGATCACCTTCCCCTTTAACATCCTGATCGGGATCAGCCTGTTTGGTGAACTCTCGGTTTGGATGAGCGCGCATTGGGTCTTGCCATGATTGAAACCGTAATCCGCAAGCGGATCGAGATACTGGTCGATAGTCCTTTGGTCCGCCGCGTGACTGATGCAATCGACAAGGCTGAAATCACCGGTTGGTCAGTCCTGCCCGTAACCGCCGGTAGCGGTCGAGATGGGCGCTGGCGTGAAGAACGCGTCATGGGAACGGACAAGTCGCTGGTTCTGGCGATTTCATCGGTCGAGAGAGCGCAGGTTCTCGTCGAAGCCCTCGCCCCAATGCTGTCTAGCCACGGGCTTTTGCTGACCATGTGGGACGTCGAAGTTATTCGCGGGGAGCGCTTCTGATGCCCGAATTTGCCACTCTGCTTGAGGGATACCGCCGCTTTCGTCGCGGCGCGTACCAGGACCAGAAGGAGCGGTTCGACCGGCTTGCCGAAGAGGGGCAGTCGCCCAAGTTGCTGGTAATCGCCTGCTCCGACAGCCGGGTGGATCCCGCGCAGGTGTTCGATGTTGACCCGGGAGAGATCTTCGTGGTCCGCAACGTTGCCGCACTGGTTCCGCCGTTTGAAACTGCACCGGGCTTGCATGGTGTTTCCGCTGCGCTCGAGTTCGCCGTTCAGAAGCTTCAAGTGAAGCAGATCGTTGTGATGGGTCACGGCATGTGCGGTGGTTGCAAGGCCGCCCTAACGCGCGAGATGGAAGGTGCGCCGCGCGGTGAAGGCGGGTTTGTTGCGGATTGGATCGGCTTGCTTGATGGAGCCAGGCATATGGTCGCCCTTCGCCATGGCACCGAAGGCGCGGAGGCTGAGCGCGCCATGGAGATGGCCGGGGTTAAGGTCAGCCTGTCGAACCTTAGAACCTTCCCGCAAGTTCTCGCCAAGGAGCGCGAAGGCAAATTGAAGCTGCGCGGCGTGTTCTTCGCCATCAGCGATGGCAACCTACACGTGCTTGACGAGAGCACTGGTGAGTTTTTCGAAGCACAGTAAGCAGCCCAAATGAAAAAGGGCGGCAGTTTCCTGCCGCCCCCAATCATTCAATCCACCGATAAATCAAGCGGCCGGGATCGTCTTGCCCTTGGCAACCAGGCTCCAGAGCTGGGCAATGCCCTTGCGTGGCCCATCCACCTTGGCGAATGCAGCCAAGGCTTCATCCATCTTGCCTTGCTTGACCAGCGCAATGCCGAGCCGCAGGTTGGTGCCGGCAGCATCAACTCCAGCCTTGCCCAACGCGATCTGATATAGCTCGGCCGCCTTGGCATCCTGATCATAGCTGAGCAGCGTGTCCGCACCGATCAGCACCGTCTTTGCGGTTGCTGCGGGCGCACGGGCATCGCGCTCCAGCCCGGCCAGCGATGCCTTGTCGGCGGCAAGGCGGCGGTTGGCCTCAGCCAGGGCATCGCGCACGAACGGATCAGATGCCTGAAGCGCGGTGATTTTGATCCCCTGATTGGCGATCTTGATCACTTCGCCCGGATAGAGCACGCCGACCTTGCCGACGGCCGACTGCATGTATTCGACATATTCCCGCTGCACCGACTGGGTGCTGGTGTTGAGTGCACCAGCCTTGTCGAGCGCGCGCGAGATGTCGAGCGATTCACCAGAACCGAAATTGCCGCGCTCGCGCAGAATCTGACCGGCAGCAACCCAGCCCAACTGGGTTGGGTAGAATTCGATGCGCCGAATGGCCCACTCGGCGGCGTCAGCCGTCTTGTTCTGGTAAGAGATCAGAACGGCTCGTTCGAGCACATCGGCCGCTGGTACCTGACCTGCGGCAACCGAACTGTCGACCAGGTCCTTGATCGTCGCCAGCGCATCCGCCGGGCGTCCAGCCGAATTCTGCGCCTCCGCCAAAAGGCCTTTCACATCGTTGCCGTTGTAGCCCGCAGCAATGGCCGCCTTCAGCGAGGCTTCAGCGGCGGCAAAGTCCTTCATGTCGAAGGCAAAGCCTGCCGCATAATAATTGTACTTGCCCACTTCAGCCGCGGGCACGTTGCCACTCTCGATCATCGAGACGAGGCCGCGGCGTTGCATCGCCTTGTCGACAGCGAGGCCGCCATAGGTGAACCCGAGTTGCCCAGCGAAGAACTTGTCCGCATCGTTCCCGGTCTTGGTGAAAATCTCTTCGGCCTTGGCCTTCTCTGCCGCCAATAGAGCTTGGAGTGCAGATACAGCGGCATCGTACTGCGTGCGCGCAGCAGCTTGAGCGGCGCGCCCCCGGGCAGAACGATAGGCCTGCTCGGTCTGGCTCACTGTAGCCTTTCCGGCGATTACATCCGGACGCTTCGCAGCTGCATCAAGCATCGTCTTCAGTTCGGTGTATGCCGGAATGAAGGCCTTGCTCGGCTGCATAGGCTTGCCGGCAGCCTTTTTTTCTTCCTTCTTTTCGGCTTGCACCGGAGTGGCGACCACGCCAACGGTTGCAAGCGAAGCCAGTGCCACTGCAAGGGCATAGGCCGGGCGGGTCAGAAACTGGGTGCCACGCATCTTTTAGTTCACTCCTCGAACCGCCCGCACATGACACGCGGACGCAACTTCCTTCGCGCTTGCTACTGGCCGCAAAAGGCCGGTTTGGCAACTGTTGCCGCCACCTAGCCAGCGGGCAGTGAACGCGCGTTGAATGCAACTCGCCGCGTTCATTCAGACAGGCTGCCATGAGTGTGGAAAAATTCCAACGGAATGGCTGTGGCGGTGGCCTTTCCGGTGGCTATCGCCTAGTCGCCTTACCACGACTTTCCCGCCAACAACCGGCCGATATTCCGCGTGAGCGACAACACAGACATTCCCGAATTCGAAGGCAGTGAACCCACTGGTCCCGAGGGCGATTTTCAGCGCGTCGACATCGTCGATGAAATGAAGACCAGCTACCTCGATTACGCGATGAGCGTGATCGTGAGCCGCGCGCTGCCAGACGTGCGCGACGGCCTTAAGCCGGTCCACCGCCGCATTCTCTTTGCCAGCCAGGAAGGCGGCTTCGTCGCCGGGCGGCCTTATCGCAAGAGCGCCAAGATCGTCGGCGACGTGATGGGTAACTATCACCCGCACGGCGATAGCGCGATCTATGATGCCTTGGCGCGCATGACCCAGGATTGGTCCATGCGGCTGCCGCTGATCGATGGTCAGGGTAACTTCGGCTCGATGGACCCCGATCCGCCAGCATCGATGCGCTATACCGAAGCGCGCCTGGCCCGGGTTGCCAATTCGCTGCTCGACGATCTCGACAAGGATACTGTCGACTTTGCTGACAACTATGACGGGTCGCGTCAGGAACCGACGGTTCTGCCTGCCCGTTTCCCGAACCTGCTGGTCAATGGTGCTGGCGGTATTGCGGTCGGCATGGCAACAAACATCCCGCCGCATAACCTTGGCGAAGTGATCGATGGCTGTCTCGCATACATGGAGAACCCGGCGATTACCTCGGAAGAGCTGATCCAGTTCATCCCTGGGCCGGACTTCCCCACTGCCCCGTTGATCCTCGGCACAGCCGGCGCGCGCTCTGCCTATCTGACCGGTCGCGGTTCCGTGATCATGCGGGCGCGGCACGAAATTGAAGAGGGGCGCGGCGATCGGCGTTCGATCGTTCTGACGGCGATCCCGTACCAGGTCGGCAAGAACGGTCTGGTCGAAAAGATCGCGGAAGCCGCCAAGGACAAGCGGATCGAAGGCATCTCTGATATCCGTGATGAATCGAGCCGTCTGGGCGTGCGTGTCGTCATTGATCTGAAGCGCGATGCCACGCCCGAAGTCGTGCTCAACCAGCTGTGGCGCAATACCCCGGCGCAAAGCTCGTTCCCGGCCAACATGCTGGCGATCCGTGGCGGCCGCCCAGAAGTGCTGACGTTACGCGACATCATCAGCAGCTTCATTTCCTTCCGCGAAGAAGTGATCACCCGCCGCACCAAGTTCGAACTGAACAAGGCGCGCGACCGGGCCCACATCCTGCTTGGCCTGGTGGTTGCCGTGACCAATCTGGACGAGGTCGTCCGGATTATCCGCGGGTCTCCCAATCCTGCGGCGGCGCGCGAAGCCTTGTTGACGCGTGAATGGCCGATTGGTGACATCGCGCCCTACATCAAATTGGTCGAAGCGATCGAGCCGAGCGCAGAGCAGGAAGGCGGAACCTATCGCCTGTCAGAGGTTCAGGTGAAGGCGATCCTTGACCTGCGCCTGCACCGCCTGACCGCGCTGGGCCGCGACGAGATCGGTGATGAGCTGAAGGAACTGGCCGCGGCGATTGCCGAGTATCTCTCGATCCTGGCGGACCGGGTTAAGCTGTATGGCGTGATGAAGGACGAGCTTGTCCTGATCCGCGAAGCCTACGCCACCCCTCGCCTCTCTGAAATCACCGCGGCTGCCGATGGGATCGACGATGAGGATCTGATCGAGCGGGACGACATGGTCGTAACGGTCACGATGGACGGCTATATCAAGCGGACCCCGCTCTCGACCTTCCGCGCCCAGAACCGAGGCGGCAAGGGCCGCGCTGGCATGGCGACGAAGGATGAGGACGTCATCACCAACATGTTCGTCACCAGCACCCATAATCCGGTGCTGTTCTTCTCGACCGCGGGCAAGGTCTACCGCCTCAAAGTCTGGCGTCTGCCTGAAGGTGG
>JACCDJ011746907.1_pt1 | contig 28822 bp, 28 predicted proteins | sample 7444481 | NCBI WGS metagenome assembly JACCDJ01 (sample SAMN15323435, study PRJNA562643) | freshwater metagenome | isolation source: river surface water | place: USA:Blue River Watershed | collected 2017-08-15 | reverse complement strand
GTGAAGTTTAAAAAAAGTATCCCTGAGTTCAATTTGTTCTTTAGCTAAAAATGCATCTTTGGTGTATCCAGTAAATGAAGAGGTCTTACTCACTGGATAGTATGGTGGATCAAAATAAATAAAGTCACCCTTTTTTGCTTTTTGTAACACAGCTTTGTAATCTTGATGTTTGATTGAAACTTTTTTCAACGAAAGAGAAACTTTTCGAAGATTTTCTTCATCACAAATAAGTGGGTTTTTGTTGTCACCAAAAGGTACATTGAATTCCCCACTACTATTTACGCGATACATTCCATTGAAACAGGTACGGTTTAAAAAGATAAAGCGTGATGCAATTTCAATATCTGAAAGATTTTCTACTTTTTGTGCACGAATTTTCAAAAAATACTCTTTGTTGTGTTTATGTTTCTTGAGTGATTGAATTAATTCTTCAACATTATTTTTGATTACATTATACGTAATAACCAACTCTTTGTTCATATCAGAAAGCATTGCTTTTTGCGGAAGGAGATCGAAAAATACCGCACCACCACCAACGAATGGTTCGAAATAAGTATTTTTAGATGCATCAAAACCCTCTGGTGGATACAATCCTAACTTTCTAAATTGTTTGAGGAGCTGACGCTTACCACCAACCCATTTTACAAATGGTTTTGCTTTATCATCAATAATTCTTTGGATCTGTTCAAGATCGAATTTACCCTTTGTATACAGAAGAATATGCTGTGCAAAAATAGCATTTATGTCGAAATCTTGCTGAACTTTTTTTGTCATTTGACTTACTGTCATATACAATAATTCTAACACAAAACCAACCGTTAATTACTAAAAGCTCTATTCCACCTCACACGTATTTCTACCTATTAACTGATTAAAGGCACACCAACTGAAAATACTTTCAAATAATGCAAAACCGGAGAAGAAGATGAGGATAGGGTTCCAAGTAGTGGTGATAGCCCACAGGAGCAATCCTACGCCAATGACCGCACGAAGTAAACGGTCAGGCTTGCCGATGTTTTGCGCAACCCCACGCACTGAACCTTTGGCAAACTTTTTCAAAATCGCACGGTAAATGAAACCGACAATGAACGCGAGGATGTACATGATGACGATAAGCCCCCAGCCGAATGGTGAGAGGATAAAAGAAATTGGAGATTCTTCAAAAAAGTTTCGTTTCAAATCAGGAATCATCGAAAGAGCATTCACCCCCTCCTTTCCGTCAAATGCTTCTATCTCTCCGACTGCGAGTGAATACTTGCCCGTGTTGTCAGGATTTGAAACTTTGATTGTATACACCCCCGCCTCGGCGCGAGCTTTGTATTCTCCACCATCAAAATAATTACTTTGCCCAAACGGCTCGAAGTAAGGTTTCCATATAGCATTTGCACCTCCGAGCGTCGCTATTTTAACACCCTCTTTGAATACTTCCGCCAGTATGTCTTTTTTTATAGATTTTATATCCGGAACCAAAATACCGACATAGAAATCAAATGCTTCTTTTGAATCGATAGTATAGACATGTGGCGAGCCTGTGAGTGTCGCATAATACGCTTTGGATACCTCTGGGTCTACTACTTGGGTAGTCTCGCTCTGTATCACCCTCGGCTGATGAGCAGAAACAAGGCTCGGGGTCAGCACAAATAGTGCGAGGAGTAGGAATGGTATTACTTTGTATATCTTTTTAGTCATGATTTTCCAAAAATAAATCCCTACATTTGTCTCAAGATTTTTACTCTATCTTCTACCGGAGGATGTGTTGAGAAAAGGTGTGCCATTTTGCGTCCGACACTATTTGAACCAAATGGGTTGGCAATGTAGAGATGCGCGATTGCGGTTGATTTATGCATCATTGGACGATTGTATGCACCGATCTTTTCGAGCGCAGACGCCAAACCTTCGGGATATCGAGTGAGGAGCGCCCCTGACGCATCAGCGAGATATTCACGTTTACGTGAGATTGCGAGTTGAATAAGCGTTGCAAGAATTGGTGCGAGAATAGAAAGCACGATACCGACAATCACAAGGGCTCCCCCGCCACGATTATCATCTCGACTTCCCCCAAAGAATGACATTCGAATCAGCATATCAGAAACGATAGAAATGAATCCGACGAGAACCACAGCAACCGTAGATACGAGCATGTCACGATTACCAATATGAGAAAGCTCGTGCGCAATCACACCTTCGAGTTCTGTTTTTGACATCATACCGAGAAGCCCTGTTGTCACCGCAACTACGGCGTGATTTTTATCACGACCAGTTGCAAATGCATTTGGTGCTGGGTCTTCGATGACATATATCCGTGGGAGTGGAAGTCCTGCGGTAATTGCCAAATTCTCAACAGTTGTATAGAGGTCAAAATATTTCTCACGCGTTGCAGGATGAGCACCCGCGATTGATAATGCAATCTTATCTGAATACCAATATCCAATGATATTCATCGCAACAGCAAAAATAACAAAGAAAACAAGAATACTTGCATTGTCATAAATACGAGCAAAAGCAAAACCGAGCATGATAACAATGATAAAGAACACGCTCATCAGCATCCACGTTTTTGTTACATTTTTAGATTGTTGAGTATAGAGAGTTGCCATAAATTTTACTGAAATATTTTAAAAAACTGTTGGGACATCATAAACAACCTTACAACTTTTCATTTTTGACTCAATGTCAATACATCTGCTATCAACCTTATCAGGGAGAACACCACCCATTACACAATATCCAGACTTAACTCCATTTGTTTCATAAAGATCAATTGCCTTATCAGCAAGCATTGGTGCATCATCGGCAACATAATATCTGTAATCTATGATTCCGTTTTTAGCAGGTAATGCTGAACATCCATATATTTTAAGACCAGAATCTTTTTTATAAGTAGCAACAATTTTATTAATAATTTCTGCATTATCCATAACTGCTCGTATCCCCTTGTAATCAGGATTAGAATTTTGTAATTCTTCATTTTTTACAACAGGTACTTTTTTGTCTTCTGTAGTTTTAGAAAAAACATTTTTATCTTGAACCATAACACCTACATTTCTTTTTCCAAAAAGCATTATCAACAAAACACCGAGTAGAATAACAATAATCATTAATAAAACCGTATTCAGCTTTGAATTGTTTTTCATAAATTTATAATTACCTTAGATTATATGTATCAATACCGTTATCATACATTCCGCCATCAAATGACTTTTCAGACGCATAGATTATTTTACACATCTCCATTTCTTGATTACATAACGCGTCTTTTTGCACCATTGGATTTGTCGGGCAAGAGATTTTATTTCCATCCGTACTGTATATTTCTTTTGCTCCACCCAAAAGATGACTCCCTGAATCACTCACTTTATCTGGGAAGGTAGTAAAATATGTTTTACCAGAAAGAGTACACTCTGAAATTTTAGAGTCTGGATATACAACGACTAAATCTTTCAAAAATTGAAATGATTGTTTCTTTTTTTCCGTTTCTTTAACGACAGGAATTACTTTTTCTTCAATTTTTTGATCAATAACATTTTCAGTCTTTTTATTCTTGGTACCAAAAGATTGTATGAGTAGTGCACCAAGCAATACCATAATAATAATCAGTAAAACCGTATTTAATTTTGAATTATTTTTCATAATTTATTTACTAGTTTTTAAAACTTCACCTCAACAGGTTTCGACTCTGGGCCATTGTCATCAATATCAAAGAATTCCATTTTCATAAATTTGAACATCCCTGCAATTATGTTGCCTGGGAACATTTGAATATTCTCATTGAGTGCACGAACATTACCATTGTAGAACCGGCGTGATGCTTGAATCTTGTTTTCAGTATCTGAGAGTTCTCGTTGAAGTTCGATAAAATTCGTATTTGCTTTCAATTCTGGATACGCCTCAGCAATACCAAAAAGCCCAGTAAGTGCCCCGCCGAGCATTTTCTCACTTGATGAATGTTCACCCATAGAGTGCGCAGACATTGCTTTCGCGCGAGCTTCAGTCACCTTTTCAAATGCTGTTTGTTCGTGGGTTGCATAACCTTTCACAGTACTGACAAGATTTGGAATCAAATCATAGCGACGCTTGAGTTGAACTTCAATATCTGCCCATGCTTCTTCAGCGCGAGTTTTGAGCGAGACAAAGTTGTTATATTTGAAAACAAAATACAAAACAAAAACACCGATAATTCCTAAAATGATATACATAAAATAAATTAATTAATTAATGATTAATATGGTCGATACGGGTATTCGGACATCATATAGTCACTGTGCATATATGATTTTTCTGACCTAAAAGATTTTGTTTTTCCAAACACTTGATACTGACCAAGAAAATACCCTGCGGTAAAACATCCCAATACGAGAAGCAAAATCGCAGGTGCAGTATGCTTGTTGATAAAATTATGACTGTGACTTTCGTGCGTATGATGGTTAGACATATAGCCCATTCTATCAAACATACCCCTCGTTTCCTAGGGGTATGTTTGATAGAAATAATTTACATACGCACTTATTCCTTGGTGTGCTTTTGTCCTTTTTGGATAAATACAAGAAGCGGTGATGCGAGAAATAGTGATGAATACGTTCCAAAGAACATACCGATAACAAGCAACAAAGAGAATGTTTTTGTACTTGAAGGACCGAAAAATACAAGAGAAACGAGTACCGCAATCACCGTAAATGAAGTTGCGACAGAGCGCGTAAACACCTGCCCCAAACTTTTTCCGACAGTGTCCTCAAATGAACCAGAAATACCCGCACGGATATTTTCTCGAATACGATCAAACACAACAATCGTATCAGAAACAGAGAGGCCGAGGACTGTAAGAATTGCAACAACAAAGAGTGTGTCAACTTCTGCCCCTGTAAAATGTCCCATCAAAGCAAAGATACCTGAGACAATGACAACATCGTGCACGAGTGCAACAATTGCAATCAAGCCATACTTCCATGATGATACTGGTTTTGAAACTTTACGGAATGAAAATGCAATAAAGAAGATAATTCCAAGTGACACCAATATAAACGAGAGAATTGATTTACGAACAAGTTCTGCTCCAACAGATGGACCGATAGAAGTAAAACTCTTTTCTGTTGCTTCTGTTCCAAGTGCCGTAACCAGAGACTGACGTTCAGCCTCAGTAAGAGCGCGAGTTTTGATACTATATCCGTCAGTATCAATCTGCTGAACAAGAGACCCTCCGTACCCAAGGTTTTCGAGTGAAGCTTCAACGGCAGATTGCTCTGGGCGAACCCCCTCATATGTCACTTCCACAAGAGAACCTCCGCGGAAATCAATACCGAAATCTAAACCAAAATACATAAGTGAACCAAGAGAAAGTGCAACGAGAATTGCTGAGATACTTACGAATATTTTTCTATATTTGATGATAAACATATAATGTAGTTGAAAGTTATAAAGTTTGTAACGTTATAAAGTATCGTATATACTTTATAATTTTTTAGCACTGCTAAATCCTGACCCAAAAAGAAACTGTGTGTATTTTGTTGTCTTTGTAATATTGAGCGCAACGAGGAACAATCGACTTACAGAAAGTGCAGAGATCATAGATACAATCACACCAAGAAGAAGCGTTAGTGCAAAACCCTGAATGAGTGGTGTACCGAACCAGAACAAAATAATTGCAGTGATCATACTTGAGAAGTTTGAATCACGGATAGAAAACCACGCATGACCAAAACCATTTTTGATTGCATCAGCGATAGAGTGCCCCGCACGAAGTTCTTCTTTGATGCGTTCAAAGATAAGAATATTTGCATCAACTGCAATACCAATAGAAATAATGAACCCTGCCATACCCGCAGCAGTCAATGTCACAGGGATAATCTTGAAGAGTGCGAGAATTGTCGCAACATAAAACGAGAGAGCGACAACACCGATAAGCCCAGGGAGGCGGTACCAGAAAATAAGGAAGAGTGCGATAAAGAGAAAACCAATAAGAGCTGCTCGTACACCTGCATGTGTTGCCTCAACACCGAGAGATGGACCGATTGTTTGAGTAGAGATAAGTTCAATAGGAACAGGAAGTGCTCCAGAATTGAGACGGCCGACGAGTGTCTTTGCTTCTTGTGGAGTAAATGCACCTGTAATCTGTGCTTTACCACCAGAGATTGCTTCGTTTACTACAGGCATTGAGATAGGTTCACCATCGAGGAAGATAGCAACCGTCTTCCCTACATTTGCACGAGTAATATCTTCAAAGAGTTTTGAACCTTCTGCGTCGAATTGGAGTGAGACTGTTGGTTCACCTGTTGTTGGATTAAATTCGAGAATTGCTTTGTCGAGATACCGACCAGTAAGTTCTGTTGCAATAAATTGAGAATCGAGAGAGATAGATACTTCCCCTTTTTCATTCATGATGAGCTCCTGAGGTTTTGTACCAAGATTTTCTGTACGAAATTCAAGAAGTGGAGTCTGACCAATCATTGCAACTGCTTCTTTTACATCGGTCACACCAGGAAGGTCAACAATCAAACGTTCTTCACCTGCATTTGAAAATCCACCATTTTGAACAGTGATAACTGGCTCAGATACACCAAAAATATTCACTCGTCGTTCGATAACATCACGAAGAGAATTCATTGAATCTCTCACTTCTGATTCAGCGACAAGGGATACATCGGCACGATACACGAGATGTGTTCCACCAGAAAGATCAAGTCCGAGCTTGAATGGATATTTTGAAATAACTGATTCAGAAACTCCTTCGGTATTTGTACGATATGCGTGTTCAGACGTATACACAAAAAAACCAATTCCACACCCGACCAACATAATCAGCAGCGCTGTAATTCTCGTTTTTAACATAAAATATAATTACTTTTCAGCATCTTTGTACACAAAATTGCATACAAAAAATATGTATAATGTGCTTATTTTATAGAGTTTACCCCAAAATAGCAAGGAAAGATTTACGCCTTGAAACGTCGAAGAAAGATGTCAACACAAAGGGCAATAAACACACCAAGCAATGCACCACCAAGTATGTCAACAGGAAAATGTACTCCACTTGCAACTCTTCCAAAACACACAACAAGAGCTACCCCGTAGTACAGAATCCCCACACGACGATGAGAGAGAAAGAGTGCTGTGGCAAGCGCAAAGAAAAATGTTGCATGACCAGATGGAAATGAATCCATGCCACCATGAATAAAAAGGGGGGTTATCTCAGGAAAGAGTACAAACGGCCGAGGTGTCACAATAAACTCTTTTAGGATAGATGCACTCGCCCATGCGATACCACCAGAAGCAAGCACTCGAAGCACTTCCTTCGCACGTCTTGTAAAACCAGAAAAAGGTCGAGTACACACAAACGGACTGTCTGTATGTATATACAAAAAAAGAATTGCAACCATAATCATCAAATACCCGAACCCATTTGCCATAAACACAATCAATCCATCAATAAATGGTGAGCGGTGAGCGAAAGAAAAAAGTGATATAAAAATTTCGTTATTCATCCCGTTAGAAGTAGATCGCGATACATTCGCGCTTCTGATATATTATACTTTTAATTTTTTCAAAATGTAATTTCATATTTTTCTATTGATATTAATTGCGATCGCGACTTCTAACGGGATTCATTTCGTTTTTGAGCAGACAAAACTACATTTGATAAAAGCATTGCGACAGTCACAGGGCCGACACCCCCCGGTGTAGGTGTGATACAAGAAGCAATTGGGAGAACATCTTCAAAATCAACATCACCGATAATGCTTCCACCTTCTTCAGATGTTCCTGCGTCTATCACCATAACACCAGGTGTAAGCATATCTCTGGTAATATATTTTCCTTTTCCAATAGCAGAAACGACTACCTGTGCAGAACGTAGTATATCATGAGGATTCTCTGTTGTACTATCAATAACAGAAACATTCGCGCCAAGAGAGCGGAGTATATGAGCAACGGGCTTTCCTACGAGAACCCCCTGCCCTACGACAACAACATGAATATCTTTTAATACAGGAATGTATTTTTCTACAAGATACACACATGACCGTGCTGTCGGATAAAGATACGTTGGAGTATTTTCATAAAACTTTTTTCTAGAAAGACTATGCAAGCAATCAACATCAACACTAGGGTCTATCGCATCGAGCACTCGTGGTGTATCAATATGAGACGGAAGCGGAAGTTGAATAATAATACCGCACATGTGAGGGACTCGATTCAGTGCTTCTATTTCTGTAATTAATTCTTCTGTACTAACAGAAGTTGGAAATTCTGCCGTGCGAAATTTAATCCCTACTGATTCAGCAGTTTTTGCTTTTATTCGAACATACGAAGCGGATACAGGGTCGTCTCCTACAAGAATATCGCAAAACACAGGAACAAACGGAAGTTTTTCAACATCATTTTTTATTTCCTGTAATAGTTCGTCTCTTAGTTTTTTACCGTCAATTATTTTTGTTTGCATATATCAATAACATTTGAGAAATATAAGATACAAGGGTTAATTATATGACACCAGATACAAGGCACGGATGAGGAGTGCGAGAGAGGTGTAGTTGACCTACATTGACCGAGCAACCGGAATCCGTAACGAAGTAGATGGTGTTAGATAATTAATCCCTATTACTAAATACCGAGAAACTCATTACGCATATCATCACGATGTGCCACCCGCCTATAATGACTCATTCCGAGTAAAATACCAAGCCCCATAAATTCAGTCAAAAGATGAGACCCTCCGTAACTCATGAACGGCAGTGTGATACCCGTAACTGGCATGACACCGATATTCATACCGATATTGATAATCAAGTGACTCATAAAATAAATCGCAAGTCCTATACCAAATAAAATTTCAAAATTTGTCGCCCCCAGAAGCGCGATTCGCAAGACTCGCCACATGATAAGTCCAAGTAGTATAAAAAGGAGTACCACACCGACGAAACCCCACTCTTCTGCAAATGCAGCAAAAATAAAATCAGTTTCGTATTCTGGTAAAAACTTAAGACGAGATTGCGTACCAAAACCAACCCCTTTGCCGAGAGCCTGCCCGCTTCCAACAGCAATTGTTGATTGATACACGTTATACCCTGCACCTTGAATATTTGAAAGTGGATCAATAAACGTCATAATACGATCCTTTTGATATGGCTGAAAAACAAACATCCAGAAAAATACAAAAGCTACCACCATTCCACCGACAACGAGCAAGAGGTGTTTACGAGAAAGCCCCGAAACGAGTGTCATCCCAAACCAGATAAAAAAGATAATCATCGCTGAACCAAAATCTGGCTGAAAGAGAACAAGTGTAAATGGAACAAGCGCATACAGCCCCGTAATCACAATATGCTTGAAATTATCAATCTCAACATGTCGTCGAGAAAAATATTTTGCAAGCATAAGAATAAGCACGAGTTTCATCATATCTGACGGCTGAAATGAAAATCCCCCAAATGAAAACCAACTCTGGGCTCCGTTTGAAGTATGTCCAAAGAAGAAAAGCAATACAAGAAGTGAACAGAAAAATAAATAGAGAACTACTAGAATCTCGGTTCGACGTAAAAAACGAAAATCAAAATACGAAAGGATAAATAATGCAGAAAAAGAAATTGCAATCCACAATAACTGATGAGAGAAAAAAGGTGTTTCTTCGGTAAATGAACTCATCGTGATAAGCCCTGCACCAAGTACTGGTATCAAAAATAAGACGAGAAACCAGTCAATCTGTAACAAACGAGATTTCATAGAAAATTATAATTCAACAGTAAAAGGATTAATCATGGGAAAAATATCCCATACGACTGGCTGTGCAGAAAAAGACTGTGGCCATGTAAACAAAAGTGATGATGTTTGCCCTGCACGTAATTCTTCTTTGTGCGTCTTTGACACCTGAATTGCATTTCTATCTTGATCATACAAAATAGTAACAACATCAAATGCCGGCATATCGTAAATAGAATCATTCGTCATTTGTGCGGTAAGTATTGGAGTATTTTCCTCCCCTCCTAAAATTACTGCTCCTACACGAAGTGGCAATGTCTGTAGTGTTGGATTTTTCTTCATCCATAGTGATTGCCCCGTAAACATAAATGACACTGTTCGTATTGATGCTTGCCCCGCATCAAATCGAGGTTCAAAAATAGCAAATTGCTGATTCGGTGGTATAAAGGTTGTTCCCTCTCGTCGTCCAATCAAGCGATTCTCTGTATCGTATGCACGAAATTCATATGTTGCTTTTTCTACACCAGCAGTACGATTTTGATTCTCGATAAATGCGACAAGATTGTACGTTGACCCAACAACAGGAAATGCCCTACTCCATACAACAATTGGTTCAGAAACCTGCGACGAACACAACCGAGAACATACACCACCACAATCAATCTCAAGCTCAGAACCATTTTTTATTCCATCAACGCATGATGGTGCTTTACTTAAAACAGGATATAAAATCGAGAAAATAAGTAATCCAAAAATAAAAAGGACAATGGAGAGGTATATAGCTTGTCGTTTTGAAGCCCATGACATATATATGTATCATAGCAAAATACCGCCCCAATGTGGAGCGGTATTTTGAGGGACGAGAACAAAACTATTATGCTAAATTATCTTCTTGAGATTTTTCGTACGCACGTTTCATTTTCATAAATGCAACAGCAACTCCTGCAACGACGACTCCACCTGCAGCCAAACTTGTATTTCGTACAACTTCCTGTGAATCCCAATTGATATTTTGAAGGGCTTGGATTTGCTCATTCAAGGTAGACTGAAACTTTTCAGAGAGATGATATGCACCAAGTGTCGCTCCTGCAGCAGCTGACAAAAACTTTCCGACAACGAGAGCTCTTTTGCTTTTTACATCACCATCGGGAGTATTAGTGAGAATATTTTCAATCTCTGCACCCTCTGATACTATTTTTTCTGTACTGGTAATAACTTCCTGTGTATCTGATTTTCTTTCAAACATTGTTTCCATTGGCATATTATTCTGTGATCCCTTCAACCTCTTTTTTGAGATTTGAAAAGACTGTATTAACTACTTCTAAAAATTTCGCGACCTCTTCGTTCGTTGCTGTATTATCAGCAATTTTAGCACTGATTGCTTTGATTTCTTCTTCGTTCATAAAATGATTATACTTAAAAATTATAGTAATATCTCTTTACATTATATTCCTTTCGTGTCACAGAGTCAATCCAACAAAAAATACCCATAGAAATATGGGTATTTTTTGTTGGATTGACTAATCTGTGTTTAATTTAAGTCCAACTTTTTCAGCAATTTGTTTTATCCAAAGATCATGACGAGAAAGTTGAGTTGAAATTGCAGCGTATTCCATACTTAAACCACTAATAGATTTAACGATAGAATCAGAAGAAATAATAAGACCCTGAACTAATTCTTTCAAATCAGCCATATCACTTTTAACTTCTTCTATATCTTTCTTTGAAGCCAAAACTGAAGTTAATTTATTTATATCTTCATCATTTAACATGTTTGTATTGTATAAAATTAAGTAAAGATAAGCAATAACAAAAAAAATGCCTGATGTAATAGGCATTTTTCTTTAGTTAAACACTTTGTTCTGGTGTGAGACTGGGATGGGACCCAGTCGCAAGGCCGGAAGCTGACGAGCTGAGGCGGGCCGTCTACAGGTGTCCATCACTACCGATGGACTTCGCGGAAATTTTCAGCAGAAAATTATCTGTGTAAACCTACTTACAATTTTTATGGTTCCCGCCAGACGATAGTATGGCAAAAATAAAAACTACTCCATTTTTAATGGAGTAGTTTTTATTTTAGTTAAACACTTTGTTCTGGCGACAACCTACTTTCCCCTAAAGAGTATCATCGGCGTAGATGGGCTTAACTTCCGAGTTCGGAATGTAATCGGGTGTGACACCATTACCAAATCACCAGAACAAAATATTCAACTTTAAAAATCAGATATATATAATATCTGAAAACTGAATGCTGAAGGACGTGTATCTAAAAGACAACAAATAAAATAATGATTTCCACATTTCCTAATAGGAATCGAACGATTAGTACACCTTGGCTCAATGCATTACTGCATGTACACCTAGTGCCTATCAACCTGATCATCTCTCAGGTTTCTCAAACGATTCCTCATCTTGAAGCTGGCTTCCCTCTTAGATGCTTTCAGAGGTTATCCATTCCCGACATAGCTACTCGGCAGTCCAGCGGGCGCTAGAGCCGACACACCAGAGGTCAGTTCACTCCGGTCCTCTCGTACTAGGAGCAAATCTTCTCAAGAATCAACGCCTGCAGTAGATAGGAGACCAACCTGTCTCACGCATCATACTATCATGTATATTTTCACCGACGAAGGTGTCATACACGATTTTTCACTTATTACTAAGTGGATTGGACTATAACTTCATCTCTTGCAAGATGGTTCACATTTAGTCTCTACGGGCAAGTCAGTTATCAAGTTATAAGGTTGAAAGTTATAAAGTAGATACAAAATGCATTTTACTTTACTAACTTTATAAACTTTATACTTTTAACTTATTTTCCCTCGGTATTGCCCTTCATTTGCATGAGTGGGGTTCCACCGATATAAGTGAACTTCTTATAATATATTTCTATATTATACCGCCGTGAATGCACAACAGTGCACCATGGTCTTAAATCTCAGATTAAAACAGTTTTAATTTTCCTCGTGGGGCTCAAACTGTACAATAGTCAAAAGTTCATCAAGTTATCAAGTCATAAAGTGAATTCAAAATGCATTTGCATCTGTAATCTACTTTTAACTTTATAAACTTTCTACTTTATAACTTCTGTACGGTTTGAACCCAGCTCGCGTACCTTTTTAATTAGCGAACAGCTAAACCCTTGGCAGCTTCTCCACCACCAGGATAAGGTGAGCCGACATCGAGGTGCCGAACTCCGCCGTCGATATGAACTCTTAGGCGGAACTAGCCTGTTATCCCTAGAGTAGCTTCTATCCGTTAATCTTCATCCGCATCTAATGCGAAATGTCGGTTCACTTGGTTCTACTTTCGTATCTGCTCGACATGTCCGTCTTACAGTTAAGCTAGCTTGTGCCCATACACTATCGGCACGGTTTCCATTCGCGCCTAGCTAACCTTAATAAACTCCTCCGTTACTTTTTAGGAGGATACCGCCCCAGTAAAACTACCCACCAGATACTGTCTCTCTTCGTTTTTGCCGTAGAGATTAGAATATATCATCACAAAGAATGGTATTTCACTGACGAGTACCGCACAACCGAAATCGTACGTATAACCTCTCCCATCTATGCTACGCAGTGTAACAATATATTCAATATCAAGCTGCAGTAAAGCTTCTAGGGTCTTTTCGTCTATCTGCAGGTACCCGGCATCTTCACCGGGATTGTATTTTCACCGAGCAGGTCTTCGAGACAGTTCTCCAGTCATTACGCCATTCGTGCGCGTCGGAACTTACCCGACAAGGTACTTCGCTCTTCTGTACCCCTAAGAAGGACTCTATCTTCATCCGATTTAGCAAAATCGCTCTTGGAGCAATTCAATAAATTGAGGATGCTTGACGTTGGTCTCTCGTTCATCAAGTTTGGACTAATACAACATTACTATCGTACTAGGTAGCTGAAATGGTTCATGAAATTTTTATAAATTGTTTATCGTTTTCTATAACCGTCCTAGTCCGCTTTGTACTTGATATAAATATCCAGTACAAAACCTTAGGACCGTTATAGTTACGGCCGACATTCACCAGGGCTTATATCAGCCAGCACTACATCACGCAAAGCGCGATGTGCAAGTTATAAAGTTGAAAGTAAAAAGTGTATAAAGTAAAATGCATTATTCTGCACCCACTTTATGACTTTATAACTTTATGAACTTTTAACTTACATCACACACTGTGTGATGTAGTACCACCGATATTTGACCTTCTGGCATTGGTCAGGCGTCACCCCCTATACATCCTCTTGCGAGTTCGCAGGGAGCTGTGTTTTTGATAAACAGTTGCCAGAGATACTTTCGCTGCGGCCGATCTTAATAAATTAAGAACGGCAAGCCTTATTCCAAAGTTACGGCTGCTTTTTTGCCGAGTTCCTTGAAGACCTCTCACTCGTTCGCCTTGGTCTACTCGACCTGATCACCTGTGTCGGTTTGCGGTACGGATTCTATTATATTAACCTTAGATGCTTTTCTTGGAAGCGTGCTTTATAGAATTTACTCGGGCGAACCCGAACATTTATGCTTTGCTTGGATGTTGCTTTTACGCTACTCTCCGGATTTTCCTAGAGAGCACCCTCACTCACAAACTCAAATCCAATAATGAGCTCTATATACTACACTCCGTCCCATCTTCGAATATAACAGAAGTCAGGGAATATTAACCCTGTGCCCATCGAATTCGGCTTTCGCCATTTCCTTAGGACCGACTAACCCTGGGATGATCACCATTGCCCAGGAAACCTTGATCTTTCGGCGGGAAGGGATCTCACCTTCCTTGCGGTTACTTGTGCCAACATTCTTACTTCCAAACGCTCCACCATGGGTCACCCCTTTGGCTTCGACGCTGATTGGAATACTCTCCTACCGCTCCCCGCTAATAAATTAGCAGAAAGCCCTCAATTTCGGTACTGCATTTAGCCCCGATTATTTTCGGTGCGAGATCTCTTGATGAGTGAGCTGTTACGCTTTCTTTAAATGATGGCTGCTTCTAAGCCAACATCCTCATTGTCAGAGAAATTTCACCTCCTTGTTTTGCACTTAACGCAGATTTAGGGACCTTAATTAGAGATCTGGGCTGTTTCCCTTTTGGCTGATGGAGCTTCGCCCCCATAGCCTAACTGCCGTGTTATGAGCTCTTGGTATTCGGAGTTTGATAGGTGTCGCGAGATTGCTCCCTGTCGAAACCTTCCAGTGCTCTACCCCCAAGAGGAACACACGACGCTAGCCCTAAAGCTATTTCGGAGAGAACCAGCTATTACCAGGTTCGATTAGCTTTTCACTCCTTACCACAGGTCATCCGAGACTATTGCACGGGTCACCGGTTCGGACCTCCCCCCATCTTTCGACAGGGTTCATCCTGCCCATGGCAAGCTCACCTGGCTTCGGGTCTTATCTAGACTACATAATTGTTCGCGCTATTAACACTCGGTTTCCCTAAGGCTCCACTGTTCTAACAGCTTAGCCTGCAGCATAGATAAACTCGTTGGCTCATTCTTCAATAGGCACGCCATGACGGACATAAATGCCCGCTCTGACTCCTTGTAAGTATATGGTTTCAGGTCTATTTCACTCCCCTTATCGGGGTTCTTTTCACCTTTCCCTCACGGTACTAGTTCACTATCGATCTAAAAAAGTATTTAGCCTTGCCGGTTAGTTCCGGCGGATTCGCTCAAGCTATTCGTGTCCTGAGCTACTCAAGAATGACAACCAAGAAGATGTAAAATTTTCGATCACCGGGCTATCACCGTCTATGGCACTCCTTTCCAGAAGTTTAATCTAAGATTACATTTTTTGACTTCTCTAGATAAATCTACGTTGTCACCTTACAACCCCGCATTTCTTGCGAAATACGGTTTGGGCTTTTTCCTTTTCGCTCGCCGCTACTCAGGAAATAACTATTGTTCTATTTTCCTCCAGGTACTGAAATGTTTTACTTCCCTGGGTATGCCGCTTCATTTCTAATGAATGAAGCTCCTTCGAGTTTATCGAAGGGGGTTCCCCCATTCAGAGATTTCCGGATCAAAGGTTGCTAGGCACCTCCCCGAAACGTATCGCCGCCATGCCGCGTCTTTCATCGCCTTTTTTAGTCTAGGCATCCACCATATACTCTTAATTTCCTATTAGGAAATCTGAAAACCATCCCGTTAGAAGCCGCCCTCGCAAGTATGCGAGTGCTACGGTCACCTCGGGGCGACCTGCTTCTAACGGGACCGACACACATACTCCAGAACCGCTTCCTTCTGTATGCATGTCTATTATTTTATTATCACGTCCTGTTTCCGACTCGTATAAAAGACCCTAAAAATTTAGGATAACAGGTGAGTCGGAACAGCATTCAGTTTTCAAATATCATATCGATGCCCCTAAAATAAAAAACGCCTTTCGGCGGATAAAGCAAAACCAGAAGAGGTTTACTTACTCCGCAGTTTTTTGGGTGTTTTTATTCATTAACATCGTGGTCGTATTCTATACGAAGCCGAAAAGGAAGTCAAGGGTTTATGAGAGCGATTACCTATTGGCTTTTAGCCCCTGAAAAGAAGCCTCTTAAAGACAACAAAACCTCCCCTTTTTGTGATTAGAAAGAGGCCCAAAAAACACACAATCAACCAACACAAAAACTCCCCTTTCGGGGAGTTTTTGTTGATAGAGAATATAAAACACGAAACCAATTTTACAGTACGTATTATCGAGATGAGATATCGTTTGAAATCTTTTCGATAGAACGACTTGCAGCTTCCTTGCCACCGAGACCAAATGCGAGACCACCTGCGATTGCGAGTGCTGCAATAAGACCAGTGAAAAGAATTTGCATAAATGCAGTTGCGATACCAAGTTCAGACAATGCAATAATGAATGCAAAAATCCAAATTGCATATCGAGTGATTGTACCGAGCAAGTTTGCTGAACGAACATTTGCCGCCTTTGCACTTGCAGTAACAATCTTCTTCACTGTATCTGAGATCACTGTTGCGATCACGAGAACGAGTGTCGCGATAATTACCTTTGGTAAGTAGAAGAGGACAGATTCACGGAGGAAATCATTTACCTGAGTGAGGCCCATAATTTCAAGTGATGCCATCAAGAACACAACGATGATGAACCACTTTACAATCCAACCGATAAATCCACCAACACTGAGTGTAACTCCTGCACGATTCATAACTTCGTGTACTCCTGCACTTTCGAAAAGTTTATCAACCTTTAATGCAGAGATGAGTTGTGCAACTGCTTTACCAACAACAGACGCGACAACCCAACCAATGATAAACAAGAGTACTGCGCCCAAGAGACTTGGAACGAAACTCATGAACCCGTACCAGAGATTCAGTAATGATTCTCCGAATACTCCTCCCCATGTTTGTATAAACATCATAATTTGTTTCTAACTACGTACAAAATAATAAAGGTACTTACAAAGCTTCGACCCTCTAAAGTACTTTTTCTATTATACCAAAAAATAACCCTGTAGGGTTATTTTGGAAAGACGAATGTGGATAACTGCATTGCATCGATGAGGCGTTCGTGAGGAAGGTCGAGCACGTCACAAATCAATTTATCCCGCATTTCAAGGCGATATTTGAATTCTTCTGTATCAAATACAACATAATCAAGTTCTTTACCGATTTCAACTTCAAGCCCCTTGATAACCTGCTGAAGTGCATTTTTCCGGAATTTATCTCCCACGAGCAAAATATCAATTCGACTCTTTGAGTCCCCCACAAAAACACCAGAGACAATCATTAACTTAATTTTTCCAATCGGACGAAATCGCTTGAGCATATCTTCTTCGAGAAGAATATGTGGATCGACGAGGAGGTCGCGAACAGGCTCGAGGTATTGAAAGAGTGGATCGAGAAACCATGCTTGTACTTTTTTCTTTGAACCACGAGAGCCTTCCTTTGTGATAAATTTATTTTTCAAAAATCCCATCGACATCAACGCATTGATTTCTTTTCGAGCAGTCACTCGAGAGATACGACTACGACTCATCACTTCTTCAAGTTCAAAAACTGCATCGTTCAAAAGAAAAAGTCTCATCACTTTTACGCGAGCCGATCCACCAAATAATTTTGCCAGGGTATCCATCCCGTTAGAATCAGGTCGCGGTCTTATTAGACAAATTGCTACCTGTATAATTAAAAATTTATTACTAAAAATGATTTTCCCGTTTTCGCAAACCGTGACCGCGGCTTCTAACGGGATCCATGTACCGCCTAGTATACGCCAAGTTTCGGGTAGTATCAAGCACTAAAAAATGCCCCTTAAAGGGGCATTTACAGCTCATAAGAAAGCAAGATTTTATTTTTTAAATTCTAATTTTTCCATCTCTTGTCTTGAAAGACTTTTAAGCTTATTAGATTGTGTGGGGTGGTAGACCAGCCCACACACAGTACAATAAAATTTCTGAGAAAAATCATAACCGGCAACAAACCCTGGGCCAATTATACCATTACTTCCGGTATTACATTTTAAAATTAAATGTGTGATTAAACCGCTACCACAAAAGCAACGCGACTCTGTAATAATTTTATGTTCCATTGTTTGATTATTTAGTTTTCAACATACTAGAATATAAATAGAAACAACGCAATCCCCAACAAAACTCACCCCACAAGGGGGTGAGTTTTTAAGAAGGAACGGTCCTTGCTAATCATAAGTTTTATCTTAATGTTTTAGCAATATCGTCTTGAACTTGTTCTATAATGTCAACAAATTCTGGATGTTTTTTTAACAACTCTTCAAGCTCTTTTTCTGCTTTCTCTTCTCTCTCTTCAGCATTATGAGCAGTGCTCCGACTAGCTATTAGTGTTTCTTTTACTAATCTATGAAGTTCATGCCTTGCGTTAGGTTCGTTTGTGTTATTTAATCCTTCTGGCATATATTTTATATTAAATTTCTAATACATATATTGTATTCCTTCGATATGTCTTGTCAATACAACAGAAAGCGCCCCGCAGGGCGCTTTCTGTTGTATTAAGAATTTAGGAAAATTATTTAAGGGTAACTTTAATACCTTATCCTTCGAAATATTCAGGACCTACGGAAAGATTACTTTAATGTAACTGTACCACCAGCTTCTTCGATTTTCTTTTTGAAATCTTCAGCTTCTGCTTTCTTCATACCGTCCTTGAGAACAGATGGAGCGCCATCAACGAGATCCTTCGCTTCCTTGAGACCAAGAGCGAGAACTTCCTTAACAACTTTCATAACTGCAATCTTCTGTTCACCTGCTGCTGTTAGTTCAACAGTAAATGAATCCTTAACTTCTGCACCTGCATCAGCGCCTGCGCCTGCAGCTGGAGCAGCAGCAACCGCAGCTGCTGAAACTCCAAATTTTTCTTCAATAGCCTTTACGAGGTCATTGAGTTCGAGAACTGAAGCACCTTCGAGTTCTGAAAGAAATGAATCAAATTTTGACATAATAAATATAAATTAATTTTTGTAATGTTATTACTTCGTTCCCGCAACTGCATTAACTGCAATAGCAAGACGTTGTAGTGGTGACTTGAGCAAGTATGCAATCTGTGAGAGCAATACCTCGCGTGGAGGAATTGTTGCAATAGATTCCATTTGTACCTTGTCCATGTACTTCCCTTCAAACATTCCACCAACGATGGAAATATTTTCCTTGTGTCCTTTTTGGAACGCATACACTTCACGAGCCGGAGCAAGTAAATCTGTACCGTACGCAACTGCGATCTGACCAGGAAGTTCTGGAAGTTCACCTTCGATACCACGAGTCGCAAGTGCACGCTTCAAGAGTGTCTTCTTTGCAACCATGTATCCAATATCTTCTTTCTGAAGATTACGACGAAGTGTGTTCACATCCGCCACAGTCAACTTATCGAACTTCACAAAGACAACAGATTGCGCGTCCTTCAATGAAGCATCAAGTGTTGAAACAATTTCTGTTTTCTTTTGTTTTTTTAATGCCATGAATTCATGAGCGGAGCGATTGAATTCACCCTGTTAAATACGATTTGAGACGATTCCTAAGAAATAATTTACCATGATATGTCTTTAAATATTTTTCTCGATGCAAAGCATCTTTCTTATTGAGACATGCTTCTGAATAAATTATTTCGAGAGGCCTCCTGTCTTTTGTTGAAGACACTTGACCGTGCGAATGTTGCTTAAATCGTGATTTCAAATTTTCAGTGAAACCAACATAAAAATTGGAATCTTTGTGTGAGCGAAGTACGTAAATGTAGTAAAACTTCGTCATTAAATTTGAAATCATTTAACAGGGTTACGAAATTATAGTCGCCCTGCTCCTTAATTTCTAAATTAAAAAATCGACCTTGTAAGGCCGCGTAAAATCATCTTCAATACCTAAAAGGTAAAGTGAGTGACCTCGGCAGGGCTTATGGATGCCTGCTGTCTACGGCGTACAAGTGATACTATACACCCGTTATTTCATTCCGTCAAGAATCGTCAAAGTCACCAATCCAAGTACGATTACTGCCGAGAATGCAAGTATCATCTTCATTGAATGCTTTGTAAACATATATATAGTATATCAGATTCAGGTACTATGGAGTATCTACGATAATTTTCGAAGGAGAGAGATATTCTCGATAGGTATTCCCTGCAGTATCTTTCATATACATCTTGATGCGATATTCCCCACTCGAGAGAAGACCCTTTGATGTATCACGCCATACCTTTGTACACGTCAATTCTCCATCGATACATGTTCCACCTGAATAGAACATTTTATACACGAGAGGGTCATCAGATTTTTCTATTTTTATCGAAACCCAATCGACAGATTCATTGGCGGTAAATACGAGTGTCACAGGATTTGATATAGGGTCAACTGTCGTTACTTCCTCACTTCCATTCACTGTGTAGTTTTCGATAAGTGGGGGTGTTGTATCGAGAGCAGGAGGAAGCACAATTTCTGGGCGAATTTCTGCAGTTACCAGATAGACTGCCGTCGTACCATTTTCTGCTGTTACCGTATACGAAACAGGAGAAGAAAAATCAGTCACGATACCAGATGCAGGTGAAATAGTCGCATGGTCAGAAACGGTAATCTCCGGAATAAGTGTCGTTACATCAACTTCAAATGGTACGGAAATGAGTCCCGTATGAAGTGATTCATCAAGAGAGACAGAAACATCATCGTTTGCATCACGAATCTCAAATGAAAGTATTTTCTTCTCACTACTTTGTACTGGTGGTGTGTATGTTCCGTACACAATAGATGAACCATACGCCGTCGCATAATAAAAACTATTTGAATAATTACTCACGTAGGTATTGTTTGCACAATCAGCCTGTGACTGTGCATGTGGTCCAAAAATAAATCTCATATTTACACGCGGAATCATATTTGTATTTTCATTGTGCTGATATGATGTTGCCCAATTTGTACTACTCACAAATGTTCCAATACCAATATTATCCATCGTCCCTACAAGTGCTCGTGTGTCTGTATTACATAATGCATATCGTCCTATATACGCAATACGATGAAGATCAGAGAACGTACTCATAATACCGGTCGAGTGTAATACATTTACTGTATACACCTGCGATGTCCCATCTTCTGATGTAACCGTATACGAAACTGGTCCTGTAAAATCACGAGCAACACCTCCTCTTGGTGTGATTGTTGCACCAGAGGATACTTCAATCGTTGGTGTAAGCGAAGTGAGGTCTGTACCATGAGGAACAACAACGGAAACCGTATATGGGGTTTGATTAATCGCACCAACACCTAAGGGGTTTGCCGATTCAAAACGAAAACCTGTTATCAGATTTTGAGACCGTGCATCATACACAACAGAATCTCCTGATTCGGTTGTGTATGAAAAACGATTTGAATACGGATGTCGATGTGTCCCCTCTCTGCAGTCAACCAACGCAGTTGTATCATTACCAAAAATAAAATACATTGACACACCGATAGGCATACCCGTATTTACCGTATGCTGATATGGTGTTGCCCAACTCGTACTACTGATATGTGTCGTTACCGACATATTATTCCCCGGATACCCTACACCAGTCGTAGCATCACACCGTACAAAATCTCCTTGGTATGAAATCTTATGTTCAAGATTAAAATTAATCTGTGTACCTCCTCCGATAACAGTAATAGTACGTGTTCGAGTTGAAACATTGCCCGATGTATCTTGTGCGGTGTATGTCACAGTGTGCACACCAAGCGTATCGGTATCAACACCACCAGAGATTACAACATCACGAACACCATCAATTTCATCAAATGCAGTTGCACCAGACTCTTCATATATCACACCAGAGATTATCTCTATTCGTTCATCACCATTAAGCGTAATCACGGGACTCACTGTATCTGATGGAAGTGACGGGGCCGGGCTACCACCACCGGATGATTCACGATTTGTCGAAGAACCACCAGATGAAACTTCTGTCGTAGATGACTCCTCTATTTGAGGCGGTATATCAATAGGAAGTGGCACAACGTCTCCATCAAAAACGACAACCTCGTCCGGTGGTAATACTTCAGGAGTAACTGTTGTATCAGGAGGTACGGCACCATCTTCGATAATCGCACCCGTAATTAAACTCTCAGGAGGAATCGCTGACGCAAGAGAAAGTGAACCAAATGATCGTGCAAGAGAAACACTTTTTGAATACAACCATGCAATCACTTTTGCACCAGCATTCATCAGTGTCGATGTTTGTGTGTATGTTTTTGCAATCACACTTTTTGTCACCCGAGCAACAGGATCAGCAACAGAAAACATCACACCGACAATTTTATGCCCCTGTGAAATCACAGGTGGGTCAATACACGGTGCATTTTCTTTTTGTATTGTATTTGGAGAAAGTTTTGAAAGTGACGACTGTATCTCGCGGACAATCCGACCCCCCTCGTATTCAATATAAATATCAGAAAAACTATGACCCAAGGGGTCTTTTGAATCATCGCGAGGAATATGTACGTTAGGACTAAGCACACCTCCGAGTGTCTTCTCTGCTACGTTTGCAATCACCGTATCAGTATCAGATGTAATATATGAACCTCCACCTGCAACGCTTTTTGCGGGAGATGCGACACCATACACACCGAGAGACACGAGAGGAATACCACCAACACTTCCCCCTACTTTCTCATAAAAGTTATTGGCATAAAAATTGCCCTGTGAATGGGCAACAAGAAGAACTTTTTGTGTTTGTATTTTTTGGCTGGCAGCACGCACCATCTCAACAAGATCATAATCAGATTTTTGATCAAATAAACCTTGCTTGATGACATCAAAAATATCACTGAGACCTCCGAGGTGAGAAGGATTGTGGAGGTAATTTACTACAATTTTTTGACCATTATATTGCTCGGGTAGATATCTCTTTAATCCTTCTTTGTTATTTTTTGCATCATTTTCACTACTCAAGACTCCATTAATTGTTAATATAGTAAAACCACTTTTAGAACAGGAAATAATGTCAGTGCTAGCAAATATATGAATAGGAATAAAAAACAAAAATACCACAAGTAGTAACTGATTTTTTAATAAAAAATAATTTTTCATAAATTAACAGATACACAATTAGAAATCTAAAAATCTATATCACAAGTCTCATTTATTGATTCTCCGTAACTACCAAGATTTTTATAAAAAGTATCTTTTGCTTTTTGTCGATTCAAAGTATTAAACTGAAGGTTTTCAACAAAAGAAATAAGTTCTTGAATTTTTTTCATATCACTTGAACTTCTTGCAGATTCAAGATTTTTTCTTGGAACTAAAGTGTTTGCCAGGCAAGTACTAGCCCTGCCCTCTTCTGTAACTACCGCAGTCACTGTCTCCTCATTCACCAAATCTTGAGTCATCTCCATTTGTAGTGCAAGTGCGTATTGCAAGAGCACCGCACGGGTTTTTGCAGAATTAGGATATTCCTTAAAAATTGCCAATTCAACATCGTCACGAATGTTATTATTATTTGCATCTATTCCTTGCACTGTTGTATCCGCCTCAACTCCTGGATCAGGTGGAAGATTCTTCCCCGTCACATCATCGAGTGTCAGTTTTGTCGCATGAATAGTATCGACAGCTTTTTTGGTTTTCTCAACACTATTTGTATGAATGAGACCAACGATAAGTAAGAATAGAAAAAGAAAGAGTACAGAGAGAGCAATCCACCAGAGAACTTTTTTCAAGGTGTATTTTTTTGTATCCATATGTCTCTAGTATACTCTCAATTCCAATAGAAAAACATAATTTCGTCAAGAAACTGTGGATAACCGCCCTCTCTTTCAAACACTGGAAATCGGGGACAAAACGTGTATACTAATACCAAACAATATACATATATATGAAGAAGATATTCTTTCTCATTGTTGTGTGTCTCGGGATGAGTACACAGACAACACATGCTCAGGAGATTTGTGATTCAATCGCACGTACCTATACAAAGATACAAGACTGGAACGCATATCCGAAAAAAGATTCTCTGATGACACGCATTGTTCTGTCAAAATGCAAACGGTGTGAAATACTCTCAGTGTGGTACAAAAATGGTACGTGTAAAAATGTATCAATTCCCTACCCTGGTACATGGAGAATATATGCACTCACACAGACGACAATCGTTTTTCGGTCACACAAGAAAATCACAGTGTTTGATTGTACGACAGGTACATTTACCTGTCCCTGTATCTCACAAAAACAAGCACCTCGTTTTCACAAAGACACAGACACCTAGAACAACAAAAGAGTCCACCTCAGTCGAGGTGGATTTTCTTGTACTGATATGATACGATACATCAAAATAAAATACATACGATATGCAAATAAGAAATCAATTTCTCGCTCTTTTATTACCGTTTTATTTTACCCACAATAAAACAATCCTTCCCAAACCACACATGAGCATAATCCCCTGGAGGGCAAACCTCGAGAAACTTAATGCTCACAGAAAAAGACACGCAAGCAACACCTCACAACCGTATTCGTATGTACAACACAAACGTGAAATGCGAAAACCACACAGAAAGAAACAAGACTCATAGGATACCTATGAGTCTTTTCGTACCTTTACGAAAAGGTATTCTTTCAGTATGATACCCCTATATATGAATAGAATCTCAATCATCATTCTCGGAGACTTTCTCGCCTTTTGGGTGTCATTTTTCCTGATTCTTCTTGTTCGTTTTTGGGGACCAGAATATTGGACGACATTTACACTTCACCTTATTCCATTTACGATCCTTTATTTCACGTGGGTATTTTCATTTTTCCTTTTTGGGCTTTATGATATCTTCTCAATCAAGCCGACAATCCCACACCTCAGTCGTTTTGGTATCGCACTCCTCTTTTCATTTGTCATTGGTATTTTTCTTTTTTATTTTGCACCTATTTTTGGAATCACACCGAAAACAAATCTTCTCTTTCAAGTGCTCGGATTTGGAATCTTTTCTCTTGTTTTACGACGAAGTATCTATGTACTCTTTTCAAAACAAATCACTCGCCCCGTCGTACTTGTCGGAGACAATCCGTACATCACAACACTCAAAGAAACAATTAATCAAAATCCCCAACTCGGACTTGTTATCGCGTCACATACAGGAGACGCACACACAGCACTCCGAGAATACAATGAAGTGGCACACACTATTTTTATTATTGAACAAAGTATAGACACCTTATCCAAAGAAGATATTACTCGTTTGTATAAAAATAAAACTGAAGTTATCGATGTCGCTGAAGCATACGAACGATATCTCTACAAAATCCCCGTCGAATACATATCTCAAGCATGGATACTCGAACACATCAATACAACGAGAGATATGTTCAATACATTCATCGGACGTATTATTGATATCATTGTTGCACTCACGGTACTAACACTAACACTCCCCCTTATACTCACCGCATCACTTTGTATTTATCTTTCTGACCGAGGTCCGATATTCTACTCCCAGACACGCGTGGGGCAACACGGTAAAATATTTCGACTCTACAAATTACGCTCAATGACACTCGATGCCGAGAAAAATGGCGCCGTATGGTCAACAGGTGCACACGATACCCGAGTTACTCGCATTGGTGCCTTTTTACGAAAAACACACATTGATGAAATTCCTCAAATGATAAATATCATCACGGGAGACCTCGCACTCATCGGACCTCGACCAGAGCGTCCAGAATTTGTCGAGAAACTCGAACAGACAATCCCTCACTATGAACTTCGTCATATTATTCGTCCTGGATTTACAGGTTGGGCACAAATCAAATACCGCTACGCGAGAACAATCGATGATTCAAAAGAAAAATATGAATATGACCTCTACTATATAAAAAACCGCAATGTGTTTCTTGATTTTGGTATTCTTCTTCGAACAATTCAAATCATTTTCACTCACTAAGAAACCCTTATTCTATCTGGTAGAAACAGGCTAAAAATGCTATACTACCTCCGTGAAAAGCTATATGACCGTTATCCGACCAAAGAAGCTGTTTAGTTTCTCTGATCTCAAGGAAGTGTGGGATTATAGAGAATTACTCTATTTTTTTACGTGGAGAGACCTCAAGGTTCGATATAAACAGACCGCCATTGGTGCACTCTGGGCTATCTTTCAACCATTTATGACAATGGTCGTTTTTACGGTCTTTTTTGGGCAAATGCTTGGCGTAGCATCTGATGGTGTACCGTATCCAATCTTTGTCTACACGGGACTTCTCTTTTGGCAATTCTTCTCAAGTGCACTTTCTGATACGAGTAATGTTCTCATCACAAACCAACCAATCATTACAAAGGTCTACTTCCCTCGCCTTCTTCTCCCGCTTTCTTCTGTTGCAACAAAATTTGTCGACTTTGCAGTCGCATCGATAATCCTTATCGGTATGATGTTCTACTACGGCTACACACCGAATCTTGTTGGCCTACTCTTAATACCACTGCTTCTTTTGATTACCTTCATGGCATCTGTGGGACTTGGACTCTTTATGGCATCAATCAATGTAAAATACCGAGATGTACGATATGTACTTCCATTCTTTATTCAGATACTTATGTTTGTCACACCAGTTATCTACCCTGCTGGTGTCCTTGGAAAATACTCATGGGTACTTGCACTCAACCCAATGATGGGAGTTATCCAAAGTGCTCGTGCTGCACTCCTCGGAACGACGGTTCTCAATTGGACACTTGTGGGACTCTCACTTCTCGGAACGACGGTTCTTTTACTTGTTGGTATTTATACATTCAAGAAAACAGAACGCTACTTTGCGGATCTTATATAACACATGACAACACCTATTATCACTGCTACTAATATCGGCAAGAAATACAACATCACGCACACTCGTGGTGGATATATTGCACTTCGCGATGTACTCATGAATGTATTCAAAAATCCATTTTCATTCCTCAAGGGAAAGGCAAAAGAAATAATCGGACGTGATACAAAAGAAGAATTTTGGGCACTTCGTGATGTTAATTTTGAAATACAAAGAGGAGAAGTGATTGGTATTATCGGTCGCAATGGTGCAGGTAAATCAACACTCCTCAAAATCCTCTCTCAAATCACTCCCCCAACAACAGGCGAAATAAAAATGCATGGCACGGTTGGTTCACTTCTTGAAGTTGGAACTGGATTCCACCCAGAACTCACCGGTCGTGAAAATATTTTCCTCAATGGTGCAATCCTTGGTATGAAGAAAAAAGAAATTGCAAAGAAATTCGACGAGATAGTTTCATTTGCGGGTATTGAGAAATTCCTTGATACTCCTGTCAAATACTATTCAAGTGGCATGTATGTCAGACTCGCTTTTTCTGTCGCTGCACACATGGAACCAGATATTCTCATTATTGACGAAGTACTCGCTGTTGGTGATGCAGAATTCCAAAAGAAATGTCTCGGTAAAATGGAAGAGATTACAAAAAAAGAAGGCCGAACAATTTTATTCGTAAGTCATAATATGGTTACCGTTCGTGAACTCTGCACTCGAAGCATTTTACTTTCAAAGGGCCAGGTTGTGATGAGTGGACCAACAGGCGAAGTTATTGATGCTCACATAAAAGGAACGTACACACAAGAAGATAACAACACGAGCGAACGAGCAATATACACAGAAAGTATTACTAAAAAATATGGACTTCATTTTACCGATATATCAATACTCAATGCAGAACGAAAAAATATTCTAAGAAGTAGTGACTCTCTCACCTTGCAATTCTCATACGAAAGTGATGAGACATCAGACCTTACTAACCCAAGAGTTGTTGCAACTATCACAAGTAAACGCTCGGGAAATGTTGTTATGAGAATTGATAGTGATATCCCAGAACATTCACTTAAAAGTACCATTCCACCAAAAGGTAAAATCACCTGCAACACACAATCCCCCATACACCTCTCTGAAGGTACATATATCGTAGACATTGATTTTCATATTGATGGAACAAGTGCAAGCTATATTAAAGGCGCCCTTGTGTTTGAAGTCGAAACGATACTTTCGGATCATCACTACAAGAAATACCCAGACGTAAGTGTTTGTGATTCTATTATAGAATATACATTTAGCCAAGATGATCACTCTTAATACCACAATTTGGGATGGTGATTTTGATAGCGTACTTGATGAGACAAGTTGGTTTTTCTGTTACCAACATCCACTAGTAACAGAAAAAATGCTCACAGTAAATAACATACGCCCAGAAAACAAAGACCGACTATTATCGAAAATAAAAAAGATTCAAGAAAAACATTCAGTGAAAATTGTATGGGTTGATGAAAAAAAAGAAGAGGCTAAAAAGTTTTTTAATGTTGATATCAATGAAAAAACACTCGGCTACTATTACACAATCCAGTATTTTGTTTTTATTCTTGAGTGCAAGACACCATATATTTTTAATGTCAGTGCTGATTGTGATGTCTATTTTGAGGATGATTTTCTAAAAGATTCGATTGAAATATTAGAAAAAGATCCACATGCAATCACAACAACACTTCCATGGAGTATAGATACCTCCGTTGGGCAACACGAAGAAAACGAAATGTTCAGAATAATACATAAAAAAATGCCACTATTAGAAAAATTTTATTATAGTATTGGATTTTCAGATAATACCTTTATTGGAAACATTGAAAAGCTTAAGAAAATAAATTACAACCTCGACCACCCTCTTGCACAATACTTCCCCC